>Ga0209347_1000674_pt1 | contig 75895 bp, 75 predicted proteins | sample AutmiccommuBRH23_FD_187382 | JGI IMG/M metagenome (GOLD analysis project Ga0209347, IMG submission 187382) | Deep subsurface microbial communities from Mt. Terri, Switzerland - Autotrophic microbial communities BRH/23 (SPAdes) (version 2) | ecosystem: Environmental > Aquatic > Deep subsurface >... | reverse complement strand
GGGCCCGCCCCTAGTCGAGTGCCGAGTGGCGATCAGGCCTTGCGCTTCTGCATCCAGCCGTAGATGACGAGGATGAGCAGGGCGCCCAGGACCGAGAAGATCAGCCCGGACACGGAGAAGATGTCGGAGTAGGAGACGTTGAAGATGAGGCCGCCGAGGAAGCCGCCCAGGAGGGCGCCGGCGATGCCGAGCAGGATCGTGGCGAGCCAGCCGCCGCCCTGCTTACCGGGGAGGATGGCCTTGGCGATAGCGCCGCCGATGAGACCGATGACGATGTACGCAATGATTGTTCCCATGCCCCCATCATGCCCGGCATGGGGTGCACTGTAAACTTGGCGCGCCGAGTTCTGCCCTCGGTGAAATCCGGTTTAGAAGATCCTCGCGCCGGTGGGCTAGCCTCAGGGACATGGAATTCCTGCGCGATCTTCTCGTCCTTCTCCACTTCATCGGGTTCGCCGCATTGTTCGGCGGCGCATTCGTTCAGGTGAAGGGCCCCGGACGGGTGGTGAACGCCGCCATGGTGCACGGCGCGTTGACCCAGCTCGTGACCGGGCTGCTGCTGGTGGGGCTCGCGGAAATGGGCGACGCGGACGTCAACCACATGAAGGTCGGCATCAAGCTGGTGGTGCTGCTGGTCGTCGGGGCGCTCGTGTTCCTCGGCCGCCGTCGCGACCCGCTGCCCGCGGGCTGGTTCTGGGGGATCCTCGGCCTCACGCTCCTCAACGCCGCGGTGGCCGTGTTCGTCTGATCCTCAGAAGAGGGGCCGCCAGGGGCTGAGGAACATCTCGGTCGCCTTGGCGACGATCGACCGCTCGCGCCAGCGCTCCTCGGTGAGCTCGATGCAGTTCGACTCGTCGGTGAGGAAGACGTCCTCCATGTGGGCGGCCACGTTGTCGTCGGTGATCTCGATGTTGACCTCGTAATTGCCGAGCAGGCTCAGCCGGTCGAGGTTGGCGGTACCGATGGTGGACCAGCGCCCGTCGATCGTGGCGGTCTTGGAGTGCACCATCGCGCCCTGGTAGAGGAACAGGCGGATGCCCGAGTGCAGGAGCGTCGTGTAATAGCCGCGCGACAACCAGTCGGCCACCACGTGGTTGGAGCGCGCCGGAACGATGATCCGGACGTCCACGCCGCGCCGCACGGCGTCGCGCAACGCGCCGACCAGGTCGTCGTCGGGGATGAGGTAAGCGTGGGTCAGCCAGATGTGGTGGCTCGCCCGGTCGATTGCCTCGAGGTACATGTTGCGGATCGGGTAGACCTGCAGGCGCGGGGTGTTGCGGTGCAGCCGCACCGTCGGCTCCCAGTCACGCTTCGGATCGGCTTCGATCCGGTCGCGGACCTTGGGGTGCAGGTTCCAGAAGTCGATGAAGGCGTTCTCCAGCTCCGCGACTCCCTCGCCCTCGATCCGGGCATGCGTGTCGCGCCAGCCGGTGGCGTACAGCGAACCGATGTTGTACCCGCCGACGAAGCCGACGCGGCCGTCGACGGTGAGGAGCTTGCGGTGGTCGCGGCCCCAGCTGCGCGGCGACCACGGCAGGGGGAACGCCGGGTGCGGCATGGTGGTGACGCGCTCGGAGATCGCGGCGTAGAACCGGCGGGGCACGACGAGGTTGGCGAACTCGTCCCACACCACATAGACCGCGACCCCCCGCTCCGCGGCTCTGCCGAGGGCCTCCCGGAAGCGAACGCCCTCCTCGTCGCCCTTCCAGATGAAGGTCTCGAAGTAGATGTGATGCTGCGCGGCGTCGATCGAATCGATCATGGCGTCGTAAACGTGCTCGCCGTAGGTGTAGACCGTGACCTGGTCGTCGCCGACGGGCATCGGCTCCGGCTTGGTGACGGGGAACTTGCGGGTGCGGCGCTTTTTCTTGCGCAGCGACTCCACGGCGGTGAGCAGCACCATCGCGAGAAGCTGGAGGAGGAGCACCGCGGTGGTGACCCGGCCGAAGATGTTCCGGGCGCGGGCGAACGCGTCACGCATGCCCGCAGCATAGCGAGGGGGACGCCGCCGGGCGGACGGTAGGCTTGACCCCCGACATGACTGACTCCCTCTTCCCCGACCTGTTCGCGGCCTTCCAGCCGGACGAGCCACCCCGCCCGGCCCCCGAGCGGGATCAGCGGCGCGCCTCGGCCAAGCGCGTCTCGGAGGAGGAACTCCTGGCCGGGCTGAACCCGCCGCAGCGCGAGGCGGTGCTGCACGCCGGCGGCCCGGTGCTCGTCGTGGCCGGCGCCGGTTCCGGCAAGACGCGCGTGCTCACACGCCGAATCGCCCACCTGGTGTCGCAGCGCGACGTCCATCCCGGGTCCATCCTCGCCATCACGTTCACCAACAAGGCGGCCGCCGAGATGCGTGAGCGGGTCGTGGACCTGGTGGGGAACCGGGCCAAGCTCATGTGGGTCTCGACGTTCCACTCGGCGTGCGTGCGCATCCTGCGCCAGGACATCGACCGCTTCGGCATGGCCAAGACGTTCTCCATCTACGACGACGCCGACTCGAAGCGCCTCATGTCGCTGGTGTGCCGGGACCTGGAGCTCGACCCCAAGCGTTACCCGGTGCGGGCAGTGATGAACAAGGTCAGCGGCTTCAAGAACGAACTCGTCGACTACGAACAGGCCCTCGCGGAGGCGTCGACGCCGCCGCAGAAGGTCTTCGCGGAGGCGTACGCGGACTATCAGTCCCGACTGCACGCCGCGCACGCACTGGACTTCGACGACCTCATCATGACGACCGTCCACCTGTTCCAAGCCTTCCCGGACGTGCGGGAGAAGTACCGGCGGCGCTTCCGGCACGTGCTCGTCGACGAGTACCAGGACACCAACCACGCCCAGTACGCCCTGGTGCGGGAGCTGTGTGCGGGCGAGGTGGAGGGCGTGGTGCCGGGCTCCCCGACCGTGGAGCCGGCCGAGCTCATGGTCGTCGGCGACTCCGACCAGTCGATCTACGCCTTCCGCGGAGCCACGATCCGCAACATCCTCGACTTCGAGGCCGACTTCCCGGGCGCCCGCACCGTCGTGCTGGACCAGAACTACCGCTCGACGCAGAACGTGCTGACCGCCGCGAACTCGGTGATCTCCCGCAACCAGGGCCGGCGCGAGAAGCACCTCTGGTCCGAGCTTGGCGAGGGGGAGCTCATCGTCGGCTGGGTCGCGGACACGGAGATGGACGAGGCCCAGTTCGTCGCCGACGAGATCGACCGGCTGAGCGACGCCGGCGAGTCGCAGTACGGCGACACGGCCGTCTTCTACCGCACCAACGCGCAGTCGCGTGCGTTCGAGGAGGTGTTCATCCGCGTCGGGATGCCCTACAAGGTGGTCGGCGGCGTGCGCTTCTACGAGCGGCGCGAGATCCGCGACGCGCTCGCGTACCTGCGGGCGCTCGCGAACCCCGCCGACGACGTGTCCGTTCGCCGCATCCTCAACGTGCCCAAGCGTGGCATCGGGGACCGGGCCGAGGCGGCCATCGCGACCCTCGCCTCGGCGGAACGGATCAGCTTCTTCGATGCGCTGCAGCGCGCCGCCGAGGCCCCCGGGCTGGCGAGCCGGTCCGTGAAGCTCATCCAGGGCTTCGTCGATGTCATGAACCTGCACCGCGCGATGGTGGCGCAGGGCCGCCCGGCCGACGAGGTGCTCACCTCCATCCTCAAGGAGTCGGGCTACCTGCCGGAGTTGGAGGCGTCGACCGACCCGCAGGACGAGACGCGGGTGGAGAACCTCATCGAGCTGGTGTCTGTGGCGGCGGAGTTCGTGGCGGCCGCCACCACCGTCGACCTCGACGAGGCGGGGGCCGAGTCTGGGCTCGTCGCCGGCATGCCGGAGCCCGACGACTCCCTGGCCGCATTCCTGGAGCGGGTCGCGCTGGTCGCGGACTCGGACCAGGTCCCGGACCGCGACGAGAGCAAGGGCGTCGTCACGCTCATGACGCTGCACACCGCGAAGGGCCTGGAGTTCGACACGGTGTTCCTCACCGGCATGGAGGAGGGGATGTTCCCGCACATGCGGGCGCTCACCGACCCCCACGAGCTGGAGGAGGAGCGGCGGTTGGCCTACGTCGGCATCACGCGGGCGCGCAAGCGCCTCTACCTCACCCGGTCGCAGGTGCGGGTCACGTTCGGCGCGCCGGCGTACAACCCGCAGTCGCGGTTCTTCGAGGAGATCCCCCCGCACGTGCTCGACTGGCGCCGCACGGGCGCCGCGACGACGACGTGGGCCAGCTCGGCCGCCACGCGCAACCGGCAGACGTCGGCGTCGATCCAGAGCTTCGGGACCGGCAGCGGGCCGAAGTTCACCCTGCCGTCGCTGACGGCGGGGGACCGGGTGCTGCACGCCAGCTTCGGCATGGGCAGCGTCGTCGCGGTGCACGGGGCGGGCGAGGCCACGAAGGTGGACGTGGACTTCGGGTCAGCGGGGACAAAGAGGCTGAGCCTCAAGCACGCCCCGATGGAGAAGCTCTAGCTCAGCGGACTCCGAGCGACCGCAGGAAGGTCATCGGGTTCGACGCCGCGTACACGTCGCCGGGCGTCACGCCCGGCTTGTAGTACTCGAGGTGCAGGTGCGCCCCGAAGGAGCGCCCGGTGTTGCCGACGTAGCCGATGAGCTGACCGGCCTTGACCGTCTGCCCGGGGCGGACCTTCTTGCCGCTCATGTGGGCGTACAGCGTCGAGCCGCCGTTGCTGTGCTGGATCACGACGTTGATACCCGCCCAGCCGCCGGCGGTGGGGCTGAGGACGACGCCGGAGGCGACGGCGTAGATCGGGGTGCCGACGGGTGCCGGGAAATCCTGGCCCGTGTGGTACCGGGACCAGCTGCCGGTGGCGCCGAAGCCGGCGCCGATGCGGTAGTTCGACTTGACCGGCATGGAGCCGCCCTTGGTCGTGAGGTCCTCGATCTCCTTGGCCGACATGCCGGTGGTCGAGACGCCCATGGCCTCCGCGGCCTTCTTGGCCTCGGCGAGCTTGCGGGCGGCCTCCTCGGCCTCCTTCTTCAGCTTCGCGCTCTGGGCCGACACGAGCTGCATGTCCGCGTCCATGAGGCGCTGGCGCTCGCTGGCGTTGGTCATCCACTCGGCCTCGGCAGCAGACTCCACAGACGCGCCCATCGCTGCGGCGCGCTCCTGTGCGTTCTCGTCGGCGACGGCGGCGGTGAGGTTGTCGCGCACGCTGGAGCGGCTGACTTCCTGCGAGCGGTCGGCGAATCCGGCGGCGGCGGCCGACGCGGCTGCCGCGGGGACCGCGATCTCGGCCGATTCGCCCGCCGCGTCGACGTCGCCGCCGCGGGAGGCGTAGGCGAAGGCGAACAGAGCGCCGACGGACAGCGCGCTCGAGACCGCCAGCGCGACGACGCGGCGGCTGAACGAGAAGGCGGGGGTGGAGGAGCGGCGGGCCGGGGAGGTGGCGGGGGTCAGTTCGACGAGGTCGTCGGCGGCGTCTGCTGCGCGTCGCGCGGCGCGTGCTGTGGTCTCGTCGTACACCTGACTCCTCGTGTAACCCTGGGTCTTCCGGCTGTCCGCTGGAAACCTTAACAGTTCTCAGGAATCTCTCAAAGTCGGGGTGGGTGTTGTCTCCCGGAGTGGACGTGGGGATGAGCCTGCGCCTCGTGTCAACGACGGTTTGATCGATCAATCTGGTGTGTCATGGCAACGATTCCCGGCGCAGGCTCGTCGAGGGCCCGCAAGCCGCGTGTCAGGCTCAACCGCCGGTACCGGGGGCGGCCCCGGCCGCCGCGATGCCCTTCCGGTTGGCACCCCGCCCGGGTAGTCTGGCGGAGTTTGATCGACCCAACCGAAGGACCAACGTGGATCTCCTCGAGTATCAAGCGCGCGATCTGTTCGAGCAGTTCGGAGTGCCCGTTCTGCCCGGCCGCATCGCCACGACCCCCGCCGAGGCGCGCGCAGCGTACGACGACCTCGGCGTCGACCTCGTCGTCATCAAGGCCCAGGTGCGCACGGGGGGCCGCGGCAAGGCCGGCGGCGTCAAGCTCGCCCGCGGCGCGGACGCCGTCGAGAAGACCGCCGCGGAGATCCTCGCCCTGGACATCAAGGGGCACCGCGTCGAGACCGTGATGCTGAGCCCGGGCGCAGACATCGCCGAGGAGTACTACTTCTCCATCCTGCTCGACCGCGCCGCAGGCGGCTACCTCGCCATGGTCAGCATCGAGGGGGGCATGGACATCGAGACGCTCGCCGGCGAACGCCCCGAGGCGCTGGTGAAGGTGCCGCTCGACCCCGTCGAGGGGATCACACCCACCGTCGCCCAGCGCATCGTGACCGAGGCCGGGTTCCTCCCCGACGATCACCGCGCCGTCGGCGAGGTGCTCCAAGCTCTGTGGCGCGTGTTCCACGAGTCCGACGCGACGCTCGTGGAGGTCAACCCGCTGGTCAAGACGGGCTCGGGCGACATCATCGCGCTCGACGGCAAGGTCACCCTCGACGGCAACGCCGACTTCCGCCATCCCGAATGGGAGCAGTACTCGGAGACGACGGGGGACGTGGACCTCGAGCGCCAGGCCCGCGAACTGGACCTCAACTACGTGAAGCTCGACGGCAGCATCGGGGTCATCGGCAACGGGGCGGGCCTCGTGATGAGCAGCCTCGACGTCGTCGCGGCCGCCGGCGCGGACCTGCCGGGCGCGCCGAAGCCGGCGAACTTCCTCGACATCGGCGGCGGCGCCTCGGCCACCGTCATGGCCAACGGGCTGCGCATCATCATGAGCGACCCGCAGGTCAAGAGCGTGTTCGTCAACATCTTCGGCGGCATCACGGCCTGCAACGACGTCGCCAACGGCATCGTGCACGCGCTCGACATGCTGGGCGACGAGGCACGGCTGCCGATCGTCGTGCGGCTCGACGGCAACTCCGTCGACGTCGGCAAGGCCATCCTGGCGGAGGCGCGGCATCCGCTCATCATCGTGAAGAACACCATGGACGAGGCCGCGCGGGCCGCCGCGCAACTCGCCGCCGAAGGGAACTGAGACAACTCCGATGTCGATCTACATCAACGCATCGTCCCGCGTCCTGGTCCAGGGCATGACGGGCCGTGAGGGACGCAAGCACACGCAGCGCATGATCATGTCCGGCACCCGCATCGTCGGGGGCGTGACCCCGGGGAAGTCCGGCGAGTCCGTGCTCTTCGAGGAGGATCCGGTCCCGGTCTTCGGCAGCGTCACGGAGGCCGTCGACGCCACCCATGCCGACGTCTCGGTGGTGTTCGTGCCGCCGAAGTTCGCCAAGGCGGCCGTCCTCGAGGCGGTCGAAGCCGGCATCGGGCTGTGCGTCGTCATCACCGAGGGCATCCCCGTCCGTGACGCCGTCGAGTTCCATGCCGCGGCCCGCGACTCCGGTACCCGCATCATCGGCCCCAACTGCCCGGGCCTCATCTCGCCCGGGAAGTCGAACGTCGGCATCATCCCGGCGCACATCTCCGGCCCGGGCCGCATCGGCCTGGTGTCGAAGTCCGGCACGCTGACGTACCAGATGATGTACGAGCTGCGCGACCACGGCTTCTCCACGGCGGTGGGCATCGGTGGCGACCCGGTGATCGGGACCCGGCACATCGACGTCCTGCAGGCCTTCGAGGAGGACCCCGACACCGACCTCATCGTCATGATCGGCGAGATCGGTGGCGACGCGGAGGAGCGGGCGGCCGCCTACATCGCCGACCACATCACCAAGCCGGTCATCGGCTACGTGGCAGGCTTCACGGCGCCGGCGGGCAAGACCATGGGTCACGCGGGCGCGATCATCACCGGCTCCGCCGGCACGGCGCAGGCGAAGAAGAAGGCCCTCGAGGCCGCCGGGGTCATGGTCGGCGAAACGCCGTCCCTGACGGCGGCGCTGGCCCGCGAGGCCATCGCGGAACTGCGGCACGCCCGCGCCTGAGCGGCGCCGTCCGCGTCAGCCCTGGCTGGCGCGGACGGGGATCCGCACGCCCAACTCGGCGAGCTGCGGGTCGGTGAACTTGTAGGCGTCGGTCACGGTGATGATCGTGTACGTCACCGTCGGCCCCGCGACGCTCACGGCCAGCTGGTACGGCACGGCCGCGTTGTCGGCCGTTGCCTGCCGGATGGAGAACAGCCGCGAGCTCACCGCGACGCCGTCCTGCCCCGTCCCGCTGACGGCCGGCAGCTCGCTGACGGTGGCCGTGTTGACCCGGTCCTTGCACGAGGCGAGGGCCGTGCCCAGCTTGCCGGCGAAGGCGGTGGCGGCGGCGGCGTCGGCGAAGGTGAACCGCATCTCGTCCACCCCGAACGTCGCCGGCGCCTGATCATCCTGAGTCATCAGGTAGGTCGCCTGCTCCCGGCCCGTCGGCCCCGGCTCGCTGACCAGGGTCATGTTCTCGCAGCCCATGCCCTGGCTCGTGAGGTCACCGGGCTCCGAAGCCGTCCATCGTCCGGCCCCCAGACGGATCCGCGGAAGATCCGCGGGAATGAGCCAGCCCACGGGCTCCACGGGCGGCACGACGGCGGCGGCGACCGCGGGCTGGACGGTGCACGCCGCGTCCTCCGCCGCGCACAACGCCGTCTGGGTGCGGGCCGCCGCGGTGGCCAACAACCCCGGCTCGGCGGCGGCCCCGTTGCGGGCGACGTCGAGCATCTGGATCGACGTTCCGACCCTGGTCACGAGCACGGTGTGGAACTGGACGGGCTGGTTCTCGAACGCCACGGTGATCTGGAACGCGCTGTCGCCCAGCCCCGTCACCGCGCTCGACCGCACGATCCGCGCCGGGAGCTCGGCGCAGCCGGACAGGGCCGCGGTGCGTTCGGTGAACATCTGCTCCGCGGCCGCCTCGGTGGCATAGACGTCGATGCGGTGCAGCGCGGCCAGTTGATCGGCGTCGGACGTGGCCAGCGTGCGCTGCAGCGACGTGGTCGGGTTGTGCGCCGGGTTCTCGGTGCTCAGGCACGCCACGCGACCCTCGTGGTCGGCCGCGGCGGTGCTTGTCGCGGTCACCGCCCACGACGCCGCGGCCGCGATGCCCGTGAGGTCAGAGCCGGACACCAGATCCGCGTCGGTGACGGCCGGCACCGACGGGGAGGCGGACGCGGAGGGGGAGGACGGGGCGGAGGGGCCGGGGTCCCCGTCCAGCGCGCGCGTCGCGACGAAGGACACGGTGCCGACGACGAGCGCGCCGATCACGCCCCCGACGGCCCACCGGGCGAGCGATCCACCCAGCGCCGACCGGAGTCCGGGCGCCGCGGAGGCCGGCGCGGCCGGCTCCGGCGGGGAACTGGAGGACAGCGCCGAGCGGCGCGGGGCGGGGCTGGGGCTCTCGGCGTACTCGCCGGCCGACCGCGGGAACACGGGCGGGGGAATGGGAGTGACGCCCTCGACTTCGGCCGCCGAGCCGCGTCGCGGGCGGAACAGGTCGTGCCCTGAGGTATCGTCCGAGTCCGGCGGGGTCGTGGCGGGGTCCTCGTCGGACTGCCAGGCCCGGCGGGGGCGGGATCGCTCGTCCTCACTCATCCTCACTCACCTCCCAGAGCGGTCAGTCGCAGCGGTATCGATGCGCAACACTACCGCCGGACCCAAACACCCGCGACGATCAGGAGAGGGAAGCGCCATGTCACGACGCAGCGGAGGCCATCGCACGGTGGCGGTCGACGTCGACGCCCCCAGCGCCCGAGCGCAACGGTCCTGGCCCTGGCCGTGGTACCTGCCCGCGCTCGTCGGCCCCCTGGCGGTGCTCGCCGCCGTCTGGCTGCTGCTCGCGGCGGCGGCGGTCGTCGGCTGGTTGACGTCGCCGGACGCCGACGCAGGTGCCGCGCTCCGGTTGGCGGGGCAGGTCCTGATCCTGGCCCACGGCGGACCCGTGGACATCGCGGGCGTGCTGGTGTCGATGGCCCCGCTGGGGCTCAGCTCGCTGCTGGTGTTCCTCGCACTGCCGGTGGTGGGGGTCGCGGCCCGTCAGGCCTCGGAGGCGTGGCCGCACGTGGACGCCGAGGGCACCGTCCTGCGGGTGGCCGGCGCGTTCGGGGGCACCTACGCCCTCGCCGTGACCGTGCTGGGCGCGCTCCTGGGCAGCGCCTCGCCGCGGCTCGCGGCCGGCGGGCTCACCGTCGGCGCGATCGCGGGGCTGTGGGGCGCCTCCCGCGCCCTCGCCTACGACCCGACGGCCGTCTGGCCCGGCTGGCTGCGTGCCGTGCCGCGGGCCCTCGCCGCCGCCACCCTCACCGTGCTGGCCGGCGCGGCGGCGGCGCTCGCGGTGGGTCTCTTCCTGGGGCGCGACGCCGTCACCGCCATCGTCGAGGGCCTCGACGGTGGCCCTGCGGGCGTGACGCTCCTTGTCGTGCTCCACCTCCTCTACCTGCCGAACCTGGTCCTCGCAGCTGCCTCCTGGATCCTGGGCGCCGGCGTGACGCTCGGCGACGGCTCGCTGCTGAGCATGGCGGGCGCCGACGTCGGGCTCCTGCCGGCCATCCCGGCGTTCGGGATCGTGCCGCCCGGAGAGGGCTCGTGGAGCGCGCTGTGGTGGCTGACCGTCGGCGTCGTGGCGGGCGCTCTGGCCGGCGTGGCGGTGGCGTGGGCCCGACCCCGCGCGCGGTTCGACGAGACCGCGCTGGTGGGGGGCCTGTCGGGCGTGGCCGCGGGGCTGCTCCTCACCGTCCTCGCCGCGCTGGGCGCCGGCGGCCTCGGCGCCGACCGGCTCGCGCACATGGGGGCCCGCGTGGGCGAGCTGGCCGTCTTCGCCCCGACACTGCTGGGTCTGGCCGGACTGGTCAGCGGGCTGTTCGTCGGACTCGCCCGCCGCCCCCGCGCGCACTGACGCCCCTTAGGATGTCCGGGTGACCACTCGCGTTGTCGTCCTCCTGTCCGGCTCGGGCACCCTCTGCCAGGCGCTGTTCGACGCGATCGACGCGGGGGGCGCGGACGCGGAGGTCGTCGCGGTGGTCTCCGACCGATCCGACGCGCAGGGTCTGGAGCGGGCCGCGGCGCGCGGCGTTCCCGCTGTCGCCCACCCCCTCGAGCGGGGCGGCGACCGGGCGGCGTGGGACAGCGAGCTCGCGGACATCGTCGCCGGGTTCGAGCCGGACCTCGTCGCCTCCGCCGGCTTCATGAAACTGCTGGGCCCAGCGTTCCTCGACCGCTTCGGGGGCCGCACCATCAACACCCACCCGGCGCTGCTACCGAGCTTCCCCGGCATGCATGGCCCGAGGGACGCGCTGCGGGCGGGGGTCAAGGTCACCGGGGCCACGGTCTTCCTGGTCGACGCGGGCGTCGACACCGGTAGGATCCTGCTGCAGGGCGCCGTCGACGTACTACCGGACGACGACGTGGCCTCACTCCACGAACGCATCAAGGTGGTCGAACGCCGACTCCTGATCCAGGCCGTGGCCGAATGGAAAGAAGGGAACCCGTGACAGACCTCATCCCGCTCCGCCGAGCCCTGGTCTCGGTCTATGACAAGACCGGACTGGTCGACCTCGGGCGCGGCCTGCACGAGGCCGGCGTCGAGATCGTCTCCACCGGCTCCACGGCCCGGACCCTGACGGACGCCGGCGTCCCCGTGACGCCCGTCGAGCAGGTGACCGGCTTCCCCGAGTGCCTCGACGGGCGGGTCAAGACGCTGCACCCCCACGTGCACGCTGGCATCCTGGCCGACAGGCGGTTGGAGTCGCACCGCACACAGCTGGACGAACTCGGCGTGGCGCCGTTCGACCTGGTCATCACCAACCTCTACCCCTTCGCCGCGACTGTGGCGTCCGGGGCGTCCGAGGACGAGTGCGTCGAGCAGATCGACATCGGCGGGCCCACGATGGTGCGCGCCGCCGCCAAGAACCACCAGTCGGTCGCTGTGGTGACGTCGGCGGAGCAGTACCCGATGCTGCGGGCCGCGCTCGCCGCGGGCGGGTTCACGCTCGACCAGCGCAAGGCGCTCGCCGCCGCCGCGTTCGTGCACACCGCCACCTACGACGTCGCGGTGGCGTCCTGGATGGGCAACGTCGTCACCGACACCTCCGGCGGCTCGGGCTTCCCGGGCTGGGTCGGGGCGGCCTGGCTCAAGGTCGCGGATCTGCGCTACGGCGAGAACTCGCACCAGAAGGCCGCCGTCTACCGCAACGCCGACGGCACGGACGGTCTGGCGGCCGCCACGCAGCTGCACGGCAAGGAGATGAGCTACAACAACTACGTCGACGCCGACGCGGCGCGCCGGGCGGCCTACGACTTCACCGAGCCCGCCGTCGCCATCATCAAGCACGCCAACCCGTGCGGCATCGCCGTGGGCTCCGACGTCGCGGACGCGCATCGACGCGCCCACGCCTGCGACCCGGTGTCGGCGTTCGGCGGCGTCATCGCGGCCAACCGGCCCGTGAGCGTCGAGATGGCGCATCAGGTGTCGGAGGTCTTCACCGAGGTCATCGTCGCGCCCGGCTACGAGGACGGCGCGGTCGACGTGCTGGCGGCCAAGAAGAACCTGCGGATCCTCATCGCCGGCGACGCGGACAACTCCGGCATCTCGCTGCGCGAGATCGACGGCGGGCTGCTCCTGCAGGAGTCCGACGCCATCGACGCCCCCGGGGACGACCCGGCCTCCTGGACGCTGGTCGCCGGGGAGCCGGCGGACGACGGCACGCTCGCGGACCTGGCCTTCGCCTGGCGGGCCGTGCGGGCCGTCAAGTCCAACGCCATCCTGCTCGCGGCCGACGGAGCGTCCGTGGGCGTGGGCATGGGGCAGGTCAACCGCGTCGACTCGTGCCACCTCGCGGTGGACCGGGCGGGGGAGCGGGCCGCCGGCTCGGTGGCCGCGTCCGACGCCTTCTTCCCGTTCGCCGACGGGGCGCAGGTCCTGCTCGACGCCGGAGTCCGGGCCATCGTGCAGCCCGGCGGCTCGGTGCGCGACCAGGAGGTCATCGACGCCGTCACCCGCGCCGGCGTGACGATGTACTTCACCGGCACCCGCCACTTCTTCCACTGACCGCAGGCTCCCAGGAGGCACCCGTGACCGCGCAGAAGCTCGACGGCAAGGCCACCGCGGCCGCCATCAAGTCCGAACTGACCCAGCGGGTCGCGGCGCTGCGGGAGCGCGGCGTCGTCCCCGGCCTGGCGACGGTCCTCGTGGGGGAGGACCCCGCGAGCCAGAGCTACGTGAGGATGAAGCACCGCGACTGCGAGGAGGTGGGCATCGCGTCCATCCGCGTGCACCTCCCCGCGGACGCGTCGGCCGCCCAGTTGCAGGAGGCCATCGAGTCGCTCAACGCCGACGAGGCGGTCACCGGCTACATCGTGCAGCTGCCCATCCCGCGGCACCTGGACGAGAACTGGGCGCTCGGGCTGATCCACCCGGACAAGGACGCCGACGGCCTGCACCCCATCAACCTGGGGCGTCTGGTGCTCAACGAGCCCGCGACGCTGCCGTGCACGCCGCGCGGCATCGTCGAGCTGCTGCGGCGCCACGGCGTGGAACTGCGCGGAGCGGAGGTGTGCGTGGTCGGCCGCGGCATCACGGTCGGGCGGCCCCTGGGCCTCATCCTCACCCGGCGCAGCGAGAACTCCACCGTCACCCTGTGCCACACCGGCACTCGTGACCTGGCGGAGCACACCAGGCGGGCCGACATCGTCGTGGCCGCGGCCGGCGTGCCGCACATGATCACAGCCGACATGATCCGCGACGGCGCCGTGCTCGTCGACGTCGGCGTCAGCCGGGTCGACGGCAAGACGGTGGGTGACCTCGCTCCCGACGTGTGGGACAAGGCCTCCTTCGTCACGCCCAACCCGGGCGGCGTGGGACCCATGACCCGGGCCATGCTGCTGAGCAACGTCGTGGACCGGGCCGAAGCCCTTCATGCCCGGTAAGCCGGACAAGCCTGCCGACTCCTACCCGGACAACCCCTGGCCGCTGGCTGCCGCCCTGTCCATCGTGGCCGTCGGGGCGGGGTTCGCGGCGTTCGGCCACTGGCGGCGGGCGTCGCTGCTCATCGGAGGCGCGCTGCTGCTGGCGGCCATGCTGCGGCTCGTGCTGCCCATGACGATGGCGGGGCTCCTGGTGGTGCGGCGCCGCTGGATCGATGTCGCCGTGCTCGCGGTCCTGGGCGCCGCGGTCCTGGCGGTGACCCTGGTGGTGCCGCCCTCACGCTGATGGGCGCGTCCCGGGGCCCCGGTACGATGTGGCGCATGCAGTCGACCGAGCTCCTTGACGAGGACGCCACCCACACGATCGAGCAGCCGAGTCGGCGCTCCCGCACCATCCTCTTCCTCGAGATGCTGGTGTTCGCGACCCTGAGCCTGCTGGCGTCCTTCGTCCTCAGCTACGACGCCATCCTCATCGCCCAGAACCCCGACGTGGTCCTCAGCTGCTCCATCAACGCGGTCTTCGACTGCGTGAAGGTGGGCGCGACACCGCAGGCCAACGTGTTCGGCTTCCCCAACGCCTTCCTGGGTCTGATCGCCGAGCCGGTGGTCATGACGATCGCGGTGGCGTCCCTGGCGGGCACCCGGTTCCCCCGGTGGTTCATGTTCACGGCGAACGTCGTGTACTTCCTGGGCGTGATCTTCGCGTACTGGCTGCTGTTCCAGTCCACGTTCGTCATCGGGGCGCTGTGCCCCTGGTGCATCCTCGTCACCGTCGCCACCACGTTCGTGTTCTGGTCGATGACGCAGTGGAACATCCTGGAGGGCAATCTCTTCCTCCCTCCGGCCGCCCAGGAGAGGGCGCTCGCCTTCGTTCGCGGCGGCTGGCTGACCATCGCGCTCATGGTGTGGCTGGCCGTCGTCGTGTTGATCGAGATCCTCCACTGGGTGTTCCGCGTCATCTGATCTCGACCCCTCGGCGGCGCGGGCGCGCCGGGCGGTAGAGTCGGGTCCGCAAGCGGATGAACGACCATCGAGAGGAATCGAAAGTGAGCACTGCTGCTCCCGTCAAGATCGCCGTCACCGGCGCCGCAGGCCAGATCTGCTACAGCCTGCTGTTCCGCATCGCCAGCGGGTCGCTCCTGGGTGACACCCCCATCGAGCTGCGCCTGCTCGAGATCACGCCGGCGCTGAAGGCGCTGGAGGGCGTCGTCATGGAGCTGGACGACTGCGCGTTCGGCAACCTGGTCAACATCGAGATCGGCGACGACCCCCGCAAGGTCTTCGACGGCGTCAACCTCGCGATGCTCGTCGGCGCCATGCCGCGCAAGGCCGGCATGGAGCGCAGCGACCTCCTCTCCGCCAACGGCGCCATCTTCACGGCGCAGGGTAAGGCGCTCAACGACGTCGCCGCCGACGATGTGAAGGTCCTGGTGACCGGCAACCCGGCCAACACCAACGCGCTCATCGCGCAGCAGAACGCCCCCGACATTCCCGCGGAGCGCTTCAACGCGCTCACCCGCCTCGACCACAACCGTGCCATCTCGCAGCTGGCCGCCAAGGTGGGCCGCCCCGTCGGTGAGATCACCCACATGACCATCTGGGGCAACCACTCCGCGACGCAGTACCCGGACCTGTTCAACGCCAAGGTGGGCGGCCAGAACGCCGCGGAGCTGGTGGGGGACCAGGAGTGGCTCGAGCACACCTTCATCCCGACGGTCGCCAAGCGCGGCGCGGCGATCATCGAGGCCCGCGGACTGTCGTCGGCGGCGTCGGCGGCCAACGCCACCGTCGAGCACATGCGCGACTGGGTGCTCGGCACCCCCGAGGGTGACTGGGTGTCGATGTCGGTCCCGTCCGACGGCTCCTACGGCGTCCCCGAGGGTCTGATCTCGTCGTTCCCGTGCACCGTCAAGGACGGTAAGTACGAGATCGTCCAGGGCTTGGAGCTCAACGAGTTCTCGCGCGCCAAGATCGACGCGTCGGTCGCGGAGCTGGTCGATGAGCGCAACGCCGTCACCGAGCTCGGACTCATCTGATCTGAGCCGCCCGAACGCCACAGAGGCCCGCCCCCGTTGTGGGGGCGGGCCTCTGTGCGTCTGATGACCGGGTCAGTGGTCGATGGCGCCCTCGGCGCCGGCGCCGGTCATGGAGCGGACCTCCATCTCGGCCCCCTGGTCGCCGAAGCGGTCGCCGTCGGGCCGCACGACGGAGCCCAGCCAGCCGAGGAAGAACCCGACGGGCACCGAGACGATGGCCGGTGAATCGACGGGGAACCACGCGAAGTCGACGGTGGGGAACATCGAGCCCTTTGCGCCGGAGACCGCGGGGGAGAAGATGATCAGCACCACGGCGGTGATGAGGCCGCCGAAGATGGACCACACCGCTCCCGCGGTCGAGAACCGCTTCCAGTACAGCGAGTACAGGATCGACGGCAGGTTCGCCGACGCCGCGACCGCGAACGCCAGCGCCACCAGGAACGCCACGTTCTGGCCGTTGGCGGCGATGCCGCCGACGATGGCGACCAGGCCGATCGTCACCGACGTCCAGCGCGCGACCTTCACCTCCTTGGCCGGGTCGGCCTTGCCGTCCTTGAGGACGGAGTTGTAGATGTCGTGCGCGAACGACGCCGACGCCGTGATGGTGAGGCCGGCGACGACGGCCAGGATGGTCGCGAACGCCACGCCCGCGATGACGGCCATCAGGATGGTGCCGCCCAGTTCGTAGGCCAGCGCCGGGGCTGCGGCGTTCGCTCCGCCCGGCATCTCGCCGATCGCCGCGGGGCCGACCAGCCACGCCGCGCCGTACCCCAGCACCATGGTGAAGAGGTAGAACGCGCCGATGAGCCCGATGGCCCACGTCACGGAGCGGCGGGCCTCCTTGGCCGTCGGGACCGTGTAGAAGCGCATCAAGACGTGCGGCAGCCCGGAGGCGCCGAGCACGAGGGCCATGCCCATCGAGATGAGGGCGATGGGGTCCTTGTAGCGCTCCATGGGGGCCAGGAGGTTGGTGGTCGAGCCGTCGGCGGCCGACTTGTCGATCGCGTTGCCCAGGAGCTCGGACAGGTTGAACCCGACCATGGCGAGCACCCACACCGTCATGAGACCCGCGCCCAGGATCAGCAGGACGGCCTTGATCATCTGCACCCACGTGGTGCCCTTCATGCCGCCGATGAGCACGTAGCCCACCATGAGCAGGCCCACGATGGCGATGACGATGTTCTGCCCCAGCGGCGACGAGATGCCGAGCAGCAACGACACCAGCGCCCCCGCACCCGCCATCTGGGCCAGCAGATAGAAGAAGGACACCGCCAGCGTCGAGGTCGCGGCGGCGAGCCGGACCGGCCGCTGCTGCATCCGGAAGCTCAGCACGTCCGCCATCGTGTACTTGCCGGTGTTGCGCAGGGGCTCCGCGACGAGCAGCAGCGCCACGAGCCAGGCCACGAGGAATCCGACCGAGTACAACAGGCCGTCGTACCCGTAGAGGGCCACCGCGCCCACGATGCCGAGGAACGACGCCGCCGACAGGTAGTCTCCCGCGATCGCGAAGCCGTTCTGCCGGCCGTCGAACTGGGCCCCGCCGGTGTAGAAGTCGCTGGCCTTCTTCTTCCCGCCGCGCGTCACGCGGATGACCACCGCCATCGTGATGACGACGAAGGCGGCGAAGATGCCGATGTTGATGAACGGATTGCCCAGCTGCTGGGTCTCGAGGAGGCGGATCATCGGCGGGTGCCCTCCAGGTCCTCGCGCAGGCCGGCCGCGATCGGGTCGACCTTCCTGTTCATGTGACGGATGTAGAGCCAGGTGATGAGGAAGGTGCTGACGAACTGGGCCAGCCCGAACAGGATGCCGACCGTGAGGTTGCCGGCGACGCTGGTCATCATGAGGTCCTTGGCGAAGATCGAGCCCAGCACGTACGCGAGGTACCACGCCAGGAACACCGCGGTCATGGGGAACGCGAAGGAACGGAACGTCTTCTTCAGGGTGGCGAACTCGGGCGACTGCTGCACCCGGTGGAAGTCCTCGGCGGGGATGACCGCCGGCCGGTCGATGGGGTCGTGAGTAGTCATGGGTGGATGATTTCTCCTCTACCGTGTCGCGCGTCGTTGCGCGGACAGGAGCGTAACAAGAATCCGGGCCACCCTGCGTCCCCGTTCGGCCGTGGGACGACCCGCTAGAGTTCGTCGCATGCATCAGCTCGTCGTCACGCTCGACTGCCCAGACCGCCCGGGAATCGTGCACGCGATCTCCGGCGGCATCGTGGCCGCCCGCGGGAACATCACCGAGCTGCAGCAGTTCTCCTCACCCGACACCGGCCACTTCTTCACGCGCATCGAGGTCCAGGGAGCGGACCCCGCCGAGCTGGAGACCGAGATCGCCGCCGTCGCGTCGGACCTCGGGGCCCGGCTCCGGGTCGACGACGCGACGCGCCCCACCCGCACCTTGATCCTGGCCTCCAAGGCCGGCCACGTCGTCAACGACCTGCTGTTCCGCTGGCGGGGCGGGGACCTGCCGATCGACGTGGTGGGCATCATGGCCAACCACGACGTCCTGGCCCCCATGGCCGAGTTCTACGGCGTGGAGTTCACGCACCGCGTGGTGACGGCCGAGAGCAAGGCGGACTTCGAGGCCGAGGTCCGGCGCGCCGTCGAAGAGCAGGACGTGGAGCTGGTCGTGCTGGCCCGCTACATGCAGATCCTGAGCCCCGAGCTGTGTGCGTTCCTCGCCGGCCGCGCCGTCAACATCCACCACTCGTTCCTGCCGGGATTCAAGGGCGCCAACCCCTACCGGCAGGCGCACACCCGCGGGGTGAAGCTCATCGGCGCCACGGCCCACTTCGTCACCAGCGATCTGGACGAGGGGCCCATCATCGAGCAGAACGTGGTGCGCGTCGACCACACGATGGACGTGGCCAAGCTCGTGCGCAAGGGACAGGCGCAGGAGTCCCAGACCCTTGCCGAGGCCGTGCGGCTCCTGGCCGAGCACCGCGTGCTGGCCGACGGGGACCGCACCGTCATCTTCCGCTAGGCGGGCCGAAGCCTCCATGCTGACCGACATCGCGCTCATCGCGCTGTTCATCGTGATCGGCGGCACGTTCGCCGCCGCCGAGATGGCGCTCGTCACGCTGCGGGAGAGCCAGGTCAGGCAGCTCGCCGGCCGCGGGAAACGCGGCCGGGCCATCGAGCGGCTGACCGGCAACCCCAACCTGTTCCTGTCCGCCGTCCAGATCGGGGTCACCCTCTCGGGCTTCCTCTCGGCCGCTTTCGGTGGCGCGACGATCGCCGACGCGGTCACGCCGACGGTGGTCGCCTGGGGCGTCCCGGAGGCCGTGGCCGGCACCGTGTCCCTGGTGGCGGTGACGGTGGTGATTTCGTACTTCTCCATCGTCGTGGGCGAGCTCACGGCGAAGCGGCTGGCGATGCAGCGGGCCGAGGGGTTCGCGATGGCGCTGGCGCCGCTGGTGTCCGGCATCGCCACGCTGACCCGGCCGGTCATCTGGTTCCTGGGGGTATCGACCGATGCGCTGGTGCGCATCCTCGGCGGCGACCCCTCGCTGTCGCGCGACGCCGTCACCGACGAGGAACTCCGGGCCATGGTCATCTCGTCGTCGACGCTCGGTACGGAGGAGCGCCGCATCGTCGACGAGGTGTTCGACGCCGGCGAGCGGTCGCTGCGCGAGGTGATGGTCCCGCGCACGGAGGTCGACTTCCTCCCCGGCGACATGCCCATCGGGCTGGCCTACCGGGAGGTCAGGGGGGCGCCCCACTCCCGGTACCCGGTGACCGACGGGTCGCCCGACCGGATCGTCGGCTTCCTGCACGTGCGCGACCTCATGGACATCGAGGGCGCGGCCCGCGACGGCGACGTCCGCAGCATCGCCCGCGACGTCCTCTTCCTGCCCGAGACCGTGAAGATCCTGCGAGCCCTCACCGCGATGCGCGCCGGGCGGTCGCACCTGGCGATCGTCCGCGACGAGTACGGCGGCACCGCGGGCATCGTCACGCTGGAGGACCTCATGGAGGAGCTCATCGGCGACATCACCGACGAGTACGACGTCCCCGACGACGAGGCGCCGCGGCACGTCGACGAGCTCGACGGGCTGACCACCATCGAGGAGTTCGCGGACCTCACCGGCTTCGTCATCCCCGAGGGTCCCTACGACACGGTCGCGGGGTTCTTCATGGCGCGCCTCGGCCGGCTCCCCAGGCTGGGCGACCAGGTCACCGTGGCGCTGCGGCCGGAACGCGACCTCGACGGCGCGGACGCCCGGTTCACGCTCGAGGCCACGCAGATGGACGGCCGGCGGGCCGCCTGGTTCGCCCTGCGGCCCGAACCGGCTGACGCCGATGCCTGACGACGGGCTCGGCCTGCTCACCGGCCCCGACGTCGAACCGCTGCTGCGCGCCGCCGTCGAGCACCGCGGCGGGCGGCTGGTGGACTGGTCGCTCGACCACGTCGACGCCACCCCGCACCAGTCGACGACGGCGACGTACGCGGCGACCGTGGAATGGCCGCACGGCCGGCGCAGTGAACTGCTGGGCGTCAGCGCCCGCACCGGCGACCTCACCGCGGCGGATGCGCGGGCAGAGATTTTCGCCGACGGACAACGCCGCGTCGCGGTGTGGCTCTACCCCGACGACCCCGACCTGCTCGGCCTGCCGACGGCCGCCTTCCCGGAGCGCATGGCCGAGGTGCTGAACACAGGCGGCGTGCTGCCCGGCCCCGTGGCCGCCGACGACCTGACCCTCACCATGGTCGGTTACCGGCCGCGCCGCCGAGCGGTGGTGCGGGTCGAGGTGGCGACCGATCCGCCCGAGGTGCTCTACGTCAAGGTGCTGCGCGAGCGCGTGTTCGCCGACATCCACTCCAAGCACATCATGCTGCGGCAGGCGGGTGTCCCCGCGCCGGAGATCGCGCTGGCGACGGCCGACCACCTGCTGGTGCTGCGGGCCCTGCCCGGCATGCCCATGGCCCGGGCCCTGTTCGAGCCGGGGGACCCGTGCCCCCCGGAGGCGCTCATCGACACGCTAGACGCCATGCCCGCGGCGGTTGCGGCGTTGGAGCGCCGCCCGCCCTGGGCCGACGCCGTCGGCCACTACGCCACCGTCATCTCCGCGACCATGCCGGAGCTGGCCGACGAGCTGGGCTGGCTGGCCGAGCGCATCGGCTCGGGGCTGGCCGGCTTGCCCCCGGGCGACGAACCGACGCACGGCGACTTCCACGAGGGCCAGCTGCACGTCGCCGACGGGAGGGTCGTCGGCGTGCTCGACGTCGACACCATCGGGCCCGGCCGGCGGGCCGACGACCTCGCCTGCCTCATCGGGCACCTGTCCACCATCCAGCGGATGACCCCAGGCCAGGAGGAGAAGATCCGCGACCTGCTGGCGCGCTGGGTCCCCGTGTTCGACCGGCGCGTCGACCCCGTGGAGCTGCGGCTCCGGGCGGCCGCCGTCGTCATCTCGCTGGCCACCGGCCCGTACCGCAGCCAGGACGTCGACTGGCGCCAGCAGACCGTCACCATGGTGCGGTCGGCGGGTGCCCTCGTGCGGCAGGTCACGACGGCGTAGTCACACGCATTATTGCGGGTGTATAACGATCAAGTTTTCGGCTGGGCGTTGCGCGGCGGGCGACGCTATGGTCGGGATGCCCGTTCCATCGTCTAGGAGGATCCTTCGTGAAGAAGCCCCTGTTGAGCACGATGTCGCTCGCCGCGGCATCCGCTCTCGCCCTGGCCGGCTGTGCGCAGCCGCCGAGCGCCACCACCCAGTCCCCGACGGCCTCCGAGGCCACCAGCTCGTCCGCGTCGGCCAGCGCGACCGAGTCGTCGGCGGCCCCCACCACCGACTTCACCGCCTGCATGGTCTCCGACGCCGGCGGCTTCGACGACAAGTCGTTCAACGAGACGGCCTACGCGGGCATGATGCGCGCCAAGGACGAGCTGGGTGTCCAGACCAAGCAGATCGAGTCGAACGCCGAAGGCGAGTACGCCGGCAACGTGCAGTCGATGATCGACGCCAACTGCGACATCATCGTCACGGTCGGCTTCGCACTGGCCAACGCGACCGAGGCCGCGGCCAAGCAGAACCCCGAGGTGGACTTCGCCATCGTCGACTACTCCTCCTTCGAGGGCGTCGACAACGCCAAGGGCCTCATCTTCAACACGGCGCAGCCCGCCTTCATGGCCGGCTACCTGGCCGCGGGCATGAGCCAGACCGGGACTGTCGGCACCTTCGGTGGCGCCAAGTACCCGACCGTGACCATCTTCATGGACGGCTTCGCGCAGGGCATCTCGTACTACAACGAGCAGAAGGGCGGCGACGTCAAGCTGATCGGCTGGGACGAGGCCAAGCAGGACGGCCAGTTCGTCGGCGGCAACAACCCGTTCGGCGACATCCCCGGCGGCAAGAACACCGCCAGCACCCTCATCGCGCAGGGCGCCGACATCATCCTCCCCGTCGCGGGCCCGGCCGGCCTCGGCGCGCTGCAGGCGGCGCAGGAGTCCGGCGGCAAGGTCAACGCCATCTGGGTCGACACCGACGGCTACGTCTCTGCGCCGGAGTACGGCTCGACCATCATCTCCTCTGTGGAGAAGGGCATGGACGTCGCGGTCTTCGAGGCCATCAAGGCGTCGCTCGAGGGTTCGTTCTCCTCTGACCCCTACGTCGGCACGCTCGACAACGACGGCGTGTCGCTGGCACCGTTCCACGATTTCGAGTCCAAGGTGTCGGACGAGCTGAAGGCGGAGCTGGAGCAGATCAAGGCTGACATCATCAGCGGCACGATCACCATCACCTCGCCGAGCCAGCCCAAGTGAGCTGACCCGACCAGCTGATTCCGGGAGGGGCGCGTCCAGCGCCCCTCCCGCATCACACCCCAGGAGGACCCGTGCCCGTGACCGCTCAGCAGGATGCCCCGGTGCTCAAGCTCCGCGGCATCACCAAGAGGTTCGGCTCGCTCACCGCCAACGACTCGATCAGCATCGAGGCGGTGCCCGGCCGGATCCACTGCCTGCTGGGCGAGAACGGCGCGGGCAAGTCGACGCTGATGAACATCCTCTTCGGGCTGTTGGAACCCGATGAGGGCGAGATCCTGCTCGGGGACAAGGCCCTCACCCTCACCAACCCGAAACAGGCGATGGCCGCCGGCATCGGCATGGTGCACCAGCACTTCATGCTCATCCCCGTGTTCACGGTCGCCGAGAACATGGTGCTCGGTCACGAGCCGGGCCGGGCCGGCATGCTCGACCTCGCGTCGGCGCGGACGCTCGTGCGCGAGCTCAGCGCCCGCTACAAACTCGACGTCGACCCGGACGCGCTCGTCGAGGACCTCCCCGTCGGCATCCAGCAGCGGGTCGAGATCCTCAAGGCGCTCGCGCACGACGCCACGTACCTCATCTTCGACGAGCCCACCGCCGTGCTCACCCCGCAGGAGATCGACGAGCTCATGGCGGTCATGCGCACGCTGCGTGACGAGGGCCGCGCCATCATCTTCATCACCCACAAGCTCCGCGAGGTGCGCGAGGTCGCCGACGACATCACGGTCATCCGGCGCGGGAAGGTCGTGGGCCAGGCGGCGCCGGAGACATCCGAGGCCGAGCTCGCCTCGATGATGGTCGGCCGCGCCGTGGACCTGAAGGTCCACAAGGCGCCCGCGCAGCCGGGGGAGGACCGCCTCGTCGTCGAGGACCTCGTCGTCGCCAGCCCCACCGGGGCGATCGCCGTCGACCACCTGTCGCTCACGGTCCGCGGCGGCGAGATCGTCTGCATCGCCGGCGTCCAGGGCAACGGGCAGACCGAGCTCGCGGAGGCGCTGCTGGGCACGATGAGGCCGCTGTCCGGGCGGGTCACCCTCGACGGGGTCGACGTCACGTACAGCAAGCCCGTCGACACCATCAAGGCCGGCCTCGGCTACGTGCCGGAGGATCGGCACCGGCACGGTTTCGTCGGCGAGTTCTCGATCGCGCACAACCTGGTGCTCAACAACTTGGACGAGTACTCGAAGTTCGGCGCCTTGGACCTCAAGAAGATCCGCGACAACGCCCACGCACGCATCAAGGAGTTCGACATCCGGCACGGCGGGAGCCACGACCAGGAGGTGCGCTCGCTCTCGGGCGGCAACCAGCAGAAGGTCGTCCTGGCCCGGGAGCTGTCGCGGCCGCTGTCGCTGCTGATCGCCAGCCAGCCGACGCGCGGCGTCGACGTCGGCGCCATCGAGTTCCTCCACGGGCGCATCGTCGAAGAGCGGGACCGCGGCACCGCCGTCCTCATCGTCTCCACCGAGTTGGAAGAGGTCGAGTCGCTCGCCGACCGAATCGCGGTCATGTACCGCGGGCGCATCGTGGGCATCGTCCCCCCGGACACGCCGCGCGACGTGCTCGGCCTCATGATGGCCGGCGTCGCGTACGACGAGGCCGTCGCCACCACCAAGGGAGCCCTCGCATGAGTCAGACAACAGCGGCGCGGCCCCGCCCCGAATGGGTGACCACGCTCATCATCACCGTCGCCTCGCTGATACTCGCCTTCCTGGTCAGCGCCGTCGTCATGGTGGTCTCCGACGCCGAAGTCGCCGCCACGTGGACCTACTTCTTCGCCCAACCCGGAGACGCGCTGTCGGCCAGCTGGGACAAGATCTCCTCCACCCTCTACGCGATGTACGTCGGCTCGCTGGGCTCGTGGGTGGCCATCACGAACACCACCGCCGAGGCCGCGCCGCTCATCTGCGCCGGCCTCGGCGTCGCCGTCGCCTTCAGGGCGGGCCTGTTCAACATCGGCGCCCAGGGCCAGGCGATGGTCGGCGCGCTCAGCGGAGCGTTCGTCGGGTTCACCGTCACAGGGCTGCCGCTGGCGATCCACCTGCCGCTGGTCATCCTCGTCGGCCTGCTCGCCGGGGCCGTGTGGGGCGCCATCGTCGGGGTGCTCAAGGCCCGCACCGGCGCGCACGAGGTCATCGTGACCATCATGATGAACTACATCGCCGCCAACCTGCTGGCATTTTTCATGCTGCAGAAGGCCTTCCAGGCTCCCGGACGCGCCGACCCGATCTCGCCGGTGCTGGAGTGGAGCGCCACCATGCCGCGCATCGCCGACACCCGGCTGCATCTCGGCTTCCTGCTCGCCCTCCTGGCCGCCGTCCTCGTGTGGTGGCTGCTGGACCGGACCAAGTTCGGCATCCACCTCAAGGCCGTGGGCCTCAACCCGCACGCGGCGGCGACGGCCGGCGCCAGTGTGTCGACCGTCACCATCCTCACCATGGGCCTGGCCGGCGGGCTCGCCGGGCTGGCCGGGGTCCAGGTGGTGACGGCCCCCGAGCTGCTCACCGGCTTCCCACCGCAGATGACCGGCACCATCATCGGCACCCTGGGCTTCGACGCCATCACCGTCGCGCTCCTCGGCCGCTCGCGGCCCCTGGGGGTCGTCCTGGCCGGCCTGCTGTTCGGCGCCCTCAAGGCGTCCCGCCGCACCATGGTCACCATGGCCGACACGCCCGACAAGCTGACCGACCTCATCCAGGCGCTGATCGTGCTGTTCGTCGCGGCACCGGCCTTCGTCGCCTGGCTCCTGCCGTTCCTCCGGGAGCGCAAGGTCAAGCGAGCATCCGTTCCGATCGCGAAGGTGGCTGAAGCGTGAGCGTCGACATCGTCCCCACCACGGTCGAGAGGGCTCGCGTCGAGTCGCCGGAGAGTCGCACCCAGCGCATCTCCACCGGGGTCCTCATCACCGTCATCGGCGTCCTGCTGCTGTGGATGGCGTTCACGGTCGACAAGTCCGGCCAGATCGCGCTGTCCGACGCATTCGCCGACGTCAAGCTGCCCACCCTGGACGTGCCCGGCACTGCCACGGTCCTGCTCAGCGCGCTGCTGGTGCTGGGCGCCGGCGTCGGCTTCATCACCGGCCGGCTCAGCGCCCGCCTGCGGTTCGTCGCCGGTGTGGCGGCGGGCGCGGGGGTACTGGTCGGCTTCATCGTGTGGGCCGCGGCCAGCTCGTCGCTGCCGTTCACGCTGACGAGCCAGCTCAACCTGACGCTCGAGTACGCCACCCCGCTGCTCTTCGGCGTCCTCAGCGGCGTGCTCGCAGAGCGGGCCGGCGTCGTCAACATCGCCATCGAGGGCATGTTCCTCACCGCGGCGTTCGCCGCCTCGCTCACGTTCTCGATCACGCACTCCTTCGTCGCCGCGCTGTTCGCGGCCGCGCTGGCCGGCGTGATGATGGCCGGCGTGCTCGCGCTGTTCACGCTGCGGTACCTCGTCGACCACGTCATCATCGGCGTCGTGATCAACCTGCTGGCCTCGGGCCTCACCGGCTTCATCTACCAGCAGCTGGTCGCGAAGAACCTCGCCGCGTACGGCACCGTGCAGCCCATGCAGGCGTGGCGCGTCCCCGGGCTGGAGTCGATCCCCTTCCTCGGGCCGATCCTGTTCACGCAGAAGCCGTTGACGTACCTCGGCATCCTGGCGGTGCCACTCGTCTGGTTCCTGCTGTTCCGCACCACGTGGGGTCTGCGCGTGCGCTCGGTCGGCGAGCACCCCCACGCCGCGGACACCGTCGGCATCAACGTGGTGTGGACCAAGGCCTCCGCGGTGCTGTTGGGCGGCCTCTTCGCGGGCCTGGGCGGGGCCTACTTCACCGTCGGGTCCGTCGGCGCCTTCCAGGACAACAACCCCACCGCGGGAAACGGCTTCATCGCGCTGGCCGCCGTCATCATGGGCCGCTGGAATCCGGTGCTTGCGGCCCTGATGGCGCTGTTCTTCGGGTTCGCCCGGGCGCTCGCCCAGACCACCAAGCTGATGCAGCTGCCGATCCCCAGCGACTTCATCGAGATGTTGCCGTACCTCGCGACGATCATCGCGGTCGCCGGTCTGGTCGGGCGGGTCAGGGCGCCGGCGGCCGACGGCATGCACTTCGTGAAGAGCCACTGATGGACGTCGACTGGGCACAGCTGCGCACCTCCGCCGTCGCCATGGCGGGACGCGCCTACGCGCCGTACTCGCACTACCGCGTCGGAGCCGCCGCCCTGGTCGACGACGGGCGGGTGGTGGCCGGCTGCAACGTCGAGAACGCGGGCTACGGCGTGACCCTGTGCGCCGAATGCGGGCTCGTGTCCGACCTCGTCGCCGGGGGAGGGGGACGGCTGGTGGCCTTCACGTGCGTCAACGGGGACGGCGACGTGATCACCCCCTGCGGGCGCTGCAGGCAGTTGCTGTTCGAGCACGGGGGCCGCGGGCTGCTCATGGAGACCCCGGCGGGCATCCGCACGCTCGACGACATGCTCCCGCAGGCCTTCGGGCCGGACGACCTCGACTCAGGAACGTGACCATGCTGACGATCGACGACCTGCGCCTGCTGCCCAAGGTGGCGCTCCACGACCACCTCGACGGCGGGCTCCGCCCCGAGACCGTCATCGACCACTGCGGCGCCAACGGGCATTCCCTCCCCAGCACGGACCCCGACGAGCTGCGGCGCTGGTTCTTCGAGGCCGCCGACTCGGGGTCGCTCGTGCGCTACCTGGAGACGTTCGAGCACACCGTCGCCGCGATGCAGACGCCCGCGCAGCTGAGCCGCGTGGCGCACGAGTGGGTGCTCGACCAGGCCGCCGACGGCGTCGTCTACGCCGAGGCGCGCTACGCCCCGCGCCAGCATCAGCGCCTCGGGTTGACCCTGGAGGCCGTCGTGGAGGCCGTGCGTGACGGGTTGGCGTCGGGCATGGCCGAGGCCGCCGCCGCGGGTCAGCCCATCGTCGCCCGCCAGATCCTCACCTCCATGCGCCACACGGAGCCGTCCACCGACATCGCCGAGCTTGCCCTTCGCTACCGCGACGATTCCGTGTGCGGCTTCGACATCGCCGGTGCGGAGGACGGCTTCCCGCCGTCGCGGTTCGAGCCCGCCTTCCGCCGGCTCAAGCGCGACAACATGTTCTTCACGATCCACGCGGGCGAGGCCCACGGTCTGCCGTCCATCTGGGAGGCCGTGCAGGTCTGCGCCGCGTCCCGGCTGGGGCACGGCGTGCGGATCGTCGAGGATATCGAGGTCACCGGCGGTACGGCCCGCCTCGGCCGGCTCGCGGCCTACGTGCGCGACGCCCGCATCCCTCTCGAGGTCTCGCCCTCGTCGAACCTGCAGACCGGCATCGCCCAGCGGATGGCCGACCACCCCGTCGACCTCCTCCACCGCCTCGACTTCACCGTCACTGTCAACTGCGACAACCGGCTGATGAGCGCCACGACGATGTCGCGTGAGTTCGCCCTCCTGGTCGAGACGTTCGGGTGGACGCTCGACGACGTGGAGCAGGTCACCGTCAACGCGATGCGCGCCGCGTTCCTCCACCACGACGAGCGGGAGCGGATGGTCGCCGACGTGATCAGACCCGCCTACGCCGCGCTCCGGTGATCCTCGAGCTGCCCGCCGCGGCGCGCCGGGTCAGCCTGCGCTGGCGGGCCGACGACGGCGTCCGCGACCTCGTCGGGCACCTGGTGGCCGCCAACGACCAGTGGTACGTCGTGCTGCCCGAGGACCGGCCGGCGGTCTGGGTCCCGAGGGACCGGGCCGAAGCGGTGCGGCAGGTCCCGGAGCGCACGGTCCTGCCGAGCTCGACCCCGGCGGACCTGGAGCGCGCCGTGGAACGGTCCCGACCTGCGCTCCGGCGGGCACGGATCGGGGGATGGCGGCTGGCAGACGACTCCGTCCTCGCCCTCGGTGACCCCGGGCCCGCCCCCGACGACGCGCTCGACGCCGTCGATCGGTTCGCCGGGGCGCGGGTGGCCGTCCGGACCCTGCCCGGCGCCCCCGTCGCGGAGCTGACCGAGCTAGCCGCCGCGCGGACGAGCGTCCGGGTGGTGCTGACGGCCTCGTCCCCGAGCGACCCACTCGGGGGCGTGCCGCTCTCGCGCGGCTGGGCGCTGGACCTCGCCGCGGAGGACGCGGCGGCGCTGTCGGCGGCGGAGGCCGCCGGGTTCACCGAGCACCATCGCGCTCTCCTGATGGTGCGCGACTGAGCAGGGAACGCTGCAGGTACTCGGCGTCGACCTGGCCACCTCGCCCATGTGGGCCGGGATCGGCGGCCTCGGCCACATGGTCCTGACCGGCACGTTCGTCTACCTCTTCGTCATCCTGCGCCGCGCACTCAGCGCCGCGCCCGCTCCGGCTACCGTGGGGGCGTGACCACGACCACCGCCCCGCGCTGGTCCGCCGCCTGGTGGCTCCGGCTCGGGCAGGCGGTCCTCTTCGTCGGCCTCCTGGCGCTGGCCACCGGCTTCGCGCTGGCCGACGGCGTCGACTGGCCGCTGCTGATCGTGGACTCCGCGGTCCTCGTCGTGTTCGTCGGCGGCCTCGCGGCCCACGGGCGGTTGGGTGCCACCGGGCGCGCTGCCTGGGTCGGGCTGCTGTTCCTGGGCACCGTGTGGCTGATGTGGGCGTCCCCGGACTTCCTGTGGGTGGCGTTCCCCCTGTGGCTGCTGGCCGGGGCCGTGCTCCCCCTGCTGGCCGCGCTGCTGTTGACGGCCGTGACCCTGGCGGTGATCATCACGGTGCTGAGCATGACGGGCGGCGAGACCGTCGGCGCGGTGCTCGGCCCGCTGGTCGGGGCGCTCGTGGCCCTCGGCCTGGCGCGGGGCACCCTGCTGTTCGAGCACGAGGCGTCCGAGCACCGTCGCCTCCTCGCGGAGGTGCTGCGCGTCCAGGACCAGACCGCCCGGCTGCAGCGCGAGGCGGGCGTCCTGGCGGAGCGGCAGCGGCTCGCCCACGACATCCATGACACCCTCGCCCAGGGCTTCTCCTCGATCCTCCTGCTCGCACGGGCCGCCCAGCGGGAGACCGACCAGGCGGCGGCGGTGCGCCTCCTGGCCCAGATCGAGACCACGGCGGCCGACAACCTCGCCGAGTCGCGGCGCGTGGTCCTCGCCCTGGCGCCCGACGAGCCCGGCGCGGGCGGCCTCGCGGCGCCCCTGCGCCGCCTCACCGGCGAGGTGGCCGACGCACTCGGGGCCCGGTGGCAGGTGACGGTGGACCCCGACCTCCCGCGGCTGGCCACGCCCGTCGAGGTCGCGCTGCTGCGCGGAGTCCAGGGGGCCCTGTCCAACGTCCGCACGCACTCGCGGGCTGGGCACGTCGCCGTGGAGTTGGCCCGAGCCGGGGACGAGGTCCACCTCGACGTCGTCGACGACGGCGTGGGATTCGATCCCGCCCGGGCCGTCGTCGCCGGGCCCGACGGCGGCTTCGGCCTGCGTGCGCTGCGCGAGCGGTTCACCGAACTGGGCGGGGGCGTCGACATCGAGAGCGAGCCGGGCGCAGGCACGGCCGTGACGCTGCGCCTGCCGCTGGTGCGCGCCGAGGAGCGGGCGCTGTGATCCGGGTGCTCATCGTCGACGACCACCCCGTGGTGCGGTCAGGGCTCCAGGCGCTGCTCGAGGGCGCACCCGACCTCGCCGTCGTCGGGACCGCGGCCTCCGGGGAGGAGGCGCTGCGGCTGACGGGTCAGGTGGACCCGGACGTGGTCCTGTGCGACCTGCGCCTCGGCCCCGGCCTCGACGGCGTCGGGGTGACGACGGCGCTGCGAGCGCACACGGGCGGTCCCGCCGTGCTGATCCTCACGACCTACGACAACGATTCCGACATCACCCGCGCCGTCCTCGCGGGCGCGGCCGGCTACCTGCTCAAGGACGCCCAGCCGGCGGAGATCATCGCGGGGATCGCGGACGCCGCCGCCGGACGCCTCGTGCTGTCCACCGAGTTGGAGGGCCGCGTCGTGGAGCGCATGACGCAGGGGGTGCCGTCGCTCAGCGCCCGCGAGCTGGACGTGCTGCGCCTGGTGGCGGAGGGGGTGACCAATCGCGGCATCGCGAAGCGGCTGTACATCTCGGAGGGCACGGTGAAGACCCACCTGGTGCACGCGTTCGCGAAGCTCGGCGCGGAGTCCCGCACGGCGGCCGTGGCGGCGGCGAGGCGCCACGGTCTCCTGGAGTGACGGCTCAGGCGTCGACGTCTCGGAGGTGGTGCACCCACTCGTGGGCGAAGTAGCGCCCCAGCGACAAGGTGGTGAACTCCGCCCCGTCGCCGCGCCGCCCGACCCAGCCCCATTGGGGGCCCTCGGGCTCGGCCCAGGCCTTCGCCGCACCCTCGGCACGCTCGGCGATGAGGATCCGGGTGGCATTGGCGTCGGAGAGCCAGTACTCGTCCTCGACGGCGGCCGCGTCCTGGTCCCAGGAGGGGAAGTCGACCGGCTCGCCACCGCCGTCGAGGATCAGGCCGAGCCGGGTGGTCATCACTTCGGTGACGTCGGCGATGTGCCGGCCGTACTCGATGACCGACCAGGTGGTGGGCGCGGGGCGGGCCGCGGCGCCGCGGCGTTCCACGGCCTTCTGGAAGCGGGCGGAGAACTCCCGGATCAGGCCGGGCACCGTCTCGGGCGTGACCGCGGCGGGATCGAACCCGCAGTCGGGGCAGGGGCGCTTGGTGACCCACGTCCAGTCCGTGTCGTCCGGAACGGTGGGCTGGGGCGGGATCGGCGACTCGCTCATGGCCGCGAGCCTAACCGATCCTGCCCATGGGACCGGTGCACCCCGTGCTGCGCCGCTGGGCCACATCAGGATTCCACTACGCTCAGGCCCGTGATCGTTGCCGCCGCGGATGGCTCCGCCCTCTCGAACCCCGGACCCGCCGGCTGGGCCTGGTACATCAGCGACGACATCTGGGCGGCCGGCGGGTGGGACCACGGCACCAACAACATGGGCGAACTCATGGCCGTGCTCGACCTCCTGCGTTCGACGGCGCACCTGGACGAACCGCTGCGCGTCCTGTGCGACTCGCAGTACGTCATCAACTCGCTGACGAAGTGGCTGCCGGGCTGGAAGCGCAAGGGGTGGAAGAAGGGCGACGGCAAGCCCGTGATGAACGTCGAGCTCATGAAGGACCTCGACGCGGCGCTGCGCGGCCGGAAGGTCGACTTCGAGTGGGTCAAGGGCCACGCCGGCCACGCCATGAACGAGGCCGCCGACGAGCGCGCCCGCGCCGTCGCCACGGCCATCCAGCGCGGCGAGCCCTACGACGCGGGACCCGGGTTCCCGGCCACGCCCCGGCCGAGCGCCCGGACCGACTTCAGCGTCGGCCAGACCGAACCCGAGCCCGACCTGTTCTCCCTCGACGCCCCCGCCGACCCGCCCCCGGCGGTCCCCGGGTCCGCCACGCCGCGCATGAAGGCCACACTCAGCACGCTCACGCGAGCCGCCGCGGCGCGCCCGGCTGACGCCCAACTCCATCCGGACTACCAGGGGGTGACGGCCGACGGGGGCGAGGCGCGCACGCCCGTGTGGCCCGCGGAGCCTGAGCCCACGCTGCTCCGCGTGGACACCCTCGCACCCGGGGTGGGCCTCGTGCGGTGGTCCGGGGGCGACGTCACCGTCTCGGCGATCTGGGTCGAGGTGCCGGCGGGATGGCGCCTCCGATTCGCCCAGGCGAGCGCACCCGCGGCGCGCCGATAGGATGACGCGCATGAGTCACGTTCTTGCCGCCGTCGCCTGGCCCTACGCCAACGGCCCCCGCCACATCGGTCACGTCTCGGGCTTCGGTGTCCCCTCCGACGTGTTCGCGCGCTACATGCGCATGGCCGGTCACGACGTGCTCATGGTGTCCGGCTCCGACGAGCACGGCACCGCGATCCAGGTGAAGGCCGACTCCGAGGGCCTGACGCCGAGGGAGACCGCCGACAAGTACCACCGCCAGATCGTCGAGGATCTCCAGGGCCTGGGGCTGTCCTACGACCTGTACACCCGGACGACGACGCCGAACCACTACCGCGTGGTGCAGGACATCTTCACCGCCCTCTACGACAACGGCTACGTCCGCGCCGAAACGCAGATGGGCGCGATCTCCCCGTCCACCGGGCGCACCCTGCCGGACCGGTTCATCGAGGGCACGTGCCCGCTGTGCGGCTACCACAACGCCCGCGGCGACCAGTGCGACAACTGTGGCAACCAGCTCGACCCGGCCGACCTCATCGATCCGAAGTCCAAGATCAACGGGGAGACGCCCGAGTTCGTCGAGACCGAGCACTTCTTCCTCGACCTGCCGGCCCTGGCCCCCATGCTGGGCCAGTGGATCGACAGCCGCGAGGACTGGCGGCCCAACGTGCTGAAGTTCTCCCACAACCTGCTCGCGGAGATCCGGCCGCGCGCCATCACCCGCGACCTCGACTGGGGCGTCCCCGTCCCGCTCGAGGGGTGGCGCGACGCCCCCATGAAGCGCATCTACGTCTGGTTCGACGCCGTCATCGGCTACCTGTCGGCCTCCGTCGAGTGGGCGAAGCGCTCGGGCGACCCGGAGGCGTGGCGCACCTTCTGGAACTCGACGGCGGCGCGCTCCTACTACTTCATGGGCAAGGACAACATCGTCTTCCACTCCGTCATCTGGCCCGGCATCCTGCTCGGCGCCAACGGGCAGGGGGTCCACGGCGGCCACGTGCGGGAGTCGCTGGGCGAACTGCAGCTGCCCACCGAGGTGGTCAGCTCCGAGTTCATGACGATGAAGGGCTCCAAGGTGTCCAGCTCGCGGGGCGCGTCCATCTTCGTGGGGGACTTCCTCGCCGAGTTCGGCCCCGACGCCCTGCGCTACTACATCGCCGTGGCCGGTCCGGAGAACCAGGACACGGACTTCACCTGGGAGGAGTTCGTCCGGCGGATCAACTTCGAGCTGGCCAACGAGTGGGGCAACCTCGTCAACCGGTCCGTGTCGATGGCCCACAAGAATGTGGGCGCCGTGCCCGCGGCGGGGGAGCTGACCCCGGCCGATCAGGCGCTGCTGGACGAGAGCCGCGCCGCGTTCGCCGTCGTGGGCGAGCACATCGCCGCGCGCCGGTTCAAGGCCGGCATCACTGAGGCGATGCGCATCGTCGGCCTGGCCAACAAGTACCTGTCGGATCAGGAGCCCTGGAAGCTCAAGGACGACCCCGCCCGCCGCGACACCGTCCTCCACGTCGCGCTGCAGGTGGTCTCCGACTGCAACACGCTGCTCACCCCCTACCTGCCTCATTCAGCGCAGAAGGTCTTCGAGCTCCTGGGCGGCGAGGGCGTGTGGGCGGCGCAGCCCCAGATCGTCGACGTGACCGACGAGGACCTGACCTACCCGACGCTGCAGGGCGACTACGCCGCGCAGCAGGCCGTGTGGCAGCCCCGTCCCCTCCAGGTGGGGGCACCGCTCAGCAAGCCGACGCCGCTGTTCACGAAGCTCGACGAGGCGCTGGGCCTCACCGGGCCGAGCTGGGCGCCGATCGCCGACTGACCATCGTCAGGGCCCGCCGCATCGGGGCCGGCGCGAAGCCGGAGTCCAGTGCGGCGCGGCGCAGTGCGGGTTCGGCGCGGTAGAGCGCCAGCCCGCGGCGCACCAGCACCGTCGGGGCCTTGCGCCGCTCCTCCAGGTCGCGCGCCAGGCGCCGCACGAAGTTCGCCCACCGGCGGCGGTCCAGCCACACGGCCTCGACCGGCATCCCGGCCTCCCGCGCCGCGACGAGCGTTTGAGGGGCGAAGATGCCCTCCGCGACGACGACGGCGGCACCGCCCAGCTCGATCCGCCGGGCGCCGACTCGGCGCGACAGCGAGATGTCGTACACCGGGACGTCCGCCTCCCCGTGCTCGAGGAGGCGGCCCAGCGTCGCCAGCGCCAGGTCGCGGTCCCAGCATCGGACGTCGTCCCAGTCGGGGATCCCCAGGTCAGTGGTGGGGAGGTCCGGGTGGTCCGCGTCCCGGTAGAAGTCGTCGAGGGACAGCGCGACGGCGCCCCCGTCCGCCGTGGCGAGGCGGGTGAGGCGCGACTTTCCGCTTCCGGACGGGCCGGCGACGAGCAGGAGCGTCCGGGTCATTGGAGAATGCTAACGCCCCGCCGGCGGGCGGCTACCAGGAGCCGCCGCCACCGCCGCCGAAGCCGCCGCCGCCGCTGAAGCCGGAGAACCCGCTGGAACCGCCGGTGGCCTGGCTCATGCCGTCCATGCGGGCCGCCTGCATGGCCTCCGACATCGAGTGGGTGAGGTTGTTCATGGCGCTCATGAAGTAGTAGCCGTGCAGCAGGTCCGCGCCGACGTACCAGGAGGTGTCGGCCTGGTAGATGCCCTGCGCTCCCAGGTCGGCGAACAGCTTCGTCCAGCGGTCCGCGACCCCGAACACCATGGCGTAGGGCAGGTACTTGCTGAAGATGTCCTGGCCCTCCTCGAACTGGAGGGTCTCCTTCTCGGCGGTCCGCAGATACAGCTCGAAGCCCTTGGCCTGCGACAGGTACGCCGACCCCGTGGCGGTGCGCTTGCGGAACTTGCCCGACATGGCGATGAGGCCGAGCCCGAAGACGGCCAGCGGGATGCCGATGAGCCCCCAGCCGAACCCGGCCGCCATGAACGTCAGCAGCAGGCCGCCGCCGATGGCGAGCGCGCCCAGGACGACCGGCACCATCTGCGCCGTCGTCGGGTTGCCCTTGAACCAGCCCTTCTGCACCACGGAGTTGTAGAGGCCCGCCCGGGCGTGGGGCAGCACTTCGGCGAACTTGGCCTTGCGCAGCTCCTGCGACGTGCGCACGGCCCGGCCCTGGAAGAGGTCGCGCAGCAGCGCGTCCTCATACGGCTCGAGGCGTCCCCCCGGGCGGTTGAGGGCCTCGAGGGTGAACTCGTTCTTGGACTGCGAGTGGATCCGCAGGTATCCGCGCACCGCGAGGTCGACGATGGTGGCCGACACGTCGATGTTGTCGGCCGTGGTGTCCATGAGCGTCCCGATCTCACCGGGCGTCGCGCCCTTCGGCGGATGGAACTGCACGGTCACCGGGAACTTGCCCGCCCGCGGGCCGACGCGGGCCTGATCGGCCGCGGTGGGGGTGAGGCCGGGGGTGAGCCCGAGGTAGACCTCGTCGCGGGCGTGCCGACGGCGCACGGCCACGAGCGCGGCGATCGCGGCGAGCAGCCCGGCGCCGGTGACGGCGCCCGTGGCAGCGTTGAGCTCGAACGCGTTGGCGAGGGTCACCCGCCGCGCCTTCTCCTGCGTCACGCCGGGGAACGTGCCGGCGGGGAAGCCCGCGACCACCTGCATGGTCGTCTTGGGAGGCAGCGCGTCGAGAGCGTAGGTCGCGGTCGTGCCCTCTGCCTGCGCGGTGCACGGTGTGGTCACGTCGGGGCCGTAGAAGCAGGCCGCGTCGGCCAGCTCGGCCGGGCCCGTGACGGTGACCGTGATGTCCGAGAAGCGTGACTCCCAGGCGCGGCCGATGACGTCCCAGTTGAACTCGTCGAGGCCGCTCTCCGGATGGTCGGGCGCGATGAGGCCGGTCACGTCGTAGGTGACGACGTAGTCCTCGGGTGTGCGGTTCCAGATGTTCTCGTTGCCGATGCGCAGGCTGAGGATTCCGTTGGATTCCTCGGCGTAGACCTCGGCGTTGGCCCCGCTGGTGGAGCTCACGCTGATGTCGGAGTACGTGAAGACGTAGTTCTCGTCCGGGTTGGCGCCGTCCTCCTGCTCGAGCGGCAGCAGGATGTAGGGGCCGCGGCCCTCGAGCGCGGCGAAGTCCATGGTGAAGTCGATGGTGACCTCGGCCACGCCCTCGCGCGTCAGGTTGACGTCGACGTCGTAGCGGGTGATGGGCGCCGAGTCGTCCGCCGCCGCGGGGATCACCGCGACCCAGACCGTCGCGAGGGCCAGCATGAGAGCGAGGAGACCGGCACGCTGCTTCGTCATGCGTCCACTGTATCCGGCGTGGTGAAGCACAGGTGGGCCGGGATCAGCCCTCCATCCCCAGGGCGTCCGCCATCTCCGCGCGCAGCCGCGCGAGCCGGCCGGCCGCGACCTCGCGCGCCGCCCGCACGTCGGCCGACTCCGCCGCGTCGAGCCGGACCTCCAGGTAGCACTTGAGCTTGGGCTCGGTGCCCGAGGGGCGGGCCACGACGTGCACGGTGCTGCCGGTGAGCTCGACGGCGTCGGTGGGCGGCAGCGTCGGGGACCCCTCCGCCAGATCGAGCACGGTCACCGGCTCGCCGAGGAGGGTCACGGGGGGCTGGGCGCGCAGGCGCGCCATCGCGTCGGCGATGAGGGAGAGATCCGCGACCCGCACCGACAACTGAGCCGTGGCCGTGAGGCCGAAGCCGCGGGCGATGTCGTCGAGCAGGTCCGCCAGCGTGCGGCCCTCGGCCTTGAGGCCCGCCACGATCCGCAGCACGGTCACGGCCGCGGAGATGCCGTCCTTGTCCGGGACGGCGCGCGCGTCGACGCAGTAGCCGATGGCCTCCTCGTACCCGAACGCCAGGTCCGGCACGCGCCCGATCCACTTGAAGCCGGTGAGGGTGGTCACGTGGCGGCGGCCGGCGGCCTCGGCCATGCGGCGCAGCAGCGTCGACGAGACGACGGAGTTGGCGAAGGTGCCCGGAACGCCGCGGGTGATGGCGTCATGGCCCAGCACCGCGCCCAGCTCATCGCCGGTGAGCATGCGCCACGACCCGTCGACCACGGCCGCGACCGCGCACCGGTCCGCATCGGGATCGTTGGCGATCACGACGTCGGCGCCCTCCGCCTCGGCCAACGCCAGGGCCAGGTCGATCGCGCCCGGCTCCTCCGGGTTGGGGAAGGAGACCGTGGGGAAGTCCGGGTTGGGGTCCGCCTGCTCGGCCACCTCCACCGGCGCGGGCAGGCCCGCGGCGGCCGCCACCCGGCGCACGGTCTCCGCACCGACGCCGTGCAGGGCAGTGTGCACCCAGGTGACGTCGCGCGGGGCGCCGTCGGGGTAGAGCGAGGTGACCCGTGCCACGTACGCGTCCAGGAGGTCGGTCGTCACGTCGCGGCGCTCGTCCGCGCGGGGCAGTGAGGCCCATCCCGCCGCCGCCACGCGCGCGATCTCGGCCGCGATCTCGCCGTCGGCGGGCGGCACGATCTGGGAGCCGTCGCCGAGGTAGACCTTGTAGCCGTTGTCGGCGGGCGGGTTGTGGGACGCCGTCACGACGACGCCCGCGACGCAGCCGAAGTGCTGGATACCGAAGGCGACGACGGGGGTCGGGACCGGGCCGTCGGTCCACAGGACCTCGAAGCCGGCGCCGGCGAGGACCTCGGCGGTGTCGCGGGCGAACTCGTCGGACTTGTGGCGTGCGTCGTGTCCGACGATGACGCGCCCACCGCCCTGTCCGGCGGCGTTCAGCCAGGTACCGAAGCCGGCCGCGGCCTGCGTGACGACGACGCGGTTCATCCGCGACGGGCCGGGGCCGATGGGCCCGCGCAGCCCCGCGGTGCCGAACTCGAGGGGGCCGGCGAACGCGGAGCGCAGCTCCGCCAGGGCGGGCTCACGGATGGCCCCGTCGTTGGCCTGCGCGCGCACGATCAGCTCGTCGAGGCGGCCGGCGGTGTCCGGATCCGGGTCGGCGTCGCGCCAGGCCTGCGCGCGGGTGAACAGCTCGTCCATCTGCCTCAGAGCTCCCCGACGATTCCGGCGAGCAGCGCCGCCAGGCGGGGGCCGGCGTCCCGCCCCGCTTGCAGCACCTCGGCGTGGTTCAGCGCCGACTCGCTCAGCCCGGCCGCCGCGTTGGTGACGAGGGACAGGCCCAGGACCTCCATGCCCGCTTCGCGCGCGGCGATGGTCTCGAGGGTCGTCGACATGCCGACGAGGTCGCCCCCGAGGATCCCGGCCATCCGGACCTCCGCGGGTGTCTCGTACTGCGGTCCCCGGAACTGCACGTACACGCCCTCGGGGAGCGCGGTGTCGACGCGGTGCGCCAGGTCGCGCAGCCGGCGCGAGTACGCCTCCGACATGTCGATGAAGGTGGCGCCCAGGAGGGGGGTGTCGCCCGTGAGGTTGATGTGGTCGGCCAGCAGGACCACGGTGCCCGGCGCCCACGCGGGGTTGAGGCCGCCGCATCCGTTGGTGAGCACGAGCGTCCCGGCGCCCCAGGCGGCGGCGGTGCGCACGCCGTGGACCACCGGCGCGACGCCGCGACCCTCGTAGTAGTGCGTGCGGCCCGTGAACGTCGCGGCGACCTTGCCGGCCGGCGTGCGGCTGAGGAGCAGATGTCCGCCGTGTCCCGAGACCACCGGCGTGCTGAAACCGGGCACGACGGCCAGCTCCACGTCGCCCAGCGGCTCGCCGAGCCGGTCCGCGCCCGAGGACCAGCCCGAGCCGAGCACCAGGGCCAGATCGATGCGGTCGACGTCGAAGCGCGAACGGAGGAAGTCGGCGGCCTCGGCCGCCAGCGCGAACGGTTCAGTCACCCCGCCAGCATAGTGAGGGCCGCGGCGCCCGGGGGGCTGTGGAAAGATGGGCCCGTGACCAAGGTTGTGATCATCGGTGGCGGACCCGGCGGATACGAGGCGGCCCTGGTGGCCAACCAGCTGGGGGGCGAGGTCACCCTCATCGAGCGCGAGGGGCTCGGCGGTGCCGCTGTGCTGAGCGACTGCGTCCCGTCCAAGACCCTCATCGCGACGGCCGAGGTCATGGTCCGGATCGAGAACGCCCGCCAGCTGGGGCTGCACATCGCAGCACCGGACGTCACCGACGTCGTCCGGGTGGACCTGGGCGAGGTCAACGAGCGGGTCCTGCACCTGGCGCGCGCCCAGTCCGCCGACATCGCACAACGACTGCGGCAGGACGGCGTGCATCTCGTGTCGGGCTCGGCGCGGCTCGACGGGCCGCACCGCGTCGTCGCCACCACCGAGAGCGGCGAGAAGGCCTTCGACGCCGACATCGTGCTGGTCGCCACCGGCACGACGCCCCGCGAGCTGCCGGAGGCCCGCTGCGACGGCGAGCGCATCCTCAACTGGAAGCAGGTCTACAACCTCACCGAGGTGCCGAAGCGGCTCATCGTCGTCGGCTCGGGCGTCACGGGGGCCGAGTTCGCGTCGGCCTACGACGGGCTCGGCTGCGACGTCGTGCTGGTGTCGTCGCGCCGGCAGGTCCTGCCTGGCCAGGACCAGGACGCGGCCGCCGTCCTGCAGCGGGCGTTCGAGCGCCGGGGCATGGAGATCATGAGCGAGTCCCGTGCCTACGCGGCGCGCCGGGAGGGCGACGAGGTTGTCGTCTCGCTGGAGGACGGGCGCGAGGTCCGCGGCTCGCACTGTCTGATGGCGGTCGGCGCCATCCCCAACTCGGCGGGCCTGGGTCTGGAGGACGTCGGGGTCGCGCTGACGCCGTCGGGGCACATCTCGGTGGACCGGGTGTCGCGCACCAGCGTCCGGAGCATCTACGCCGCCGGCGACGTCACCGGCGTGTTCGCTCTGGCGTCCGTGGCCGCCATGCAGGGCCGCATCGCCATGTGGCACGCGCTGGGCGACGCCGTCACGCCGCTCGACCTCCGGCGGGTGTCGTCGAACGTGTTCACCACACCCGAGATCGCCACGGTCGGCATCACGCAGCAGGAGGCCGACGACGGCGACGTTCGGGTGGCGTCGGTGTTGCTGCCCCTGGCGTCGAACGCGCGCTCCAAGATGCAGGGCTTCACCGACGGCTTCGTCAAGCTGTTCTGCCTGCCGACGACCGGCATCATCATCGGCGGCGTCGTCGTCGCACCGCGCGCCTCCGAGCTCATCCACGCGGTCTCGATCGCCGTGGCGCAGAAGATCACCGTCGACGACTTCAGCCAGGCGTTCACGGTCTACCCGTCGATGTCGGGGTCGATCGCCGAGGCAGCGCGGCGGCTGCACAACCGGGACGAGGCGCTGCTGACGACCTGACGGGCGCTAGTCGTCGAAGAGGCCCAGGAGCAGCGAGAAGCCGCCGATCATGAGGGCGCCGTGCGTGATCTGCCGCAGCGCGGGGTCCGTGCCGTAGCGACCGTAGTACCCCTGGGCCCACGGGGCGTACTGCTGGTTCTCCCAATACGGCACCTGGCGGGCCCCCATGGGCACGAGCCGGATCGACGGGTCGTGACCGGTCATAACGCGCTGCGCGTCGGCGGCGCAGGCGGGGACGTCGCGGACGGCGCCGCCGGGCGGGGCCCAGCGGACGTTCTGCGTGCTGGGCCCGTGCGCCGGGTCGAAGAAGCACGGCGGCCGCTTCTCGGGCAGCGGCTGGCCGGTGACTCGGGCCTTGACGCAGGCCACGGCGTACCGGCCGTCCTCCAGGATCTCCGCGATCCGGCGCACGTCGGCGTCGGTCTGGGCCCGCTGCAGCTGGTTCTTGGCGCCGTCGTAGGCGTCGAGGGCGCGGGTGTAGTCCGCGTGCGCGGCGGCGTCCAGCTCGCGGCCCACGACGTCGAGGTCGAGGTCGCGCAGTTCGCCGCCGAAGGTGGTGATGTCGGTGTCGAGGGCGGCGCGGGTCCCTGGGGTGATCGGGTGGACCGGCTGACCGTACGGCTGCGGGTAGCCCACGGCCGGATGGATCTGCTGGGGGGGCCCGTACGGGTCCCCCCAGCCGTGCAGTTGCCGCGGCGGGGGAGCGGACCGGCGCGACGTCATGGACACGATCGCGCCGACCACCATCATCACCATGAGCATGGTGAGGAAGCCTGACATCATGCTCCCCACGATAACCCCGGGGGCAAGGCTCAGCTCACTCGGCGTCGACGATCTCGCAGATCACCTCGCCCGCGGAGACGGGCTGGCCGGCCGCGACCTTGAGCCCGACGATCACGCCGTCGCGATGGGCGTTGAGGGGCTGTTCCATCTTCATGGCCTCGATGACCGCCACGGTCTCGCCCTCACCGACCTGCTGGCCCTCCTCGACGGCGACCTTGACGATCGTGCCCTGCATCGGGGTGGTCAGGGCGTTGCCCGACGGCGCCGACACCTTCGCACCGCCGCGGTCCCGCTTGGTGGGCTTCCTGACCGCCTTCGTGGCCGACGGACGCGCCCCGAAGCCGCCGGGCAACTTGACCTCGACCCGCTTGCCGTTGACCTCGACCGTCAGGACCTCCGGCTCCGGCTGGTCGTCCGGCTCCCCGATGACGCCGGTGTAGGGCGCGATCTCACCGGCGAACTCGGTCTCGATCCAGCGGGTGTGCACGCCGAAGCGCCCGTCGGCCGCGGTGAAGTCCGGCTCGTCCAGCACCGCCCGGTGGAACGGCACCACGGTCGGCATGCCCTCCACCCGCAGCTCGGCCAGCGCCCTCCGCGACCGCGCCATGGCCTGGTCGCGGTCCGCCCCGGTGACGATGAGCTTGGCCACGAGGGAGTCGAACGCTCCCGGGACCGTCATCCCAACGTGGTACCCCTCGTCGACGCGGACACCCGGCCCCGTGGGGGCGTGCCACTTCACCAGCGTCCCTGGAGCGGGCATGAAGTTGCGTGCCGCGTCCTCGGCGTTGATGCGGTACTCGATGGAGTGGCCGCGGACCTCCGGGTCGCCGTAGCCGAGTTCCTCGCCCGCGGCGATGCGGAACATCTCCCGGACCAGGTCCAGGCGCGTGACCTCTTCCGAGACCGGGTGCTCGACCTGGAGCCGCGTGTTGACCTCGAGGAAGGAGATGGTGCCGTCGAGGCCGACGAGGAACTCGCACGTGCCGGCGCCGACGTAGCCGGCCTCCCTGAGGATCGCCTTGCTGGACTCGTACAGGCGGGCGACCTGGTCGTCGGTCAGGTACGGCGCGGGGGCCTCCTCGACCAGCTTCTGGTGCCGGCGCTGCAGCGAGCAGTCGCGGGTGGACACCACGACGACGTTGCCGTGCCGGTCCGCCAGACACTGGGTCTCGACGTGGCGCGGCTTGTCGAGGTAGCGCTCGACGAAGCACTCGCCGCGACCGAAGGCGGTGACCGCCTCGCGGGTCGCCGACTCGAACAGCTCGGGCACCTCCTCCATCGTGCGGGCCACCTTGAGGCCGCGGCCGCCGCCGCCGAACGCGGCCTTGATGGCGATGGGGAGCCCGTGTGCCTCGGCGAACGCCAGCACCTCGCCGGCGTCCGCGACCGGGTCCGCGGTTCCGGGCACCAGCGGCGCCCCGACCTTCTGCGCGATGTGGCGCGCCTTGACCTTGTCGCCGAGGGCCTCGATGGCCGACGGCGGGGGGCCGATCCAGATGAGGCCGGCGTCCAGGACGGCCTGGGCGAAGTGCGCGTTCTCGGCGAGGAACCCGTAACCCGGGTGCACGGCGTCCGCTCCGGAGCGGGCCGCGACGTCCAGCAGCTTGTCGATGTTCAGGTACGTGTCGGCGGGGGTCGCGCCGTTGAGCGCGAAGGCCTCGTCCGCGAGGGTGACGAAGAGTGACTCCGAGTCCGAGTCCGCGTACACCGCGACCGAGTCGATGCCCGCGTCGCGCGCCGCGCGGATGACACGGACGGCGATCTCGCCGCGGTTGGCGATCAGAACCTTGGAGATGGCGTCGTTGCCCACTGGGGTCCTCCTGTATTCGGCTTTGCGCCGCAGTCTAGCCAGCACTCGGGTCTCGCTGGCGCGCCCGTCCACCGGCTGTGAGACTGGACCCATGCCGACTCCCGACTTCATCACCGAGCTGCGCCGACACATCGGGCACGCCCCGCTGTGGCTCATGGGGGCCAACGCGCTCATCGTCCGTGGCGGCGAGGTGCTGCTGGTCCGGCGCTCAGACACGGGGGAGTGGGCGCCGGTCAGCGGGATCGTGGACCCAGGGGAGCACCCTGCGACGACGGCGCGGCGGGAGGCCCTGGAGGAGGCGGGCGTCACCATCGAGATCGAGCGCCTGGTGTGGCTCGTCGTCACCGATCCGGTCACCTACCCCAACGGCGACCACTGTCAGTACGTCGACCACGGGTTCCGTGCCCGCTGGGTGGCGGGTGAGCCGCGCGTCGGTGACGAGGAGTCCACCGACGTCGCGTGGTTCCCCGCCGACCGGCTCCCCGAGCCGCGGCACAGGCACCTCGACGCCATGGTGCGGCTGGCCCTGAGTGAGCCCGGAGACGTGGCGCTGACGTTCGGGTGAGCCGCCCGCGTCGCTACTCTGCGCGGTCCGTGCGCAGGCTCAGCGCAGCGAGGCCGTCGGTGACCGTGAAGGCACCGTCGTGCGTGGCCGACTCGAACAGCAGCGACCCGCCACCGTCGGCGGTGATCGTGAATCCCATGGCGTCGAGGTGCCGCCGGAGATAGTCCGCGACCTCGGCGCCGGAGGGCTGCGTCAGCACGACGGTGACGTTGTTGCCCGCGTTGATCGCCTCGTCGATGACGACGGTGCGTGGCAGGGAGAAGCCCGCGGGGGCGTGGGTGAAGCCGAGGTCGGTGAGCAGCACGCCGCCGGCCGGGGCCGTCGCAGCGGCGGCGGGGGCCGGGTTGGGGCCGGGGGTCGACGCCGGAGCCGCGGCACACCCGGTCACGGCCAGCAGCGCGGCGAGACCCAGGAACATCCGTGACACGCCGCCACTCTAGCCGGGGGCCGTCAACGCCAGAGCGACTGCCAGGGCACGCCCGCGTCGATCACCATCTGCCGGAACAGCGGCAGGGACACGCCGACGACGTTGTAGGGGTCGCCCTCCACCGACGTGACATATGCCCCGCCGCGGCCGTCGATCGTGAAGCCCCCGGCCACCTTCTGCGGCTCCCCGGTGGCCGCGTAGGCAGCGATCTCGTCGTCGGACAGGTCGGCGAACCGGACGACGGTCGAGCCCACCCGGGTCGACCGGAACACCTGGGCGCCGCGCCGCACGACGACGAAATGCCCGGTGTGCAGCAGCCCCTCCCTGCCACGCATCCGCCGCCACCGCTCGGCGGCGGCCTGCTCCGAGCCCGGCTTCCCATGGGCGCGGCCCTCGAACTCCAGCACCGAGTCGCAGGCCAGGAGCAGCAGGTCCCCCTCGGTCTGGGGGAGCACGGCAGACCCCTTGGCCTCGGCCAGCCGCCCCGCGAGCCGCGGCGGCACCGGATCCGCGACGCTGCGCTCGTCGAACCCCGACACCAGCACCTCCGGGTCGAGCCCGGCGCGCCGCAGCACGGCGAGGCGCGCCGGCGACTTGGACGCGAGGATGAAGCGCATCGTCACAGGCGGTGGTAGGTGCGCCACGCGTCCCGCCCGCTCATCAGCGGCGTGCGGACCGTCCGGTAGTACGACGTCCAGCCCCCGGCGATCGGCCGGTCGTCCGCCGAGCGCAGCCGGTCCGGCCGCGACGACGCCTGGAGCACCGCCATGAGCGCGCCCAGCTCCTCCTCCGTCAGCTGCGGGCCGTTCAGTGAGATGGGCTCGGTCATAGCGGGATGTTCCCGTGCTTCTTCGGCGGGAGCGCCTCACGCTTGGTGCGCAGCAGCCGCAGCGCCCGGATGACCTGCGCCCGCGTCTCGTGCGGGTAGATCACCTGGTCGATGTAGCCCCGGTCGGCCGCGACGTACGGGTTGGTGAGCTCGTCGTCGTACTCCTGGATCAGCCGCGCCCGCTCCGCCTCGGGGTCCTCCGCGGCGGACAGCTGCTTGCGGTAGAGGATGTTGACGGCGCCCTGGGCGCCCATCACCGCGATCTGCGCCGTGGGCCACGCCAGGTTGATGTCGGCGCCCAGGTGCTTGGAGCCCATGACGACGTAGGCGCCGCCGTAGGCCTTGCGGGTGATGACCGTCAGCAGCGGCACGGTGGCCTCGGCGTAGGCGTAGATGAGCTTCGCGCCGCGCCGGATGATGCCCTGATGCTCCTGGCCGACGCCGGGCAGGAACCCGGGAACGTCGACGAACGTGAGGACGGGGATGTTGAACGCGTCGCAGGTCCGCACGAAGCGCGCCGCCTTCTCCGCCGAGTCGATGTCGAGGCAGCCCGCGAACACCGTCGGCTGGTTGGCGACGATGCCGATCGAGCGGCCCTCGATGCGGCCGAAGCCGACGATGATGGAGCCCGCGAACAACTCCATCACCTCGAGGAACTCGTCGTCGTCGAGCACGTTGCGGATCACTTCGCGCATGTCGTAGGGCTGGTTGGCCGAGTCGGGGATGAGGTGGTCCAGCTCGCGGTCGTGGTCGGTGATCGTGAGGTCCGCCTCGTCGTCGTCGAAGACGGGCGGGTCCTCCAAGTTGTTCTGCGGCAGGTAACTCAGCAGCTCCCGCACGTACTCGATGGCGTCGTTCTCGTCCGCGGCCAGGTAGTGGGCGTTGCCGGACTTCGTGTTGTGGGTGCGGCCTCCGCCCAGCTCCTCCATCGAGACGTCCTCGCCGGTCACCGTCTTGATGACCTCGGGCCCGGTGATGAACATCTGCGACGTCTTGTCGACCATGACGACGAAGTCGGTCAGGGCCGGCCCGTACACGTGTCCGCCCGCCGCCGCGCCCATGATGAGCGAGATCTGCGGGATGACGCCCGAGGCGCGTGTGTTGCGCTTGAAGATCTCGCCGTAGAGCGCCAGGGAGACCACGCCCTCCTGGATGCGCGCGCCGCCGCCCTCGTTGATGCCGATGAGCGGCACGCCCGTCTTCAGCGCGAAGTCCTGGATCTTGACGATCTTCTCGCCGTACACCTGGCCCAGCGCACCGCCGAAGATGGTGACGTCCTGGCTGAACACGCACACCGGGCGGCCATGGATGGACCCCGTCCCGGTGATGACGCCGTCGCCGAACGGCCGACGGGCGTCCATTCCGAAGGCGCTGGTCCGGTGGCGGGAGAACTGATCGAACTCGGCGAAACTGCCCTCGTCGAGTAGGGCCATGACCCGTTCACGGGCGGTCATCTTCCCCTTGGCATGCTGCTTCTCCACGGCTTCGACCGATCCCGCGTGCACAGCTTCATCGATGCGCACTCCGAGATTCGCGATCCGACCGGCAGTGGTGTGGATGTCGATCTCCATGGGGTCACGATATCCAGCCGAGGGCCACACGTCGCCGCTGCCCAGATTCGCGCGCCGTAGGATGGCGGCCGTGACCACACCCGACGCCGGCCGGATCCAGGCAATGCTCCCCGGCGGGAGCCTGTGGCGCCGCGTCGACGTGGTGTCCACCACCGGCTCCACGAACGCGGACCTCGCGGCCCGGGCCAGGTCGGGGGAGGCGGAGGGCGCGGTGCTGGTCAGCTCCGAGCAGACCGCCGGCCGCGGCCGCCTCGACCGCACCTGGGTCAGTCCGCCCGGCACGTCGATCTCGATGTCGCTGCTGCTCACCCCCCAACCGCCGTTCCCGCAATGGGGGTGGCTGTCGCTGCTCGCGGGCATGGCCGTCGCCTCCGCCGTCTCCTCGCTGGGGGGTCCCGCGGCCGGGGTGGGGCTCAAGTGGCCCAACGACGTGCTCATCCGCGGCCGGAAGGTGTGCGGCATCCTCTCCGAGCGCGTCGAGCACCCCGCCGGCGCCCGCGCCGTCGTCGGCATCGGCATCAACGTGGACCTGGCCGCCGACCAGCTTCCCGTGCCCACGGCGACGTCACTCGCGCTGGAGGGCCTGCCGACGGACCAGAGCCGTGTCGTCGCGGCCGTCCTCACCGAGTTCGAGACGCAGTACCGGTCCTGGCAGCGGCGGGGCAGCCTCCGCGCCGAGTACGAGGCGCGCTGCGCCTCGATCGGGGCCCCGCTGACCGTCGTCCTCGACGACAGGCGCGTCTCCGGGACCGGCCGGGGGGTCGACGACGTCGGGCGGCTGCTCGTGACCACCGCGGAGGGCGTCGAGACGTTCGCCGTCGGCGACGTCGTGCACGCGTCCCTCGGCCGCTGACCGGCGGCGTGCCACACTGGGGCGCATGGCGGTGAAACCCGAGGAGCTGGGCCAGGGCGAGCTGGTGGTTGTGTCGCTGCGCACCCACGCGAAGGCGCTGATCGTGCCGGTCGTCACGCTCATCGCGACGGCGGCGGTGGTGGGAGCCGGGATCGCCGTGCTGCCCGCCACGTGGCAGCCCTGGGGCACCTACGCGCTCGTCGCGGTGGCCCTGATCGCCGTCGTGGCCTGGGTGCTGCTGCCGCTGCTGCGGTGGGCGACCTCCACGTACACGATCACCGACCGTCGGATCATCACGCGCCGCGGCATCCTCACCCGCACCGGCCACGACCTCCCGCTGCGGCGCATCACGAACGTCAACTACGAGCGCTCGCTCACCGACCGCATCCTGGGCTGCGGCACGCTCGTGTTCGAGACCGCCGCGGGTCAGCCGCTGCGGCTGCCGGACGTCCCCGACGTCGAGCGCGTGCACGTCGCGATCACCGAGCTGCTGTTCCGCGACGACGAGGACCGGGGCGAGTGAGCGATACGGATATGCTGCCCCGGTGACTCGACGCTATGCCGTGGCCATCGCCGGGGGCGGGCAGCTCGCCCGCATGATGCACCAGGCCGCCATCCCACTGGGGATCGACGTGCGGCTGCTCGCGGAGGGACCGGACGTGTCGGCCGCCCAGGTCATCCCCGCCACCACGGTGGCGGACTACCACGACCTCGACGTGCTCACCGCCTTCGTCGCCGGGGCGGACGTCGTCACCTTCGACCACGAACACGTCCCCACGCGGCACCTCGAGCGGCTCGAGGAACTCGTCGCGGTGCGGCCCGGGCCGCAGGCTCTGCGGTTCGCGCAGGACAAGGCCCTCATGCGAGACCGCATGACCGAACTCGGCGTGGACTGCCCGGTGTACCGCATCTGCGACACGGCCGGCGAGCTCGCGGCGTTCGGCGACGAGCACGGTTGGCCCATCATCGCCAAGACGTCGCGGGGCGGCTACGACGGCAAGGGCGTGTGGAAGATCGACGGCCCGGCCGACGCGGGTGTCCCGTTCGAGGGCATGAAACAGGAGTCCGCCGGCGAGCGCGTGCGCATCGTCGCCGAGGAGTTCATCGACTTCGCCCGCGAGCTGTCGGCCATCGTCGTGCGGTCCCCCTCCGGCCAGGTCGTGGCCTACCCGATCAGCGAGACGGTGCAGACCGACGGCATCTGCGTCGAGACTGTCACCCCCGCCCCCGGGCTGGACCCGGCCCGCGCCAGCGCCCTGCAGGCCACCGCCATCCGCGTGGCCTCCGAGCTCGGCGTCGTCGGCGTCCTGGCCGTCGAACTCATGGAGGCACGCGACGGCCGCATCGTCGTCAACGAGCTGGCGATGCGCCCGCACAACACCGGCCACTGGACCATCGACGGCGCCCGCACGAGCCAGTTCGAGAACCACATCCGCGCCGCCCTCGACCTGCCGCTCGGCTCACCGGAGCTGCGCGACGAGGTCGTCGTGATGACCAACGTCCTCGGCGGGGCCGAGGAGGACCTCACCGGCGCGCTGCTGCACGTATTCGCCCGCGACCGCGAGATCCGGGTCCACCTCTACGGCAAGGAGGTCAAGCCGGGCCGCAAGGTGGGGCACGTCACCGCGCTCGGCACCGACCTCGACGACGTGCGCCGCCGCGCCCACCACGCCGCCCGCTACCTGATGGGAGATCCCGATGCCTGAGCCGCTCGTCTCGATCGTGATGGGGTCGGATTCCGACTGGCCCACCATGTCGGCCGCCGCCGACGCCCTGCGCGAGTTCGACGTCCCGTTCGAGGCCGACGTCGTCTCCGCCCACCGCATGCCCGAGGACATGGTCCGCTTCGGCCGCGAGGCTCACGAGCGCGGCGTGCGCGTCATCATCGCCGGCGCGGGCGGGGCCGCCCACCTGCCCGGCATGCTGGCGGCCCTCACCCCGCTGCCGGTGATCGGCGTGCCGGTGGCGTTGAAGTACCTCGACGGCATGGACTCTCTGCTGTCGATCGTCCAGATGCCCGCCGGCGTCCCCGTCGCGACGGTGGCGATCGGCAACGCCCGCAACGCCGGCCTCCTGGCCGTACGCATCCTCGCCGCTGCCGACGACCGGCTGCGGGAACGCATGGTCGAGTTCCAGGACTCGCTGCGCGACGCCGCGCACGCCAAGGGCGCCGCGGTCCGCGGCGCCGTCGGCTGACTCAGCCCTGGTATTTCTCCAGATCCGTGGTGTCGCCCGCGGCGATGGCCGCGAACACGGCGGCGCTGGCGTCCTCGTCCCACCGCACGACGGAGCCGACCCCGTCGACGGTGTCGGTGCCGGCGACCGGCACCGTCATACTGATGCCCGCGCCGGTGGTCGCGGCCGCGAAGCCCAGGCCCACCGCCGCCATGTCGACCAGGCCGGTGTCCTCGCCGCGGGACAGGGACTCGGCGGCCGCCATGTTGAGCCGCCAGTAGCGGACCGGGTTGACGAGGCTCGCGGGGGAGATGGCCTCCTTCATGATGGCCGCGATCACCTCGCGCTGCCGCTCGACGCGGCCCAGGTCGCCCTTGGGGTCCGACTTGCGCATGCGGGAATAGGCCAGGGCCGTGGTGCCGTCGACCGTCTGGCAGCCCTGGGAGAGCGTCAGGTCGGCGAACGAGTCGTCGATGTCGAACGTGGGGCACACCTCGATGCCGCCGACGGCGTCGACGACGTGCACGACCCCCTCGAAGCCGACCTCCAGGTACCCGTCGATCTTCACGCCTGTGTTCTCCTCGACGGTGGCCACCAACAGCTCCGGCCCGCCGAACGCGTAGGCGGCGTTGATCTTGTTGCTGCTGCGGCCGGGGATGGTCACCAGCGAGTCCCGGGGGAGGGACATGAGGACGGGCTTCGAGCCGAGCGGGACGTGCAGCAGCATCATGGTGTCCGCGCGGCCCGAGTCGTCCTCGCGCGCGTCGGAACCCACGAGCAAGATCGTCGTGCCGGGCTGGTCCGCGGGGCGGTCGCCGTCCGGCGACGCGTCGGTGGAGGTGGTGACCGTCCAGGCGTACGCGGGGGTCCCGATGAGGAACGCCAGCCACAGGACCAGGAGTGTCAGGAGCGTCCGCAGGACCGGGCGACGGCGGCGCGGACGGCGTGGCCGGCGGCCGGCGGGCGGCGCGACGGGGGGCTCGCCGGGGGTGGCCGGGTACGCCGGGCGGGCGCCGCCGGGGGGCGGATAGGCGCCGTCGCGCATCTCCGCGGCCGGCATCACTTCCGTGCGCTCGGGCCGGTCCGGGGACTCCGCCCGGTACAGCCATTCCATGTCGTCGTTCTTCGCCACCCGGGCCTCCTGTTCCGACCACAGGATACCCAGGCGGTCCGGCCTCCCCCCGCGTGGCGGATTTGTCGGCGGGGGGTCCCCGGGTGAGACTGGGGCGAGCCACCGATGAGGAGCCACCCTTGACGCCACCACGACCGACCGCGGCGCAGCGCATCCACTCCCGTCGGGCGTTGGGCTATGTGCTGATGTCGGCCCTTCTCCCGGGTTCCGTGCAGCTGTTCGCGGGCAACCGCGCGGTCGGCCGCCTCGCGACCCGCGTGTACGGGGCGGCCGCGCTGGTCTGCGTGATCGTCGCGTTCGGCCTCCTGGTGCTGCGCGGCCCGACGCTGGGACTGCTCCTGCAGCCGTGGCTCACCGGCGCGCTCCGGGTGGTCCTGTGGACGCTGTTCGTGGCCTGGGTGCTCCTCCTGATCGACGCGTGGCGCCTGGCGCACCCGCTGCGGCTGGAGCGCCGCCGGCGGCTGGCGCTCACCGCGCTGGCGCTCGGCACGATCCTCGCCGTCGCCGGGGTGACGACCACCGCCACCGAGGCCCTCGTGGCCGCGCGCAACGTCGGTCAGCTGTTCGGCGGGGGCGGTGAGACCGACCTCAAGGAGGGCCGCTACAACATCCTCCTCCTGGGCGCCGACTCCGCGGAGTCGCGCGAGGGCCTGCGCCCGGACTCCATCAACGTGGCGTCCATCGACGCCGAGACGGGCCGCGCTGTCCTCTTCGGGCTGCCGCGCAACCTCCAACGGGTGCCGTTCCCCGAGTCCTCCCCGCTGCACCCGCGCTACCCCGACGGGTACGTGTGCGACGGCGGCGAGTGCATGCTCAACGGCATCTGGACCCTCGGGGAGGAGAACGCCGACCTCTATCCCGGGCGCGACGCCGGCCTCGAGGCTACTAAGGAGGCCGTCGAGGAGACCCTCGGGCTCGAGCTCAACTACTACGCGCTGATCGACATGCACGGCTTCCAGTCGCTCATCGACGCCATGGGCGGCATCCGCCTCGACATCGGCCGGCGCATCCCGATCGGCGGCGCCAACGGCGCCCAGGTCACCAAGTGGATCGAGCCCGGCGAGAACGTGCTGCTCGACGGCTACCACGCCCTGTGGTTCGCGCGGTCCCGCTCCGACTCCAGCGACTACGAGCGGATGCTGCGGCAGAAGTGCGTCATGTCCGCCATGGTGCACCAGCTGGACCCCCTGACGGTGGCCACCAAGTTCGTGGCGCTGAGCGAGGCGGGCAAGGACCTGCTGCGCACCGACATCGGGACCGGGGCCATCAACGACCTGGCCGAACTGGCCCTCCGCGTGCGGGACCAGGGCATGACGGCGGTCAACTTCATCCCGCCCATGATCGTCTCCGCGGAACCGGACTTCGAGCTCATCCGCGCCACGGTCGACAAGCACCTGTCCGGGGAGCCCACCGTCGAGCCGAGCCCGGCGCGATCGTCGTCGGCGGCCTCGCCCACGGCCACCCCGAAGAAGACCGCCGACAAGCCCGAGGAGTCGACGTCGGCGGCGCCCACGTCGTCGCGGTCGTCGGCGCCCGCGCCCAAGCCGTCGGCCGAGGCCAGCACCGAGACCACGAATCTGGCAGCCGTCTGCGCGGTCAGCTAGGTTGGGCCCCTGGGGAAGGAGGGCCACGTGCAGCCGGTGAGCGTCGTGATGCCGATCCGCAACGAGGAGAAACACCTCCGCGCGGCGGTCGCCCGCGTCCGCGAGCAGCACTACCCGGGGGACCTCGAACTGCTGCTCTGCGTCGCCCCCAGCGAGGACCAGACACGCCGGATCGCCGAGGAACTCGCCGCCGAGGACCCGCGCGTCGTGGTGCTGGACAATCCCACGGGCTACACGCCGGCCGGACTCAACATCGGCATCCGCCGCGCACGCCACGACGTCATCGTGCGCGTCGACGGCCACGGCGAGCTGAGCCGCGACTACATCGCCACGGCGGTGCGCCTGCTCGAAGACACGGGGGCCGCCAACGTCGGCGGGCTCATGGACGCTCAGGGGACCAGCCCGCTGTCCGAGGCCATCGCCGCCGCGTACAACTCCCGCCTCGGGCTCGGCGGTGGCGGCTTCCACCTGGCCGACACGCCCCCCGGCCCGGCCGACACGGTGTTCCTGGGCGTGTTCCGCAAGGCCGTTCTCCTGGAAGTGGGCGGCTTCGACGAGAGCCTGCACCGTGCACAGGACTGGGAGCTCAACTACCGGCTGCGCCGCGCCGGCCACCTCGTCTACTTCCACCCGGACCTCAGGGTCGTCTACCACCCGCGCGACAGCTACCGGGCCCTTGCCCAGCAGTTCTTCACCACCGGCCAGTGGCGGCGCGAGGTGGCCCGGCGCCATCCGGACACGCTCTCGCCGCGCTACCTGGCTCCTCCGTCGGCCGTCGTGGGCATCGGCGGGGGGCTTCTCGTCGGGGTGGTGGGTCTGGCGAGCCGCAACCGCGGGCTGGCGCTCTTCCTCGCCGCGCCGCTGAGCTACGCGCTCTTCCTGCTCGTCGCTATGTGGGCCATGCGCGGGGTGTCGCCGGCGGCCCGGCTCCGGCTGCCGCTGGTGCTGGTCATCATGCACGTCATGTGGGGGGCCGGATTCCTCCGCGGTCGCCCTGAGTGACCGGCGGGTGACCGGCCTCCCGCGGGCATGGAAAGATGGGGGCATGCACCCCGCCGAGTCCGCCAGCGAGCTGCTGCTCCAGGCCCAGCTCCTCGCGGACCGGGTCCGCGCGGAGGCCGAGGCCGACGCCGCCGCCGTGCGCGCCGAGGTGGCGGGGCTGGCCCGTGAGCGCGACGAGATCCGTGCCGAGGCGGACTTCGCCCGGCACCGCCTCGACGAGGCCCGCGCGGACGCCGCGCACCGGTTGCAGGCCGCCGCCGAGCAGGCGGGGACCATCATCGAGGGCGCCGAGCGCACCGCCGACGAGCTGGTGGCGGGGGCGCGGTCGGAGGCCGAGGATCTGGTCGCGGCCGCCACCGCGGAGGCCGAGCGGATCCGCGCGGCGGCCACCGCCGAGGCCGAGGCCGGCGCCCGCAGCTTCGCGGCTTGGCGCGCCGACCAGGAGGCCGAGGCGGACGCCACCCGCGCCGCCGCCGCCAGCGGGATCGCCGACGAACGGGCCGAATGGGACGCCGAGCTGACCAGGCTCCGGACCGAGGCCGCCGCGGATGCGGAACGCCGCGTGTCCGAGGCCGACGCCCGGGCCCGGGAGACCCTCGAGGCGGCCCGCCGGCACGCCGAGGACCTGGGTCGCGAGGCCGAGGAGGCGCTCGCCGCCGCCGCCACCCGGGCCGCCGCCGTCGTCGCACACGCCGAGGAGGAGGCCCGCGGCCGTCTCGCCGACGCCGACGCCCAGCTGGCCTGGGCCCGCGACACCGTGGCGGGGCTGCTCGCCGGGGCGCGCGCCGACGCCGCCCGCACCACACGCCTCACGCACCTCGACGTGGCGGGGAGAGCCCGCGCCGCCCGTGCACGGATCGCCGCCACGCTGGGCCGGAGCGTCGACGTGGCCAGGAGCCGCCTGCGCGCCGCCCAGCTGGAGGCCGACGACGTGCGCGCCCGCGCCGACGCGGAACTCGCCGCCGCCGCCGACCACGCGGCCCGCACCAGGGCCGACGCCGAGGAACGCGCCCGTGAGATCGAGACGCGGGCGGCGCGCGAGGCCGACGCCGTCGTGCGGCGGGCCACCGAGCGCATCGCCGACGCCGAGGCCGACGCGGCGGTGGTGCGGGAGCGGATCAGCGCGGACCTCGAGCGCTCGCAGCGCGCCTCCTTCGAGCGGACCCGCGCCACCCGCGAGGAGGCCACCAGACTGCTGGCCGAGGCCCGCGTCGAGGCCGAGACGGTCCGCACGCAGGCCCGCGAGATGCTCGACTCGGCCCGCGCCGAGGTCGCGCGGCTCACGAGTCGCCGTGACGCCATCACCCAGCAGCTCAACTCACTCTCCGGAGTGATCGAGGCGCTGGCCGTCCCCGGAACCCCCACCCAGAACGAGGAAGCATGACCACACCCAGTTTCCGTACCGTGCTGCGCGGCTATGAGCCCACGCAGGTCGACGCCGAGATCTCCACGCTGCAGCAGGCCCTGGACTCGGCTCGCGCCGAGCTCGGCGAGCTGAGCGTCCAGCTCAAGGAATCGCAGCAGCGCCAAGCCGACGTGGAGCAGCGCGCCGCCGCCGCGGCCGCCCGGGCCGAGGAGGCCGGACGCGCCACGCAGCTGGCGTCCCGGCCCACGTACGCGGACCTGGGCGAACGCGTCGGGCAGATCCTCACCCTCGCCGAGGAGGAGGCCGTCGACATCCGTCGCCGCGCCACCGAGGAGGCGCGCTCGATGCTCGACGACGCCGCCCGCCAGGCGCAGGCCAAGGCCGCGGACGCCGACCGCTACGCCATCGACACCAGGTCCTCGGCCGACGCCGACGCCGAGGCCCGCCTCACCGGCGCCCAGCGCCGCGCCGACGAGATCCTGGACCAGGCGGACCGGGAGGCGTCAGCCCGCCGCGAGGAGGCAGAAGCCCTCTACGAGGCCCAGCAGGCCCGGGCCGCGCAGGCCGCCGCGGACTTCGAGCGCACCCTCGCGGACCGCAGGGACTCGGCCGCCGCGGACTTCGAGACCGCGATGGGTCAGCGCGACGCCCAGCTGCGCGCCGCGGAGGAACAGCTCCGCTCGGCGGAGGCCGAGGCGCAGCGGATCGTCTCCGATGCCACCTCCCACGCCGAGGCCGTGCGCTCGACGGCGCAGCGGGAGGCCGACGAGCTGGTGGGCGAGGCCCGCAGCCGGGCCGAGCGCATCCGCCGCGACTCCGACCGCGAGCTGGCCGCCCTCACCCAGCGCCGCGACTCGATCACGGCCCAGCTGACCAACGTCCGCCAGATGCTGGCCACGCTCGGGGGAGGGGCCGCGGCCGCCGTCGTCGACGTGCCGGAGGTGGCCGTACCGGCGCCGGACGAGCAGCCCCAGCCGGCGGACGAGCCCGCGCCCGCGGCCGAGACCGACGCCGCGGACGAGGAGCTGCCGCAGGAGGACGGGACCGACTGACCCGGGGTCAGAGCCGGCGCGCGCGTTCCTCGGCGGCGATCGAGGTGGCGCGCTCCGGCGCGACGCCGATGGCGATGACCGTCGAGCCGGCCCCCGCGACGGGCGCCAGCAGTCCGGCACTCAACGCCTGGGCGGCATCGGGATCCACGAGCAGCACGCGGTCGTCGCTCGCGGGGACCGGCGCGACCGGGGAGCCGGCCCACAGCGTCGACTCCCCGAGCGGCGATGGGTCGTGCACGTCGGGCTGGGCGAACACCTCCCGGTAGTCGACGGCCCCCTCGGGCGGCTGCGGGAAACCCAGCCCCAGGGGATGCAGGGAGCAGGCCACCGTCGTGGCCGCGCGGCGCTCGTCGCCCGGCCCCACCACCAGCAGGTCGGCCCCCGTCACCCCTGGCTCGACGGGGCACCCGCGCTGCCAGGCCGCGGCCGTCCACACGAGAGTGACCCAGTGCGCGGGATGCGTCGCGGCGATCGCGAGGTCGATCGGCTCCCCGTCGTCATGGCCCAGGTCGGCGATGAGATTGGCCGTCTTGTCCACCCAGTTGGCGAACGTGACGGCGGACAGTTCGACCCGGGAGCCGTCGGCACCGTCGTAGAACGTGATGAGGGGCGGGGCGCCGAGGCGCGCCACGCGCCGTCGTAGGGCATCGATCAGCATGTCTGCGATCCTAGGCCCGCGATTCGCTAGCCTCCTCGCATGCGTTATGTCGTCATCATGGCCGGCGGGTCGGGCACGAGGCTGTGGCCGCTATCCCGCCAGGGCCGTCCCAAGCAGCTGCTGGAGCTCTTCGACGGCCGCTCCCTCCTGCGGCTCGCGTACGAGCGCCTGGTCGGGCTCGTCGAACCGGACCACATCCTCGTCTGCACGGGCCGCGCCTACGCCGACGACGTGGCCCGCCAGCTGCCCGAGCTGCCGCACGGCAACATCCTGGGCGAGCCCGAGGGCCGTGACTCCCTCAACGCCGTGGCGTGGTCCGCCGCCGAGGTGGCACACCGGGACGCCGACGGCGTCGTCGCCATGGTGACCGCGGACCAGGTGATCTCGCCGGTGGAGGAGTTCCAGCGGAGCCTGCGGGTCGCCTTCGAGGTCGCGGAGAGCCGGCCGATGGCCCTGGTCACGCTCGGGGTGGTGCCCACATCGCCGCACACCGGATACGGCTATCTGCACCGCGCGGAGGAGGTGCCCGGCTTCCCGGGGGTGCACCGCGTGGCTCAGTTCAAGGAGAAGCCGTCGCGGGAGGTGGCCGAGGCCTACCTGGCGACGGGGGAGTACTGGTGGAACGCCGGCATGTTCGTGTGGCGGGCCGCGACGCTGCTGGGTCAGCTCGACCAGCTGCTGCCCCACACCGCCGAGACGGTGCGCACGATCGTGGCGCAGCCGGAGCGCCTGGACGAGCTGTTCCCGAAGCTGACCAGGATCTCCGTCGACTACGCCGTGATGGAGCCCGCCTCGGCGGGCCGCACCGACGGCGAGGTGGTGAGTGTCCCGCTCGCGATTGACTGGCGCGACGTCGGCGGCTTCGTGTCCCTGGCGGAGCTCCTGCCGCACGACGCGCACGGCAACGCCGTCGAGGGGCGTGCGGTGTCGCTCGACTCGGCGGGGTGCGTCGTCATCAACACCGCCGGTGACGAGCACGTCGTCGCCACCATCGGGCTCGAGGACCACCTCGTCGTCGCCACCCCGACCGCGACACTGGTCGCGCACCTCGGCGACGCGGAGCGCGTCAAGGAGCTCGTGGCGATCGTGCGGGAGGTCGCCGGGCCCCGATTCGCGTGATCTGTCGCGATGGATTAACGTTCGGCGCTTGACCGATCAAAATCACTCGTGTGTAATTTCAACCAGCGAAGGGAGGCAAGGCATGGACGACGTCGTCACGCTCTTCCTCGATGACATCGACGATGGCGCGTTCGCGTGGCAGGCCGAAGCGCTGTGCGCCCAGACGGATCCCGAGGCCTTCTTCCCCGAGAAGGGCGGGTCCACGCGGGAGGCCAAGCGGGTGTGCCTGAACTGCACGGTCCGTGCCGAGTGCCTGGAGTACGCACTCGCCCACGACGAGCGGTTCGGCATCTGGGGCGGGCTCTCCGAGCGCGAGCGCCGCAAGCTCAAGCGCACCGCCGTCTAGGTCCGCGGCGCACTGGTAGCCTCAGAGGCTGACCGAGCGCTGGAGGACTGTTGACCGACGAACCGCTGCACGGCCGCCTGGAGGACCTCTGGTCCTGGATCGAGAACGAGGACCCGGCCGGTGAGACGCCGGCCGTCGACCCCGCCGACGTCGTCGCCGTCATGGTCGTCCACAACGCCGCCGAGTGGCTCCCACGCCAACTGCTCGCGCTGGCGGGGCTCCAGCCCCGGCCCGGCCGGCTGATCGCGGTGGATACCGGGTCCACCGACTCCTCCCCGGAACTGCTCGCCGCCGCCGCCGCGGAGGGGGTCGTCGACGAGGTGCGCACGGTGGACGCCGACGTCGTGTTCGGGGCCGCGGTCGCCGCCGGGCTCGCCGACGCCGAGCCCGAGTGGGTCTGGCTGCTGCACGACGACTCCGCCCCACGCCGCGACACGCTCGCCCACCTGCTCGAGGGGGCCCGCCAGGCGGATCTCGTCGTGCCGAAGCTGCTGCAGCCCAAGCGCCGCAACTACCCCGACACGCTCTCCGAGGCCGGCCAGGCCATCACCGCGGGCGGCATCCGCGTGCCGCTGGTGGAGGAGGGCGACGTCGACCAGCGCCAGACGGAGCCGACGGAGGTCCTCGGCGGCTCCACCGCCGGGATGCTCGTGCGCGGCTCGGCGTGGCGCGAGACGGGCGGGCTGGCGCCCGAGGTGCCGCGACACCGCGACGGCGTCGAGTTCGGCTGGCGCGTCAACGCCCTCGGCTACCGCGTGCTGACCTGGCCCGACGCCGCGCTGGTCCACAGGCGGGCCGGTCGCACGGGGGAGCGGCCCGCGGCGGGCCACCCCCACCTCGACGACCGCCTCGCCGCCCTGCGCGTCGCCGGGTCCCGCGGCGCGTCCCGCCCCGGCCTGGCCGCGGCGTCGCTGGTGCGGGCCGCGGGCTTCCTGCTCGCCAAGTCGCCGGGCCACGCCCGCGCCGAGCTATCCGCCCTGCGGACCCACCTCGCCACCCCCGAGGCGACGCGGTCCCTGGCCGCGCGCTTCCCGGAGGAGGACCACACTCCCGCCGAACTCCTGCCCAACCGGTTCTGGCCCGTGCGCCACGCGGTCGACCGGCTCGGCTCCGGCCTCGCCGACCGCTTCCGCGACCTGCGCGACTCGGACACCACGATCGACGACCTCACCGGCGACGACTTCGCGGGCGGGCGGGCCGAGCGCCGCGTCCTCTCGCCGGTCACGCTGGTGCTCGTCGTGCTGATCGTCGCCGCGGCGGCTGCCGCCAGGACGCTCCTGGGCCTCGGCGCCGTCTCGGGCGGCGGGCTGCTGCCCGCGCCCGCCTCGCTGGCCGCCGCCTGGCAGGCGTACCTGACCGGTGAGGCGCCCTGGCTGGGCGCCGCCGCGGTCGCGTCCCTGGCCGGCCTGGGCAGCCCCGGATGGGCCGCGTTCCTGGCGCTGCTGGCGGCGCCGGTGCTGGCGGCCCTGGCCGCGCTCGCGCTCCTGCGGCGGCTCGGCCTCGAGCCCGCCGCCGCGTCCGGCGGGGCCGCCGCCTGGGCGGCCGCCACCCTCGTCCTGGGTCTCGTCACGGCGGGCGACATCACCGGCATGGTGCTCGCCGTCGCCGGGCCCCTGCTCGCCCGGTCCCTGCACGCGGTCCACCACAACACGGCCGGGGGCGCCGAGCGGCTGCGGGCACCCGCCGGTGCCGGGTTCTGGCTGCTCGTGGTCACGGTCGTGTGGCCGCTCGCGCTGCCGTTCGCGACGGCCGGGGCCGTCTGGTGGGTGCTGCGGGACCGCAGCCGCCTCGCCGAGGCCCTCACCGCCGTCGGCCCGCCGTGGCTCGTCGTGGCGCCCTGGCTGCCCACGCTGCTGCGGTACCCGGGCCGCTGGCTGACCGGCGTCGACCCGCTGGCCTGGCCGGACTACCCCCCGGCGTCGAGCGCGCTGATCCTCGGCCGGATCCTGCCCTCGGGGCTGCCGCTGTGGCTCAACGTGGTCGTCGTCTCCGCGCTGGCCGTCACCGCCGCCGTCGGGCTCGCCCGGTTGCGCGACCGCGGCTGGCGCCTCGCCGTCGGCGCGATCGGCGCGCCCCTCATCCTGGGGGCCCTGCTGTCGCGGGTGGTGGTCACGGTCGACGGTGGCACCGCCAGGCCGCTGCTGTCGCCGTGGGCGCTCCTCGTCGTCGCGGCGCTCCTGGCGCCCCCGCTGCTCGCCGAGGCGAGGCGGCCGGCCCGCCGGCCGCTGGTGCCGGGGCTGCTGCTGGCGCTGGGGATCCTCGCCGCGGGCGTCTGGGCGGTCGTCGGCTTCGCCGGCCCGGTCCGCGAGCAGGCCTCCGTCCTGCCGGGCTACGTCCGCGACGTGGTGACCTCCGAGCGCGACACCCGCGCCCTCCTCATCGAGCTCGACGACGGCGAGCAGGTCTCCTGGAACGCCGTCGACTCCCGCCGGCCCCGATGGGGGGCTGCGGAGCGCAACCCGGTCGGCGACTTCGCCCCTGATCTGCAGGCGCTGGTGCAGGCGTTTGCCACCGGAACGGTGCCCGACGACGTCGCCGCCCAGCTCACGTCTCTGGGCGTCTCACACGTGTGGCTGCGTGGCTTCGGGCCGGAACTGCGGGCGGCCCTCGACAACGCTGCCGGGCTCAGCAGCGCGGCCGCCGACGCGGACACCGTCGTGTGGACCGTGACCGGTCTCGTCTCTCGTGTCACCCTCGTCGACGGCGACACGAGCGGGCCCGTCCTGCGCGGCGAGGTACCCGACGGGGCCGCGGACCGGACGCTCGTCGTCGCCGAGCCGCCCGGCGCGGACTGGGCGGCCACAGTGGACGGCCGTGAGCTGGAGCGGGCGGACGCGGACGGTCGGCTGACGTTCGCCCTCGGTGCGGACGGCGGCGACCTGGACGTCGGCCCCCGCGAACACACCGGCCGCGCCGTATGGCACGGCGCAGTGCTGGCGCTGATCGCGATCCTGGCGGCGCCGAGTCTGGGCGGCGCCGCGGTGGCACGAAGGGGGCAGGAATGATCCGCAGACTCGCACTCAGCGTCGTCGCGCTGGCCGTGCTCGCCGGCGTGGCGCTCGGCCTGGCGGCCCTCAGCCCCCTGCGCAAGCCGGCGCCGGAGGCAGTCGACCTGCCCCGTACCACCCGCCTCACCTGCGCCGCCGCGGGCCAGGTCCTCGTGGACGCGGCGGGGGAGGTGAGCGTCGCACCGCTCGACGGAGACGGGCAGAGCCTCCAGGCACCCGGCCAGGTCGCCGCTGAGGGGCCGGTACGGATCGTCGCGACCCAGGAGGTCACCGCCTCCATCCTGGTCGACAGCCCGCAGCGGGCGCTGGCGCCGTGCGCGGCTCCGGTCACCGCAGGCATGGTGCTCGTCGCGGACCCGGCCGCCACGGAGCTGGTCCTGGTCAACAGCGATGCCGGCGAGGCGGCCGTCGACCTGACGCTCCTGGGGCCGGACGGCGAGATCTCCGCCGTCGGGGCCCGCGGGATCGCGATCGCGCCCGGCGTCACACGGCGGGTCGCGCTCTCCGTCCTCGCCCCCACGGGCCCCGTCGGCGTCGTCTTCCGGGCCAGCCAGGGTCGGGTCGCGCTGCTCGCGACAGCCGTCGAGGGACGCCCCGCGCGTTTCGCGGCCCCGGCCACCACCGCGACCGAGCACCTGCTGCCCGTGGCGGCCGCCGGCGCCACCGCCACGGAGCTGCTGGTCAGCAATCCCGGCCAGGAGCGCGTGGACATCGCGCTCGAAGGGCTCGGCCCCGAGGGACCCTACGTCCCCGCGGTCAGCGACGGCCTGTCCGTGGCGCCCCTCAGCACCGTCCGGATCGCGCTGACGGGGCCGCTGGCCGGCGAAGCGACCGCCATCCGGGTCACCGCCTCATCCCCGGTGGGGGCGGCCCTGCAGACGACGGCCGGGGGCCAGGCGGCCACCGTCGTCGCCGGCGAGCCGGCGGCGGAGCTGCGCGGCGTGGTGCCGGGGGCCGGCGCCCTCCACCTCAGCAACCCCGACCATGCGGAGGCCGTCACCGCGACCGTGACGCTCACCGCGCTGGGCGGCTCGGCCACCTCCGCCGACGTCGAGGTGCCGGTCGGCAGCACCGTCTCGGTCCCACTCCCCGCGGGGGACCTGGTGTCGGTGTCGGTCGCCGCCGATGGGGCCCTGCTGGCGGCGGCCTCGTCCGCGACGCCCGCCGGGACCGTGGTGGCGCCCCTCACCCCGCGCGGTGAGGGGGAGGATGCGGCGGTGCCGGCCGTGCTGGAGCCGGGGCTGCGCTGATCAGTCGTCCTCGTCCCAGTCGTCGCCGCCGAGTTCCTCGATGCTGCGGCCCGTCAGGGTGCTGAGCTGTTCCACGATCGTGCGGTGCACCAGCCGGCGCAGTTCGGCGCGGGACCGTGCCCGGTGCTCCAGCGGGCGCTCGAAGATGACGATCTGGGCGGTCTGTCCGCGTCCCGGCTCGAGGGCGGCCGACAGCGGGACCCGGTCTCCGGACCACGCGACGTTGAGGTGCGGCACCTCCTCGACGCCGACGACCACGCCCGAGAGGGCGTCGGGTGCGACGGCCGCGATGTCGGCCATGGCGGACGTCACGCAGTGGTTGAAGTAGTCCATCCGTGAGGGGCGGCGCAGCGGCACGGGGCGGCCCGTCCATGGGTTGGGGCCGGCCAGCGGACCCCGGATGCCGCGGCCGTGGCGATCTCGTCTGCGTGGCATACGCGTCACCTTAGCCCTCCTCCAGTACCCTCTTCCCGTGCGCAGATGTTCCCGTACCGCGTGCGTCGCCCCCGCCATCGCGACGCTCACCTACGTGTACGCCGACTCCACCGCCGTCCTCGGACCGCTGGCGCTCGCCGCAGAGCCGGGATCCTACGACCTGTGCTCCGTGCACGCGGGGCGCACGAGCGCGCCCATGGGCTGGGAGATCATCCGGCTGCCCCTCGACGGCAGGGCCCCGGAGCCGCCCCAGGCGTCCGACGACCTCATGGCCCTGGCCGACGCCGTGCGCGCCATCGGGCTGCGCCACGACGAGCCCGCCCCGCCCGCGGCTGCCCCTGCCCGGGACGCGGAGCCGCCGGTCCCCGGCGGCCGCGGCGGACACCTGCGCCTGGTGCAGTCGAACGACTGAGCGCCGTCGCCGCCAGGCGATACGCTTGGCCCCGTGCTCGACCCGCAGATCTTCAAGGCCAATGACATCCGAGGCATCGTCGTCGGCGACCACCCCCAATGGGACGAGGACGGCGCCCGCCGCCTCGGCGCCGCCTTCGTCGACCTGCTGGGTCCCGCGGAGTTCGTGCTCGGCCGCGACATGAGGGTGCTCGGGCGCGAGCTCTCGCTGGCGTTCATCGACGGCGCCCGCCGCGCCGGCGCCTCCGTCGTCGACATCGGGCTCGCCTCCACCGACGGCCTCTGGTTCGCGTCCGGGTGGCTGCGCGTCCCCGGGGTGCAGTTCACCGCCAGCCACAACCCCAGCGACTACAACGGCATCAAGTTCTGCCTGGCCGACGCCGCACCGGTCCCCGCGGACTTCATGACCCGCCTGCGGGACCGCGCCGGCACCGTCGAGCTGGGCGCCGAGGTGCTCGGGGGCTACCGGGAGCTGGACGCGCTGGAGCCCTACGCCGACCGGCTGGGGGACCTGGTGCCGATGCGCGGGGACCGCGAGCTGACCGTGGTGGTCGACGCCGGCAACGGCATGGCGGGGCACACGGCGCTCACCGCGCTGGCCGGCCGCGGGCTGGACATCGTCGGCCTCTACCTGGAACTCGACGGCAGCTTCCCGAACCACCCTGCCAACCCGCTGGAGCCGGAGAACCTCGTCGACGCGCAGCGCGCCGTCCTGGAGCAGGGGGCCGACCTCGGCCTGGTGTTCGACGGCGACGCCGACCGCTGCTTCATCGTCGACGAGCGTGGCGAGGTGGTGGACCCCTCCGTCATCACGGCCATGATCGCGGTCGCGGAGCTGGGCAGGCATCCCGGCTCGACCATCATCACCAACACCATCACCTCCTGGTGCGTGGGGGAGGCCGTCGCGGCCCATGGGGGCCGCGTCGAGCAGTCGAAGGTCGGCCACACGTACGTCAAGGCGCTGATGGCGCGCACGGGGGCCGTCTTCGGCGGCGAGCACTCGGCGCACTACTACTTCCGGGACTTCTGGTCGGCCGACACCGGCATGCTCGCGGCGCTGCACGTCATCGAGCTCGTGCGCGAGTCCGGCCGGCCGCTGTCGGAGCTTGCCTCGGTGTACGACGGCTACCACCGCTCGGGTGAGCTGAACTCCACCGTCGACGACGCCGACGAGTGCATGGACCGCGTGGCCGCCGCGTTCGCGGGCCGGGGCGACGCGGACCGCGTGGACGGCCTGAGCGTGCGCAACCGGGACGGCGGCTGGTGGCTCAACCTGCGCCCCAGCAACACCGAGCCGCTGCTGCGCCTGAACGTCGAGGCCCGCGACGACGCGACCATGCGCGCCCTGCGTGACGAGGTCCTCGCGTTGGTACGGCGGGGATAGAGTGGATCAGCCCCGAGGAGGAGTCACCATGAGCGACAACACGATGCAGCTCTCGCCCGAGTTCCTGGCGGTCGCGGCCTGTCCCGCCTGCCACGCCAAGTTCGCCGTCGATTACGACAAGCAGGAACTCGTCTGCACCAACCAGTCGTGCGGACTGGCCTATCCCGTCCGGGACAACATCCCGATCCTGCTGATCGACCAGGCCCGCAGCACGCTCTGACGGCCATGTTCTTCGACGACTCCCGGCTGGAGGACCCCTCGCTGGAGCTGCATCAGGGGTTGCGGTGGCTCGCCTCGACGGGGGCGCGGATCCGGCGCGCCGCGCTGACCGAGCCCGTGGGACACCTGGAGCGGGCAGACCGCCCGCGGGGCATCCTCGCCCTCGGGGCCGAGTCGCGGCTGGTGCGGGCCGTGCTGGAGGGGGCGTGTCCGGTCCCGTTTATGGCCTGGCCCGGACCCGGGCTGCCCGCCTGGGTGGGGCCGCTCGACCTCACCGTCGTCCTGGGTGACCACGAGACGCCCGAGTGGGTGCTGGAGTGCGCCGCGGAGGCCGCGCGGCGCGGGTCGACGATGATCGTCACGGCGCCGGAGACCTCCCGCCTGGCACAGGTCACGGCATCGACGTCGACCACGCTCATCCCGGTGACGGAGCCGGACCCGCTGGCAGCGGCCGTCGCGGTCCTGTCGCTGCTGGGGGACCTGGGGCTCGGCCCCGAGGTGCACACCGGGCACGTCGCGGATGCCGCCGACCTGGTCGCGGAGGCGTGCGCGCCCGTCCGTGACCTGTCCGACAACCCCGGCAAGGAACTCGCGCTGTGCCTGGGGGACACCCTGCCGCTCATCTGGGGCGGCACCGTCCTGGCGGGCCGGGCCTCGCGCCGGATCGCCGAGGCGGTGCGCCGGGCGTGCGGCCGCCCCGCCCTCGCCGCCGACGCCTCCGAACTCGACACGCTCCTCGCGGCGGTGCGGCCGCGGGACCCGTTCGCCGACCCGCTCGAGGCACCAACCGAGGCCCAGCCCTGCCTCGTGCTGCTCGACGACGACAAGCTCCCGGACCGCGTCAGCGGCGTCGCCCGGCGCCTGTCGGCCCGCGCCGACGCCGTCGGGGTGCGGGTGGCCCGCATCTCCTCCGGCGACGCCGAGCTGGCGTCCAGCGACGTCGAACGCTACGTGACGCTCCTGCAACGCGGCCTGTACGGTGCCGCCTACCTGGAGATCGGGCTGGCAAACTAGCCGCCATGAACACGGTCCTCGTCCTCAACGGTCCCAACCTCGGGCGGCTCGGCACCCGCCAGCCCGAGGTCTACGGCGGCACGACCCACGCGGATCTCGCGGAACATCTCGTCGAGACCGGCCGCGGCATGGGCCTCGAGGTCGAGGTCCGGCAGACGGATCACGAGGGCGAGATGATCGCCTGGCTGCACGAGGCGGCCGACACCGGCGCCGCCGTCGTCCTCAACGCCGGGGCGTGGACCCACTACTCCTACGCCGTCGCGGACGCCGCCGCCCTGGTCGGCCGGTACGTGGAGGTCCACATCTCCAACGTGCACGCGCGCGAGGAATTCCGCAGCCACAGCGTGCTCTCGGCCAAGGCGTCGGGCATCATCATCGGCTGCGGCGTCGGCGGCTACGACCTCGCGCTGGCCCACCTCGCCGCGACCGGGGAGGCGTCCACGGCCGGGTAGAGTGGCCCGCGTGGATTTTCGCGTAGCAGACCTGTCCCTCGCCGAGTTCGGGCGCAAGGAGATCACCCTCGCCGAGCATGAGATGCCCGGCCTCATGGCCATGCGGGAGCGCTACGGCGCCAGCCGCCCGCTGGCGGGGGCGCGGATCGCCGGCTCGCTGCACATGACCATCCAGACCGCGGTCCTCATCGAGACCCTCGTGGCGCTGGGCGCCGAGGTGCGGTGGGCGTCGTGCAACATCTTCTCCACGCAGGACCACGCCGCCGCCGCCATCGCGGCCGCTGGCATCCCGGTGTTCGCCTGGAAGGGCGAGACGCTCGAGGAGTACTGGTGGTGCACCCGCCAGATCCTCCAGTGGCCCGACGGCGGTCAGCCGAACATGATCCTCGACGACGGCGGCGACGCGACGCTGCTCGTGCACCAGGGTGTCGCGGCACAGCGGGCCGGGTCCGTTCCCCAGGCCGCCGAGGGCGACTCGCACGAATGGCTCGTCATCCTCGACACGCTGCGCGACGCGCAGGGTGAGGTCGACTGGCAGGCCATCGCCTCGTCGGTGAAGGGCGTCACCGAGGAGACCACGACCGGCGTGCACCGCCTCTACGAGATGGCGCGGCAGGGCACCCTCCTGTTCCCGGCGATCAACGTCAACGACTCGGTCACCAAGTCGAAGTTCGACAACAAGTACGGCTGCCGCCACTCCCTGATCGACGGCATCAACCGCGCCACGGACGTCCTCATCGGCGGCAAGGTGGCGGTCGTGTGCGGCTACGGCGACGTCGGCAAGGGCTGCGCCGAGTCGCTGCGCGGCCAGGGTGCCCGCGTGATCGTCACCGAGGTCGACCCCATCTGCGCGCTGCAGGCCGCCATGGACGGCTACCAGGTGGCCGCCCTCGACTCCGTGGTCGAGTCCGCCGACATCTTCGTCACCGCGACGGGCTGCTGCGACGTCATCACGGCCGAGGACATGTCCCGGATGAAGCACCAGGCGATCGTCGGCAACATCGGCCACTTCGACAACGAGATCGACATGGCCGGGCTCGAGGCGCGCACGGACGTGGCGAAGGTGGAGATCAAGCCGCAGGTCCACGAGTGGCGGTTCGACGACGGTCACTCGGTGCTCGTGCTCAGCGAGGGCCGGCTGCTGAACCTGGGCAACGCCACCGGGCACCCGTCGTTCGTCATGAGCAACTCGTTCACCAACCAGGTACTGGCCCAGATCGAGCTCTTCACCAAGCCCGACGAGTACCCCGTCGGCGTGTACACGCTGCCCAAGCACCTGGACGAGGAGGTGGCCCGCCTGCACCTGGCGGCGCTCGGCGTCGAGTTGACGCGCCTGAACCAGAAGCAGGCCGACTACCTCGGGGTGCCGGTATCGGGTCCGTTCAAGACTGACAGCTACCGGTACTGAGGCCTCAGTCCTTGGAGAAGGACGCCCAGATCTCCTTGCACTCAGGGCAGACGGGGTACTTCTCGGGGTTCTTCGTCGGTACCCACACCTTCCCGCACAGCGCGACGACGGGGGTCCCGTTGACCATCGCCGCCATCAGCTTGTCCTTCGGGACGTAGTGCGAGAAGCGGTCCTGGTCTCCGTCTTCGAAGAGTTCGGTCCGTTCGTCGACGACGGTCTTTGCTCCGGGGGCCAGCTCAGTCATGTCCCCATGCTAGTGCGATGCAAGAATGACTGTCCGGAGGTGTCATGCGGGACTCGGGGCGCGGCGTGCTGATCGCGGGCATCATGCTGTCGGTCTTCTCCATCGCGTTCCAGTCGATCGGGCTGGCCACGGCGATCCCGACCGTGATGGCGTCGTTCGACGCCGGGCACCTCTACCCCTGGGCCTTCACCACCATGGTGTCGGGCATGCTCGCCGCGACGATCATCGCGGGTCGGGTGGCCGACGTGCGGGGCCCGGCGGCGCCCATGTACGCCGGGTTCGCGCTGTTCGCCGTCGGCCTGGTACTCGGGTGGCTGGCGCCCAACGTGTGGACCATCCTCGCCGCCCGAGCGGTGCAGGGACTCGGTGCCGGCGCCCTCAACCTCACCCTGTCGGTGACCGTCGCCCACGGGTTCGAGCCCCGTGAGCGGCCGCGGGTCATGGCGCTGGTGTCGTTCTGCTGGCTCCTGCCCGCCTTCGTGGGCCCGCCGTTCGCCGCGTGGCTGACGGGCATCGACTGGCGGCTCGTCTTCGCCGCCATGCTGCCGCTGGTGGCGGTGGCGTTCGTGCTCACCGTGCCCGGGCTCCGCGCGGTCCAGGCACGGTTCCGTCCCGGGGAGGACGACGTCGCCCCCGTGGCGGCGCTGCCCACCGTCGCGGTGACCGTCGGCCCGTCGCTGGTGCTCCTCGCGGGCCAGGACCTCGGCTGGGTCAGCTGGGTCTCGGCGGTCGCGGGGGTGGCCGCCCTGGTCTGGGGCCTGCCGCGCATCCTGGCGCCGGGCACGCTGGGGCTGGCCGCGGGCATTCCGAGCGTGGTTCTCAGTCGCGCCATCCAGGCCGGCTCGTTCTTCGCCGCGGAGACCATCCTGCTCGTCACCCTGCAGCAGCTGCGTGGCCTCAGTCCGTATCAGGTCGGGTGGGCGCTGACGGTCGGCAGCATCGGCTGGACGGCCGGCTCGTGGCTCCAGTCCCAGGCCTGGGTGCGGCTGGACCGCAACGACTACGTCACGGTCGGGGCGGCGACGTCCACCGTCGGCATCGCCGCCATCACGGCGTTCGCCTGGTGGCCGGACATCCCGCTCGCCGTCGGCCTCGGTGCGTGGGTGATCGCGGGGCTCGGGATGGGGCTCACCATGCCCTCCTCAGCCGTCGCGGTCATGAGCCTGTCCGGAGGCCACGAGCAGGGTCGCAACCAGTCGTCGATGCAGGTGGCCGAATCGGTGGGCAACTCGGTCATCACGGCGGTGGCCGGCGGGCTCTACACCGCGCTCCTGACCGCCGAGCCCGCGGCGCTGTCCTACACGACCACCTTCGCCTTCCTCCTGGTCGCCTCCGCGCTCGCGATCGTGGTCAGTCGCCGCATCGGGCGCATCCCGAACGAGCTCATCAGGTCTGGCATCCTTGAGCCATGACCTACTCCCCCCAGCAGCCGCCCCCCGGCTGGTACCCCGATCCCGCCGGCTCTGACGGTGAGCGCTACTGGGACGGCATAGCGTGGTCACAGGCGACGAGGGACCGCCAGGCGGTGCCGCCGCCGTACGCCCCGCCGCAGCACGAGCCGCAGTACCAGGGCTATCAGGGTCCCTCCCAGGGCTACCAGGGCTACGGCTCACCGGGCGGGGACCCGCGCTACCAGGGGCGCCGGTTCGCGGGGTTCGGCCAGCGGCTGTTGGGCTACATCATCGACTCGATCCTGCTCGGGATCGCCACCCAGATCGTCGGGACGGCGCTCGGCCTCGGCGGCGCCATCGACGCCGCCCTGGGCCGGTGGGAGCGCGACGTCCTGGTCTACGCGGAGAATCCCGTCGGGACCCTGCCGCTGCCCGGCGAGGACCTGTGGATGGCGCTGGTGTACAGCGGCATCGTCGGCGCCACGCTGGCCGCGATCTACCGCACGGTGCTCTACGGGACGCTGAGCGCCACGCTCGGGCAGCTGGCGCTCGGCCTGCGGGTCGTCAAGGCCGACGCACCGGCAGACTCGAAGCTCGACTGGACCACCGCCGCGGTCCGCGGCATCGCCAGCGCCGTGCTGTACGAGACCATCGGCTTCATCAACGGCATCTTCGCCGCCTTCACCCGGGAGAAGCAGACGCTGGGTGACCTCATCGCCAGGACCCACGTTCTCAAGACCAGGTAAGGGACCACCGTGACTGACCGCAACCCCGGCCTGACGCAGCTCGCCGAACGCTTCGGCATCGCCCAAGAGTTCTGGGACTGGAAGGGCCGCCACGTCCCCATCCCGGCGGACACCATCGCCGCAGTGCTGGCGGCCTTCGGCGTGGACGCCGCGACCCAGGAGTCCGCCGAGCGCGAGCTGGGCCGCCTGGAGGACGACCGGTGGCGCCGGGTGGTCCCGGCGTGCACCGTCGTCGAAGAGGGTCAGGGTGTCCACGTCGACGTGCACGTCCCGGCCGGCTCGGGGGCGGAGGTGTACGTCCACCTGGAGTCCGGCGAGAGCCGCCCAGCGTGGCAGAGCACCAACGACACGCCCGACCGCTGGGTCGACGGCGCCCCGCGAGGGGAGGCGACGTTCTGGCTGGGCTCGGACCTGCCCACGGGCTATCACCGGGTGGTGGCCAGCACGGACGAGGGCGTCAGCACGGGTGCGCTCATCGTCACGCCGTCGTTCGTCGGCTTCCCGCCGGCCATGCGCGGCCAGCGCATCTGGGGCTACGGCACGCAGCTGTACTCCGTGACCTCGAAGCGTTCCTGGGGGATCGGCGATCTCGCGGACCTGGGAGACCTCATCACGTGGTCGGGCACCAGGCAGTTCGCCGGCTATGTGCTCATCAACCCCCTGCACGCGGCGCAGCCGGTGCCGCCGATGGAGCCGTCGCCCTACCTGCCGGCGAGCCGGCGCTTCATCAACCCGATCTACATCCGGCCGGAGGCGATCGACGAGTACGCCACCCTGCGTCGCGGGGACCGGCTCCGGGTCAAGGCGCTGCGCAAGCAGGCGCAGTCGGCCGGCGACGCGAGCGGCAGCATCGAGCGCAACGCCGTCTGGCCGTTGAAGATCGAGGCGCTGCGCATCATCCACGCGGCCGGGATGCGGTCGGCGCGACGGATCGCGTTCGACGACTTCCGGCGCCGCGAGGGCCACGGCCTGCGGGACTTCGCGGTGTGGTCCAGCCTGTGCGGCACCTACGGGCAACTGTGGAACGAGTGGCCGGAGGAGCTGCAGCGCCCGTCGACCCCCGCTGTCTCCGCCTACGCGCACGAGCGCGCCGAGGACATCGACTTCTACGAGTGGCTGCAGTGGATCGCCCAGACGCAGGTGTCGGCCGCGCAGACCGACGCCGCCGAGGTCAACATGCCCGTCGGCATCGTCACCGACCTGGCGGTGGGGGTGCACCGCTACGGCGCCGAGACCTGGATGATGCCCGACGTGTTCGCCCAGGGGATGAGTGTCGGCGCGCCGCCGGACCAGTACAACCAGGCCGGCCAGGACTGGGGACAGCCGCCCTGGCGTCCCGACAAGCTCGAGGAGCTCGAGTACCAGCCGTTCCGCGCGATGGTCGCGGCGGCCCTGCGCCGCGTCGGCGGCGTCCGGATCGACCACATCATCGGCCTCTTCCGCTTGTGGTGGGTGCCGCAGGGCGCTGGGCCCACCAACGGCACCTACGTGCGCAACAACCACGAGGCTCTCGTCGGCATCCTGGCGCTGGAGGCGCAGCGCGCCCAGGCTCTGATCGTCGGCGAGGACCTCGGGACGGTGGAACCGTGGGTGCGCGACTACCTGGCGCGCCGGGGCATCCTCGGCACGTCCGTGTTGTGGTTCGAGGCGGGCGCCGATGGTGGACCGCTCGACGCCGACGTGTGGCGCGAGTACTGCATGGCGTCGGTGACGACGCACGACCTGCCCCCGACACTGGGCTATCTCGCCGGGGACCACGTCCGGCTCCGGGACCACTTGGGCTTGCTCACCGAGCCGCTCGGGGAGGAACTCGCCGGCGCGCAGCGCGAGCAGGCGGGATGGATCAGCAAGCTGCTCGCCGACGGGCTGCTCACCGACGAGGAGGCCGGCGACCCGGTCGAGGTGATGCTGGCGCTGCACAAGTTCCTGCTGCGGACGCCGTCGAAGGTGCTGCTCGCCGGGCTCACGGACGCGGTGGGCGAGCGGCGCGCCCAGAACCAGCCCGGCACCGTCGACGAGTACCCGAACTGGCGGGTGCCGCTCGGCGACGCCCGAGGCCGTCGGATCCTGCTCGAAGACATCTTCAAGGCCCAGCTGCCCAAGCGGCTGGCCGCGGTGATGAACGGCGTCGACGAGTTGCCGGAGTCGCGCTGGGGTCGTTGATCCCCCGGCCTCGCGCCGTCCGGCGGCCGGCCGGACCGCCGGAGTCTCGCGACTCCGGACGGGGGACGGACGCGATGGCTAGTCTGGGCAGACAGGGGTCTCGCGCACGGCCGCGCGATATCCCGCCCGGTCGCCGGCACCGACGACGCAACGGCAAGGAGCGGATCATGGGCGCAATCACTGTCTCTCGCCAACTCGGCAGCCACGGGGCACGCATCGCCAGGGGCGTGGCCATGAAGCTGGGCTGGCCCATCGCCGACAAGAGCACGATCAACGGCGTGATCAAGCAGTACGGACTCATCCACCTCGATCACCTCTACGGCGACAAGCCGCCCACCTTCTGGGATCTGTTCGACCACGACAGCGTCCTGACGATCGAGTGGATGAACAAGACCGTCCAGGCGATCGCGGCCCAAGGTGACGCCGTCATCCTCGGGCGGGGCGGGTTCGCGGTCCTGAAGGACTACGCGGACGTCCTGGACGTGTTCATCAAGGCCCCCGACGACGTGCGCGCCGAACGCATCAGCCTCCGCGACGACATCCAACAGTCGGAGGCAGCGCGCAAGGTCGCCGCCGACGATCAGGCACGCGCCAAGTTCACGCGGCTCATCTACTCCAGGGACTGGGCCGACGAGAAGAACTTCGACCTCGTCATCGACACCGGCCAGGTCACCGATGAGGCGGCGATGGATCAGATCATCGACGCCTACCGGGCCCTGATGGCCGGCCAGCCCGCCGGTCCCCGCGTCACGGACATCCAGCCCGATCCGGTCCTGGCGGACACGGTGAGGGAGCAGCTGGCCCGACATCGGCGGTGACACTCACGCCACCACCCGCCACCCGGGGGCGGAGAGTGGGCGCCGGGAGTGCGCGCCGTCGGCCGTAGGCTCGGGACCGTGAGAGTCGTGTTCATGTGTGGCCCCGCTGGATCGGGCAAGTCGACGGTCGCCCGCCGGTTCGAGGCGCAGGGCATGACGCGGCTGTCCTTCGACCAGGAGGCGTGGGACCGCGGCTTCCGCGCCATGCCGTTACCCGACGGTGCGCGGTCCGAGATCGACGCGGAACTCCGCCGTCGGCTGGTCGAACTGGTCGGCCAGGACCGCGACGTGGTCTTGGACTTCTCCTTCTGGTCGCGGGCCATGCGCGACGACTGGCGGCGTCTCCTCGCCCCGCTCGGGGTCACACCCGAGACGGTCTACCTGGCGACGGATCGGCGCACGTGCCTGGAGCGGGTGCGGGCCCGGGCGCTGGGCCACGGTGACGACTTCATGCTGGACGCTGAGGTGGCGGCCGCGTACTTCGACCACTTCGAGGTTCCCTCCCCCGAGGAGGGCCCCCTGAGGGTCATCCCGGGTGGGACGGATGGCAGCGCCTGACCGGTCCCGCCGCGAGGGTCAGAGGTTCGGCACCACCGGGGCGGCCTGGTAGGGGTTCGTGGTCTCGTCGCCCGCCGAGTCGAGGATGATCGTCTCCAGCGCCGGGTCGCCCTTCGAGATGCGCAGGGCCGCCACCGGGAGTTCGGCACGGGACTGCTCGTGACGGCGACGGGCGTCGTCCAGGGTCGCGTGGTGCACGAGCTCCCCGGCGCGGTAGATCGGCACGAGCAGGTTGCGGTCGTTGCCGTCGTCGACCGGCGGCGTGCCCAGCCCGATGACCTCCGACTCGGCCCGGCCGTCGGCACCGCGCCGGCGCATCGCGAACTTCCTGCCGCCGAGGGTGTTCTTGCCCTTCGACTTCTTCGCGACGGGGGTCATGGGGGCGCTCGGGTCGTCCGAGTCCGCCCGGGCGACCAGCTTGTAGACGAAGCCGCAGGTCGGATGGCCCGAGCCGGTCACCAGCGACGTGCCGACGCCGTAGCCGTCGACGGGGGCGCCCTGCAGTGCGGCGATCTGCCACTCGTCGAGGTCGGAGGTCACCATGATCCGGGTGTGCGTGGCGCCGAGGTCGTCGAGCAGGTCGCGGGCGCGGCGGGCCGCGATCGCGAGGTCGCCGGAGTCGAGGCGGATGGCGCCCAGCCGGCCGCCGGTCAGCTCGATGCCGGTGCGGATGGCGTCGTCGATGTCGTAGGTGTCGACGAGCAGCGTCGTGGCATGCCCCAGCGTGTCGATCTGGGCGCGGAACGCGTCCTCCTCGCTGTCGTGCAGCAGCGTGAACGAGTGCGCGGCGGTCCCGATCGTCGGCACGCCGTAGCTGCGGCCCGCCTCCAGGTTCGACGTCGTCGCGAAGCCCGCGACATACGCGGCCCGCGCCGCCGCCACGGCGGACCACTCCTGCGTGCGCCGCGACCCCATCTCCGCGCAGGGCCGGTCCCCGGCCATGGCGGTCATGCGGGAGGCGGCCGCGGCGATGGCCGAGTCGTGGTTGTAGACGCTGAGCAGAATCGTCTCGAGGATGCATGCCTCGGCGAACGTGCCCTCGACGGACAGGACGGGGGAGCCGGGGAAGTACACCTCGCCCTCGGGGTAACCCCAGATGTCGCCCGAGAACCGGTAGCCGGCGAGCCATTCGGCCAGATTCTCCCGGATGATGCCGCGTTCCATCAGCCACGTGAGCTCGGCCTCGTCGAACCGGAAGCGTTCGATCGCCTCGATCACGCGTCCCAGGCCGGCGACCACCCCGTAGCGGCGCCCCTCCGGTAGGCGCCGGGTGAACAGGTCGAAGAGGCTGCGCCGATTCGCCGTGCCGGCGTTCATCGCGGCCTGCACCATGGTCAGCTCGTAGTGGTCGGTGAGCAACGCGGTGGTCATGGACGGCACCCTATCCTTGGGGGCATGTCCAGTGCAGCCGATGGCGGAGTCGAGATCCTCGAGGCACCCGCGGAGGCCGCGGAAGCCGTCCATCAGTGGGTCACGATCGTGTGGGACGACCCGGTCAACCTGATGAGCTACGTCACCTACGTCTTCCAGGAGTACTTCAAGTACCCGCTCGAGAAGGCCGAGGAGCTGATGTTGAAGGTGCACCACGAGGGGAAGGCCGTGGTGTCCACCGGCAACCGCGAGGCCATGGAGAAGGATGTGCTCGCCATGCAGGGCTACAACCTCTGGGCCTCGATGGAGCAGATGTGAGCCTCGACAACGACGACATCGTCTGGGCGTTCGACGGCAGGGACGGCCGCGCACACGCGCTGGCGGCCATGCTGCATCTCTACGCGGAGAACCTCGAGGCGCTGCTGCCGACCGAGAGCGACGACGCGTTCGAGCAGATCGTCGCCGACCTCGCCGACGACCCCACCACCCGCATGCTCGGCAACCCGCGGCTGGCCCGCCTCTTCCCGCCGGCGCTGAGCGACCCGAAGGGCAGCGACGAGTTCTGGCGCGACTCCATCCATTCCCAGGCCCGGGCCCGCCTCGCCGCCGCGCGCGTCGTGGTGGAGGACCTCAGCGACTGGGAGGGCTTCGTGCCCGTCACCCTGGCCCGCGCCGACGACTGGGCCAAGGTGATCGGGGCGCTGCGGCTGTTCTGGTACACCGAGATCGCCGGCCCGGGTCGCCTCGACGAACCCACCCCGCAGGCCCTGGCCAAGGACGGCGGACTGCACGATCTCATCGACTGGCTGGGCTTCCTGCTGGAGGACCTGCTGGAGTCGCGGCAGACGTGCCTGCAACTCGACGCTAGCCTGGACCCCGACGAGTTCGGCGAGGCGGACCCGGAGTGACCGGCCTACAATCGGGCACGTGAGCGACCTCCTCGACCGGCCCATCGGCGTCTTCGATTCCGGGTTCGGTGGTCTCACGGTCCTGAGGTCGCTCGTCGAGCAGCTGCCCAACGAGGACTTCATCTATCTGGGCGACACCGCCCGCGCACCCTACGGCCCGCGCTCCATCGCGGAGGTGCGCCGCTTCGCGCTGCAGGGCCTCGACTTCCTGGTGGCCCAGGGAGTGAAGGCGCTGGTCATCGCCTGCAACTCCGCCTCGTCGGCCGTGCTGCGCGACGCCCGCGAGCGCTACGACGTGCCCATCACCGAGGTCGTGCTTCCAGCCGCCAGCCGCGCGGTAGCCGCGACCCGCAATGCGCGGGTGGTCGTCGTCGCGACGGAGTCGACG
>Ga0209347_1000673_pt1 | contig 75997 bp, 73 predicted proteins | sample AutmiccommuBRH23_FD_187382 | JGI IMG/M metagenome (GOLD analysis project Ga0209347, IMG submission 187382) | Deep subsurface microbial communities from Mt. Terri, Switzerland - Autotrophic microbial communities BRH/23 (SPAdes) (version 2) | ecosystem: Environmental > Aquatic > Deep subsurface >... | reverse complement strand
TCTAATGGGTTCCAGCCGAGCTTCTGGCAGGCTCGGTCCTGTAGCGGCTGGCGGGTCAGCACTCTCCTCTTCTGATCGCTGTTTGAGGTCTTGCGGCAGACCGTGCGCCCGCTGGTCGTGGGGAGGCAGATCGCTGCTGGGATGTCGTGCCCCCGAGTCGTGCTGTCCGGGTGAGCACTCGCTCCATTAGATCGCTGGGAGTCCTCCTCCACGCTGCGGAACGGGAGTCATTCGAAGGAGGGTTTCTGGTGTTGTTCGTGGGTGATGACTGGGCCGAGGAGCATCACGACATCGAGGTCCAGGACGAGACGGGGAAGGTGCTCGCCAAGAAGCGGCTGCCCGAGGGCCTGGCGGGGATGGTCGCGCTTCACGAGCTGCTCGGCCGGCATGTGCCGGCCGGCTGGGCGGACCTGGACCCGGCTGAGGCGGCCGGGAAGGTGGTGGTCGGGATCGAGACCGATCGCGGGCCGTGGGTCGCCGCCCTGGTAGCGGCCGGCTACCGGGTGTACGCGATCAACCCGACCTCGGCGGCCCGGTATCGGCAGCGGCACTCGATGTCGGGCGCCAAGGCCGACACCACCGATGCGCACCTGCTCGCCGAGATCGTCCGAGTCGACCGCGCTCATCACCGGCCTGTCGCCGGGGACAGCCCGGACGCGCAGGCGGTCAAGGTAGTCGCCCGGATGCACCAGACCTTGATCTGGGACCGCACCCGGCACCTGCTCAGGCTGCGTTCGGCGTTGCGGGAGTACTTCCCCGCTGCGATCAGGGCCTTCGACGAGCTCGCGGCCCCCGACAGCCTTGAGCTGTTGGCTGTTGCGCCGGATCCTGATGCGGCGGCGAAGCTCACCAAGACGCGCATCGTGGCGGCGTTCAAGCGGGCGCACCGCCGCAACGTCGACGAGCGGGCGACCGTGATGATGGAGGTCCTCCGGGCCCCCGAACTCCGCCTGCCGCCGGTAGTGCAGCAGGCCTACGCCGCCGGGATCGTGAGCCTGGTCGCGGTCCTCGGCGTGTTGAACCAGCAGATCGACCAGTTGAGTGTGGTGGTGGGCGACCATTTTGGCCGTCACCGGGACGCTGAGATCTACACCAGCCTCCCTGGGTTGGGAGTGGTCCTCGGCGCCCGGGTCCTGGGCGAGTTCGGCGACGACCCCACCCGGTACGCCGACGCGAAGGCCCGCAAGGCCTACGGCGGCACCGCGCCCATCACCAGGGCCTCTGGCAAGAAGAAGGTCGTGCTGGCCCGCTACGCGCGCAACGACCGCCTCGCCGACGCGCTCCAGCAATGGGCGTTCGGATCGATGCGCGGCTCACCCGGTGCGAAGGCCTACTACAAGGCTCTCAAGGACCGCAAGATCGGCCACCAGGCCGCCCTCCGCCAGCTCGGGAACCGGTGGGTGGGCATCCTCCACGGCTGCCTCAAAACCGGCCAGCTCTACGACGAAAACAAGGCCTGGAGCCACCAATCCAGCGCTGCCGCTTGACAAAACAAAACCTGGGATGTCTGCCGCGTTGGCAGATGCGGGGGCACCTACCATCAGAGCCACGGGTTGTTCGAAGGTGCAGGCGCTACGGCGAACTGCCCCTCATCGAGGTCGATGGTTGGGGAACCGGCAACCACCAGGCAGGCCCGCTCCCACGGACGTTGCTCGGCAAGAAACCGCACTTCATGTGCCATCCACTCGTGCCAGAACGCGATCGTCTGCTCGCGATCACCGTTCACACCCTCGGCCATGTCGCGAGCGATCCCCCGCCGCTCGGCCTCCTGAAAGTCCGACTGCACCCAGATCGAGGCATCAACGAAGTGCTCGAACTCGCGTTGGCTTGCGCCGACGCCCTCGATGACGACCAAGTCCACCTCCGCGGCAACCTCGATCACGCCTTCGCGTCCATGCAGCCCCCACGCCGGCGGCTGAAACCGCACACCCTCCCCACGGTGCAGTGTCACCAGGATCTCCTCGCGCAGCAGATGCCCCCAGGCGAAGAACGGCTCATGCCAGGCCAGGTCATCCGTGTGGACGACCGCAGAACGGGCGACGGCACGCTTCAGCTCAGCAGCCAGCGTCGACTTACCTGAGGCTCCCCTGCCGTCCACGGCAACGATCTGCGGCCGACCCAGCGGCTGCCCGGCCACCTGTAAAACGTGATCGACCAGCTCGGCAGTGTCGAGGGCCCGCCAAGGCCCCGCAGCGGGTTCACCCTCGAGCAAGGTCATGGTCATGACCCAATTCTACTGCCGACAGCAGCCATGCTCGCTCATGCCGCGGTGTGCGAGGGTAGCCTTCGGCAGGCTTCGGTGTCCCCGAGCACGGGCGCTCAATTGCTGCTCCTCGGAATGATTGGCCTCGGCTACTCGCCGCGACCTCAACTTTCTTCGCTCACCGCGGCTCATCCACGCAGTGCGTGCCGGCAAGCGCTGTCGCGGTCTCCCTCATGAGTCAGAGACTCGTGCCAGGCCGCCCGTGCGCCCAACGCGAGGCACCGATCGGCTAGCCGGCTGACGAATCCGGCGTCATTCCTCGGCGGAGATCATGCGACGCGCGTCGTAGGCATGTCTTTCCGCCTGGCGAAGCATCATGACGTCGATGATCGTCATGGCGGGGAGCGCGATCGTCTCGGTGGGGGTCGTGAGCAGGCGCTTGTACGGCGTCAGCCAGACGAAGCAGTCGGCTCCTGACTGCACCATCACGTCAGTGAAGGCCGTGTCGGCGAACCAGAGATGAGGTCGACCCTTGCCGTCCTGTCCGAACGATCCGAGGGTCTCGAAGTAGGCCGTCGATTCGTCGAAGACGAGGAATCCCAGTTCATATCCGGGACGCTCGGCCCGGTATGCGTCCACCTTCCGGGCGTGCTTCAGCACGGTGCGGGCGAAGTGGTCGATGTAGCCCGTGTAATTGTGGTCCTGCTCAGTCGGGAGCCCGCTGCTGACCGCGGCGACGACCTTGACGTCAGGGCGGAGGTCGAATCCGGCGGCCTCAAGATCGCGGAGCACCTCGCTCTCGCGTGCCCTCGTCCTGTCCTTCCTGCCGGGCCGGGGATGGTCGTCAACAACCATCGCCTCCAGCAGGAGTGACGCCGCGGGGTCCTCGAAATCGGGACGTTCTCGCTTGACGAGGCCACCGCCTCGAATCGACGCCAGGAACCTGTGCGCGACATCGCTCTCTGCGGGGTAGAAGCACACGTCACTGACGTCTATCTCCGAGGCATGGTCGACGATGTCCTGCTCGTCCTTGTAGGCGGGTCTCATGGGTTGGATGCAGCACTCGAGGTGCGGGTGAACATGTCGCTCGTGACTCCTTCGAGCAGCTCGCCAGCTTCGACGCCCAGGGCTTCCGCGATGCGCACCAGCGACTGCACGTTCATGAGCGCGCGGCCGCTCTCGTAGCTGCGGATGTTCGATGAGTCGATTCCTGTGGCGACGGCCAGCTGATCACGCGTCATGCCGCGGCTCGACCGCACTGCGGCGATGCGCGCGCCGATGTGAGCAGCAGCGGGAGACGCGGTGCGGGCCATACACCGAGGGTACTGGTACCCGCCTCGATCGATTGAACGTGTCGCTGCCGGTCAGCGCCGCCGCACCGCGTTGGCCCACACCCAGCGCTTCACGGGGGTCCGAGAGCCCGTGGGGGTCCACCGCACCAGTACGGCATCGTCGGTCCACGCGACGGCGACCGCCTCCACCACAAGAGGTTCGTCGTACACCACGCGATGGTCGACCCACGCCTCGACAGGTATCGGCTCGCGGGAGTCTCTGCGGCTGCCCGTCAGCTTCAGCTGCTCGGGCGAGAGGCCGAGCGGCTCGCCGGCCTTTGCCCGGTGCCGCCTCTCCCACCGGTCGAGATCACGTCCGACGAGGTCGTAGCGGCGGTTCTGCCCCATGCGAACCTCCGGTGCTGCGAATGGCATCAGCCTAGTACAGAGATACGAGCAGGACGGGCGGCATAACCCTCAACACTCGATGATCAGTTCGCTCGATCGCGACGCTTGATGGGGAAATCTAGCCCATACCGACGTTGCGTGCGCCGAGAACTCCGCGACCTGCGCCGTCCCGACCAGCGTCGGCGCGTCGCTGCTGGGGTGGCAACCGGCCCCGCCTCGACGAGTCGACTCAGAATGAAGGAGGTTCTTCGCGCGGCGCTGTTCGTCGGCACGTTCTTCGTCGCTTCCGTGTGAATCCTCTGGCTCGTCGGAGGTTCGTGCGACCTGGCGACGCTGCATATCACTGCCGTTGTCGTGCCGTGGATCACCGCCCACATGACACTCATTGCGAGACCGCGCCGGGCTCGCCGCCACGACCGTCCCCCGCTCGCTCCTGCGGATCGCTCATCTGAGCGGGTGCAGTTGCTCCAGGTACTCGGTCAGCAGGTCGATGAGTTCGTTGACATCGGTCGCAGCGGCGACTGAGAGGAGGTCTCGTACCTCCGATGTTGTGAGCGTCATCGGAGTTCCTCGCGTTGCGACGAGTGCCGCTTCATGTGCTCCGCCTGGAGTCCGCACGGCAGATTCGCCTGCCGAGAGGTGGTGTGCGTCATGGCCATGCTCGAGTGCTTATCAGGGTCAGACCGCCGCATGGTGATCTTCGGGTCGATGTCAGGCCGCCTGCATGGCGCATCCGGACGGTCGCGCGTCCCTGAATCATGGAGGATCGATGTGTATCGGTGACTTTGTCGGGGAGGGGGCGTTCTGCCCGCCCGCGTGGTCATCCGAAGTGTGGGCGCTGGTCGAAGAGCTAGTCGCAGGATCTTCAGGAGGCTCGCCGCGATGCTGATCGCACACACGCCGGGCTTCTTCTTGCATCCCGCCCTGTGAGAGTGCCAGTGCTGCTGCGGCAGCTGCGCCGGCATCACGCGCTGCCTTCGGGATCGGGCGTACCAACGGCCCTTTGTGCGGCGGCTCTGATGCCGCAGATGCAATCCGCCTCGCCCCAACCCCCGGTGCGCGTCGGGTCGTGTGCGGCGCAATGGATTCTCCTCGTATATGAGGACATGCGCGCAACGTTACCGGAAGCGATGACTACCGATAATCCAAAGGTTTCCGGTCTCCGCCCTTGGCTGGAGGCGGAGCCGCCTCAGATCAGTTCTGCGCGCACGTGGGTGTGAGGTTCACGGGCAGCGTCAAGCCTGACGACGAGCGGGACCCCGCGGTCTCTTTAACAATCGGCCGCGCGGCGCGGTTGCTTGTTTACGAGTCGATTGTGCTGTTCTGACACGACCTATTGACGAGCGTGCTAAAATCGCATGGGGACCTGTGTAGCAAACGCGTAGGCATTCCGCCGGGAGTGTGGCCTTAAGTGTGTATGTGGTGTTGGGCTCTGCAACAGGTCCGAAGCGCTGAGATCAGTCGGATCTGTTGGAATCGATTTTCGAGGCTGAGAGGGGACGCCGCGCATCGACAGCCGTGTAGTGGATGCTCTTCTTGACCTTGTCCGCGGCCACCCCGACCTGCGCGGGAAGCTGCTTGAGTCGTTCGACCGCTGCCTTGTTCCTTCGGTACTGCACGGCGACGAACCAGCCGTGCGTGGCTTCGTCAGAGGTCATGTAGCTGGGCAGCTGGTCACGTAGCCCGTTCCAGAACTTCCCGTTGTGCAGCTTTTTAACCTCGATCAGGAGTCGCGCGGTGGTTCCAGAGGAAGCTTTGAAGTCGACCGGACCTCGACCGAGTTCGACCTCACGGTCGAGTTCCACGTTGAAGTATCGAAGGTACGGCTGGGCGACGCCGAGGAGGACCAGCTGCACGGCCGTCTCGGGCTTCTCGGAGCCGTCGTCGTTCCAAAGCAGGCTCCAGCCGCGTTGATTTTCGATGAAGTGGCGGAACTGCTCGACGACCTGCGAGGTGAGCTCAACCAGATCGTCGTGAGTGGAGACCGTCCGCTCGGGTAGTGGGTGCTCGGCGGCGAATCGCGACGGTGCCTGGTCCCACTGGGCTACGCCCAGGGGGTCGCCTCCGAAGTCGTATCCGACGAGGTCTTTGCGGCTCGTCTGTTCGCGCGCCCAGTCGCGCACACGTTCAGGATATCGGCGAGCCCACGACACGATCCCGGACTTGCTGACGGCCTGGCCGACAGGGAGGTTCAAGGAGAGCCGGATGTCCTCGTTGAAGTGCGAGTCGAACCAGTCGTCGGCGTTGAGGGTGGGGAGGCTGTTGAGCAGGAACTCCGGAACGAGGACCAGGGGTCGCCCGGAGGTCGGATTGGTCGGCAGCTCGACTACGTCGTCGTGCCACCGGGCCAGCTCCAGTGTGACTCGTGCGTGCCTCACCTTGTGTCGTTCGAGCGGCACGTTGTGACGTCGTGCGACCTCCTGCGTGTAGTCGATCAGGCGAGCTTTGATGACGTTCGCTGTTGCGTCGGAGATGCGATCGGCTCCGATCCCTTCGTTCAGGATGCCGATCTCCTCGATGTGCTCAGGCTGGGTGAGCCCGGCCGCGATTGCCACGGCGATGCCATCGGCCATGCGAGCTGCGAAGCTGTCGCCCGATCCCGATCCGCGTGTGCCTGCCGCCGTGTATCCAAGGCCCAGCTCGAAGGGTTCGGGGAAGGTGAGCAGCCGACGGGCGGCCCTCGCGGACACGGATGTCTTCGTCGTGGCCTTGGCGACAAGCTCATAGCAGCGCACGAAGTGTGCGATTAACTCGCTGTGGGCCTCGGCCCAGCGCCCGCCGGCGTCGAGCAGGAGCAGCGGATCGATGAAGAGCATAGTGTCGACGGTCAGGTGCGGGTCGAACCAGTCGTCCTGTTCGGTTCGCTCGATGCCGAAGTGCTCCGAGAATCTCATTGGCTTCTCAGCTCGTCTGCGTGCTTCATCACGAGTTCGCTCGTCCGCACAAGAAGGACGGTCGCTTGGGCGGCTGCGAACGCATCGACGGCGTCGATGTCTCCGTGCGTGACCTTCTGCGCGAGATCCCACGTCTTGCGCATCAGCGCCCTGAGCTCGGCCCGGTCGTGGCCGCTCGCGTAGGTGTCCAGGAACAACTCGAACCATCGCCGCGCGTCGGCTCCTCTCGGGGCGTCCTGGCCGTCCGGGACGAGGTTCGGGTCGGAGATCAGCTTGCCGAGATCGATAAGGATCTCGCGGCTGCGGCGACCGACGTCCTGCCACGTGTCTTTGTCGCATGCGCCAGAGTATTCATCGATCAGACCCCTGACGCGAGTGTTGAGCTCTTCCCAGGTCGGGATGGGGTCACCCGCGGCCGGGTCGTGGACCGTCACCGTGTCTGCGTGATCTTGCAGTCGGTCGAGCGCCTCGCGCTTCAATGCGGCGACATGCACCCGCCGGGAAGCGTAGGTCGGCAGTTCCTGCGAGTAGTAGCCATGCCACTCCCAGAGCGACCTCCACGGAAACGGGGGAGCGAGACCCAGTCGCGCGAACTGGGTCACCAGCGCTCGATCTATCCGTTGGTAGTCCGTGTCGTAGTCGTCGAAACGTGCCTGCCCGGTTCCGGTCGCGACGATGGTGTTCGCCTGTCGCTCCACTAGCTCCATGAGCTTCTTTGCCGAGGGCGTCGGGTTCGAGACAGTCATGGATTGCTCTTCCTGTTCGACGGGTGCACAGATGCCTCGCGGATCTGCTGGAGTTCCTCGCGTGAAAGGAAGTAGTCAGTGCGGCTCAGGCCTCGACCGCGGCTGTCCATGATCCGGCGGTACTCGGCGAGCATGCGCATGTAGACGTCGAGTACGCGGTGGTGGGAGTTGCCGTCGTCGTTGCGCTCCAACTGGGGCTTCAGTTCGCTCCAGCGGTTGTCGCGCATCAAGAACTCGACGTAGCTCGCCATGTGGCCCTCGAGGGCATCGTTGTGATCGAACCCCATGAACTCCAGAGCGTGCTTGAGTTGTTCGTCGAGCTCGGGTCCTTCGCTCTCGAGGCGATCGATGCTGTAGGTGATGATGCGGAACATGTCGAGGATGTCCTTGACGCGCCCACAGTCGCGCAGCGAGAGCTCCGTGCGGAACCCGGCGGTCTCGAACCAGTACTCGCCGGTGTAGCCGGCCTCCAGGATCTCCGCGCGCATGAGCTGATACTCGAGGTCGCCGTCGACGTCGTTCGCGTCCTCCGGGAGAACTCGCCCGAGGATGCGGTGCAGCATCGAGAGGATCTGTCGATCGATGATCCGCAAGCTCTCTTGCGCAGGCTCATCTCCGTGCTTCACCTCCCGCTCGTACACCGGAACCACGGCCTCCATCACCAGGTTGCGCACGTACTCACTGAGCGTCACGCCCTGGTCGTCAGCCATCTCCTTGAGCTGGTCCCGGATCCGATCCTCGACCCGTATGTTCAGTACCGCCACGTCTACCTCCGTCATCACGTGTGACATGTAGCGTATCAGCGTCATACAGATCTTGCTTCTCTTCCGCCAAGCGTCGGCGAACCGATGTCGGATCTCGTCGCTACCATGTGCGCACCGACGCCTTGAGGAGGCAGACATGTCGAAGGTTCCCGTTGCGGTGTCGCGTCTTGGTGACGAGGACACGCGCGAGGCGCAGAACGCCCGCGCCGTGAGGTGGCTTCTCGCGCAGCCCGGAGGCCGAGTGGTCGTTGTGACGCCACGACGCGCGGTGCCGAGCGAGACCATCACCCGCCTCATCGCACGGCCCGATGTGCAGCACCATGCCTGGCGGGGATTCGCCGGGGGTCGCTTTGAAGGTCGCCGCGTGCTCTCTGCGTGGCCCGATCGGAAGCACCTTAACGACATCTGGAATGTCGAGGCCGATGCGATCGCCGTGATCGAGTGGAACGTAGAAGAGACCGCCGAGTGGCTCGAGGACGTCGACCCGGTCCAGCTGCTGCCCGGACAGACGATCCAACCTGCAGGAGCAACGCGTGCTCTCCTGGAGCCCCTACCGAACGGCATCGACGGGATCCTCGAGTACATCGCCGCGATGGCGGCGGGCTACGACACCGGACTGAAGTGGAATGAGGAGGACAAGCTCAAGGCGGACATGATGAACCGGCCGGACCGCTGGGCTCCGGTTACGGTCGAGCAGGTGCGCGCGAAGTGCCGCGACCTCGGCATGCGCGCCGACGACGTAGACACCATCTCGGGCTTCGTGCTGCGCCGCAAGGAGGGACGTCGCTTCAATGTCCGATCGTCCTATCGCACGTTCCAGTTCAACTGAGCCGTCGGCCGGAGGGAGGCTTCGCAGTGATCGAAGGCGTCGTGGTCACCGTTGTCGGTGGGTTGAAAGTAGTCGGTGGATCCTGATCATCCGACGCTGAACGAGCCCGGCGGCCTTGCCGGACCTTCGTAATCTCGCCGGTCACACGAGTGGCTTCGATCGGTGACCGGCTCGATTCGTTGTCCAGAGGGGAATGGCACGCGGAATCGGGCGCAGCAACCCCACCTCGGGAGTCAGGCGCGGTATTCTCCGCGTGGTTCCTGCGAAATGATGAGGTTGTACTCGCCCTCGACCGTTCGCTCGAGGTTCACATACAGGCCGCTGTAGTTCGTCGCTCGCAGAAGTGGGCTGAGGACGCCCCAATGAAGCACGGTCGGAACGTTGTTCTGGCCCGCGATACGGTGCGGCGCGTGGCTGACGCGCAGCTCCTGGATCCCGAGGTCGTCGCCGTCGATCCAAGTGTGGAAGCCGACCACCACCTCCTGCAGAGACGGTTTTCCCTCGGCAGGACTCCATGGGAGCCCACCGAAGAAGTCCTCGCGGAAATAGCGCCTGTGGTTGATCGGGGCGCGACCCTGACTGAGCCGCAGGTTCCCAGTGGTCTTACTTTCCGCCTTCGGTGGATGCTGAGCGTCGGATGGCCCCAGTTCCTTGTACCAGCGCCGCTGAACGCCGATCGTGGGCATGGGTGCCGCACCAGCCATAGCCGGCTGCTTGACATCCGCGGTAACAGCGGAGGGGGACATCGACTCGTCGGTCTTCGCGGAAGCTGGGGTCGAGGCAGCGCCGGTTGCCACGGTTAGCTTCGCGCTGAGCCCAGGCAGTTTCCGCAGACCAGACAGCACCGGCTTGAACAGACCGCTGATGGTCGCCACGATCACACTGTCGTTGTCTTCCGGGGCATCGGACTTCTTCGGCTGCACGCGACGCGCTCTCGTCTCCGAGCCGATCATGATGTCCTTGCTCTGGTCAAGCTGCGTAATGAGGTCCTTCGTTAGCGGAGTGCAGGTGCCGGATTCTGCGATGAGCATGTCGAACCATGCGTCGACCTGGTCGGTGATGTCGTCACCCTCACCCGCCTCCCAATCGACCCACACCGACGCCTCGTAGTTCCAGCTCAGACCACCAGCGGTCAAGTTGCTCGATCCGACGAGCAGGGAGCGTGGGCCGTTCGACGAGGCGAAGTAGACCTTTGGATGGAAGGTTCGTCGAGGGTCGTGAAAGACGTAGCCTTGGTCGGCGGCCTTGAGGGCGAGCTCGAGCCCTTCTTTCGTCGCCCCACCTTCGCTGACGCCGACGATCAGCGTGACCTTCCCGCCCTGGTTGCGGTACGCCTCCAAGGCGTCCCAGACTCGACCGAGCCCCGACTTCTTCGCCCAGGCGACTGCGATCTTCAGCTCATCGAATCCTGCATCCCGGGCGTGCTCGACGAAATCCAACAGGTTCGGGTGGTCGGCGAACGGCTGACCGACGAAACGGATCCTCATATCCCAAGGCTCGCACGTGTCATGCCCGGGCTCAGGGAACCGATCCGATAGGCTTTTGCTTCAGCTACTGAAGTGGGGGTCCGGGTGCGCACGCGAGAAGAAGTCAACGATGAGAAGCTGCGTGGCGGGTTCTACTCTCCTGACATTCTCGTCGATCTCTGCATCGCACGAGCCAGGACGCTCCTCGGCACGCGCGACGGCTTGCGGATTCTCGAGCCGTCGGCTGGGGACGGTGCCTTCCTATGCGGACTCGAGCGCAACGGCCTCGCACCGCATCTCGCGCATGTTGAGGCTGTTGAACTCATCGATCATGAGGCGCAGAAGGCCGCGCACGCCCTCTCCTTCCTAGGACTGCCTGGTCAAGTCATCAACGAGAACGTCCTCAGTTGGGCCGAGGGGCGGCCAGCGGATTTCGACCTCGTCCTCGCCAACCCGCCGTACGTTCGGTTCCAGTTCATCGCGGAAGACGACAAGCAGCGCGCCCGCGCGATCAGCGCCGACCTGGGTGCTGCCGGAAGCTCGGTATCGAACCTGTGGATTCCGGTCTTCCTGCTGTCGCTGAGTAAGCTCCGCGACGGCGGCGTCTTCTCGATGATCCTTCCGACGGAGTTTCTGACAGGCATCTCTGCCAACGCCGTGCGCAACTGGCTCCTCGCGAACGCGACCGACCTGACGATCGACCTGTTCAAGCCAGGATCGTTCCCCGCCGTTCTGCAAGAGGTCCTGGTCCTCAGCGGTCGCGTATCGGCCGGCAGGTCTGCACGCGCATCGAGGATCGACTTCTACGACCACAACGGGGGGACGCGGTCCTGGAGTCACACGGTTACGGCCGGGGCTGGCACGTGGACCAACTATCTGCTCAGCCCGGCTCAGAACAGCGCGGTCGCAGCAGTGCGGGCAGTTAGCGAGGTGGTACGCCTTGGGAGCATCGCCCGGTTCAGCGTCTCCACCGTCACCGGCGCTAACGGCTACTTCTGTGTGGACTCGGCTCAAGTTGATGACTACGACCTGGCCCGATGGGCCATCCCGCTACTGCCGCGATCTCGACATGCGGAGGGGTTGAAGTACACAGCGGCCGAGCAGGACGCCATCGCCGAGAGCGGGCAGGTTGCATGGCTTCTCAGCTTCTCGGCCGACAAGCCGTCGCCTGAGGATTTCTCGCGACCGAATGCCTATCTCCAGCAGGGCATACGCGCTGAGATCAACCAGCGCTTCAAGTGTCGTGTCCGCACTCCCTGGTATCGAGTCCCGGTCGTGCCGGCAGGCGAGCTGCTTTTGTCGAAGCGGTCGAATCGGTATCCCCGCGTGATCGCCAACCACGCGCGTGCGGTCACCACCGACACTATTTACAGAGGGCAGATGCTCGCGGGAGCGCCTGTGACTGCCGAGGACTTCACCGCTGCCTTCCACAGCTCGCTCACCCTGCTCTCGGCCGAGGTGGAAGGTCGCAGCTTCGGCGGCGGCGTGCTTGAACTCGTGCCGAGCGAGGTCAGTGCTCTTCAGGTTCCGGTCATCCCCGGTGCGGGGGCAGAGCTGGAAGCACTTGATCGTGTGGCACGCACGTCAAAGGATCCGGAGGCGCTCGTCACCGCTACGGATGAGATGATTACGCGTTTGCTCCCCGTCCTCGACGCCGGCATCATGGGCGACCTGCGTGACGCCAGGGCAACTCTGATGGATCGGCGACTCCAGCGGACTCACTCGAAGTTCTACGGCTAGGTGATCAGGCGAGCTCATTTCAGCCCATCGAAGGGAACGTCGAGTAGCTGCGCCAATCGGCACCCGCGACGGTGACCGCCTGCGCGGGAGACACTTTCCGAGTGCAGCGGGGGAACCGCGGTGCCGCCTTGGGTGACCACGGTGACGGTGCTGGAGGACAGGACACTCACGCCCCCAGGGACGACTCGCACGCAGTCGATGTCTTCCTGCGGAATCCAGCGCCTCCTGACGGGCAGCCCCAACATCAGAATGCCGCTCGCGCTGGCTAGCGCAACGCTTCGTCGAGTCCCCAATGCCAGAATCAACAAGCTGCCCGCAATCACGAAGATGGCTGTGGCGGTCGACATGACGTGCCGGGACTCAGACAAGATTAGGACGCCGATTGCGCAGAAGAGCCCGACACCAGCCAGGATCACCCAGTCGCGATAACTGGTGACCAAGAGGCTGCGAGGACGCGTCACCGATACTCCTTCGGACCCTGGGTCGTTGCGAGGCACGATTCGCGGCCGATAGGACAGCGCCGCCAAGATGACCCTCCACCGGATCGTAGCGGAGGGCTTCGACGCCGACTGGTGTCATGTGCCCTGGCCGTGGAGTGCCGCGCTTTCGAACATCCGCCTTTGCCGCGTTGCAGGTCGAACTCAGCGCTGGCCCCGGGCCAGCGAATCGTCTGACGAGTCTCAGGGTACGCTCAGATCAGGTTGGCCTTTCTACCTTTTCGACGAGGTACGAAACGAAGGCTGAGCAACTGACGAGCATGTACTTCGCGACCGTCTGATCGATGGTCGCCGCGTCGATCGCTCCGTGCCGCACGCCGTTCTCGTCCGAGGTCCAGCCGTAGATCTTCAACCACCCGTCCTTCAGCGCGGGATGGATGTTGAGTCCGGCAGTCTGAAGCTTCTTCAACCCAGCGCCGAGCGTGTTCTCACCAGTGATCCTCTTCGTGATTGCCTCGACCGCTGAGATGGACTCCTTGACAGAGTTGGGGTAGTCGGGGTTCTGCCGATCCGCCACGAGTCTCACGGCTCGTTCCAGGCTATGCCGAGCGCTAGCCGCGCTCATCTGCAGGCGCAGAGTCAAACTAATCAACGATATGGGGTGGTGCTTCTGGCCGGCAGGAAAGTGGAAGGCTGGTGGCGCCCGTCGGGACCAGCAAGTTAGGACGCATGATGTCCGTTCCTGGGGCGCCGATAGGCTTCATCCCGTCTTGAGCCAGTTCTTGCCGGTGATGATCTCGGTGGCGCGGGCCGTGAGGTCGAGGTCGGCGTCGTCGCCGAGGGCGTCGGCGAGGATTTGGCGGGCTGAGGTGGTGTGGCCTTCGTGGACCATGATCCCGGCTAGGTCGAGCCTGGCTGTTTCGGAGTCGGGGTCGGCTCGGAGGGCGATGGTAGCGGCGCGTTTGGCGGCGTCGAGGTCGCTGGTGTGGAGGTGGTGGGTGACGAGGATGTGGGCGACGTCGGTGACGGCGCAGGTCATGTGGTGGTCGATGCGGTCGCCGTCGATGAGCCAGGTCCAGCCGGCGGGGCGGAGTTGGTCGAAGGGGCGTCCGGTGACGAGTTGCAGCGCGGTTTCGAGGTCTTCGATGCCGTCTCGTCCGCGGGTGAGGGCTCGGGTGCGGAGGCGGCGGAACAGGTCGGCGTCGACGAGGAGGTCTTCGACGAGGTAGAGGCCCACTCCTCTGGCCTTGGCCTGGGGGGAGTTCTTGGCGTCGGGGATGTGCGGGGAGCCGGTGCGGGGGTTGGTGCCGAGCCATTGGCGCAGGGTGGACATGACGGTGCGGGCGCGTTCCACCTTGATCCCGAACGCTGCGGCGACCTGGTCACCTGTCACGCCGTGTGGGTGGAGGGCCAGGTAGGCAAGGGCTTCGGTGTAGTAGGCCTTCTTCGTGATCGCCGTGCCGTGGCAACGGGCAGCGACGGGGCCAAGCAGTGTGAGGCGGGGGTAGGGGCAACGGGGTGAGAACCAGGCCCGCACCTGCGCGTCGAGGTCCGGGTCCCGCTCTAGGACCGCCTCAGCAATCTTCTCCGGCACGCGTGGGGTAGTGATGGCGAGTTCCTCCGCGGTGACCACGGCTGTCTCGATGTAGGCCTGGTCCGGTTCGGGGAGGACGGGTTCGATGGAGTCGGGTTCGTTGGCGTCTCGGTCGGTGCGGTGTTCGGGTAGGAGGTTGCCGGTCACGTCGATCAACTCATCCGCAGGGGCTGGTTCTGCGTCGGTGGGCTGGGCGGAGAGGAGGTCGGCGCAGCCGGCTGCTTCGTCGTCGGTGAGGCCGACGGCGGTCAGCTCGAACCCGTGACCGTGGAGTCGGCCGGCTGGTGTGAGCGTCCACTCCCCTTCGACCGGATCGAGGGTGATGATGGCGGTGCCGGTCTGCTGGGGGTGGGCGGCGATCATTGCAGCCAAGGCGGCAGCCCGGTCGGGGTGGTCGGTGATGATGGCGGCCGCGGTCCAGGTGTCGTCGCCGACCTGCCCGGCTCGGCCGACGGCGGCGGTGACCCCGTGGTGGAGGGCACGGGTGGTGTTGACCGACGCGATGGCCAGGATTTCGTCGGGGTGGGCGTCGAGGCGGTGGGGGGCCATGCCGATGACGTGGGCGGCGGGGCCGTGGCAGGCGATCCGGATCCCGTCGGACCATGGGTTCACGGCGAGTTCGGCGGCGAGGTAGCGGGCGAAGTCCGCGGCCATCACTTCGTCGCCGGTGATGGTCATGGTGCCTGCGTGGTCGAGGTTGTACAGCACGACCCTGTTGCGGCTGTCGGCGCCGATGGTGACCAGCAGCGGCCACGGACATGGCCGATCCGGGAGGAAGTCGCCGACCGTTTCGACGGGGACGGTGTTGGGCAGCAGCCACCCGCCGGGGGTCGGCTGCCACGGCTCGGTGAGGTCGTCGGGAGTGTGGAGGTGGATGGTGGCGTCACGCGCGACGGTGATGGCGGTGAGGGTGGTGGCGGGGTCGAGTCGGCGTAGGACTTGGTCGAGGCGGGCGACGAGCAGGCCGGAGAGTCCGGTGGCGAGCTGGGCGGTCTGTTCGATGGGTGCCACGACCGGGCTGGCTGGGGTGATCATGCGGCCGGGTCGGCGGGTGCGGAACTGTTCGCGGCGTCGGGCGGTGAGCGCGGCCCCGACCCCGACGCCGAGGAAGGTGCCGGCCCCGAGAAGTCCCGCAACCTCCCACGCGAACCTCGGCGACTCCGTGACGCTGTCGTCGCTCGCGGGCGCCGGCACCTCCGCCCGCAGCGGCGTCACTGATCCAGCAGTTCCCGGGGACGGACTCGCGGAGGGAGTCGGGGTCGGGGCCGTGGAGGGGATGGTCGTGGCTGCCGCATCGCCGGCGGCAGGCTGAGGCTCGGCCGGTGCTGGCGGAGGTGCTGGTGCCGCGTCGACGGGAAGGAGAACCGCTTCTGGACTGGTGACGGTGGAATCGGGTTCGTCGGTGGTGGTGGCGCAGCGCGGGACGACCGGCTCGTCAACGGTGGGTGTGGTGGGGAGGGTGAGGGTCCAGCCGATGTCGATCTGGTCGGGGTCCTGGAGCGTGTAGCCGCCGGGTTGCGGGGTGCCTTTGTTGGCCGCGTAGAGCTCAGGCCAGCGGGTCGGGTCGCCGAGGTGCTTGTCGGCCAGTTCCCAAAGGGTGTCGCCCTCGGCGACGGTCACTGTCTCCCGCTGGGCCGGCGACGGGGGTGGTGGGACGGGGCGGGGATCCCGGGTCGGCGCCGCCGCAGCCGCGACGCTGGGATTCTCGACGGTGGTGGTGCTGGGGGCCGGTGGGGTGGCGCTGGCGTGGAGGGGTGTGGCGATGAACGCGGCGGCGGCCGCGACGACCAGGGCTCGGGCCAGGCCCTGTGGCAGCGACGCTGCCGGGAGGCGGGGCGCCTTCACGCCGCGCAGCAGCGCGACGGTCTCGATGAGGATCAGGAGGGTGAGCCAGGCCCACAGGAGCCAGGCGGCGGCCCAGACGAGGATAAGGAGGAAGCGGCCGCTGTCTGGGGCGAGCAGCATCGAGGCGACCCGGTCCCAGGAGGGCAGGAAGCCTGGCAGGCGGGCGAGTCGGAGCAGGAGCCAGGGGGCGCCGAGGGTGATCGCGGCGATGGCGGCGATCGCGGCGAGGCTGCGCAGGATGCGGTTCATTGCTCGGTGCCTCCGAGGACGGACTTGACCGTGGCGGTGCCGGTCTCGCTCACGCGGAGTGTGTTGATGCCGATGATTGAGAGGAACTGGCAGGTGTACTGGCCGGTGGCGGTGACGGTGATCGTGTCCCCGCCGTGGATGGTGGTCGTGCCGGTGTAGGGGGACGCGGCCACGTAGGTGTTCGCGGCGGTGATGGCTGCGTGGATGTCTGGCCGGGCCCTGCCGGTAGCGAGGGTGAGGTGCTGCCCACCGGCCCGGGCTGCCTCGTCGGCGACGGCTCGGGCGTCCTGCGAGGCTCCGACGTGGCCGGCGAAGTCGACCCCGATCCCGATGACCACCATGAACGCCGTCAGCGCCACTGACACCCACACCGAGACCATGCCCCGCTCCCCACCATTCAGATGAATCGAGGACCCCCGGCGGGGCTGGGGTGCGGCGCGGCGGGTCCTGGTCATCGTCTGCTCCTATAGGTATCCACCGGTGAGGTCTTGGTGGCGGTCAGGGTCCGGGTCTGGGGAAAGCCGGGTAGCCCCACACCGAAATCAACGGTGCAGGTCACGGTGACCGCCACGCTCGCCGGTGAACCCAGCGGCGCCCGCAGTCCCGCAGTGTTGACCGTCACCGACGACGTGCGGCAGGCGGTTCCGGACTCGACAAGCGTCGAGGCGGCCACCGCCCGCGCGGAACTCGTCGCCGTGGCGGTGTCTCGTTCGATCGAGGCGGCGCGGGCGGCCTGCGAGGCCGCGGAGGTCACCGTCATCTGGGCCAGCGCGTGGGTGGCCAGCACGATCAGCAGGCCGACGACGCCGAGGAGGACAGGCAGAATGATCGCCGTCTCGACGGCCACCATCATCCCCCGCTGATCATCGGTCCTCGGCATCGCAGATCAACCCCCGGTCGTGACGTTGACGACCTGGACCTCCGCGATCCGCAGTGTGGCGGTGTCGTCGATCTGCAGGGTGATGGTGCCGCTCTGCCCGATGCCAGACCAGTTCACCACCCAGTAGGTGGTAGCGGTGACGGTGTACTCGCCGTCCTTGGCATACCTGTGGCCGCAGTCCGGGGACGGCTCGTTACGCACCCACATCGATTGCCACGGCTTCCCCAGTCCACAGGTGACGGTGGTCCCGTCGCCCATGTCCCACACCACCTTCGAGACCCGGCCGGTGGCGGTCACGGTGTAGCCCGCCTCGGAGACGGATTTGGTGATCGGCCCCCACGTCGACGGTGACGGGTTCGACACCCACATCCACACATTCCAGCCGACGTAGCCTAGATCGCGCGGTGCGCGTTCGGCCTGCTCGGGAAAGGTGCCCATACGAATCGCGGCGAGCTGCATCCGCTCCACCGCCCGCCGCGCGAGCTCGGCCGGATCCGGCGGGGCCGGCAACTGAAGCGCGTCGACCCAGATGTCCCACGTGGTACTCCATCCACCCTCGACACCGTTGCGGCACTCGACGATCGAGCCATCAGTGCGGCCGTTCCAGATGGCCTCAGTCAACGGCGGCTGGGCAGCCTTCACGCGGGCGTAGCACTGCAGATCCGGCCGCCATGCAAGACCCCACTGGAAACACGGCACCTCGGTGCCCATCGCCGTGTAGCAGCCCGTGGGCGCCGAACCGCCACCGTGCCCACTCCCCTGCCCGCCACCGCCGCCCGGCGATCCGGACACCTCGACAGACACCACGATCGTGTATTCGTTGAGGAAGGCCCCGCCCGTCGCGTCGGCACGGGCGTTGGCGACGTGTCCGCCGAACAGCAGACTGAGGGCCAATACGAGTGCTAGCACTACCGATCGATTCAGCATGAGTCGGCCGCCTCGCTTTGGCCACCGTTGATCCGCCAGCTGTTGCCCACTTCAATGACATCAAGTCTGAAGTCGACGAAGCGGAGACGATTCGGATCAAGGACTGACTCACCGTCGGCGCCGACGAGGTCGCTGTTGGTGCTGTCGCTGCAGACGTGCACCTCGACGGAGCGGACGCCTCCCGCCTCCACTACCGGTCCCACGCCCTTGTAGGTGTATGTGTTCTGGCCGACCTGGACGATGCCCTTGCTGCGGTAGTCGTTGAGGAGCTCCGCCTCGGCGGCGGTGTGAGTCCCGGTCGTGATGTTGGCCACCTGCTGGAAGTCGGCGTCGGGGTCGCTTCGCACGGCGTTGAGTGCTCGGAAGTACTCGACCGCGGCGGCTTGGGCGGCCTCCTGCTCGGGAGTCAGGGTGCTGGTCGGTGACGGTGACGGCGACGCGACGGTGGGCGTCGGCGACGCGGTGGGCGTCGGGGCGGCGCTGATGGTGCTGGTCGTTGGGGCGGGGGTTTCGGCGGCGTCGGGTGTGCAGGCGCTGAGGAGCATCAGGGTGCTGACCGCCAGAAGGGCAGTGGGTGCGAGTCGCTTCTTCATGGTCTCTCCTCAGGATGGTGTGAGTCGTTGAGTGGGTGCGGTGGCTGTCACGTCGATCCTGACGGGAAACCCGGGGATCACGCGCAGCGCCATGCCAGTCACGGTGACAGTGGTCAGTCGCGCGGCCCGGTTGGCGGTGACCTGAACGGTATCGAGGGATCCGTTGTCGGCGGCCGCGGCAGCGGCAGCCTGCCCGTGAGCTGGGGTGGCGTCCAGGGCGGCGGCGGCGCGGACCCCGTCCTGCGCGGCGGCGTGGGCGGTGGCTTGGGCCCAGCTGAGCATGGCCCACTGCGTCGCCAGCCATAGCGCGCTGAGGACGAGCGGGAAGAGGATGGTGGACAGGACGCTGGAGCTGAGGCCCCGCTGGTCCTGGTCAGGAGGGGAGGTTAGCCTGCACATATGCGGTGATCGCGGAGATGATCAGCACCGCGATCGCGACGGCGCCGGCGAGCAGGATCGCGTTCTCGGTGGACTGGGACAGGCCTCGCTGATCCCGGCCGCGGGGCTGCTGGAGGGTATGGAGGGTGGCGGTGAGGTAGCAGTACAGAGCGAGCATGATGGGGTCCTTTCGGTTCAGATCATTCGGAGGACTGCGGGGACGACGAGGGTGATGGCCAGGACGAGGACGAGGCCGGCGACGGGGACGGCGATGCGTTCGCCGGCGGCGTTGGCGCGTGAGATTTGGGTGTTGAGGGTGGCGTTGCGCATCGCTGCGGCGCGGGCGCGCAGGGAGTCGTAGACGCGGGTGCCGTCGGAGCCGCCGAGTCGCATGATGTCGGCGAGATCCGTCAGGTCGGGCAGGTGCAGGTGGTTGCCCATGTCGGCCAGCGCGTCCCACGGGCTTTGGCCGGTGTAGTTGGTGCGGCGCAGTGTGGTGGCGAGGCGGTGGAACACCCAGGAGTCGCCGGTATCGGCAGCCCGGATCAGAGCTTGCGGCACGGTGGCACCGGCCAAGCGTTCTAGGGCCACCATTTCGACGAAAGCGCCCAGGGCGTACGAGAACTCTTCGCGGGCCTTACGGGCCTGGTCACGCAGTTCATTGTTGGGAAGGAACCACAACAGGATCGCGAATCCCAGAGAGCCGAGGACGGGGACCGCGACGGGAATCGGCAGGCCCAGGAGCATCGTCGCCACAGAGATAACGGGCACCACCAGCAACCCGAGGACGGCGGAGATGATCTTCGAGCCGTAGAACGCGGCCCGGGTCCGCCCTAGCAGCGCCAGGTCCTTCTCGGGCGGTGCACCCCAGACGACGGCCGGCAGGTGCTGCTCGGCCCAGCGACCGAGGCGCACCTCAGCGTCCACCCTCCCCGCAGCATCGACCGGGTCGACGGTGAGGCTGGTGGGTTGGAGGCGGCCGATGGCGTCTTTGAGATGCACCGGGGCGGGGATCATGCCGACGACGATGAGCGCCACGCCGGCGGACAGCATGGCCCCGGACAGCATGGCCAGCTGCAGCCCTGTCATGACGCTGCCTTACGGTCAGCGACGGCGCTGCCCATGAAGCGGGGCAGCGGAGCGGCGGCGCTGATCCGCCGCATCCACAGCAACGCAGCCAGGTAGAGGCCCATGAGCACGGTGAGCAGCACCTGTCCAAGCGGGGTGCGGTAGGGCTCGACGTAGCTGCCCGCGAGGAAGAGGCCGCCGAGGAGAACGCCCGAGATGGCGGTGATCATCCGGGCCGCGGTGCGGGCCTTCTGCTGCTCGGTGTGGACCTGGCGACGGGCCCGGACGTCGGCGTCGATGGACTCGGCTAACCCGGTCATCGCGGAGGCGACGCCCGGGCCGCGGCGCTCCGAGGCGAGGATCAAGGTGGCCACGAACAAGTCGCCGGTCGCATCGTCGAGTTCGTCGGCGAACAGCCGAAGAGCCTTCCCGGTGGCCACGTTCGCACGCACCCGCGCCGCGAGACGTCCGATCTCCGGCGCCAGCGCGGCAGGGGCGGAGCGGGCAGCGTGCAGGATCGCCTGCTCCAGCCCACGACCCGCGGTCAGCACCCCTCCCAGGCCACGGGCGAAGTCGGCCAGCGCGTTGAGGCGCTCGATTCGATCCTTCGCCCGCCCCGTCACCATCCGCCACACCATCACCGACACCGCCGGCACCAGCACCAGCGCCACCAGCCACCCGGTCACCACCGCCACCACCGCACCCACCGCCACACCCACCAACGCGACGCTGCGGGTCGAGGAGCTCACTCGACGGCGACGTGTGCCAGGCGGCTTCGGCACGGGGGCAGGGCGCGGGGTCAGGCCATAGATGAGGCCGAGGACCCCAGCGACCATCAACGCCCCCGACAGAGCAGCAATGAGCATCATGCGAGGGTCCCCTTCTCCGCGTTGAAGCCGGCCAGGTCGAAGCCGTAGCGCTCGAGGGCCCGGAACCTGGGGGGCAGGATCTGCGCGGTGGCGCGGTGGCTGCCCGGTTGGGCGGCGAAGATGGTGGTGGTGGCGTAGCCCTTGGCATCCTCACCGGGTTCGACCGCGATGATCTCCGACACCCACCGCCGCTTGCGCCAAGTCCCGTCGCCCTGGGGGACGGATTCGACCTGCAGCTGCACGATCACGTCGATGTCCTCGGCGATCACGTTCAGTGCGTACTCGCGGGTGATGTTGGCGCCCTCCTGCGTCGCACACGTCACCAGCTTCCTGATCGCGCCCTCCGCTGATCTCGCGTGGGTGGTCGACATCGACCCAGACCCGGACTGCATGCATTTGAACATGGTCACGATCTCCGACCCGCGGACCTCACCGACGATCGTGTAGCTGAGGTTGGCGCGCAGGGAGTCTTCGAGGGCCTCACGCACGGTGTACTCGCCGGCGCGGCGACCGTTCAGGCCGATCTCCCCGGAACCGGGGTTGGCCTGCCACTCGTGAACCACCTGATGGTCACCGGTGTCCTTGAGATACAACTCGTACTCGGTCTCGATCGTGCCGAGCTGCACATGGGGCGGAAGCTCGTGTGCCAACGCCCGCAGCATCGTCGTCTTGCCCGTGCCCTGATCGCCGGAGACCACCAGCGACATCCGCGCCTGCACCACCGCCGACAAGAACGAGGCCGCCACCTGCGACAACGAGCCCAAAGCGACGAGCTCGTGCAGGCCGGCGTCGACCAGCCGGTTGCGGCGGATGATCACCGTCGGCCGAGACGTCACCCACGCCGACGCGAACAGCCGCGCGCGGTTCGGCAGCGCCAGGTGCAGCTTCGTGGCCGCCTCGGAGAACTCCCGCGGCTTCGGCTGATGGGCAGCCATGAACGTCAGATACTCGATCAGCTGCTCATCGCTCGACGCCACCGGAGGCGCCGGGACCAGTTCCCCGTCGCTGTTCTCCACCAACACGTTGTCGAAGCCGGAGATGATCACATTCTCCACTGCGTCGTCATCCAGGTACGGCTGGAGCCGGCCGAGCCGGAACACGGCATCGAACAAGGCCTGCGCGAGCCGGTCCTGATGGTCGAGGGTCCAGGTCAGCTGGCCCCGCACGGTGGACGCGCGAGATTCCTCCTCCAGCACCGCGGCGATGATCTCCCGCCCCACCGCCTCGCGGTCGCCCGACTCCGGATCACGCTCCGACAGTTCAGCGGAGACACGTTCCCGCAGCACATCGACCAGATCCCAGTCGATGTCCCCGTCGAGGCGACGCTGGACCCGCGGCGCCGGCTCAGGCCGCGATGTCGGCGCAGTCGCGGGGGCTTCACGCCGTGGGGCGTCGCCGGGCACCATGCGGAACCCGCCCCGGGTGCGGCCCGCCGGGGGGGTCGGCTTCGCGAACAGCGCTAACGTCCCCGGGTCGAACTCGGCCGCGTCAGACATGAGCCACCTCCCTCAACGCCATCGCGTGGAGCTGCTCGGCGGCCTGCCGCAGCCCACGAGTCAGACCGCGGCCGCGTTTCGGCTCCGGCCTTCCGTGGCTGAGAACTTCTGCCTCCTCCGGTGCCCACGGCACCTCGAACGCCACCGGATGCTTGACAACCGACGCGACCGAGGAGCTGCTGTACGGGCGGCCCGGGCCCACCACCACCAGCCCGACAGGCATCTCGTCGGGGAGGTCCGCCGCCGACGCGGCGGCCACCGACGGCAAATCCGAGCGCAGCACCAGCAGCACCTGATCACAGCCCCGCACCAACGGCGCAGCGAGGTGGGTGTGGCCGAGGCGGCCGAGGTCGATCAGGACATCAACTCCGAGCTGCGACAAGCCGCGAACCTGGACGGCCAGCGCCGGCCACAGGTCCGTCAGACCGCCAGCCTGCGTCGCACCAGCAGGCCCCGGGATCAGCGAGGCGGTCTCCGATAGGCGAAGCGGCATCTCCCGCACCGCCGCCTCCAGCGCACCCTGGCGGTGAGCTGACCACAACTCCACCAATGTTCCAGGATGGGGCACCGTGCCGCCGAAGTAGCCGGCCAGGATCGCCGACCCACCTACGGGGTCGGCGTCGATCAGCAGCACCTGGTTCGGCCACGCCAACGCCAACCCCAGGGCGGTCGTCGTCACCCCCGGCGCACCAGCTGCCGACGTCAACGCGAAGACAGCCATCAGTTGTCCCTCGAGTCGAGCACCAATGCGGCCCGGCCCAACGCGGCCGCGGCCGCTGTCCGCGCCGCATCCGCCTGATCGACCTCCACCGACACCGACACCTGGCCAGACGCCTCATCCCGGGCCGTGGCTACCACGACCCCCGGTATCACCACGTTCACGTCACACGCCACGGTCGAGGTCCCCGTCTCGGCTGAGCTCTCCCCAGCCGCGCACGCGTAGGCCGGTTCGGTGAGAATCACCCGCACACGGTCGCCCACCAGCAACTGGATCGCGGGTTCCGCCCCGGGTGGCAACGACATGCCGACGACCGTGCGACCGGCCGAGGGCACCATCTGCTCCACAGCCACGGTCGCGGACACCAACGTGCCGGCAGCCACATCATGTGCCGCCCGTTGGCCGATCAACGTCGGAAGCTGGCCGGCCTCGAGGTAGGCCAGCTGCTGATCGGGGGCGATCTGCACCGTGGTGAACATCTCGGCCGTCATCAGCTGTCCCCGAGCCACCGGAACCCGGGCTGCGACCGCCTCCACGGTGGAGCCCAAGGACAAGAACACCAGCGCCCCGCCCCCAGCACCCAGCAGGATCAGCAGGCCTGCCAGCACCGCCAGCAGCGGGCGACGCTGCCGGCGCACCGCAGCGGGCGTGACGATCGGCGGCGCTGGCGCAGGCGCCTGTTCTGCTGCCAGAGTCTGTTGCATGGTCACACTCCCTTGAACCCCGAGCCGCCCCACCCACAGCGGAAACAGCGTCCCTGAAATTCACATCAACCCCGGGCACCTCCCGCACTAGGCGGAAGCCCCCTCTCTGTTCGTCGGCCCGCCACGCACCATCGACGCGACACATAGACCCGACGCCCGACACCGGCCTCGGCGCCGGGCAATCTCACTGTAAAACGCGGGCGGGGTCACCCCCCGGGGGTCACAACGCCGGACCACCGCCGCCCGGCCGCCTCGATGACGAGGCTGGCGGCGGACAGCGCGGCACCTCACGCAGTGACTCACTCAGCAGGAGAGCCATCCCCCGCAGGCTCAGCTCCTGTGGGCCCTCGGCGCCGCGTCCCAGCCGCTCCCGCAACAACCCTGTGGCGCGGTCCTCATCGCGTTCCAGAACGTGCCGAGACTGGCCGGTCGATGCCGTGAGTTGGGCCCGGCTGGGCCGGGTCGCGGCGATGAGGCGTGCCTGCGCGATGTCGCGCAGTTCCTCGGGCAGCGACTCGATCAAGCGGATCGCCTCCTCGTTGCCCAGGCGGCGCATGACCTGCTCTTCGACTCCGCGACCGCCGTCGCCGGCCGCGAGGGTGCGCTCCTGATCGACCTGGCGAACCATCGTGTCGCTGACCACCTCCCGGTCTTCGGCTTTCCTTTTGGCCTCGTCGCGGCGCAAGAAGTCCAACTGGGAGTAGGCGAAGGTCGACCAGCGAGCCCGGTCAGGATCCCAGAGGGGCGCGATCTCCGTCAGCCGCAGCAGCCCCGCCGCGACGAACTCCTCACGAGCTCTGGGCGGTACCTTCCTCGACCAGTGGAACACGATCGGCGACCCTGCCTGCACGATCGCCGCCCGCGCCATTCGGCCCCGCTCCGCTAGCTGCTCCAAGTCCCCTCGCGAAGCCGCCCGCGCGATCCTCGACGCTTCTGGGTCGCCACGCAGGGCGGCCTCCGCGAGCACGCCCGCATCACGCTGACCAGCCAGTGTCCTCAAGGCAGCCACATCGCCCAGACTCACCGCGTCCGGATCCGGAACCTTCGCGGGTGGCTTGACGACTCCGTCGCCGGCCGGGACCGCCACATTCCTCGCCGGACGGACCGGGGGTACCGGGGCTAGAGCGACCGATTCGCGCGGCCCGACCGGCCGGGGCCTGAGGGTCACAGCGAGATCCGCGCGCTCCGCCAAGGTCACCGCCGATCTCACTAGCAACGAGCCGGCACGCACTAAGTGTGGAGTGACCGCGGAGGCCGCCACAAGATTCCCACCCAGACCACCGCGGAGAAGCGCCTGGAGCAAACCCTGTGGATCCGCCTCGCGAGCCGCCATCTGCACTGCCACGATCGCCCGTCCGATGTCGGTAGCGGTCGATGGCCGATGTGGCACCACAGGACGCCATGCATCAAAGGCGCGGTCCCAAGCAGCCTGAGAGGCGACCACGGCGTCGCGGGTCCGGTCATGGCCGACGCCGTCGACAACCTCGAACTCGTCGAGGAGCAGACGACCACGGTGCAGCAGGCTTCGCTGCATGGAACAGATCACCAGCGCATCCTCAGGCCGCAATGCGTCTGCCGCAGAGCCCACCGCCATCACGTAGCGCTGTAAAGCCATATCGATGTGGCCGCGCGTGGTGGCCGGCTCCAGCAGAGAGCGCTCCGCCTGGCCGAGCAGACGCCGAACCCATGCTGCATCGACCCCGACGGCGGCAGCCCGCGTGACCTGCACGCCCAGCATGCGAAGTCTGCGACTCTCGTCATCGGCCAACCGAGACGGCACCGTCGCGTCGGCCTCGATCAAGCGGACCAACGCGCTCCCGGAGGCATCCACCGGCCGAGCCAGCAGCGGGACCAGTGCAACAGCCTCGCGCAGCCCGGGATCGGCCCCGCCCGCAGCCTGGTCGCAGGCCAGTATCGTGCCCGCCCACTCCCCCAGGGTGACGCGATCATCGCCCAGACCTGCTGCCGCCAAACGGGCAGCCCGCACGAACCTGGACATCAGGCACCACCCACGCCGAGATCGACAGCCAGCAGCACGTCGACCAGCGCCCTCGCGCTCGGCGCGAGCGTCCCCGTGTCCCACTCCATCACCCGCTGGACCGCGGCATCTAGGCAGCCCTCCACCGAGGAGGGCAACTCCACCGGCACCGATGCCGACCCAGCCGCCACGTCGCCGGCCAACACCCACGCCGCGACCACATCCAGCGCAGCCCAGTCACACACCTCCCCCGCGTGGGCCATCAGATCGTTGGCGTGGTCCAGCAACCTGAACACCGCAAAGGCATCATCCGGACGCATCCCGGTCCTCCTCACAGACTCGACTCTCAAGACCCGTGATGGCGACAGGACGTGCACGTTGCACGTTGTCCACAGTTGCGGGGTCTTATCCACACACAAGAACCCCCGCCCAACCGCCGTAACGGGAAAACTGCGTCGACAAATCGGGGATTGCCTCAATCACGTCGGTGGGGAGCTTCCGGGGGGTGGGGTCGACTCGGGGCATTCCGCCACAGGAGGCCGCGCGTGGGGTTCCTTACACATGCAGGAGGGGCATCGCCCCCCGTCGCCAGGAAGGAGCACAGCCATGGCTCAGAGCGACCGTCGTGAGGCCCGCGTCAGAGTGAAGGGCCAGCTCATCAAGCGCCACGAGGCTCTCATGGCCCGAGAAGCGAGGATCAGGACGGAAGTGCTGGACGCGGCCGCCGCCCTTCTCACGCGCGACCGAGCCGTGCTGGAGGCAGAAGCTCGACTCGGCAAAGCAATCGAGGCCCTGACCTCGAGTGAAGGAATGCCCATCGACGAGGCAGCAGAGCTGTGCGGGCTCCACATCAGGGAAGCCAAGCGCGTGCTCCGCATGCGGGTGAGTGGCCCCGACCGGCAGGAACCAGCGGAAGAAGTGGCCAACTCATGAGGGGCGCATTGCTTGACGTGGCCGAGCTCATCGGCAGCTACGGCCGATTCGTCTCATATCCCCAGGCGGCCGAGATCACGTCACTGAGCGTCCGATCACTCAAGAGAGAAACCGCCGCCGGCAACCTCCCCTGCTACCGCTTGGGTAGTGCGCGCGTCTACAGACTCAAAGTCGAGGACGTCGCCGCCCTCATCCAGCGAGTGGCTTGAGGTGACCTGCTACGCCTAGCCAGTCGCAGACGGGTCTAGGTTCTCTCACAACGGACCTACCATCCGGCCTCAGTCTCGCTGCCCCGACTCACGCACATCCTCAGGACCATGCGAAGGCGCTCGTCCGCCCGTGGGGCCTCGGCTGGCCTGGACGCCGCCTGAGTCCGTGATCAAGAGCGGCAGGGTCGTCATGCCGCGTGGGGTGACGTCATCAACGCCGCCATCTCCAATTGCCGATGGGCCCGACGGGCGGAGCTTGGCCGTGTGGGTCCGCTCCGTGACGAGATCACGAGGGACGAATTGCGACGGTTGGAGACATTTCACGCGCCGACGAGGTGCTCGAGACCGACCCTATTCCGACCCTGGATTCGCTAGCAAATAAGAAAACCCCTAGTCAACTAGGGGTTCATTGGTGGGCCTAACTGGACTTGAACCAGTGACCTCTGCCTTATCAGGGCAGCGCTCTAACCGTCTGAGCTATAGGCCCGTTCACCGACGCGTAACTTTAGCGCACCGTTTCGTCGCCCGGCAAACCGAGGCCCTCGTCGCCATGAACGACCTTGTCAGCCGCGAGTCTCAGCCTCCGGCGCCGAGCGAGACCTCGGGCAGGCCACCCGTCGGCGCCTGCGGAAATTCAGATCGCCTGCCCTGTAGAGCAGGCATCTGAACGCAGGGCAGGCCAACCGTCGGCGCCTGAGGAAAGTCAGTTCGCCTGCCCCGTACAGCAGGCATCTGAACGCAGGGCAGGCGACGGAGAGACGCCTGCGCTGTAGGGCAGGCGGCCGGACGTAAGGCAGGCGCTCAAGCGCGAGGCAGGCGCCGAGACGCGAGGGCAGGCGTCCATCCGGGCGGGGTCAGTCCTCGGCGAGCGTGACCTCAAGGCCGCCCATCACGGTGGCCGCGAGGTTGTACAGGAACGCGAACAAGGTCGCCACCGCGGTGAGGATCACGACGTCGACCGCCGCGACCACCGTCGCGAAACCCAGCACCCGCGACATGCTCAGGAAGTCGCCGATGTTGAACGCCGTGTCCTCATCGCCGATCAGCGTGTTGATCAGCTGGTTCGTGGACTCGAGCGCCCCGGAACCCGCGAGCACCGACCACACCATGAACGTCGCGGCCACGAGCATCACGCCGAACGCGATGGAGAACAGGAACGACGTCTTCATCACGGACCACGGATCGATCCGGGCCAGGCGCAGCCGCGCCTTCCGGGTCCGCCGCACGGTGCGGTGCGGAGCAGCGCCCTCGGCGGGCGTCGGCTCGTGGTGTTCCGCGACGGCGGCACCGGTCACGAGGCCGGCCGCGGCGCCGGACGCCGCTCCCGTCGTGGCGGCCGAACCGGCCGACGGACCACCCGGGGGGATGACGACGGCGTTGCGGGCCTTGGCGGCCCAGTCCTGGGCCGCACGGGCCGCCCGGCCGGCGAACGCCGGCAGGGTCCGGGTCTGTTCGCTCCCCGACTCCCCCGTCGCGTCGGCGTCGGGACGCTCCTCATCGGTCGCGTCGGGATCGTCGGCCGCGCGCGACGGCGTGGTCACCGACGCCCCCGCGCCTTCGTCGCCCGGCACCGCGTATCCGGCCCGGACAGGGGCCGGCGGGGTCTCGAGGGGCTGCCACTCGGCGGGACGTCCGTTGGAATCGGGCTGCTCAGACGGGCTGGGGCGGTTCCGGGAGAAGTCCAGACCCCCCGCCCCGGACGCGGACGGCCAGCGCGGCGAGTTCTCACTCATCGTCGGCTACCCCCTCAGTGGTCGGCTCGGACGTCGCCTGATCGGCAGCGCTGTCCTCTACCGTACCGGGTTCGGCCTCCGCAGCATCGCCGTCGAAAGTAGCCGGATCGGCGTCGACTGCGTCGGCGGCCTCCGACTCGGGGTACAAGGCGATCGCGCCGACGGCGTCTTCGCCCTTGACCCCGACGAACTTCACCCCCATGGTGTCGCGGCCCTTGACGGGGACACCCGCCACCGCGGATCGCGTCACCTGCCCGGACACCTTGATGGCCAGCACCTCGTCGCCCTCGCGGACGATGAGCCCACCGACCAGCGATCCGCGGTCCTCGTTCAGCCGCATGGCCTTGATACCCAGCCCGCCGCGACCCTGCACGCGGTACTCGTCGACGGCGGTGCGCTTCGCGAAGCCGCCGTCGGTCACGGTGAACACGAAGCGGTCCGACTGGTCCTCGTCCGCCCGCAGGACCGCCATGGACAGCAGCTCGTCGCCGGAGCGGAACTTCATGCCGGTCACCCCGGAGGTCGCGCGGCCCATGGGGCGCAGCTGGGCGTCGTCGGCGGGGAACCGGATCGCCTGGCCCTTGCGGGAGATGAGCAGGACGTCGTCGGTGGAGCTCACCAGCGACGCGCCGATGAGTTCGTCGGACTCTTCGCGGAAGTTGACCGCGATGACACCGGCCTGGCGCGGCGAGTCGTAGGCCTTGAGGTCCGTCTTCTTCACCAGGCCGTGCTTCGTGGCCAGCAGCAGGTACTCGGCGTCCTCGTAGCTGCGGATGGTCAGCACCTGGGCGATTTTCTCGTCGGGCAGGAAGCTGAGCAGCCCGGCCACGTGGCCGCCCTTGGCGTCGCGGCCCGACTCCGGCAGCTGCCACACCTTCGCCCGGTACACGCGGCCGAAGTTGGTGAAGAAGAGCAGCCACTGGTGGTTCGTCGTCGTGAAGAGGTGCTCCACCTCGTCGTCGGCGCGCAGCGACGCGCCGCGGACGCCCTTGCCGCCGCGCTTCTGCACGCGGTACTGATCGGCGCGGGTGCGCTTGGCGTATCCGCCGTGCGTGATGGTGACGACCACGTCCTCGTCGGGGATGAAGTCCTCCTCGGAGAAGTCGCCGTCGGCAGCGACGATGCGCGTGCGCCGGTCGTCGCCGTACTTGTCGACGATCTCCTGCAGCTCGTCGGCGATGATCTGCCGCTGCCGCGGCTCGTTGGCCAGGATGTCCTTGAGGTCCTCGATGCGCGCCTCGAGCTGCGACAGGTGATCGATGATCTTCTGCCGCTCGAGGGCCGCGAGGCGTCGCAGCTGCATGTCGAGGATCGCGGTGGCCTGGACCTGGTCGATGCCGAGCAGGTCCATCAGGCCCTCGCGGGCGTCCTCCGTCGACGGCGAGCGCCGGATGAGCGCGATGACGTCGTCGAGCGCGTCGAGGGCCTTGACCAGGCCGCGGTAGATGTGGGCCTGCTTCTCCGCGTCGTCGAGCTGGTACTGGGTACGGCGACGGATGACGTCGAGCTGGTGCTTGATCCACAGCGAGATGAACTGGTCCAGGCGCAGCGTGCGGGGCACGTCGTCGACGATGGCCAGCATGTTGCACCCGAAGGTGTCCTGCAGCGCGGTGTGCTTGTACAGGTTGTTCATCACCACACGCGGCTGGGCGTCGCGCTTGAGGACGATGACGAGGCGCTGGCCGGTGCGGGCGGAGGTGTCGTCGCGGATGTCCGCGATGCCCGTGAGTTTGCCGGCGTTGACGAGGTCCGCGATGCGCTGGGCCAGCGCGTCCGGGTTGACCATGTAGGGCAGCTCGGTGACCACCAGCATCTGGCGGCCCTTGTTGTCTTCCTCCATGTCGATCACGGCGCGCATGGTGACCGACCCGCGGCCCGTGCGGTACGCCTCCTCGATGCCGCCGCGGCCGACGATGAGGCCGCCGCCGGGGAAGTCGGGGCCCTGGATGCGGTGCATGGCCGCGTCGAGCAGCTCCTCGCGCGTGGCCTCGGGGTGCTCGAGCGCCCACTGGACGGCGTCGTTGACCTCGCGCAGGTTGTGCGTCGGGATGTTGGTGGCCATGCCGACCGCGATGCCGGTCGAGCCGTTGACCAGCAGGTTCGGGAACCGCGCCGGCAGGACGACGGGCTCCTCCTCGCGGTTGTCGTAGTTGGGCTTGAAGTCGACGGTGTTCTGCTCGATCTCGCGCACCATCTCGACGGCGAGCGGCGCCATCTTGCACTCGGTGTACCGCATGGCGGCGGCCTTGTCGTTGCCCTGGCTACCGAAGTTGCCCTGGCCCGAGACCAGCGGGTGCCGCATTGCCCACGGCTGCGCCAGGCGCACCAGGGTGTCGTAGATGGCGGTGTCGCCGTGCGGGTGGTAGAGGCCCATGACCTCGCCGACGACGCGGGAGCACTTGTTCCACCCGCGGTCCGGGCGGTAGCCGCCGTCCCACATCGCGTAGAGCACGCGCCGGTGCACGGGCTTGAGGCCGTCGCGCACGTCCGGCAGGGCGCGCCCGACGATGACGCTCATCGCGTAGTCGAGGTACGAGCGCTGGATCTCGACCTGCAGGTCGATGGGGTCGACCCGACCCAGGGACGGGGGGACCAGGGTGCCGTCGTCAGCCATGCGTCAACAAACCTTTCGAAAACGTGGACATCGTCGCCGCGGGGATCAGATGTCGAGGAAGCGCACGTCGCGGGCGTTGCGCTGGATGAACGTGCGGCGCTGCTCGACGTCCTCCCCCATGAGGATGGAGAACATCTGGTCCGCCATGGCGGCGTCCTCGAGCGTGACCTGCAGCAGGATCCGGTTGTCCGGGTCCATCGTGGTGTCCCACAGGTCGTCGGCGTTCATCTCACCCAGACCCTTGTACCGCTGGATCGGGTTGACCTGAGGTAGCTTCTTGCCCTCCTCGAGGCCCTTGTTCCGCAGCGCGTCGCGCTCGGAGTCGCTGTAGGCCAGCTCGTGCGGCGCGTTGGTCCAGCGCAGCCGGAACAGCGGCGGCTGCGCGAGGTAGACGTGACCGGCCTCGATGAGCGGGCGCATGAACCGGAACAGCAGCGTGAGCAGCAGCGTGCGGATGTGCGCGCCGTCGACGTCGGCGTCGGCCATGAGGATGAGCTTGTGGTAGCGCAGCTTCGCGAGGTCGAAGTCCTCCTGCATCCCGGCGCCGAGGGCGTTGATGATCGCCTCGACCTCCTTGTTCGCGAGGATGCGGTCGATGCGCGCCTTCTCGACGTTGAGGATCTTGCCGCGGATGGGGAGGATCGCCTGGGTGCGGGGGTCGCGGCCACCGCGGGCGGAGCCACCGGCGGAGTCGCCCTCGACGATGAACATCTCGCACTCGGACGGGTCCGTCGACTGGCAGTCGACCAGCTTGCCGGGGAGGCCGGAGCCGCCGAGCAGACCCTTGCGGGAGCGGGCCATGTCGCGGGCCTTGCGGGCCGCGATGCGGGCCTGCGCCGCGGACTGCGCCTTGCGGACGATGTCCTTGCCTTCGGCGGGGTTGCGCTCGAACCAGTCGCCCAGCCGGTCGTTGAGGACGCGTTGCACGAACGACTTCGCCTCGGTGTTGCCCAGCTTTGTCTTGGTCTGGCCCTCGAACTGCGGCTCGGAGACCTTGATCGACACGATGGCGGTGAGGCCCTCGCGGATGTCGTCGCCGGAGACGCGGTCGTCACGCTTCTTGATCAGCCCCCAGGACTCGCCCCACCGGTTGACGGTGTTGGTCAGCGCCGCCCGGAAGCCCTCCTCGTGCGTGCCGCCCTCGTGGGTGTTGATGGTGTTGGCGAACGTGTAGACGCTGTTGGTGTATGACGAGTTCCACTGCATGGCGATCTCGACGCCCATCCCCTGCTCCGGGGCGTGGGCCTCGACGGCGATGACGGTGGGGTGGATGGTGTCCTTGCCCGCCGACAGGTACTTCACGTAGTCGATGAGGCCGTCGTCGAACTGGAACTCGTCGTACGGGGTGTCGGTCTCGCCCTCGTCGCCGGTGGCGACCTGGTGGTCGGCGCGCAGATCGATGAGCGAGATCCGCAGGCCCTTGTTGAGGAACGCCATCTCGCGGAAGCGCGTGGCGAGCGTGTCGTAGTTGTAGCGCGTGGTCTCGAAGATGTCCGGCGAGGGGTAGAACGTGACGGTTGTGCCGGTCTCGCTGGTCTCCTCGAGGCGCTCGAGCTCCGTGACCGGGACGCCGAGGTGGAAGGTCTGCTGCCAGCGGTAGCCGTCGCGGCGGACGTCGACGATGAGCTTGTCGGACAGGGCGTTGACCACGGACGAGCCGACGCCGTGGAGACCGCCGGAGACCTTGTAGCCGCCGTCGCCGAACTTGCCGCCGGCGTGGAGCACGGTCAGCACGAGCGTCACGGTGGGGATCTTCTCGACCGGGTGCTCCTTCACGGGGATGCCGCGGCCGTCGTCCTTGACGCGGACGCCGCCGTTGTCGAGGAGTTCGATCTCGATGGAGTTGCAGTAGCCGGCCAGCGCCTCGTCGACGGAGTTGTCGACGATCTCGTAGACCAGGTGGTGCAGGCCGCGCTCGCCGGTGGACCCGATGTACATGCCGGGGCGCTTGCGGACCGCCTCGAGGCCCTCGAGGACCGAGATCTGATCGGCGTCGTAGCTGCCGGAGACCGTGTTGTCCGCCGTGTCGAGCAGCCCTTCCATGCGCTCCGTGGGGGTGAAGTCCTCGTCTGCCTGCACGTCGTCGGTCACTTTGCTCCTGTCCACACAAACGGGCGCCGGGCTGGCCGGCGCCGTTGATCGTCCCAATTCTACCGTGGTCACGCCCAAAACCGGACATCGGGGCGGGGTGAATATGGCGCTGGGACGCGACCAGAGCCCGTTTGGCGCGGACGGTGGAGGCAGATGCAGGGTCCCCTATCCCTCTGGGGGCCGTAGGGCGCCAGATCGGCGCGAGGGTTTGAGCCTGATTCTGGTGTCGAACAGGAATGTAACGATCCAACCCGAAATTCCGGGTTTGAGACTCGATTCAGGCTCAACAGCGGGGCACGAACCGCGAATCAGGCTCATCCCATCGCCGCACGCCGCGAGTCAGGCTCAACACGGTTGGGTCCGGCAGGGGCCGCCGGGGTAGCCTGCCCGCGACAGAGGGAGACCCCCGTGGAGTGGACATGGATCGCGGCCGGCGCCGCCGCGCTGATCATCGGCATCGCCAAGACCAGCTTCGGCGGCCTCGGGTCCATCGCCGTCGCGCTCCTGGCCCTCGCCCTGCCGACGAAGGAGTCCACGGCGGCCGCCCTCCTGTTGCTCATCACCGGCGACATCATCGGCGTGATGCGCTACCGCCGCTCCGCCGACTGGTCGCTCCTGCGCGCCCTGCTGCCCTCCGTCGTGCCTGGCATCCTCCTCGGGGCGTTGTTCATCAACGTCGTCGACGACCTGGTCCTGCGCCGCTCCATCGGCGCGATCCTCCTGACGTCCGTGCTCATCCAGCTCGTCATGACGACGCTGGCGCGACGCCGCGCACCCGACCCGGCCGACGCCGGCCCGCCGCATCGCGCGCTGACGATCGGCGCGGGCGTCGCGGCCGGCTTCACGACCATGGCCGCCAACGCCGCCGGCCCCGTCATGGCGGTCTACCTGCAGCTGGCCAAGGTCGAGAAGATGCGCTTCCTCGGCACATCGGCCTGGTTCTACTTCATCGTCAACGTGGCCAAGACCCCGCTCACCGCGTCCCTGGGGTTGTTCACGCCGCAGGTCCTGGTCACGGTCGCGTGGGGGATCCCCGTCGTGCTCGTCGGAACCGTCATCGGCGTCGCCCTCATTCACCGCGTGCCACAGCGCGCGTTCGACGTCATCACGCTGCTGACGTCGATCCTCGCCGCGGGCGCTCTGCTGATCGTCTGAGCCTCAGGCGGTGGCGCTCGGCTCCGCCGTCGGCTCGGGTGGTGCCTCCGACGTCGGGGCGGGCTCCGGCGCGGGCTCCTCGGTGGGGGCCGGCTCCGGCGCCTGGGTCGTCGGCGCGGGGGCCTCGGTCGTCGGCGCGGGAGCCTCGGTCGTCGGGGGCGGCGGTGGCGGCGGTGGTGGGGGCGGCGGCTCCTGCGTCGTCGGGGCGGGCGCGGGCGACGACACCACTTCCGTGGACGGGGCGACCGACGCCGCGGCGATCGGAGCCGGCGACGTGGCCGACGGCGAGGGCGAGGGCGAGGGCGAGGGATCGCTGACCGGCGGCGTCAGCGACGGCGACGGGGCCGGCGACGCGACCGGACTCGGAGACGGCGAGACCGACACCGACGGCCAGGGAGACGGCGACAGCGACGGGCTCGGCGACCACGACAGCGACGGTGAGGGCGACGCGCTCGGCGACGGCGAACCGCTCGGAGACAGCGACAGCAGCGGGCTCAGCGACGCCGACGCGCTCGGGCTGGGCGACATGGACGGCGACGGCGACAACGACGGCGTCGCCGACGGCAGGGGCGAGGGCATGTCCGGCACGTCGAAGAACGCGACCGAACTCAGATCCACCCGCGACGGCTTGCCGTTGAGCCACGGCTCGGGGTCGGTGAACTGGCCGTTGGCGATGACCTCGAAGTGCAGGTGGCACCCCGTCGAGTAGCCGGTGTTCCCGACCCGCCCGATCCCGTCGAGCGCCTCGACGACCTGGCCGACGCGCACGCCGATGGCGGACAGGTGGTTGTAGGTGGTCACGACGCGGTAGCCACCGATCCACCCGTGGTCGATCTTCACCTGGACGCCGTTGCCGCCGGCCCAGCCGGTCGCGACGACCCGCCCGCCCGCGGCCGCGCCGATGGGGGTGCCGCACGGGGCGGCGAAGTCCAGCCCGGTGTGCAGCTTCCAGCGGCGCAGCACCGGATGGAACCGCATGCCGAACGCCGAGGTGCGTCGGCCATTGACGGGCTGCGCGAAGAGCTCGCCGTCGACGACGTCCCCGAGCGATCCGATGCTCGGCTCGGCGGAGATGGTCGGCGGCGCCGACGGTGGCGGCGGGTCGGGTATGCGGGGCCCCTCGAGCGGGGCGATCTCGGGCGTGGGGGCGCTGAAGGGGTCGAAGGTCAGCTCGCGGTCCTCGTTGCGCGCCACGTCCACGGCCGCGACCCGCATTGCGAGGCTCGGCAGCTCGGCGGCCGCGTGGAACGGGGAGGGGGCCGCGGAACTCACCGGGGCGGGCACTGCTTCGAGGGCGGTCTGGGGATCCTGGGCGGTGGCGACGGCGCCTCCCACCAGGGCAGCCGAGATCGCCGCCGCGATCACGGATGACAATCCCTGCAGTCTCATCCAGTCCCCCCACCGGTCAGCTGCCCGTCTCTCATGTAACCACGGCGGGGCCCCTGTGGGAAGGGTTCTGCTGAAGAGATCTCAGCCGACTCTCAGGGGCTCGACACATGCCGCGCTTTGCCCTGTGGCGAGACGATCCCCGGCGGTGTCAGCGCGCGTCGAAGTCCACCGTCAGCGTCGCCGACAGGTCCACCTCGCCGGGGTCGAGGGCGAACGACGGCGCCGCCTCGGCCATGCGCATCGCCGAGCGGGCGAAGGTGCCGGGTGGGCCGCCGTCGGTGATCGACACCACCTCGAGGCCGCCGGCGCCCGCCGCGGCCGCGATCCATTCGGCGCGGCGCCGGGCGCGCCCGAACGCGTCGGCCAGAGCGCGGGGCTGGAGGTCGGCGACGGTGGCGTCGCGCAGCCGCCAGTCGAGCCAGCCGATCTGCACGCCGGGGACGGTGGCCAGCTCGCCGAGCAGCGGCCCCGCGACCGTCAGGTCGTCGAGCACGACGCTGCCGCGCACCTCCGCGGTGTGCTGCGCCGGCGCCGGGCGGCCCCGCTCGTCGACGGGCGTGGCGGTCCAGGTGCGCAGCCCGGACAGGGTGAGGTCGCGGGCCGCGCCAGAGGCGACGGCCTCGGCGAGGCGGGCCCGCAGCCGGTCGGCGAGGGCCGCGGTGTCGGCGATGACGGGTTCGCGGTCCGCGCCGCTGAACCCGAGGGTGAGGGTCACCGCGACGCACTCGGCGGGCAGGGTGACGGTGCTGGTGCCGGTGACGGTGATGCGCATGTCTCGAGCGTAGGTGTCGCGGGCGGCGGCCGGTACCCTCGAGATCATGAGCGAGGAGGCGCACGACCCCACCGGGCTGGAGCTGGCCTCGGAGATCGCGCGCGCCGCCGTCGAGTCCGCCGCGTACGGGCCGACGCTGCCGGAGCCGGCGCCGCCGAAGCCGGTCCGGCGCCGGCGAGTCTTCCAGGAGCAGCGTTCGGGGGCGCACCCCGACGAACGCGACCCGCAGCGGGTGGGCGACGTGCTCGAGTCGGTGATCCAGGCCAGGGGTTGGCAGCGCCGCATCGGCCTGTCGACGGTCCTGCGGCGGTGGCCGGAACTGGTCGGAGAGGCCAACGCACAGCACTCGAAGCCCGTCGACTACGCCGACGGCGTCCTGATCGTCGACTGCGACTCCACGGCCTGGGCCTCCGCGATGCGTTACGCCGCGTCGCAGATCGTCGCGACCCTCAACCGGAAGCTCGGGGACCGCACGGTGCTGCGGGTCGAGTTCCGCGGCCCGAAGCCCCCGAGCTGGAAGAGGGGCACGCGCTCGGTCAAGGGGTTGGGACCCCGCGACACCTACGGCTGAGCGCCCCTACGCCTCGGGTCCTCTGACCGTCCCCGCCTCGACGCGGAACCGCCGCTCGGCGGGGAAGTCCGGCACGTCCGCCCCCACCGCCGCGGTGATGAGGACCTGCTCGGCGTCGGCGACGGCGGCGGCCAGCCGCTCCCGCCGCGACACGTCCAGTTCCGCGAACACGTCGTCGAGCACCAGCACCGGCTGGACCCCGTCGTCGCGAACCAGCGAGAAGCCGCCGAGCCGCAGCGCGAGCGCCAGCGACCAGGACTCGCCGTGCGAGGCGTAGCCCTTCGCCGGCAGAGCCCCGATGCTCAACTCGACGTCGTCGCGCTGCGGCCCCACCAACGTCACCCCCCGCGACACCTCGTCGCGGCGCAGCCGCTCCATCTGCTCCAGCAGCCGCCGCTGCAGCTCGGCCCTGACGTCGTCGCCGGGCATCGCGCCGAGGTCGAGACCCGTCTTGTACGTGGCGTCGATGCGGTTGTTGACCGGCGCTATCGTCTCGTAGGCCCGCTGCGCGTGGGGCAGAACGTCCGCCAGGGTGTCGAGCCGCGCGTGCAGCAGCTCCGCACCGAGGGCTGCGAGCTGCTCGTTCCACACGGCCAGCGTCACGTCCTCGTCGCCGCCGGTGGGCACGAACGAGCGCCCGGCCATGCCCTTGAGCAGCGCGTTGCGCTGTTTGAGGACCTTGTCGTAGTCCTGCCGCACGCCCGCCATCCGCGGCCATCGCGTCACGATGAGGGAGTCCAGCCAAGCGCGTCGGTCCGAGGGGTCGCCGCGGACGATTCCCAGGTCGACGGGCGAGAACACCACGGTGCGCAGCGCGCCGACGATGTCGCGGGCCCTGGCCACCGGCGCCCGGTTCAGCCGCGCCACGTTCGAGCGCCCGTTGGCGATCTCCAGCTCCAGCGAGATGACCCGCTCGTCCTCCCGGCCGGCCTGAACCTTCGCGCGGACGACGGCGGTCTCGGCGCCGGCCCGGATGAGCGGAGCGGTGGCGGACACGCGGTGCGAGGACATCGTCGAGAGATACTCCACGGCCTCGACGAGGTTGGTCTTGCCCTGCCCGTTGGCGCCGACGAACACGGTCACGCCCGATGACAGCGTCAGCGACGCCTCCGTGTAGTTGCGGAAGTCGACCAGCGCCAGTTCGGTGACGAACACCGAGCCGGTCAGTCCTTCGCGGGCGCGACGGCGTGGCCGCCGAACTGCTGCCGCATGGCCGCGACCATCTTCATGGCCGGCGAGTCCTCCTGCCGCGACACGAAGCGGGCGAACAGGCTGGCGGCGATCGTCGGGACCGGCACCGCGAGGTCGACGGCGGCGTTGACCGTCCAGCGGCCCTCGCCCGAGTCCTCGGCGTAGCCCTCGATGCCGTCGAGGTGCGGGTCCGCGTCGAGCGCGTGTGTCATGAGGTCCAGCAGCCAGGACCGGATCACGGTGCCCTCGCGCCACGACTCGAACACCGCGGGCACGTTCTTGACGATCTCGGCGGTTTCCAGCAGTTCCCAGCCTTCGGCGTACGCCTGCATGAGGCCGTACTCGACACCGTTGTGGACCATCTTCGCGAAGTGCCCGGCGCCGTGGTCGCCCGCGTGCACGAAGCCGAACTCGCCCTCGGGCTTGAGCGCCTCGAACACGGGCATGGCGATCTCGACGGCGTCCGCGGGCCCGCCGACCATGAGCGCGTAGCCGTTCTCCAGGCCCCACACGCCGCCGGAGACGCCGCAGTCGAGGAACCGGACGCCGGCGTCGGCCAGGTAGGCGGCGTGCCGGGCGTCGTGCGTCCACTTCGAGTTGCCGCCGTCGATGACGATGTCACCGGGCGACAGCAGCGGCTTCAGGGTCTCGATGAGCGCGTCGACGGCGTGGATCGGCACCATGAGCCAGATGACGCGGGGCCCGTCGCCGAGCTGTGCGATGAGGTCCGCCTCGTCGGCGGCGTCCGAGATGGCCGGGTTGTGGTCGAGACCGACGACCTCCACGCCGCCGCGGCGGAGCCGCTCGCGCATGTTGCCGCCCATCTTGCCGAGGCCGATCAGACCGATGCGCATGGTGGAACCTCCTGGGTGGACGGGTCAGTTCGGCAGGCGCATCAGCATGATGACGTGCCGGTAGTCGACGAGCGGGTCGCCGTCGATGGTGGCCAGCCCCATGATGAGACACGGCTTGCCGGGCAGCGTGAACGAGAAGTGCGCGTAGGGGGCGTCGAGCGCCGTGAGGGCGTCGAGCAGGTAGTGCGGGTTGAAGCCGGCGTCGGTGATGGACTGCTCGTCGCCGACGACCTCCACCTGCGCCTCGAGCGCCTCGGACGCCTGCGCCTGGTCTCCGGTGGCGGCCTCGAGCGCGATGTGGTCGTCGTTGATGCGCATCCGCAGCGGCGTGTTGCGCTCCGCGACCAGCGACACGCGCTTGACCGCGGCCAGCAGGTCTCCCGTGTTGACCCGCACGCTGACCGTGGCATCGACATCCATGAGGTGGCGGACCTTCGGGAACGCCTGGCTGAGCAGGCGGGTGGTGGCCTCGCGGGTGCCGCGGGCGCTCTCGCCGACGAAGCCGGCCAGGCCCTCGCCCTCCGCCTCGGTGGTCGACAGCGAGATGGTCACGGTGTCGCCCGACGTCATGGACTTGGCCGTGTCGGCGAGCACCTTGCCCGGGACCAGCACGGCGCCCTCGACCGACGGCGACGACGGGCGCCAGGTCAGCTCCTTGAGCGCCATGCGGTAGCGGTCGGTGGCCAGCAGCGACAGCGATTCGCCGTTGATCTCCATCTTGACGCCGGTGAAGACGCTGAGCAGTTCGTCGCGGCCGGCGGCCACGAACACCTGCCCGACGGCCTTCTCGAACACCGCGGCGTCCACGTCACCGGTCTGGGTGGGCATGTCCGGGAGGGTGGGGTACTCGTCGACGGGCAGCGTCTGAAGCGTGAACCGCGCCTGGCCGCACGTCAGCTCGACCTTGGAGTGGTCGGCGACGAGGTCGACCGGCTTGTTCGGCAGCGAGCGTGCGATCTCGGCCAGCAGGCGGCCCGAGACCAGCACGGTGCCCTCGTCGGTGACGGTGGCCGGGAGCGAGACCTTGGCCGACGTCGTCGAGTCGAAGCTGGACATCGTCAGGCCCTTGGCGTCCGCCTGGAGGAGCATGCCGGCGAGGATCGGGGCGGTCGGACGGGTGGGCAGGCTCCGGGCCACCCAGGCCACAGCGTCGGCCAACGCGTCGCGCTCAACTCGGATCTTCACTGGTTCCCCTTCGATACTCGCCAACTCAACATGGCCCGCGGACCCGGGCTGCACCGATGCGACTCGGCGGCCGTGGATACTTGACCGTCGCCTGCATCATAGCCGGGCGCGTCGGCCGGCACGCCAGGCCCGAACCGCTACTCCGTGGCGATCGACTCCAGCACGTTGAGGCGCGCCGCGCGCCGGGCGGGACCCACGGCCGCCAGGACCCCGAACAGTCCCGCGACGAGCACGAACCCGGCCAGCTGCAGCCACGGGATGACCAGAATGTCGATGCCGTCGTCGCGGAGCAGCGACACCAGCACCGAGCCGAAGACCACCCCGAGCACGACGCCGAGCACGGCGCCCAACGTCGCGACCATGACGGACTCGAGCGTGACCATGCGCCGCAACTGGGCGCGCGTCATGCCGACCGCGCGCAGCAGCCCCACCTCACGGGTGCGCTCCATCACGGACAGGCCCAGGGTGTTGACGATGCCGAGCACCGAGATGATGATCGCCAGCGCCAGGAGCGCGTAGAGGATCGAGAACAGCTGCGAGAACTGGGAGATGCGGGCGTCGATGAACTCCTCGACGTCGGCCACCACGACGGTGGGCAGATCGTCGGCGGCCGCCTCGAGTCCGTCGCGGACCGCGGCCTGGTGCGCGTCGTCGGCCGTGAACACGACGAGGCGCTGGACGAGCGACGCGTCCCCCAGCTGCGGATACGTGTCCAGGTCGACGATGATGTCGCCCAGCTGCAGCCCCGGGCCGCCGTCGTGGATGCCGGTGACGAGCAGCCGCAGGGTGCCGCCGGTGGGGGTGGGCAGGTCGAACAGCTGGCCGAGCGTGAGGTCGTGGCCGTCGGCGACCTCACGGCTGATCACCGCGGGCGGGGCGCCGCCGTCGCCGCTGAGTGAGCCGGCGATGAGCTCCAGGCTGCTGGCGCGCGTGAGGCCGTCGGCGGAGGCGCCGCTCAGCTGTACGGGTTCGTCGCCGATGCGCGTGACGCCGCGGTAGAACTCGTAGACGTCCGTGACGCCGTCGACGGCGCGGACCTCGTCGATCACGGTGGCGTCGAACGGCTGGTAGGCGACGGGGCTGAGGGTGAAGTCGCCGCGCTGGTCGGCGGTGAGGCGCTCGCGGATCGAGGTTGTCGTGCTCGCGGCGAGGATCGCGACGGTCGCGACGAGGGCAAGGCCGATCATGAGCGTCGCGGCGGTGGCCGCGGTGCGGCGCGGCTGGCGGACCGCGTTGAGCCGAGCGAGCCTGCCCACCTCACCGAAGAGCGCGCGGTAGGCGGCGCCGAACGCGGCGATGAGCGGGGTGCCGACGACCACGGCGGCCAGCACCATGCCGACCAGCAGCAGGACGGCGCCCACGCCGGCCCACCACAGTGGCTCCGGCACGTCGAGCCACACGGCGCACACCAGGGCAGCCACGCCGACCTCGATCATGGCCACGCCCACCATCGGCAGCCCGCCGATCCGCTCCGGGCCGGACTGGGCGGCGGCGGCCATGGCCTCCACCGGCCGGACCCGCGACGCCTTCCGCGCCGGCAGCGCCGCCGCGACCAGCGTGATGACGATCCCGATGGCGTACGAGGCGACCACCGCCTGCCACGTGATGGTCGGCACCGCGGTGCCGAGGTCGATGCCGAAGGAGCGCATCGCGACGAGGATCGCCCAGGCGAGGCCGTAGCCGACGCCGAGCCCGAGCGTCGCGCCGACCAGTCCGATGGCGAGGGCCTCGCTCAGCACGGCGACGTGGACCTGGCGCCTGGTGGCGCCGATGGCGCGCAGGAGCGCCAGCTCGCGCGAACGCTGCGCCACGAGGATCGAGAACGTGTTGAGGATCAGCAGGGTCGCGACGAGCAGGGCGATGCCGGCGAAGACCAGCAGGAGCGTGTTGACGAACCCGAGCCCGACGTCGAGCTGTTCCTCGATCTCGGCGGCCAGATCGTCGCCGGTCTCCGCGATGAAGCCCTCCGGGAGCCCGGCTTCGACGGCGTCCGCGACCGTCGCGGGGTCCGCGCCGGGCTCGGTCACCACCCACGCGGCGTAGAAGCCCTCGGCCCCGTCCTGCACGATCTCCTGGGCCTCGTCGAGGGTGAAGAACAGGTAGCTGGCGCCCGCGGTCGCGCCCGCCCCGTAGGTGCCGGTGCCCACGAGCGTGTAGCTCTTGAGCCCACTGCGGGGGGTGGACACCTCGACGGTGTCGCCGAGGACGTAGCCGCCGCGCGTGACGGTCGCGGGGTCCATCATGAGCTCGTCGGCCGTCTCTGGCGGCCGACCGTCGACCACCCGGGCGCCGACCTGGCCGCCGGCCGCGGGGGCCTGGATCCAGTTCATGCCGACGCCGGGCGCGCCCGGGAACGACAACAGGTTGCCGTCCTTGTCCAGCGGGAAGATCTGGCTGCTGGAGACCATGCCCTCGACCTGCGCCACGCCGTCGACGTCGGCGATGGCCGCCACGTCGTCGGGGCTCATCAACACCTGCTGCAGGCCGGTGGTCTGGTCGAAGCCCTCGATGCCCACACCTTCGGCGGACACGTTGACGTCCGCCAGGGCGCCCTTGACCAGCTGGTCGAAGCTCGACGACAGCAGGTTGGTGAACAACAGCGAGCCGGCGACGAACGCGACGCCCAGCACGATCGACAGGGCGCTGAGCACCAGGCGCACCTTGTGCGCCCAGAGAGACCTCCAGGTGGCGTGCAGCATCCGCTCAGCCCATCAGCGCGCGGCGCGCGATGGAGCGCTCGACGGTGGGCTCCTCGTCGTCGACGGGGCCGGCGTGCGTGGGCGCGTGGCCGCCGTCGCGGTAGACGGGCTCGGGGGCGGGGCGCCGCTGCGTGGCGTCGGTGCGCGGGTAGATGTGCGACATGGCGCTCAGCAGGTCCTCCTGCGTGGCGCCGCGGAGCTCGTGGACGATCCGCCCGTCGGACAGGAACACGGCCCGATCGGCGTAGCTCGCCGCGTGGGCGTCGTGCGTGACCATGACCACGGTCTGGCCGAACTCGTCGACGCTGCGCCTGAGGAAGCCCAGCACCTCGGCGGCCGACGTCGAATCCAGGTTGCCCGTGGGCTCGTCGCCGAAGACGATGTCGGGCCGGTTCATGAGCGCGCGGGCACAGGCGACGCGCTGCTGCTGGCCGCCCGACAGCTCCGTCGGTTTGTGGGTGAGCCGGTCGCCGAGGCCGAGGACCCCGACGACGCGCTCGAACCAGTCGTCGTCGACGGGGCGGCCGGCGATCCGCAGCGGCAGGACGATGTTCTCGCGCGCCGTGAGCGTGGGAACGAGGTTGAACGCCTGGAAGATGAACCCGATGCGGTCGCGCCGCAGGACCGTCAGGGGCGTGTCGTCGAGGGTGGAGACCGCGGTGTCGCCGATGTAGACCTCGCCGGCCGTGGGGGTGTCGAGCGCCGCCATGAGGTGCATGAGCGTGGACTTGCCGGAGCCGGAGGGCCCCATGATGGCGGTGAACTCGCCTTCGTGGATGTCGAAGTCGACGTTGTCGAGCGCGGTGACCACGGCCGACCCCGAACCATAGATCTTGGTCAGGCCCCTGGCCCGTGCTGCGATGCTCACCCCACCAAAGGTAGCAGCGGGCCCTCAGTGGCCCGGTTGCCCACATCACTGACTTTGAGGGGATTTGTGTAATTACATTCCAGCCTTACTCATAGCGGCTGTGGAACCGGTGGATAACCACCGTCGCCGCTTGTCAGGGCGTCGTCGTCCCTGTTGAACGGCTGTGGATCACTGGAAAACTACACGGGGAGTATTTGTGGGTAGGGCCGGGGCGGGAAGTTATCCACATCCCGGCCCCGGCCTGTCTCACACGGTTGTCCGCAGGTGTCAGCGGCCCATCACGCGGCTGAAGAAGCCGCCGCCGGCGTTCTGGTTCTGGTGACCGCCGCACCACTGGTCGGCCGGCACCATGCGCTTGACGTTCTCGACGTGGTTGCCGCAACCGGCCCAGGTCGTCTTGCCACACACTCGGCACTTAGCGGGACTGCACATAGATGTTCTCCTTCAGGTTTCTCGGTTACCCCGGTTAGACCACCATACCCCCAGGGGTATATAGTTTGCAACATGAGAGTTGTGATTGTTGGTGGTGTTGCTGGTGGGATGAGCGCGGCCGCGCGGCTGCGTCGTCTGGATGAGTCCGCGGAGATCGTCGTGGTGGAGAAGAGCGGCTACGTGTCGTTCGCCAACTGCGGCCTGCCGTATCACGTCGGCGGGGTGATCGAGGAGCGGTCGGCGCTGCTGTTGCAGACGCCCCAGGCGCTCTACGACCGGTTCCGCCTGGACGTGCGCGTCGGCATCGAGGCGGTGCAGATCAACCGCCAGTCGCGCGAGGTGATCGTCCGCGACGTCGCCACCGGCCGCGAGGAGACCCTGACCTACGACAAGCTGGTCCTGTCCCCCGGCGCCAAGCCGCTGATGCCGCCCATCCCGGGCATCGAGCGCGCGCTGCCGCTGCGCAACGTCGAGGACACCGACCGCATGCTGGAGGCTGTGCAGGGTGCCGAGACTGCCGTCGTCATCGGCGGCGGCTTCGTCGGCCTCGAGGTTGCCGAGAACCTGCTGCACCGCGGCATGAAGGTCGCCCTGGTGGAGGCACTCCCCCAGGTGATGGCGCCGCTGGACCCCGAAATGGTCGACCCCGTGCACGACGCCATGCGCGCCGCCGGCATCGACCTGCGGCTGGGCTCCGGCGTCACCATCATCGGTGAGCACGACGTCACGCTGGCCGACGGCGCCACGGTGCCCGCCGACGTGGTGGTCGCCGCGATCGGCGTGCGTCCCGACACCGAGCTCGCCAAGGCGTCCGGCCTCAAGGTCGGCCCGCGCGGTGGACTCCTGGTCGACCACCGGCAGCTGACCAACGATCCGCACATCTACGCCGTCGGCGACGCCGTCGAGAAGAACGACGCCCTGAGCGACGAGGCGGTCCTCGTGCCGCTCGCCAACACGGCCAACCTGCAGGGACGTCGCGTGGCCGACGACATCGCGGGCCGCGGCAAGCCGGCGCGCCCTGTGCGCGGCACCGCCATCGTCGGACTGCTCGGACTCCAGGTTGCCGCGACGGGCTGGAACGAGAAGCGGCTGCGCGACGCCGGACGGGCCTACCTCGCGATCCACACGCACCCCGCCTCGCACGCCACGTACTACCCGGGCGCGTCGACGATGGCGCTCAAGCTGCTCGTCGATCCGGCGACCGGGGAGATCCTAGGCGCGCAGGGCGTCGGCCGCGAGGGCATCGACAAGCGCATCGACGTCATCGCCACGGCCATGACCGCCGGGATGACGGCGCCGGAGCTGGCCGAACTCGAGCTCGCCTACGCGCCGCAGTTCGGCTCCGCGAAGGACGCGGTCAACATGCTCGGCTTCATCGCCGAGAACCGGCTGAGCGGCTGGGAGAAGTCCGTGCAGTGGCACGAGGTGGCGGAGCGGCAGGCCGAGGGCGCCGTCGTCATCGACGTGCGCACGCCGGGCGAGTACGCGGCGGGGGCCATCCCCGGTGCGATGAACATCCCGGTCGACGAGCTGCGCGACCGCATGGACGAGATCCCCGGCGGCGACGTGCCGCTGATCCTCCACTGCGGCGTCGGCATCCGGAGCCATGCGGCGCTGGCGGCGCTGCGTGACTCGGGTCGCGAGGTGCTCAACCTCGACGGTGGCTACACCACCTGGCGGGCCGGCACCGGCATCTGACCGGGCGGGCCGGGCGGCGGACATCGCCGCCCGGACATGGACCGGGGCGCGATCTCCCATGGTGTGCGGGAGGTCGCGCCCCTTCGTCGTGTCCCGTGGTCCGGCGAGAGCCGCCGGCGTCGGGAAGCAGAGGAGTTGAGTCAGGCCAGGCTGAGGAAGAGCTTCTCCATCTTCGCCTGGTCCAGCGGATCCGGCTCGGGCTGCTCCATGCACTGGCGCAGACCGATGGAGATCGTCGTGAAGCCGGCGCGGTCCACAGCCTTGGACACCGCGGCGAGCTGCGTGACGATCTCGTCGCAGTTGCGCCCTTCCTCGATCATCCGGATGATCCCGCCCAGCTGCCCTTGGGCACGCTTGAGCCGCTTGACCACCGACGTCATCTGTTCCGGGTCCAGCTGCATCGGATCCTCCACGAATTCCATGGGACGAGTATACCCCTACCGGTATACGGAGGGAAGCCTCGGCCGGCGGCCATCTGCCGCCCGACGGTCCATTGTCACGCGGAGGAGGGCTCGGAACAACAGCGGGGCCGCATACTGGGCCGATACCCCCACCCGGGTGCCGTGCGTGGCATGCCCCAGGGAGCAGGGGTATCGGCGGCGCCGCTCAGGACTGCTTGATCTGGTTGGTGAGCTCGGTCACCTGGTTGAACAGGTCCCGATCCACGCCGATCTTCTCGTTGATCTTGCGGACCGCGTGCAGCACCGTCGAGTGGTCGCGTCCGCCGAACTTGTTGCCGATCTTGGGCAGCGACATGTCCGTCAGCTCCCGGCACAGGTACATCGCGATCTGCCGCGCCGCCGCGATGGTCGCGACCCTGCTGCTGCCGATGAGGTCGTCCATCGAGATGCTGAAGTAGCTGGCGGCGGCGTCCATGATCGCCTGCGCGTCGACGGGGGTGGCGTCGTCGGGCATGAGGTCGTTGAGGACCTGCTCGGCCAGCGCGACCGTGATCTCCTGCTGGTTGAGGCTCGCCAACGCCGCGACCCGCGTCAGCGCCCCCTCGAGCTCGCGGATGTTCGTGGGGATCCGCGACGCGATGAGCTCCAGCACCTGCGTGCCCGCCGTGAGTCGCTGCGACGCCACCTTCTTGCGCAGGATGGCGATGCGGGTTTCGAGGTCGGGCGGCTGGATGTCGGTCATGAGGCCCCACTCGAACCGCGACCGCAGTCGAGGCTCCAGGGCCTCCAGCAGCTTCGGCGGCCGATCGGAGGTCATCACGATCTGCTTCTGCGCGTTGTGCAGGGTGTTGAAGGTGTGGAAAAACTCCTCCTGCGTCTGAATCTTCGACTCCAGGAACTGGATGTCGTCGACGAGCAGGACGTCGACGTCGCGGTAGGAGCTGCGGAACTCCGCGGTGCGGTTCGACGAGATGGCGTTGATGAAGTCGTTGGTGAGTTCCTCCGTCGAGACGTACTTCACCCGCAGCTGCTCGTAGTAGCTGGTGACGTAGTGCCCGATGGCGTGCAGCAGATGCGTCTTCCCGAGGCCCGACGGTCCGTAGATCATCAGCGGGTTGTACGACTTGCCAGGCGTCTCCGCGACGGCGGCGGCCGCGGCGTGCGCGAACCGGTTGGAGGAGCCGGCGACGAACGACTCGAACGTGTAGCGCGGGTTCAGCCGCACATCCTGGGGGCGCGATCGCGGGGCGGCCCGGCGGGGTTCCTCCGTGGGCTCGGGCGCGGGCGGCGACTCCGGCTCGGCGACGAGCTCCGGGTTGATCATGACGGCCAGGTGCGTGTTCTGGCCACACAGGGAGCTCAGCCGCTCCTCGATCTGGGGCCGGAGCCTCGTCTCGATGCGCTCACGGGTGGTCTCGTCCCCGACCGCGACCATCAGGGTGCTGCCATGCATGTCCAACGGCTGGGTGCGCCGGAGCCAGGCCCTGGTCGGAACGTCCGCCGAGGCGATGACGTCGTTCCACAGGCCCGCCAGGTCCGGCATCGGTGATTCGCTCACCTCACCCACTTCCCGGCGGTTCTCCCCCGCCTGCACTCAATGTCCACAAGGTTGTCCACAAGAGGGTATAACTCACCTCCGGGGACCGCCCACCGGCACTCACCTGTGGATAAGCTGGAAGGCAGGACAACGAAGTTAGTACCGCAAGGGGCCAGGCGCAAGGCGATTTGGACGACACGCCGGGCGCGTACTGGACTACATCAGTGTTATTTGCTTAGTTGCCCGGTTCGCCCTCGCCGGTTTGGCCGGAGGGCCGATTCGCGCGTATCGTTGACCAGTCGCCATCGAGGCGGTCACTTCCCCCTGCCCACCAGGGCAGTTGTACACCTTCGAACCTGAGGGAGTAATCCCATGAGCAAGCGCACTTTCCAGCCGAGCAACCGTCGCCGCAGCCGCACCCACGGTTTCCGTTCCCGTATGCGTACCCGCGCCGGCCGCGCCATCCTGGCGAACCGCCGTCGCAAGGGCCGCGTCGAGCTGTCGGCCTAAGGGGTCGAGCGACGGTGCTGCCGGGTCCGCGGCGCCTCACCAGGCCCAGTGACTTCGGTGCCACCGTCCGTCGCGGTTCCCGAGCAGCCAGCCCGAGCGTCGTGGTGCACGTCCAGCGCATCACCCAGCACGATCCACCCGTCCCCGGGCGGGTGGGTTTTGTTGTCTCCAAGAAGGTCGGCAACGCCGTGACCCGCAACCGGGTCAAGCGCCGGTTGCGTCATCTGGTCGTCGACCTCGAGACGCCTGTGCCCGCCGACGTGGTGGTGCGCGCCCTGCCGCCGGCCGCGACCGAGCCCGAGCGGCTCGCCGACGACCTCGCCGACGCGTGGCGCCGCGCGTTCCGGAAGGCGGCGGCGTGCTGAAGTACCCGCTGATCTGGTCCGTCAAGGGGTGGCGGAAGTTCGTGTCCCCGTCCTACGGCGACGTGTGCAAGTACCACCCGTCGTGTTCGACGTACGGGCTGGCGGCTCTCGAGACCCACGGGGCTCTGAAGGGCTCCTGGCTCACCATCCGACGGCTCCTGCGCTGCCATCCATGGGCGCGGGGCGGCGTCGACTACGTCCCAGGCACCGCCGAGGCGGCCGCCTGGGAGCGCGAGAATTCAACCAAACCGGGGACCTCGGGTCCCCAACCCGACTGAGGTGGCTTACGTGGTGGATCTGCTGGTGACGCTGAACATCTGGGACAGCTTCTACGGAGTGCTGTCGGCGATGATGCAGCCGCTCTACTGGGCCGTGTCCGGCATCGTCGTGTTCTTCCACTGGCTGTTCACGCCGTTGCTCGGCGAGGACTCCGGCTGGAACTGGACGCTGGCGATCATCAGCCTCACCGTCGTCATCCGGACGCTGCTCATCCCCCTGTTCGTCAAGCAGATCAACTCTGCGCGCAGCATGCAGCTGCTCCAGCCGAAGATGGCTGAGCTGCAGAAGAAGTACGGCCACGACCGCGAGCGGCTCGGCCAGGAGACCATGAAGATGTACCAGGAGGAGGGCGTCAGCCCGACCGCCTCCTGCCTGCCGCTGCTGCTCCAGATGCCGATCTTCCTCGCGCTGTTCCGCGTGCTCGAGGGCGTGTCGTCGGGCAACGTCCGCGGGCACTTCTTCAAGACCAACCCGGACCTGGTGTCGTCGCTGCAGAACGCCGAGATCCTTGGCGCCGGCCTCGCCGAACGCATCTTCCCCATGACGGGGGTCGGACCCACGCAGATCGTCGGCGTCATCCTGGTCGTCGCGATGGTCGCGGTCTTCTTCGTCACGCAGCTGCAGCTCATGCGCAAGAACCTGCCCCCGGAGTCGCTGACCGGCCCCATGGCGCAGCAGCAGAAGCTGATGCTCTACTTCTTCCCCGTCGTCTACGCCGCCTCGTCGGTCGTCATCCCGATCGGCGTGCTGGTCTACTGGCTGACCTCGAACCTGTGGACCATGGCGCAGCAGGGCTTGCTCATCCGCAACAACCCCGCGCCGAACACTCCCGCTTACATCGACTGGGAAGAGCGCATGCTCGCCAAGGGCCACGACCCGCAGGCCATCATGGAGCAGCGCGCGGCGAAGCGTCGTCGCAAGCCCAAGAACGCCGCCGCCGCGCCGCCGCGGACCGTGGGTACCAAGGCACCGCTGAGCACGGACGAGGCGGTGGCCGACGAGGCGGCGCCGAAGATCGCCCGCCAGCAGGTGTCGCGGCAGACCGTCCGCAGCACCGAGGACGGCAAGCGCGTCGTGACCCGACAGCAGCCCCGCCAGCAGTCCCGGTCCGCGCGGAAGAAGAAGTGAGCCGACGGCGGCTCGATCCCCCATCCCACGAGTGAATCGCCCCGCAGCAGGGGCACGACGAGAGGACACCTCTTCATGGCGAACAACGAGACTGACGCGGCGCTGCTGGCCGAGGGCGACCTGGTCGCGGACTACCTCGAGGAGCTGCTGGACATCGCAGACCTCGATGGCGACATCGAGAACTCGGTGCAGGACGGCCGGGCCTTCGTGGTGATCGACACGGACTCCGAGCTCCTCGTGGGTAAGGACGGGGAGGTGCTCGATGCCCTCCAGGAGCTGGCGCGCCTCGTCGTGATGACGGAGACGGGTCACCGGTCTCGGCTCATGGTCGACGTCGCGGGCTACCGCCAGCGGCGTCGGGCGGAGCTCGTCGCGATGGCCAAGGACGCCATCGCCGAGGTGCAGCAGAGTGGCGAGCCGGTGCGCATGGCACCGCTGAACGCCTACGAGCGCAAGATCGTGCACGACGAGGTTGCTGCAGCCGGCCTGGTGAGCGAGTCGGAGGGTGAGCCGCCGGCACGTCGCGTGGTGGTCCGCGCCAAGTGAGCGATGAGCCGGAGCTCGCGGCTGCCTCGGCGCTGGAGAACGCATATCCGCAAAGCGCCGAAAGGTTAAAGCGCTATGTCGATATATTGGCAAGTCGTGGAATCTCGTGGGGACTCATGGGGCCCCGGGAGGGCGAGCGGGTCTGGCAGCGGCACGTCGGCAACTCCCTGGCGCTGGACGACGCGGTCCCGCAGGGCAGTGACGTCGCGGACGTGGGCTCCGGCGCCGGGCTACCCGGGTTGCCGCTGGCCATCGTGCGGCCGGACTTGCGGGTCACGCTGATCGAGCCGTTGCTGCGGCGCGCGAACTTCCTGCAGGAGGCGGTCGATGAGCTGGGACTCGGCGACCGCGTGACGGTCGTGCGCGCGAGGGCTGAGGACGTGCGCGAGCGCTACGACGTCGTGGTGTGCCGCGCCGTCGCGCCGCTGGAGAAGCTCCTCAAGTGGACGCTCCCCCTCTTCGGTGACGGTGGCCAGCTGCTGGCGCTGAAGGGCGAGTCGGCGGAGGACGAGATCCGCGCGGCAGGCAAGGCCCTGGCGGTGTCGGGCGCCCGCGCCGAGGTGCTCGAACTGCGGGTCGCCGCAGGCGTCGAGGGGACCCGCGCAATCCGGGTAACAACACGCTGAGCCGACGCCCCCGTCGCCCCGCTGGCGGCGGCACGGTCGCCGCGGGCGCTGTCCAGCGTCGCCCCAACCCTCGCCCGCACAGTCGCGCCGCGCTTCGCCCCGGCCCGCCCCGGCTTCGCCCCCTCTCTTGGCACGACACGCCGTCGAACTGCGCCCCGACGGCCGTATAGCGCACCGATGTGCCACCATCCCTGTCATTCGTGTCGCAGGTGGGGGGATTGAGCCTGGGCGAAGGCTCGACCCGAGATTCGGGGTACGTGTGTGCGATCCGGGTGTCGAGCCTCGAGGCAGGCTCAATCGTCTGCAGTGAACTGCGAGTCAGGCTCATCCGGAGCCGGCAGACAGGGTGTCCGGCTCAACGGACCATGGAGGACCGCCGCGGTGGATGTGCGTGGTCGCAGTGGCCCAACGCGGATGCGTCCCGCGCCCGCGGTCACGGACTCGGCCGAGCTCGGGGTCCTCGTCGCGGTATGCCGAGGGGCGGAGCCGACGGGCGACGGGGGGAGCCGCACGACGAGGCCCTGAGTCGCCGACCGATGCGCTAGACCAGAGGACGAGGCCGCGAGTTGCCAGACGATGCATGGAGCCGCAGGGTCCAGGCAGTGACTGGCGGAACCACGCGTGGAGCCGGCGGACGAGACCTTGGGTCGACGAATTGTGCGCGCGGGGCGACTCCACCCGCGGCGCGGTCGATGCGCTCGTCGGCGCTCCATGGACGTCACGATGGACTTCACTGCTGTGGCGGGACACTGATCCTCGGCAATGGCACCAATGACGTCCAATCTCCCCGCAACGCCCGTATTCGGGCTCGGCGCGGCGTTCGACGGCGTGTCGTGCCGGTATGGGAGGGCGTGGGTTTGGTGCGTTTCACGTGAAACGGTGCGCGACGCGCCAACGAAGTTTCGCACGACTGACGGGTTGGGTAGAGTCGTCGCGGATCACCGAGGAGGCCCTGGATGGCGTTGTTCTTCCGCAAGCGCAAGCAGCAGATCAATGAAGAGGAGCTGTGGAAGGAACACAGCAACGTTTCACGTGAAACGGCCACCGCGCCACGACGAGCGGCCCACGACCTCCACGCCAGCATCGACTCCGAGTACGGCGATGAGTTCATCGACTTCAGCGAGCCCAGCCCGACGCTGCCCAGGCCCGAGCGGCCCCGCATCTTCGTGGTGGCGAACCAGAAGGGTGGCGTGGGGAAGACGACGACCACCGTGAACCTGGCTCACGCGCTCGCGATGGGCGGCTTGAACGTGCTGGTCGTCGACACGGACCCACAAGGTAACGCGTCGACTGCACTCGGCGTGCCCCACTCGCCGGGGACGAAGGGCACGTACGAGGTACTGATGGAGGGGATCGGCATCATCGAGCACGCCCAGCCCTCGCCGCACTCCCCCAACCTCCACGTGCTGCCGGCGGCCATCGACCTGGCCGCCGCAGAACTGGAGCTGGTCAACATGCGAGGCCGTGAGCACCGCATGCGCGACGCGATCATGCAGTACATCGACGAGTCCGGCGTCGACTACATCTTCTTCGACTGCCCGCCGTCGCTCGGCCTGCTCACGCTGAACGCCCTGGTGGCGTCCACGGAGATTTTGGTGCCCATTCAGACCGAGTACTACGCCCTTGAGGGCGTGACGCAGTTGATGCGGACCATTCAGCGCGTGAAGGGCAATCTCAACGACTCGATCGAGCTGAGCACCATCCTGCTCACGATGTATGACAGCCGCACGAACCTCTCGCGGGAGGTCGCTGACGAGGTGCGCAAGCACTTCCCAACGCAGACGCTGTCGAACGAGATCCCGCGCTCCGTGCGCATCGCGGAAGCGCCGAGCTTCCAGCAGACAGTCCTCAACTACCAGCCGAAGTCCCCTGGCGCCGTCGCCTATCTGGCCGCCGCCAAGGAGCTCGCCGAACGAGTGGCGGTGACCAAGTGATGGCAGCAATGAAGAAGAGTGCCCTCGGACAAGGGCTGGGGGACCTGTTCGCCCGCACCGACGCCGACGAGGTGGCGACGCTGAGCGACGGCTCAGAGTTCGCTGAGATCCCGGTGGGCAGCATCAGCCCGAACCCGCAGCAGCCGCGCACGGTCTTCGACGAAGACGACCTGCAGGAGCTTGCCGAGTCGATCCGCGAGTTCGGCGTGCTCCAGCCCATCGTGGTCAGAAGGGCCGGGGAGGACCGGTTCGAGCTCGTTATGGGCGAGCGACGATGGCGCGCCAGCCAGCAGGCAGGCCGCGACACCGTCCCGGCGATCATCAGAGGCACCGACGACACCGCGCTCCTGCGCGACGCCCTGCTGGAGAACCTGCACCGCGCCAATCTCAACCCGATCGAGGAAGCGAACGCCTACGCCCAGCTCCTTCAGGACTTCGACTGCACCAAGGAAGATCTGGCCCAGCGCATCCACCGGTCCCGCCCCCAGGTATCCAACACGCTCAGACTGCTGAACCTCCCCCCGAGGGTGCAGTCCAAGGTTGCCGCCAACGTCATCTCGGCCGGTCACGCCCGCGCGCTCCTGGGGCTCGACGATGCCGCCGAGCAGGAGCGCCTCGCTGACCGGATCGTCGCCGAGGGCCTGTCGGTCCGCTCGACGGAGGAGATCGTTGCGCTCGGCCGCGGCCGAGAGGAGAAGCGGCCCATGGTGAGAACGCCGCGCATGCCCTCGGAGCGGGAACGAGACCTGTCGACGCACCTCAGCGACCACTTCGACACCCGGGTGCGGGTCGCCATCGGGAGGAACAAGGGCAAGATCACCATCGAATTTGCATCCGGCGACGATCTGGAACGCATCATGGCCATCCTGGACGGCCGAACGGTATAGCTCCACAACGCTAAAAAGATAAACATTCAAACAGCTATATCGACAAAACGATCAAGAGAGGCGCCGAATGACCCCGCCCACCACGTCCATCCCCGACGACGACGTCGCAGGCGTCCGATCGGCGCTCCTGCGCTACCGGATCATGGCCTGGGTCGTCGGGATCCTGCTCGTCGTGCTGGTCCTCGTGGGGCTGCCGCTCAAGTACATCTGGGGCGACGGCCGCGTCGTCACCTGGACCGGCATGCCGCACGGCTGGCTCTACATGGTCCTGCTCATCACTGCGTACGACCTCGGCCGCCGCGTGAACTGGTCGATCAAGTGGTTCCTCGCCATCATGGCGGCGGGTACCGTGCCGTTCCTCTCATTCGTGGCCGAGCACTTCGCCACCAAGGATGTCCGGGCGAAGCTGCGGGCCTCGACCGCCTAGTCGCTCGGCCGGTTCGCCGCCGCTCGCTCGGCGTCCTTCGCGACCCCACGGGCGGCGTACACGCCGAACGCGACAGCGCCGGCGGCGAACACCCACCACTGGAGCGCATAGCCCCGGTGGGTGGGGGACCCTTCGGTGGACGGCAGCGTGAGTGAGGCGGCATCAAGCCCCTGACGTGCGGCCTCGTCGGCCGGCAGTGTCACGTACCCCGCCACCAGCGGCGACGGCCACGTCTGCGCGAGTGTCTGGATGCGCAGCGACCCCAGGTCGGCGCCCTCCGCGACACCTTCCGCGGGCAGATCCGGCGCCAGGAACACGCCGACGATGTTCTGGTTCCCCGACGGCGCGGCCGGCGGCTCTGCGCCCTCGGCGACGGCGCCGCGCACCACCGCGACATGCCGGCCGTCGGTCATCCGCAACGCCGTGACGACGCGAAGCGGCCCAGCCTCGCCGACGAGCACCTCGTCCGGCAGGTACGTTCCCTCGAGGGTGACCCTCCGACCGTAGACGTCCGCGACCTCGCCGGACTCGCTCACACTCTCGGCCAGGGCCACGGGCGCCTCCGCGGCCCGCTCGGCGGACACGTCGCGCGTCGACTCCTGGTACGACGCCATCTGCCACAGGCCGAGCAGCAGCATCACGCCCGCGACTACGACACCCGCAATGACGGCGAGGGCCTGCTTCGTCCGCAGCCCCATGTCAGGCGCGCGCGAGGTCGACCAGCGTCGCGAACACCTCGCCCAGCTCCCGGCCGGCGGCCTCGAAGGCCAGCGGTGCGAGCGACGTCTCCGTCATGCCGGGCGCGACGTTGCCCTCGAAGAACACCGGCCGGCCGGAGGCCTCGACGATCATGTCCGTGCGCGACAGGTGCCGCAGCCCCAGGGCCCGGTGCACCGCCACCGCGAGCTCCCGCGCGGCCAGGAGTGCGTCGTCGGACAGCTCGGCGGGGGTGACGAACCGGGTCTGACCAGCCGTGTAGCGCGACTCGTAGTCGTACACGCCGGACTCGGGACGGATCTCGACGGGGGGCAGCGCCACCGGCCCCGACCCGTCGTCGAGGACGGTGACGGCGATCTCGGTGCCGGCCACGTAGGACTCGATGACCGCGACCGATCCGTACGCGTAGGCCGCCACAAGCGCCGCGGGGAGCCCGGACGCGTCGTCGACCTTGGTGACGCCGAGCGCTGAGCCGCTGCGCGACGGCTTGACCATGAGCGGGTAGCCCAGCTGTGCTCCGATGCCCTCCATGAGGGCCGGCGCGCCGAGCTCGCGGAAGATGTCGTGGGGAAGAGCGATCTGCTTGGGGGCGGCGAGCCCGGCTGCGCGGACGACCGACGTCGCGATGGACTTGTCGAACGTCAGCCGCGACGACGCCCCCGTCGGCCCGACGAAGGGCACGTTCAGAACCTCGAGGACCTCCCGGAACGCGCCGTCCTCGCCCAGTCCGCCGTGCAGCATGGGGACGACCACGGCGTCCGGCGTGCGCCGCAGCAGCGGCACCAGGTCGGCGTTGACGTCCGCCTCGATCACCTCGCGGCCGACGTCACGCAGCGCCTGCGCGACCCGCCGGCCCGACCGCAGCGACACGTCGCGCTCGTGGCTGAGCCCACCGGCAATCACGATGATCGTCATGGATAACTCCTTGTCAGGTGAGATCGGGTCCGGGTCCGGTGGGGCGCCGCAACTCGTGGGGGGAGGCGTCGATGCCGAAGGTGTCCATGACCTCCAACTCGCGGCGCACCACGTCGGCGAAGCGCTGCACGCCGATGCGGATGCGGTCGGCGGGCGGGAAGCAGAACGAGAGCCTGACGTTGCGGGCGCCCTGGCCGTCGGCGTAGAACGCCCCGCCGGGGACGAACGCGACGCGCGCGTTGACGCCGCGCGGGAGCATCGCCTGGGAGTCGAGCCCTTCGGGGAGCGTGACCCAGACGAAGAAGCCCCCGGCCGGCCGCGTCCAGGACGCGCCGTCGGGCATCTCCTCGGCCAGCGCGTGCAGCATGGTGTCGCGGCGCTCGCGGTACATGTCGCGGTAGATCTCGATCTGTCCCTGCCAGTCCTGGGTCGCCAGGTACGTCGAGATCGCGAACTGGCTGAACACGGGCGGGCAGAGCGTCGCGGACTCCTGCGCGAGGACGAGCTTCTCGCGCACGGCGTGTGGGGCGAGGACCCAGCCGACGCGGAAGCCCGGGGCGAAGGTCTTGGAGAACGAGCCGAGGTAGATGACGTCGGCGTCCGCGGAGCGCATCGCCGGGATCGGGTCGGCGTCCAGCGTCAGCAGCCCGTACGGGTTGTCCTCGACGACGAGCACGCCCTCCTCGGCGCACACCGACAGGATGTCGAGGCGGCGCTCCCACGGCTGCGTCTTGCCGGACGGGTTGTTGAAGTTGGGGATCGTGTACAGGAACTTGATCCGCTTGCCGGCCTTCTTCAGCCGCGCGACCGTCGCGCGCAGCGCTGTGGGGTCCAGCCCGTCCTCGTCCGAACCGACGTGCACGACCTCGGTCTGGTAGCTGAGGAAGGTGCCGAGAGCTCCGACGTACGACGGCGACTCCGCGAGGATGACGTCGCCCGGGTCGCAGAAGATGCGCGTGACGAGGTCGAGGCCCTGCTGGGACCCGGCGGTGATGACCACGTCGTCGGCGTGCGCGGTGATGCCCTCGAGCGCCATGACGTCGAGGATCTGCTCCCGGAGGGCCGGCTCACCCTGCCCCGAGCCGTACTGCATGACCTGCGTGCCGTTGCTGGTGATCATGTCGGCGATCGAGCCCGCGATCTCAGGCAGCGGCAGGTCCTTGATGTTCGGCATCCCGCCGGCCAGCGACACGATCTCGGGGCGGTTGGCGACGGCGAACAACGCTCGGACGGCGGACACCCGCATGCCGTTGGTGCGCTGGGAGTAGCTGTCGACGAACCGGTCGAGCCGGGTGTCGTGTCTGGAGTGCTCGGTCACGATCCTTTACCTTGCCGTCAGGGACGCGGCGCGCCCTCTCGCATGCGCTCACTGTATCCCGTCAGGGAATGGGGGCCCGCTCAGCCCGCGGCGGCGACGGCGTCCTCGAACGCGGCCAGCTGCGTGGCCAGCTCGGCGGTGGCGTGTTCCGTGACGGCCAGCAGCAGGAGCCCGGTGCCGCGCGAGATGCGCCCACAGGCGGGCAGCGAGGTGTCCAGCGACGTGCCGCACAGCGTCCCGGCCCCGCCCACCTCGTTGGCGCCCTCGACGCCGGCGTCCGCCACGTAGGTGCTGACGTCGTCCTCGGGCCAGGTCATGACGAAGATGACCTTGTTGACGCCGTCGGAATAGTCGGCGCGCACGATGCGCTGGTTCTCCGGGGCGGGGCCTGAGCTCTCGGTCACGGCCCCGCGGACCAGGTCACCCACCTGGATGGGTGGATCCATGACGTACGCCGGCGTGGGGGACCCCGACGGCGTCGGCGACGCGGTGCTGACTGAGCGGCCGAGCGCGCCCCCGATGATCCCGCCGAGCACGAGCAGGACCACGAGTAGCGCGGGGCCGACCGCCGCGACCCACCAGGGCCGCGGACGCACCACGTCGGCCGGGGAGACCGGCTCCCAGGACTCCGGCGCCGACGGCGTCGCGGGGGAGTGCGTCATGTCAACGCAGCTCGTCGATGACCTTCTTGAGGGCGCCCTTAGTCTTGCCGCCCGTGAGCGACTTCACGACGCGCCCACCCTGGATGAACTGGAGGGTGGGCAGGCTCAGCACGCCCTGCTCAGCCGCGAGGTTCGGGTTGGTGTTGGTGTCGACCTTCACGAACTTGACGTCGACGAACTCCCGCGACAGTTCGTCGATGATCGGGGCGATCTGCTTGCACGGCGAGCACCAGTCCGCCCAGTAGTCGACGACGACGAGCTGCCCCGCCATCAGTACCTCGTCGACGAACGTCTTCTCGGTCACGTCGGTCACTGCCATGAAATCGCCTTCCGGAATGTGTGGGTCGCGGACCGAGTCTAGGCGCTGACCGCCATGGGGACCGCGTCCTCGAGCGCCTGCAGGTAGCGCTCGGCGTCGAGGGCGGCGGAGCAGCCACTGCCCGCGGCGGTGATCGCCTGCCGGTACGTGTGGTCGACGAGGTCGCCGCATGCGAACACGCCGGGGACGTTGGTGGCGGTCGACCGGCCGTCGACAAGGACGTATCCCTCGGCGTCGGTGTGCACCTGGTCCTTGACGAGGGCCGAGCGGGGGTCGTGGCCGATGGCGATGAACACGCCCTTGACGTCCAGGTCGCGCAGCTCGCCGGTGTGGGTGTCCTTCAGGGTGATGGACTCCACGGAGTTCGCGCCGTTGATGCGCTCGACGACGGAGTTCCACGCGAACTCGATCTTGGGGTCGCGCATGGCGCGGTCCTGCATGATCTTCGACGCGCGCAGCTCGTCGCGGCGGTGGACGATGACGACCTTCGAGCCGAAGCGGCTGAGGAACGTGGCCTCCTCGACCGCCGAGTCACCGCCGCCGATGACGGCGATGGGCTTGTCGCGGAAGAAGGCGCCGTCACACGTGGCGCACCAGGAGACGCCGCGCCCGGACAGGCGCTCCTCGTCGGGGAGGCCCAGCTTGCGGTAGCCGGAGCCCATGGCGAGGATCACGGTCTTGGCGTGGTACTCCTTGTCGTAGGAGTCCTTGACGATCTTGACTTCGCCCGTGAGGTCGACGGCGGTGGCGTCGTCGGTGATGAGCTCGGCTCCGAAGCGCTCGGCCTGCTTGCGCATCTGGTCCATGAGCTCCGGGCCCATGATGCCCTCGGCGAAGCCCGGGTAGTTCTCCACCTCGGTGGTGTTCATGAGCGCTCCGCCACCCTCGAACGAGCCCTCGAAGACGACGGGCTTGAGGTTGGCGCGCGCGGCGTAGATGGCCGCCGTGTAGCCGGCCGGACCTGAGCCGATGATGATGACGTCGTGGACGGTGGACATGCTTCTCCTTCGGAGGGGCGGACAGCCAGCCCCATCGTAGTGTGTGCTCACTCCCCACCAGCATACCCCTGGGGGCATACAATCTATCGCCGGGCCTTCGGCGGGAGTAGCCTCGTGCCATGAGTGACGAGCTGTCCCGCGATGAGATCCAGGCGGCGCTGGAGGTACGGCGGGAGATGGGCGCGGAGATCGAACCGGCGCTGGTGGATTCGCTCGCCGCGAAGGTCGAGGCCACTGTCAGGCGCCGGTACGAGGCCGAACTCGCCGCCGCGCGGGATCAGGGTGCGGCGGACCGTCAGGGGCAGGGCGGGCGGCTGGCCGTGGCCATCGTCTCGCTGGTCATGGCGATTCCGCTGACCGCGATCACCCTGTCGTCCGGGATCGCGGCCATGCTGCTGGTCTGGACGGGAATCGTGCTGGTCAACGTCGCGATGGCCCTGCGCCGGCCGGGCCGTCAGTAGGCGAAGACCCGGTCCACCTCGGCGGTCGGCACGTCCTCGAGCGACGCGTGGCGCCACTGCGGCCGGTTGTCCTTGTCGATCAGCAGGGCGCGGACACCCTCGACGAAGTCACCCGACGGGATGACCGTCTCGGCCAGCCTGAGGTCCTGGGCCAGCACCTCGTTGAGCCGCAGCGAGCGCGCCCGCAGCAGAGCGCGCATGGCGACGTGCACGGAGAACGGGCTCCTCGCCCGCAGGTCGCGGGCCGCCTGGCGCGCCGCCTCCGCGGGATGGTGTTCGAGTCGGTGCGCGATCTCGACGACGTCGTCGGAGGAGTAGCAGTCGTGGATCCACGCGGCCGAGTCCTCGAACAGGGGAGCGGGGAGCTCACCGTCGGCCGATTCGTCGGCCAACCCCATGAGGAGCGCGTCGCCGCCCGTGAAGGTGGCCGCGGTCAGGGCCACGTGCACGCCGACGGCGCCCGCCCGCGACAGCTCGTACATGACGCCCGCGTCGGGGAAGAAACCGATCTTGGTCTCCGGCATGGCCATGACGGTGTCGGCGTAGACGATCCGGCGGTCCACATGGCCGCCGATGCCCAGCCCGCCGCCCATCGCAATGCCGCGGAGGAACGACGTGACGGGCTTGGTGTAGTCCGCGAACATCATGTCGAGGGCGTACTCGAGCTCGAGGTAGCGGAGGAACGGGCCGCCCTCGCGGACCGTCTCGGCCAGGGCCCGGACGTCGGCGCCGGCGCAGAAGCCGCGCTCGCCCTCGCCGGCCAACTCGACGGCGGTCACCGCGTCGTCGTCGTGCCAGGCGGTGAGCGCGTCGTAAATGGCGGTGAACATGTCCTCGGTGAGGGCGTTGATCGCCCGGGGACGGTTGAGCGTGATCCGCGCGATGCCGTCCTGCACCTCGGTCAGGATGTATTCAGACATGGGGGACAGCCTAGGTGGTCGCGCACGTGCGTGTCAGTTGGCGGCTCCAGGCCGCGCTGACTAGCGGCGACGCCCGCTCAGGCCAGCCGGATGCCCGGCTTCATGCGGTTGAGGACCGCGCGGGCGGTCTCGGCGTCGATGACGAGATCGGTGGCGACGCCCGCCCTCAGGGCACCCAGGACCGGCGCGGCCTTCGACAGGCCGCTGACGACGCAGATCCGCTTCGGGATGGCCTGCAGCTCGCCGGGGGTCATCCCCGTGGCGCGCTTGTTGATCTCCAGGTCCCGGTAGGAGCCGTCCTCGCGCACCATGACCGTGCAGACGTCGCCGACGACGTTGTTCTCCCGCAGGTAGCGCAGGTCAGCGTCGCTCAGATAGTTCGACGAGTACACATGGCTCTGCAGCTCGGAGTGCAGCCCACCGACGCCGAACAAGGCGATCCGGCAGTTGGCCCGCACCGACAGGATGTGCCGGGTGCTCTGCTCCCGCCACATCGCCTCCTTCGTCGCGGGGTCGTCGAAGAACGCGGGCAGCGCCAAGAGCTGTTCCTGGCCCCCGAGCGCGGTGGCGAACTTGTGGAGGATCGACCCCACATACGGCAGGCCGGTGGTCTGATGGTTGGCGCCGCCGTTGAGTCCGATGACGGTCACGCCGGTGAGGTCGCGGGGGCGCAGGTGCGTGGCGATCGCGGAGACCGTGGTGCCCCAGGCGATGCCGACGGTGTCGCCGTCCCGCACCATGTTCCCGAGCAGACCGGCGGCCATCCTGGCGACCTGGTCGAGCCGGAAGATGCTGCTGGCCCCCGGGCGCACGTGCACGAGGTGAGCCGTGACGTGGAAGTGGCGTTCGAACAGTTCGGCTAGCCGGTTCAGGGGGCGGTCCGGGTCGACGATGGTCACCCGGACGAGGCCGCGGTCGCGGGCCTCCTTCAGCAGCCGCGACACCGTCGAGCGCGACACCCCCAGGTGATGGGCGATGGCGTCCATGGTCTCGGCCTGCACGTAATACATACGCGCCACTGTCAGCAGCTGGTCGCTGGTCCTGCTCACCCGAGCCTCCGAGACGTCGATGTCGGCACCGTCGCGGCCCATCCTAGCGGTGACCTGCACGAACGTGCAGGGGTCTTGATTTAAACGTGCAGTGCACGAATCCTGGGAGTCCGCCAGCAGAGGAGCCAGCAGCAGATGACCGCACTCACCCAGGCCCAGCGTGCCACGTCGCTTCGTGCGATGGAGTCACAACACTTCGACGTCCTCGTCATCGGTGGCGGGGTGACCGGAGCGGGGATCGCGCTGGACGCCGCCTCCCGCGGACTGCGGACCGCCGTCGTCGAGGCCCAGGACTGGGCGTCTGGCACGTCGTCGCGGTCGTCGCGTCTCGTGCACGGCGGCTTGCGCTACCTCTACAACCTCGACTTCAAGCTCGTCGCCGAGGCGCTGACCGAGCGCGGACGGCTCCTCACCACCATCGCCCCGCACCTCGTCGAGGCGCAGCCGTTCCTGTGGCCGCTCAAGCAGCGGGTGATCGAGCGCGCGTACTCGGCGGTCGGCGTCGGGCTCTATGACGCGCTCGCGGTCGCGGGCGCCGGCTTCCGCAAGACGGTCCCGCTGCAGAAGCACCTCTCCAAGGACGGCGCTCGCGGGCGCTTCCCGGACATCAAGCCCGACGCGCTGATCGGCGCCATCGAGTTCTACGATGCCCGGGTCGACGACGCCCGCCTCGTCGTCACGCTCATCCGCACCGCGGTGAAGTACGGCGCCGAGGCCGCCAGCCGGGTCAAGGTCACCGGTGTCCGGAAGAACGACGCCGGGCGCGTGGACGGCGTCGAGGCCGTGGACCTGGAGAGCGGCGACACGCTCACCATCTCGGCCACGCGGGTGATCAACGCCACCGGCGTTTGGACCGAGCAGACCCAGAAGCTCGCCGGCAGCAGCGGCGGCCTCAAGGTCCTGGCCAGCAAGGGCATCCACATCGTGCTGCCCCGGGAGCGCATCAAGGCCAGCGCGGGCATGTTCCTGCGCACCGAGAAGTCGGTGCTGTTCATCATCCCCTGGCAGCACTACTGGGTCATCGGGACCACCGACACCGCCTGGCACGAGCAGCTCGAGCATCCGGTGCCGACCAGCGCCGACATCGACTACATCCTCGCCCACGCCAACGAGGTGCTCGCCGAGCCCCTCACCCGCGACGACATCATCGGCACGTACGCCGGGCTGCGGCCGCTGCTGCAGCCGGCGGTGCTGGACGAGTCGAAGTCGACGAAGGTGTCGCGGGAACACACCGTCACGGAGGTCGCACCCGGCATGGTCTCGATCGCCGGCGGCAAGCTGACGACCTACCGGGTGATGGCCGAGGACGCCGTCGACTTCGCGCTGGGCTCCGCCGAGGCGAAGGCGAAGCCGTCGGTCACGGCCGACCTCCCGCTGCTCGGCGCGGAGGGCTTCGCGGCGGCCCGCAACCAGGCCGACCGGCTCGGTGCCCGCTACGGCCTCGACGCCGACCGGATGAAGCATCTGCTGTCGCGCTACGGATCCGAGGTGGAGTCGCTGCTGGCGACCATCGACGCCGATCCGACCATGGGCCGGCCGCTGGCCGCCGCGCCGCAGTTCCTGCGCGCGGAGGTCGCCTGGGCGTGCACCGTCGAAGGGGCCCTGCACCTCGAGGACATCCTCGTCGCGCGCGTGCGGCTCAACTCGGAGTCGCGGGACCGGGGCGGCGCCGCCGTCGACGAGGTCGGCGAGATCGCGGCCGAGGTCCTGGGCTGGGACACGGCGCGGCTCGAGCGGGAGAAGGCGAACTATCGGGCCCGCATCGCTGCGGAGATCGCGGCGGAAGAGCAGCCGACCGACGCCGCGGCGTCGGCGGAACGGATCAAGGCCGACGACATCGTCGGCTGACCCTGACCGGCGCCGGCCGCCCCGCACCGTTCCCAGCGCGGCGGCCGGCGCCCCTCGGACCGCGAGCCTCAGCGGCCCCGCGACACCTCGGGCAGCCGCCACCCCCACACCGCACCGAGGAGCCCGAGCCCGGCGAGGAACAGCAGCGCCCACGTCACACCCGCCAGCGCGAGCACGGAGCTGATGCCGCCCACGATGAGCAGGATGACGCCCATCGCGGTGTTCGACACCGCGACGTACGCCGTCCGCAGGTCCCCCTCGGCCATGTCAACGACGTAGGTCTTGCGCCCCACCCGCACGCCCGTGTGCAGCAGGGTGAGGAGGAAGTAGCCCGTCACCAGGACGACCGTGCCCCAGGTGGAGGCCCCGTCGAAGCCCGGGACCGAGACCAGGGCCACCAGCACGAGCACCACGAGCGACGCGACGGCCCCCGTCGCGGCCATGAGGACGCGGCTCGACCGGTCAGCGGCGCGCCCGAAGATCCGGCCGCCGATGAGGGACGCTACACCGGAGGCGATGACGAACCCGCCCAGGCCTGCCAGCGTGCTGGAGCCGGCCGTCGCGGCGAGCGTGACGACGAACGGCGGGCTGAGCGCGGAGACCAGCAGGAAGCTGCGGGTGGTGACGAAGCTGCGGAACTCACGGTCGTCGCGGAGGAGTCGCAGGACGCCGACGGGGGAGTCGGTGTCGTCGCCGGTGGTGGGCCCGTCCTCGACGGGCTCGCGGATGCCGGCCTGGACGGCCGCCGTCGCCACCCAGAACGCGGCTCCGAGGGCGAGGAGCCATGCCAGCTGGGTCGCCGAGAGGTTCTCGCCCGCGAAGATCCGCAGCGCGAGACCGAGCGTGATCGCGACGATGCCCGCGGCCATGGTGCCCAGCCCGTTGATCTGGCCCCGCTCGCCCTTGGGCACCGTGCGGCCCTGGACGTCCTTCGACGCGATCGACGTCAGGCAACGGCCGAGCGAGAACACGGCCAGGGCCCCGACGATCGCGACGCCCGCCGTCGTCCCGGAGCCGACGGCGGCCACCAGCGCCATCGCCGCCACCGAGACCGCCTGAACCACCGAACCCAGCACCAGCACCCACGTCCGGCGCCGGACCCGCACGACGAGCGGGGTGAGGAACGCCTGCGGCAGCATGGAGCCGGACTCGCGGATGGGCACGAGGAGGCCGATCAAAGCCGCCGGTGCGCCCAGTGCGTGCAGCAGCCACGGCAGGACGGTCGACGGCTTGACGATCTGGTCGCCCGACGACTGCAGCGCGCTGGAGAGCACCAGGCGCATCCCATTGCCAGCGACGTGGCGGCCGGCGTCCCCCGGGAGGGCCTGCTCGGCTTCCAGGTCGCGGCGCATCACCGCGGAGTACAGGCGTTCGGACATGCTCACGACGCCGACCCTAGGACACGGGGCCGACAGGCGGCTGGAGGTGTCGCGGAGTCCCGGATCCGCTGAGGTGTGTCGCCCGGCGGCGCTGCCCTATACTTGCCGTCGATTCGGGGCATTAACTCAATTGGTAGAGTGCCACCTTTGCAAGGTGGAAGTTAGGGGTTCGAGTCCCCTATGCTCCACGGCCGAACTCCCTAGTCAAACGCCCTTGACTAGGGAGTTTGTATGTTTCAGGGTGAACTCAAGTGCCCTCAGAGGGACCGAAATGGACTCGCTAACAGCACGTTCACAGCACGCGCGGCACGGCTCTGCGCGGGGTTCTAAGGGTCATGAGACGTGGATTTGGTTGGGTCCGGAAGCTGCCCAGCAACAGGTACCAGGCTTCCTTCCCTCATCCCCTGACGCCAGGGGAGAGGATCAAGGCACCCTCGACGTTCTCGCACAAGGGCGACGCGGAGCATTGGCTCAGGATGCAGGAGCGGGCCATTGAGCGAGGGGAGTGGCTCGCGCCCGAGGAAGTCGAGGCCCGACGGCCGAAGGTGCGCACTCTTCAGGAGACCTATGACCGGTTCCTGGCCCAGCGCCCGCGGCCGCTGGCCCTGTCCACGCTGACCGCGCATGAGCAGGACTGGCGTCTGCGGATCGTTCCCCACTGGGGGGCTGAGCGTGACGTGAAGACCATCACCCACGACGACGTGTGGCAATGGCGCCAGGGCCCGCTGGCCGCTGAGCGCCGCCGCGACCGGTCGTCGTTGGCCTTGTTCAGTGAGTTGCTGGCGAAGGCGGCGCATTGGGGATGGATCGACAAGAACCCCGCCGCCGGCGTGGGCATCCCGCGCCAGACGAAGGCGATGGAGCAGCGTCACGTGTTCGACCTGGACGACGTCCGACGCTACCTGCAGGCCGCCGAACCCCAGCACGTCGCGATGCTGGCCACGGTGGCCCTGGGCGGGTTGAGATCCGGTGAGGTCCGCGGTCTGCGTCGGATGGACCTCGACCTCGAGGGGCGGCGGATCCTCGTGCGCCAGGCGATCGAGCATGGCAAGGACGGCGATGCCTACCGCGTGGGTGTGAAGGTTCCCAAGACGTCGGCCGGCATCCGCTCGCTGCCGATGTCGACAACGTTGGTGACGATCTTGCGGGATCACCTCACGTTGCATCCGAGGTCGCGGGAGCAGCTCGTGTTCACCGTCGCGGATGGCAAGCCGATGGGGCCGGCCGAGGCCGACCGGCGGCACAACAGGGCGCTGGACAATATGGGGTTGCGGACCCCAGAGGCGGAGCGGCGCCGATTATGGAGGAAGGGGCTCCCGGTACCGAAGGAGGGATCACATCACGCTGCACGACCTTCGTGCTTCGTACGCCGCGTGGCTCTTCAGCGAGGGATACACGATCGCGGAAGTCATGCTCTTGCTGGGGTGGAGCGATTCCCGCATGGCGCTGGAGGTCTACAGCCGTGTCTTCCCCCGCCGAGTCGAGAGCGTTGGTCCCAAGCAGGACGAAGCCCTCAAGGGCCTCACAGTGGTCGTGGCATGAGGCGCGGTCCGTCTCCTCACGGTGGACGTGCCCGGCTGGGGTTCATAGGGGTATGAGCGAGAGGATCCTTGATGAGCACCCGTGACAGCTCTGCGCGTACGTCAAAGGGCGGGGCCCGGCGTTGGGCCTCCCTGAAGGAGGCGGCTGAGTATGTCAGCGTCCATCCCAAGACCCTGACCCGGCGCTTCAGCGACGGTTCCTTGATCCGGTACCGCGTCGGACGACGGGTGATGGTGGACCTGGATGAACTGGACGAGCTCGTGGTCGCGAGCGCCGGCGGCCTCAAGACGATGGCCGGGTGACCGCATTGCGGGTGTCGGCTTCGTGGGCACAGACCGTGAGCTCGAAGTGCGAGTCGCATCTTGCCACTAGTCTTTTGGTACGTCTAGGCTTGTGGCATGGTGGGACTGTCGGTGGCTGAAGCAGCGGAACGGCTCGGCGTGAGTCGTCAACGTGTTGTGCAGTTGATCGGCGACGGGCGTCTCCATGCGGTTCGACTGGGTCGAAGTTGGGCCATTGCCGAAGGGGAGTTGGCGAGCTTTGAGGTGGCGCGTCGGCCGAGCGTGAGGCCGATGTCGGCACGGATGGCTCGGGCAATGGTGGATCTGATCGGCCAGGGTTTCGGTGAGCCGGCTGGTGTGTCGTGGCAAGGGCTGCCGGATCGGGAGCGTTCGCGCCTGCGACGCCGGTGGGAGCAGTTGCGGGCCAGCGAGGAGCCGGCGTCGTTATTGCGGGCATGGCTGCCGCGTCGCTGTGATGTGGGTCGGTTCTCATTTCAGGGGGACGCTGCGGAGTTATTCGCGGATTCTCGGCTCAGCCCTGGTGGCGCCGCGCATCCTGCGCTTGGTTTGGCGGGTGGGGCACTGCTGGAGCCGCACGTCGCGGAGTCCGATCGGGAGGGCGTGATCTGGGATCTATTGCTAGTGGCGGTCCCGGACGGAAACGTGCTGTTGCGTTCCGAGCCGGTGGTCAGGGTGGATCTGGCGGCGTGTCTGGTCGATGTTGCCGATGCGGGTGGGGGCAGGAATGACCGGGCCGTTGCTGAATGCCTGTCCGAAGTGAGGCGACGGTGACTCCTCTGCGGCCACCGGTGAGGATGCCGGAGTGGGTGCCGTCGGCTCAGCGTGAGGCCTGGCTGCTGGCCGGACGGCTCTACCAGCGCGTTCCGGGCGGATGGACGATTGTCGGTGGCCAGATGGTGCAGTTCCATGGGTGGCGCGCAGGGGCTGTTCCGACCCGAGCGACAACCGATCTTGACGCCGGGATTGCCGCCCGGGCCAACCCGTCGGCGTTTCCGTCCATCTCGGGCGCGGTCCAGGAGCTGGGGCTTCGGCCGGTTCTCCACCCCAGCGGTGTCGAGCATCGTTGGTACAAGAAACTCGACGGTGGAGGCGAGGTTCGGGTTGACCTGCTGTTGCCGGCGGGCCTCGGGGCGCGTGGCCAGCCATCGGCCAACGGGCGTCCCGGTGTTCAGTCGCACGGAGTCCAGTGGGCTACGGACCTGAGCCGACTGTGGATATTGGCGGTGGCTGATCATCATTTCACCGTGCCTGTCCCGTCGCTGCTCGGTGCGGTTGTGGCGAAGGCCTCGGCGTTGCTGAACGTCTCTGATCGGGATCCTGCGCGCCACCTCTCAGACATCGCCTTCCTTGCCGGCATCGCGACGGCGGAGGACCTCTCGGAGAACCTGACGAGTGCGCAGGCCGCTCGCGTCATCGATGCGGTGGCGCGGGTGACGAGTCCCGGAGTAGCTCTCCTTCGGCTGCGGATGGCGATGGAGCGCGTTATGCGAAGTGAGCGCATGAAGCCGTAGCGCGCGCCGTGGCTTGCTCCCCTCAAATCGGCGGGACGTGGTCATCGGCGGGGACCTCCGGTGTGTCGTGATGGACGTCGTAGGTGTTCGGGCCGTGGCCGGGATGATGGCTGATCGACGTGCGGCTCGACGGCGTAGGCCACCGACGGCGCCGCGTCCGTCTGGCGCTGCAGGATCCGCCAGTAGAGGGCCGCGGCGGGTCGCTCTGCGGGGAGTGGCCCTTCTGTCAGCGCTTTGGCGACGAGGGCCCCGGCTGGGATCCCGCGTCCGCCGAGCAGAGCGAGGTGCCTGGCCAGCCCGGTGACGCCGGGGTCGTGGTCCAGGCCCTGGCCCAGGGCGCGCAGTTGCGCGACGTCCAGGCTCGGCATCGCGGTCAGGAGTTCCCTGTCGAGCTGGTCCTGGTAGTGCCGCGCGGCTCCGGCCTGCGCGCGTCCTCCGGTGGGGTGGCGGTCCTCCGGGTCGACGTCCGCGGCGGCTCGCCACACGGCCACATCGCCGAGCAGGTGCTCTGGGAGTTCCGTGTAGCTGGGTGCCCAGCTCGGGGTCGGGGCCTGCAGCGCGTCGAGGCGGACCTGTGCGGCGATGGTGGTCACGTGCTGGGCGCGTGCGGTGAGGTAGGGACCCCAGCGTTCGTCGTCGGCAACGGAGGCAGGGATGCGGGGGAGCCAGGGGAGGGGCCCTCCCGTGCGTTCGGGGATGAGCGTGGCCAGGAAAGCTGCAGGGTCTGCAATGTCCTCGAAGCGGTGGCCGGCTGCGATCCGGCGCAGCTCATCGAGCGGCGCTTTACCGTCGGTGGCCGCGAGGAGCCGGTGCCGCAGAGTTGGCCAGGCGTTGGCGTCGGTGAGCCCTGGTACGACATCGTCGGCTCCATGCTCGAGGATCTCCAGCTCGGGGGCGTGGCGGTGCTCGAGGGCGACGGTCAGCGCGTCGCGGTACCGGTTGACTGCGTCCGCGAGCCGCACGGCCGGGTCGTGGGCGTGCGCGATTTCGCTGGTGGCGGAGCGGGCGGCGCCGTCGCGGGCTAGGACGGTTTCGAGGATCTCGACGGCGGTGGGCGGCCGCAGCGTCTCGGGCGTGAAGGCGGAGTGTGGGTCACCCTGCCCGACGGTGGTGACGTAGCTGTGGTTCGCCTGCCGCCCTCGGGTCATGGCGACGTAGAGAAGTTGGCGGGTCTCCGTGCCGCTGAGGACGGTGTGGGCGGTGTCGACGGTTGAGCCTTGGGCGGTGTGGATGGTGGTGGCGTAGCCGAGTTCCGTGTGGTCGGCGACGTAGGCAGCGGGTAGCCACGCGCGGTGACCGGTGGTGCGGTGCCGAACCATGAGCCCGCCATCGCGGTTCACGGCCTGGACGATCCAGCGGTCGCCGTTCATGACGAAGCCGGTGGCGGAGGTCCGGAGGCGTCGATCGTTGCGCCTGGTGAGGATGACATCGCCGACGCCTGCCAGGTTCCCGTCGGACAACGCAACGGCCAAGGCGTCCTCGGGAAGGAGCACCTGGCGGGCACGGCGGTTGAGTTCGGCGACGTCCTGACGGGTGCTGGCCAGCATCAGCGAGTCGAGGCCACGGTCGGTGTCGGCCTTCCAGGCTTGGAGCGCGCCGTCCAGCGCCGTGTCGGAACTGCCCGCATGGATGCGGTCATGGTCGAGGTACCAGCCCAGCGCGGTGGGGTCCCCCTGCCGGAGGGCGAGGGAGGCGGCCTTCTCGCCGTCGTCGACGAAGCGCAGCACCTCGTCGAGCTCGACGGCGCCGTGCACGCGTCGCAGGTCGCGCAGCACGCCGCCCGCGCCGATGGCGGACAGCTGCCGGTCGTCGCCGATCAGGCGAACGCAGGCGCCTCGGGGGAGGGCGAAGTCGAGGAGCTCGGCGAGGGAGAGGGTGTCGGCCATTCCTGCCTCGTCCACGATGATCAGCGTGGCCGCATCCACCTCGTCGGTATCGCCGTGGTGGAGGTCCCAGAGCAGTTTGGCGATGGTGGTGGCGTCACCCGTCGCCTCTGCGAGGACCGCGGCCGCGGCAGCCGACGGCGCCAGGCCCAGGACTCTGCCGCCGGACTCCTCCCAGGCCCGGGTGAGGACCCGCATCGCGGTCGTCTTTCCCGTGCCCGCGGGGGCCAGCCCGAGCTGCAGTTGGTCCCCGCTGGTGGCCATGGCCCGCACCAGGCGTGCCTGCCCATCGTTCAGCGAGACGCCGTTGGCGGTCGACTCCAGCAACGCGATCTCCACCGCGAAATCGGGAGCCCGACGGCCCGCGGAGAGCGAGCCGGCTGCCACGATTCGCCGCTCCGCGTCGAGCACGGCCTGCGAGGTGTAGAGGCGAGATCCTGCGACCTCGTACATTGAGGAGCCGTCGACTCGGCGCAGCTCTGGGGGCTCTTCGATCCCGTCCCCGACGACGGTCAAGGGAACCGAGATGGCGAGTGCTCGGTCGAGGAGTTCCGTGGTGAGGAGTTCAGCCTGACCCGAGGTGGTGGCGAGTTCGCGGGACCGCCGGGACGCCTCACCGCGCAGGTGCCAGACCTGCCACGAAGCCCGCGACCGGGCGACCCGGTCCACCACTTCACCCGCCACGCGGTCCAACAGGACCTCCGTGATGTCGACGCGCGACGTAGTGGCGCGACCAAGCGAGTGGGTGAGGGTGCGCCCGATCCCTTCCACGCCGATCGCTGCTTCTGCCTGTGCCCGCCAGGTTCTGCGTTGCTCCACATGCGAGCGGGGTGGGTGCTTCGCTTCCCTGGTTTCGAGGGTGGCCTGCTGGGCCAGCCGGATCGCTTCCGCCGGCGTGGGAGGACGATCATGGCGCGTCTGAAACTCAGCCGCAAGCTCCGACTGACGAGACTCGATCAGCGCTCTGCGTGAGGACCACAGTTCCACCAGCTCGGAGGGAATCCCGACAACCTCCCGGACCGCTCGTCGCTCCAACGTTCCGGGCTCGCGTTCGACGAACTCGAGCCCGAGCGCCTCACGCAGGTGCGCCTCCAGCTGCGTGTTGTACGTCTCGCTCACGGCCACCCGGGCCTGGTAGATGAGGCGGCCATCGATGGAGCGCCACTTCCCGTCCAACCCCTGCACCTTGTTCGCAATCGCGACGTGGGTGTGAAGGTTCGGATCGCCGGCGCGGGAATCGCGATGTGTGAATGAGGCTGCGATGAGGCCGCGGACATCGATCTGCCGCACACCCGCGTGACCGGCGCGCGAGTACAACGCCTCGTCCTCCAGGAAGCGCAGCGCGTCGTCGACCGCTGCGTCGTGGGCCCGTTCGATCGCCTCGGCGACGTCACGCGGGGCGATCGCCCAGAGTGCCGAGACCGACTTCACCGGAGTGAACGTCATGTCGAATCCGGCGCACGCAGTCGACGGTTGCCGGCTCAACCGGGACACCTCCGCGGCCAGTTCTGGGGCCGTTGGCAGGCGGCCGATGCGCGCCTCGAACGTCTCCCTCGCGACGTGATTCACGATGTCGGCTCGGACGTCGGTGGGCACCGTTGCCGTTGTCGGCACCCCCTCCGAGACGCGCCATGCTGCGGTGCGCTTCTCCACCTCCAGGCGGAACTCGTTGACCGCCCCGTGCACAGGGAAGGGCTGGCCGAGGCGGGCAGCCTCGGTGACCATCGCCTTTGTCGCGTCGCTCGGCAATGCGGACAGGCGGGCCTGCATGTTCGGGTGGAAGCCGGCGCCGAACAGGGCACTCATCTGCTCCGCTGTGACGACGTCACCGACGGAAAGGTCGCCGAGGCCCGCGAGCCCACGGCCGCGCCACGACCCGGGTGCCTCGCCGCGTTCCGAGTAGTAGGAGGCCAGCGTCGCGTGGCCCTTCTCCGTCGTGTCGTGCGCAGCAACTTGCCGGGTCAGGTAGTCATACCCCGACCCAGCGGTGAGCTTGTGCAACGACACAACCATGCCCACTAGAACCCCGGACTCGGCCGCCTAACGCGCACAGACCCTCCGAAGGTGCAGTGGGTGTGTGCGACTTCACAGCGGGGTACGTGGCTGAGCGGGCGGGAGACCGGACTCCGCACGAGTCTCGAGGGGTGAGGTGGGGCCGGCTCAGCGTGGATGGGTGGAACTGGCTCCGGGAAGGGACCCGGACTCTAGGGGCCGTCCGCGAGCCTGCATCATGACGATGAGGACCCAGAGAGTGGAGCCGCCCTGCGTCACGGCTGCTCGAAGTCGTGGCCCCTCGCATCATGACCTTCAATGCCCCGGTGTCTGGATCGCACGTGGTGTCGATAGGCTCAACTCCAACAGTAAAGGGGGCTCACTTGTTCAAGAATTTCGCCGCGCCAATCGCGACACTACTCACGCTCGGCCTCACGGCCTGCAGCGCCAACGGTTCACCCGAACCAGCCCCGACGGTGACGGTAACTGCAACAGCCACAGTCACGCAGACTGTCGCTCCATCGGTGCAGCCAGCGTCTACCTTGGAAGAGACTCCCCCGAGCTCCACCGCCCAGATTGGGATGGTGTGGGCGTCTCGGGTGGACCCGGGGCGCATCAACCAACCCATCGATAGCCAGCCGACCTTCGACGGCGGTGATGGGATAGCGGTTCGCATCGAGAACCTTCTCTACGTTGACACAGCGGTCTCCGGCGACTTGGCGGATGAGTGTGCCGACGAGATCAGACTCTTTGGTACGGCCAGTGACACACACTGCCTCTACGTTCAATGGTCGTTCGATGTGCCGGCAGACTATGAGGGTGATGCAGCAGGGTTGACGCCTGGACCACTTCTCACGCCCGCTGGGCGCCAGATTGACCAAGCCAGCATCACAGAAGGCGTGCCAGGTGCGAAGAACGTAGTCATGAGCGCTTACTACCCCGGAGGCGAGCCCGGGTCCACCCTCCGGTGGGAGATTGGCAGCAACGAGGGAGAGTGGGAACCCCTCCAGTATGAGGTTCCGGACTCGGACGGCTTCCTCCCCCTCAACTTCGACTGAGTCACAGAGGGCTTCCGCAGTACGAATGGCCAGGGCGGAAGATCCTGCTGGGGTTTCCCGCTACTGGATCATCTCTCGACGATCGGTTTCGGCGAGTTTCGAGCCCCTGAGGGCAGCCTCGAAGACTATGTGTCCGGAGCAGGCATAGCAGCCCGCTACGAAGCGCTCACCGGACAAGCCACAACCGCCCGAGAAGTGGCCGCCCGAGCCCAGGGCGGGGCACAAGTAGCGCTCAACCTGCTGCAAACAGCCGGCGAGGCACTCGGCGACGCATTGGCAGACCTTGCGGCCGTCCTCGACCCCGAACGAATCATCATCGGCGGAGGATGGGGCGCCGCCGACACACCCTTAGCGAGCACCGCACACGCGGTCTATGCACGCCGCACCGGGCGCAGAGCCGACGCGGCCCGCCTTGTCCCCGCGTTGCTCGGACAGCGATCAGGCCTCCTCGGCGGCGGCGCGGCAGGAATTCGCGCTCTCACCCAGACTGGATCTGGGTGCGTGGACTCCGCCCGGATCCACTGGAGCTGAGTCGCTGAGGCCTGTTGGCCCTGCGCCGCAAAGATCCCGTAGGCGCCAGCCTCCGTGCCGCGGATAGCGGCATCACCGGATGTTGGTGGGCGCCGCTTTCGGCGCGTCGCTGGAATGAATGGCCCGGCGGATCCCGCATCCCAGCGCCAGGCACTTCGGAGGCGAGGCTGATGCGGCCGCCGCCGACCTGACCCACCTCCGTGGGAGAGTCGATCACTATCAGGTCGAAGGCATCGGCTGAACAGACCCCATCGAGAGGACCGGGCGCGAGCAGAACCATGACTGAGTATGCAGAGACATCACCCGGCCTTGCGATAGTCGCTCTGCTGCTGCTCCCCACGCTGGTCATCGCTTGCACAGTGGCTGGCATGGTGTCCCTGCGGCGCGTTGGCCTAGGCCTACGGCGGTGGCGACTCGCCCTGGCAGGAGGCCTCCTCGGGCTCACGGTCTTCGTGATCATGCTCTGGGCTCCTGTAGTGCCGCAGGAAACGGGCGTCGACCTGTACTGCGATCAAGCCTTCCTGGCCATCACCCTGCACGGTTCATCAGGCAATGCCTTCCCGAAGTGGGCCGTCATGTGCCGATCGGCCGCCGTTGGGCACCTGGTTGTCAGCTCCGGACTTACCGTCGCGTGGTTGGCATGGTGCCTACTTCAGACGGTCAGTGGTCGGAGGCGCTGAGCGGATTCCTGATGTCCCGCGTGAGTGCCCGCACCAGCTAGAAGGCTTGTGCTGTGCCGCCTCGACCGCCAAGTCCGCGGCATGACCGGATGTTGATGGGCGCCGGTTTCGGCGCGTCGCTGGAATGAATGGCCCGGGGGCCAGCCGATCCCGCATCCCAGCGCCCGGCGCTTCGGAGGCGGAGATGATGCGGCCACCGCAGACCTGACCCACCTCCGTGAGAGAGTCGATCACTATCAAGTCGAAGGCACCGACTGAACAGACCCCATCGAGAGGACCCTGCGCGAGCACAACCATGACTGAGTATGCGGATACATCACCCGGCATTGCGATAGTCGCACTGCTGCTGCTCCCCACCCTGGTCATCGCTTCTACGGCGGCCAGCCTGGTGTCCCTGCGGCGCGTGGGTCAGACCCGACGGCGGTGGCGGCTCGCCGTGATGGGAGGTCTGCTGGGGCTGATCGTCTTCGCCATCATGCTCTGGGCTCCTGTGGTCCCGCAGGAAACGGGCGTCGACCTGTACTGCGATCAAGCGTTCAGGGCCATCACCCGAAATGGTTCATCCGGCAATGCCGTTCCGCAGTGGGCCGTCATGTGCAGATCAGCCGCAGGTGAGCACCTAGTTGCCGGTGCCGGACTTACCGTCGCGTGGTTGGCATGGTGCCTAGTTCAGACAGTCCGCGGTCGGAGGCGCTGAGCGGATTCTGGTGTCCCGCGTGAGTTGTCAACGCCGGACGAAAACTGACCCCCTGTTGCCGATCGAAAATTGACCCCTCTCATGGTTGTTGTTGGTTCTACTTGGTTGGTTGGCGACGGTGGCC
>Ga0209347_1000672_pt1 | contig 76141 bp, 65 predicted proteins | sample AutmiccommuBRH23_FD_187382 | JGI IMG/M metagenome (GOLD analysis project Ga0209347, IMG submission 187382) | Deep subsurface microbial communities from Mt. Terri, Switzerland - Autotrophic microbial communities BRH/23 (SPAdes) (version 2) | ecosystem: Environmental > Aquatic > Deep subsurface >... | reverse complement strand
GGACGGCGAACCCGTGAAGGAGCAAGGGCAGGAACAGCAGCGGCTCGCCGCCTGATCAGCCATGCCGGACGGGTCCATACACCAGAATTGACTTTAGCTCCGCTGTCGCATCGTGACGACCTTCCAATATAGTTATTCATTCTACTATCTGCATCGACCCAGCTTTCAACGATGATCTGCTGCATCCACATCGCCAATGCCGTGCACAACCTAGCCGTGCTCAAGCACATCACCCTGAATCTCATTCACCTCAATCGCCTCCCACAAAACAGGGGTATCGACGCGTGCAAGGTCATTGCCCCAAAGTCAGAGGAATATCGTCCTCCCCTGTTTGAGCTTGGGCAAGGAGTTGACGCCGCTGTCCCCGACTTCTCGCCGGAGTTCTGCAACAGCACCAACAAAATATGTCATGATGTAGACGTCACACTCAAAGTGAGTTACGAAAATGAAAATCCCGTTTCGTTGCACTTTCGCAGCTACAGTCATCACCGCATCCCTGCTCCAGCCGGCGGTTGCGGCTGAAATCGATATCATCGAATTCTATAATACGCACCTTAATCACTACTTCATCACCAACCCCACGGAAGCGGCGATGATCGATGCCGGCAGTGCCGGTGCCGGATGGGTGCGGACCGGCCAGAGCTTCAAGGGCTCAGACGTTTCCGGTGTCAACCTTGCCCCAACCTGTCGTTTTTACACAACAGGCGCCAACTCGCATTTCTACACGGCTGAAGCGTCTGAGTGCAACCAACTGAAAGCGCTGAACCCCCAGAACGTACTCGGTCCTGATTACTGGACGTATGAAGGAATCGCGTTCCACGCGCGCATACGGAACGATCAGTCGTGCGGCGTCGGCAATCAACCGGTGCACCGCTTCTACAATAACCGCGCTGCCGAGGGCGACTCGAACCATCGCTTCGTAACGGACGCGTTTATCTATCAACAAATGGCGGCACAGAACTGGATCGCGGAAGGTGTAGCAATTTGCACCACCGGGAAAACCACCGGTACACCATACCAAGCGTCCAGCGGACTCCACATTACCCTGGAAATCGCGACCGCCACAGATCTCTCAAACGGCTACAGGCGCTACTGGGCCCGGATCAAACAATCAAATTCGACGAGCGTCGCCATTGCGGAGGACTTCTTGACTCTCCACTTCACAGACGGCACGGTCATCAAGCCGAGTATCTTTACGGGGAACAACGTACTTCCTGGGGGCGATGGCTTTGCAGTCTATCGCACCTACCAGTACGATGCTCCCTCGTCGCTTGTACCACTACTGTGGGAATATGGCGGCGAATTTTTTGCTCAGGCTCCCACGCCAGGCGCCCTCCAATGGCATTTCCCGGTCCGCTGACTTAAATCCCATTGCCTGCCGGTTGCCCGTCAGACGACGTGGCGCAATAACGGCAACCGCCCGAGCAACCAAGCCGTCACGACGGCGAGCGCGAATACCAGCACGGAGATCACCGGCACGGTCCACCACGGACTGCCGCTCGACAACGAGAGGCCAAGCGTTTCGCCGGTGAAATCGATATACAGCACGTGGACGCAGTAAATGCCCAGAGAGTGGGCGGAAAGCATCCTGACCGCAGGCGAAATCCACGAATCCGGGCGCTGAACCGTGCCGAGGAACAGGAACGCGCCAATCGACCCGAGCAGGACGAAAGGCGACAGGTAGCCGTAGAAAAGCTCATCGGGCGCCCCGATCTGCAACGCGCGGTAATGGGTCGCTGCGGCAACGGCTGCTGCCGAAAACGCAAACAGCGCGAGACCCGGCAGGCGACTGCTGTCCCTCAGCAGACGGCCAAGATGCGCGCCGAGGAGCAAATAGACCGCGATCCCCAGGAACGAGTGCAGCCAGTACACGTCGATCAGGCCGTACGAGAAATTGAAATGCGCCGCCACGACGGGCCATATGCAGGTGACAAAAGCCCACATCAGCAGGAAAAACCGGTTTTCCGCCACCGAGGCATGAAGGTGAACCGCGCGCATCACCGGCACGAACGCGTAGATGCCGAACAGAGCATACAGGTACCAGAGATGATACTGGACGGGGCCGGTCGTCAGCCGGCGGACAAACCCCGCCAAGTCGATGACGCTATACCCCTGCATGAATGCGTACACCGCGGACCAGAACAGCAGAGCCGGCAGCACCCGGCGCGCGCGTCGAAACAGGAAGGAAGCCAGCGGCTGTTCTCGGTTGAGCAGCAGGACGCCCGTCACCATCAGGAATAGTGGCACGGCGGTGCGTACGAAAGAATCGTAGACGTTGATGGCGAACCAGCTGTCGTCGAAACGATAGAACCCGCCCGCCGCAACATGGAGCACAACGACCAGAAACGACGCCACTGCGCGTATCACGTCGAGGCCGTAATGCGGCTCCGCCTTCATCGCGGCTCCCCTTCGGCCCGCCCCGCGCGACGCGCCACGATCGACTTCTCGGTGAACGACCAGTTCACGGCCCCCGGCAGGATGTCGACGAACGGGTACTGCGACGGGCGGGAGGTCATCATGCCAGGGACGGAAAGTCATCGAAAAAAGGCACGCCGGCGACCCTGCACAAGCCGATCGAAGCGCGAACACGCGCCAGCGCAGGCGCTGACTTTACCAGATTCGCGTATGCCGCCGCGCGCCCCGTTCGGAGCGGCCCCGCCGATCGCCCCGGCCCCGCGCCATGCCTCTGCTACACTTGCTTCTCCCCCGCGACAGCCCCTGCGCCGCACAATTCGCCTTCACCCTTCAGCACCAAACACTTTCAGACCATGGCAAACATCCAACCCGTCACCTTCGCCAAGCATGGCAAAAAACGCTGGCTGCATTTTTCATCGTATGCCTTTGCGACCAGGACTTCCGTCGTCCCGCTCATGCTGAACGAAATTCGCAGTGCCGCAAGCGCTTTCCCGATCGGCTTCGTCAAGCATCAGAACAACTGCTTTCCGGTCGCGATCCTGGGCCTGGAAGCGCAGACCAACGTGTTCGTCGATGAACAAGGTCAATGGCTGGGTGCATACGCACCGGCGGCCTTCCGGGCATGGCCGTTTTCGGTGAGCCATGCCGAGCGCGGCGAAAAACTGCTATGCGTCGACGAGGACAGCGGCTTGATCATCGACGGACCGGACGGTGAAGCGTTCTTCAACGAAGACCAAACACCGTCCGAAGCACTGCAGGGTGTGACGCGTTTTCTCGCCCGCTTCACGCAGGATCGCGACCCCTCTCTTGGCGCCTGCTCGGCGCTCGAAGCGGCAGGCCTGTTGCAGCCGTGGACGGCGGCGGTGCGTATCGGCAGCCGGCAGTGGACGATGGATCAATTCCTGCGTATCGACGAAGAAGCGCTGAACAAGCTGCGCCCCAGCACCTTGGCCTCGCTGCACAATGTCGGCGCCATCGCGCTCGCCTATTCGCAACTACACTCGATGGCACAGCTGGCGCTGGTGGGGCGTCTGGCCGAACAGCGGTTACCGCAAGCGGACGCGAGAGCAGAAACCATTTCCACGGACGCCTGAATGGGCCCACAAATGCTCCCTAGACAAACGTATAAGTGCCTGTTACGGCTAACTTATGATGTGACAACGCGCCAACAGGGGAAACACATTCTCATAATCCAGGCGCCCTGCTCAGCGGGCTGCAATCAGCAAACCCCGCGAACCTACTTCAGCACACGGGAAATGACGTGAAACACACCGAGCAGCGCCCGCTTGCGCCGCTTGCCGATGCGAGGCGTAGCCTCGACCTTGCCTCGCAAGTAAACGAGAAAATCCTGCAACACCGTGCGCAGCGGCACCTGGCGGTCGACGGACAGGGCTCCGATGCGCTCGCCCTCTTCCGCCCGGGTGCACTGAGCCATCGGCCGTCCCGGCAGGCCGGCAGCAACCCCCTCCATCGGCCGTCGCTCATCGAGCGGCAGCATGCGATGGTAGTCCGCCACCATGTCTTCACAGCTGCGTAGCGGAGTGGACAGTAGTTCCGCGCGCACCGGCGCGAGCTGCGCACGATCGGCATCGAGGGTCCGCAGCACGTCCACGAGAGCGGCGGCGTCAGGGTCGCACAGAAAACCGGTCCGCCCTTCGTGGATGCGATCGGCGAAGCCTCCCAGCCGGGTCGCCACCGGCGGCACACCCATCGCCCACAGTTCGCTTAGGGTATAGCTGAATGTCTCCGGCACTACCGATAGCAACAGACCGGCATGGGGTGCAATGCCTGCGATGATGGCGGGAAGCTCTTCACGCTGGTAGCGACGGACGATGCGGTCGCCACACAAGCCGACGAAGCGCTCACCCTCCTCCCCACAGCCAACGAGAAAGACGTCGGCAAAGACGGATACGGCCGGCAGTGCCGCAGCAAGTACATCCGCCCCTTTCTGCGGCGCCATGCTGCCCAGCACAACGAGGCGCAATCGTCCTGCGGTGGGGGGCTCCCAAGTAGGTCGCTGCGGAAATGTCATGCCGTGTGGAATGACGGCGACTGGAACGTCAGCGATGGCCGGTGCCAGACGGTGCAGATTGCGGGCTACCGACGCACTCGGTGCCACCACCCGGATGTGAGGCTGATGCAGGCGCCGATGATAGTGCCTGCGTAGCGCCTCCCAATAAGAGGGACCGGCGTCGCGGAAGAAACGGTTCAGCGGATTGTGGTCAAAGCATTCGCGCAGTCGGTCGCCTTCGCAGCGCGTGCACACGCTGTCGAAGCGGATGCTCAGCGCCGCGCAGAACGGCGTGTAATCGTGACCGACGATCAGCGTCGGCAGCGGCAGGTCGAGGATGTCCAGCGCATGGCCGATCAGCGATGAAACGATCACCGCATCGACGTGGAAGTCGCGCACGATCTCGTCGAGGATGCGCCGGTACTGAACGTGACTGATAGCGATCGAGCCGATCGGCATGTCGAGCAGCCAGTCACGGAGGGGCTGATCCATGCGGTGCGACCGGTACAGCGCGATCCGCTGCCCGAACGCCCCCCAAGTGCCGACCGAACGCAGCACGAGGTTCCAGCGTGCGCTATCGGCTTCGCAGTAATCTTCAACCCACCGGCCCAAGCCGCCGCCCCAGCTATGGGCGACATGCAGCTGCACGGGCTTGAGCATCGGTACAGGCGGGGGCACCGATGCCTCACCCCACGCTCCGGCTTCGCTGAAGCCGTGGCGGATGCGCAGCAGCGGGTGATAGGTGAGGAAGGACTGCAGCCCTGCGCGGGCGCGCGGCGCCACAGCGTCCATTGCTGCCGGCCCATCGATATACAACCAGTCGCAGGCCGCGAAACACCAACCCTGCGCAAGGAGTGCTTCCTCGGCCGCGGCAAGTCCGCACCGCGCGTCAAGCGCAGCCACCGCTGCGGCGCGCCAGTAGGCACAGAACGACGCGATTGCCGGCACTGCGAACGCCTGCCCGCGTGACAGGTGCGTCAGCCAGCGATTGACATGCCCAACGTCCATCCACAGCGGTTTGTCACCGGAAAACGGCGAAAACACCGGGCTGGCTGCCGTCAGCGGACTTGCGACGCCGATACCCGTGTCCTCGCACACGGCACGCGCCAGCAGCATGTCCCAGTCGTCCCCCACTGCACAGCTGGCATCGACGTAAATAAGGTCGTCCTCCTCGCCCTGCTGCGCCAAGGCGACGAGCACATCAACCATGTTGCTGCCGTCGGGAATGCGCAACAACTGCGGCGCGGCAATGCCGGCGAGCGCCGACGCTGGGTCCGAAAAGGCGTCGGCGTGCATTGCCTCAACAGCACAGATCACACGTCCGTCATCATGCTGGCGCAGCCAGGCCAGCAGCGACGGATGCCAGCCCGGCTCAGCATCCGCACGGACATGCACGCAGACGCGCCAGCGCGCCCCAGCAGGTGCGCGCGGCAGGGATTCCATGGCTGGTGGTAGAAACATGAACGCAGATGAGGTCAGGCCAGAACCCTGCGCACCAGCCCGGCCCCCGCACGCAATACCGCCCCGGTCACCGATTTTCGCCAGCCGCGCAGCCGCCGTGCCCCGGCCACCCGGCGCTCGGCATATGCGATGAAATCCTGCAGCACGACGCTGAACGGCACATCGGGTTTGACGGTCAACACGCCATTGATGTTCGGTTCGGCGGCGTTTGCTTGGTACCAGTCCCGATAACAGTTATGCTGCGGCGTGGTACGGAACGGATCGGGAAACACTTTCCGAAGATCCTCGCGCTGACGGTACAGTACTCGCTGTGCACGACTGATCGCCGTCCCATCATCGAAGGCAGCATATTTGCCCGAACGCTTGCCGAGTTGCGTTTGACCGGCTTTGTCGCATTGAGCCAGATACCAGTTGCGCAGCTCGATCAGCACCGGATTGTCCTTGCCGTACTTGTTCAGCATCGCTTCCTGCGCACCGCTATCGAAGCCGGAGAAGTGATAGAAGCCCAGATCCTCGTCATTGACCTTGATCCCGCCTGCAAACGAACCGGCCACACGGCGATGCGTGAGATTCCAGGTCGCGACATTGAAACCCGCATCGCGCATGACTTCGAGATCGTCGAAGAAGCACGGCGCTAGATCGACCCAGCGCTGGTCCGTGAACAAACCGCGATCGGTGTCGTCGTGACAGAAGTCGCGCAGACGCGCCGCCCACCAATCGATGAAGGCACGTCCCTGCCCGTCGGCGCGCGCGCCCAGAAAGCCGAGGTTGAACACGCCATGTCGGAGGCTGGCGAATTCGTTGTCGATGATCGACTCGAAAGTCTTCTCGGGCGCGGTCTGGTGCGGCGTCAACAGGATGGCGTGCTTGTCGAGACGACGGCTCAACTCGTCCAGACGCGAAAACACCACCATGTCGGGGTCGAAATAAAAAGCCTTTTCAGCTCCCAAGCGGTCAAACAGATGCTGGAACGCGAAACCTTTCACTGCTGTGCACAGTTCGACGACCGTATGGCCGAAAACCCATTGTTCGAGTTTGTCGATCGGCAGGTCAGCAAGCGTGATCACCGAATCGAAAGGCTCTCTGGCGAGGTCGAAGCCCGGGGGGGGATCGTCACTGAGCATCAGGTGGAATCCGATGTCCGGCGCCAGTCGCTTCACCGACGCAGCGAGCACGCGCGCCTTAGGGAGGTAGTTGGTGGTGATGCTGGTAAAAGCGTGAATACGTTGCTGGTTCATTTTCTACCCATCAGTTTCAGAACGGATCGCACGTAGCGCCAAATGCGGCTCGATGTTATGACTTCAAGTTGCGCATTCGTGTGCATTACGGCGTTGCCCAACATCTCGTTCCCCGCTGCCAATGCCTTGTTTTCGGCCTGCAGCGTCATCACGTCGGCTTCACGTTCGCGCAGAAAGCCGCTTGCGCGTTCCAGTTCATGCTCCAGCACCCCTTGATACGCGCGAGCCTCCTCGAGCAGCCGGCGTAGCGCATTGCCGTCGTCACGCAGTGCGTCGGCGAGGCGGCGGGGCTCGGCGCTCTTGGCCTCGCGTTCGGCAAAAACTTCCTCGACCACAGCAAGCGCCTCCGCCGGGTCCTGCGCAGCACGTGTCAAGCTGATGCGTTGACGAAGGAAACGCAACGGATCGGCTAGCAGGAAAGCGGCGACATTACGCGCGTACTCGGGGTGCAACGCGGCGATTACCGGTTCGGCCTCGCGCACGCGCTCGATGCGCTCGTCGCCGAAACTTACCGACCCCGCATGCAACACGAACACATCTGCGGCAAGCACATTGCGCCACCCCAGCGCTCGCGCCCGCATGCAAAAATCGCTTTCCTCACCGTAGCCGCGGCCGAAACGCGCTTCGTCGAACAGACCGACTGCATCCAGGCAAGCCCGCCGGATATACAGGCAGAAACCCACGCCGGTAGGCAGGTCGGGATGCTCGCCGGCTAGGGTATCGGCGATCAGTCGATCGAGTGCCGCGAGACCGAGCGTACCCGGCACCTCCCCACCCCAGTCCTCGAAAGGATAGGAGCAGATCGTGCCGTTATTCGAGAACGGGGTTACGGTGCCGATATCAGTGGCAGAATAAGCGGCACGGCACAGTCGGTCCAGCCAATCGTTCGCCACCTCAGTGTCGCTGTTGAGCAGTACTACGTCGCGCTCTGGGTGCAGCGCCATCGCACGGTTGACCGAACCCACGAAGCCACGGTTGCACTCATTGCGCAACAGGTGGATACGGCCCGCCGCTGCCAGCGTATCGACCAGCGCAACGACTTCCGGCTCCGGGGAGCAGTCGTCCACCACGATCAGTTCGAAATCTGCCCGCGCACTGCAGCCCAGCACTGATTCCAGGCAGCGGCGCGTTTCTTCGGCACCGCGGAATACCGGCACGATGACATCGATGAGGTTCGCGCCCGCGCCTGCGGAGCCAGGCCGCTGGATCTCGCTGCCGGCCTCGGTGCCGACGTGTTTATCGTTCACTCTCGCTTCCTTGCTGCTGTTACGCTCACGCGGGCTTGCGTACGCGGATCACTGCGTTGTCGTCCCATGCCCAGGTCTGATTGACCGCCCACAGGCTGCGCACCGCCCCCTCCAGTTCGTCCACCCGTGACTGCAGTCGCGCAGTGTACTCGTGCTGCACTGCGGCGTGCTTGCTGAAAGCATTCTCGAGCCTGCGCAGCGCGGCCGGAGAGATGACGCCGAAACGCCTCAGCATCCGCTCCATGCGCCCAGCCGGCTCCACCGGAAACGCAGGAGAAGGCAGGGCAGGGGACGGATTCGGCACCGCTGCGGCAGCTTTCAGCGGCGGCTGGCAGGCAAACGGAACCACTTCACGGCCATCGGCGCGGTGACTATGGAATTCGGGATCGAGGCCATAACCACGGCACATCAGCTCGATCAGGTCCGGATGATAGAAGCGCACGTGTTCCGGGTCGCGCCAGAAACCCAGCAACTGGCTGCGGATCGATTCGGGGTCGGGAAACACGAACACAGCCACGCCACCGGGACGCAGCGCGTGTGCGATGAGGCCGATCAGCCGGTCCACTCCGGCAGTATCGAGATGTTCGACGAAATGCGAACAATAAATGCCGTCGAACCGGCCGCCGGCGCCGGCGAGATAGTCGAGCGCATCGGCCTCCTCGATGTCGAATCCTAGGCCGCGCGCATAGCGCACCGAGGCGGAATCGCGCTCGACGCCGCGCGCAGCAATGCCGCGCTGACGCAGGATGTCGAGAAACACCGCGGTCCCGCAGGCCACTTCCAGCACCTCGTTACAACCATCGAAATGCCCTGCGAGCGGCAGTTGCATGCGGTACAACAGGCCGTGGTCCCGCAGGCCGAAAGCATAGTGGGCATAGCCTGACACCGTACTGCTCGACGAAGGCAGCGCCGGCAACGGGTGAAGAGCCTCGAGCGCCTCTTCCAAGCCCCCCGCCAATTCAGGTGCCCGGGCAGGAAATGTCTCGCGGAAGGCGGCATCCGCCGCCTCGTCACCACTGGCATAAATACCCGACGCCAGCGCAACCACGTCGGCGAGCCACAACCGCGCACGCGAGCCCGCCGGCGGCAATGCCACACCGGGCACGCGCATCAGCACCGGATAGCCGAGCAGCACGCCGACGCGCACCATGTCCATGCTCGCACCGGTCACGCTGTCAATGACGATCACGTCCGGGCGATGCACCAGCAATTCATCGGTGAAATGACGGTTCGCCAGTTGCTGCTGGAAATCAGCACCCAGCGCTCGCCAGCGTGGATGGACACTGAGCCGGCGAACCTCGTCGAGACGACAATCAGCGACGGCGAACTCATCGGCTTCGGGGTCGAAGCGTAGCGCGAAGCGTCGCTCATCGACGCCACCCACTGGTGCGCTATCGAATCCACCCTCCTCCACCACCCGCAGCAAGCGCAAAACCGGCCTCGACGCGGCAGTCATCGCCATCCCTGGCATGCGCTACAGGACATCGGCAAAACCACTGCGCAGGCGACGGAACACCGCATGGCCGACGAGTAACGCCCCCGCGGCGGCGACCCACCACACCAGCAGTTCCTCCCATGCCGGCCAATGCCCGAAAATGAGTACGCCCCGGAACATTTCCACGACGTGGGTCATCGGGTTGAGCCACAACAGGTGACGATAGCTCTCAGGCACCGCCGTGATCGGGTAGAACACCGGACTCAGGAACATCATCGCCGTGGTGATGAAACCGGTCACCTGGGCGACATCGCGCAGGAATACCCCCAACGCCGCAACGAGCCACGACAACCCCACCAGCACCAGCAGGAAAGGCAGCAGCACCAGCGGCAGGGCGACCACCGAAAGCGGCGGCACCCCCATGCTGACACCGACGAAGACCAGCAATACCACCAATGAAAAGGCAAAGTGCAGACACGCCGCGAGCACTGCCACATAGCTCAGGATCTCGAGCGGGAACACCACTTTCTTGACGTAATTGACGTTCTCAAGGATCAGCATCGGCGAGCGGTTGAGTACATCGGCAAACAGCGAGAATACCGATACCCCGCAAAACAGCACCGCGGCGAACATCGCCTTGCTGTCGCCCACTCCGCCCCATCGCACCTGAAAGACCACGCCAAACACGAACGCATACACCGCCAGCATCAGAAGCGGCGCCAGCACGAGCCAGACGGCGCCAAGCGCCGAGCCGCGATAACGCCGCATGATCTCGCGCCGGGTCATTTCACGCAGCAACTCCCGATGCCGCCAGGCCAGCCCGACCGGCTGCAGCACGCGCAGCGATGCAGCCTCAGCCATGGCACGCCTCGGCTGTCGCATCCGCCTGCTCCATTTCCCGGGTCTCGTCGTCATGCAACACCTGCAGCTGAATCGACGCCATCGGCACACCGAGCAACCCGTGCGTGACATGTGACGCGACACAGCGAATCACCAGTGCATCGTGCACCCAATGATGCTGAACGTGATGCTCCTGGGTGCCAGCGGCAATGCCCACGCTGATCGCGTATTCGCCCGAAGGCAGGTAAGGCAGACGGAAGGCGAAGCGTGCCGCACCCTGCATACCGGCCTCGAATACTGGAGCCGCATCCAGGCATGCCAGGTAGGTGTTCTCACCGAACAGCACTTGCCCCAGGCGGTCCTTGAACATGAAGCCGACGATGAGATCCGCCGCTTGCGCAAACGCTTCGAAACGCACTTCGAGCGTGACTTCCTCACCGCCCACCAGCCAGGCAAGCGGACGCCCCGCATGATCACGCATGCCGACCCAGTTCACCTTCACATGCCCGGTACCAAAACCTCGCGCTTCGACGTCGAACGGCAAAATCTCCAGATCGTTGCGCAGATTCGAATGGAGCAGCAGGTCGCGGCGAGCGTCATGGGCGAGGAGTTCGCCCTCCGGCGCCGGGCGCGCCATGTCGCCCCCGGCACCGCCTTCGTTCGGACGCAGGCCAGCGACCTCTTGCCGCTCGGCATAGACCGCTTCCAGATAGGCTTCGGTGACATCCTTGGCGGTGCCGGCCATGCGCAGTGAACCGTGTTCGAGCCACAGCGCCCGATCGCACAGGCTAGTTACAGACGGAATATCGTGGCTTACCAGTAGCAGCACGCCGCGCGAGCGGAATTCGCGCAGAAAGCGCATACATTTCTGCGCGAACATCGCATCGCCCACGGCCAACGCCTCGTCGACGATCAGAACATCGGCATCGACGTGGGCGACTACCGCGAACGCCAGGCGCAGGAACATGCCGCTGGAGTAGTGCTTGACCGGCTCGTGGACGAAGTCGCCAATCTCGGCGAAAGCCAGGATGTCGGCCATACGGGCATCAATCTGCGCACGCGACAGACCGAGAATGGCGGCGTTCAGGTAGACGTTTTCGATCCCGGTGAACTCGGGGTTGAAACCGGCACCCAGTTCGAGCAATGCCGCGATCCGTCCATGCACCTGCACCTGCCCTTCGGTCGGTTCGAGAGTGCCGCACAGGAGTTGCAGCAAAGTCGACTTGCCAGCACCATTGCGCCCGATAATGCCGATGGCCTCTCCCCGGCGGACGCTGAAACTCAGGTCGCGCAGGCTCCAAAAGTGCCTGGCCCGTCGATGCGGGCCGCGCCACAGCAGATCGAGCAAACGGTGATGGGGTGCGGTGTAGGTTTCATAGCACTTGCCCAGGCCGCGCACCCGGATCACTTCGCCGTCAACAGCGCTCATATCGACAACCTAATCGCCCTTCCGAGCGATGTCCACGATCACTTTTCAGCCGCGTGTGCATGCGCCTTGAAGTCAATCGGCTTGACCAAGGCCTTGATCGCATCCTGGTCCACCTCGATGCCAGGCAGCTTGCCGATGCGTTCGTACTGCTGGCCGATCGCCATCCGACGGTACTTGAGCGTCTCGTCGCGCACGAGCTTGTCCTTGACTTCATCGAACGGAATCGTGGTCTCGGCCTTGCGCTCGATCAAGCGGATTACGTGGAAACCGAACGGCGACTCGACCGGACCGGTAAGTTCACCCACCGCCTTCATGCCGAAAACCGCGTCCTCGAACGGCTTGACCATACGACCACGGCCGAAGAAGCCAAGATCGCCGCCACTGCCCTTGCCGGTAGGATCCTCGGTGAATTCTTCGGCGAGCTTACCGAAATCCTGATCGCCCTTCTGCGCCAACGCGAGCACAAGCTTGGCGAGCGCCAGCGCTTCGTCCCTAGTGCGCCCTTCGGTCTTGACCAGTACATGCTGCGCGTGCACCTGTTCCGGCTGGATGAACTGCTTGGGGTTGGCAAGATAGAATTCGCGCGCTGCCGCGGTGAAATCGGAGACTTGCCGGCGGTCCACCAGATGATCAAGCTGCACCTGCGCTGCTGCGCGCTCGGCGGAAGCATCGATTTTCCAGCGCTCGTCCGCATTCAACTCACGGGAACGCGCCTCGTCTGCCAGTTTGCGGACCGCGAACAGCTGTGCGACGAAATCGCGCAGGCGCTTCTCGCTCGCCAGTACCTCCGCCCTACCCTGTTCCGGCACAAAGTTTTCCACCGCAAGCTGAACATCGCGACGGGTGATCACTGTATCTCCCTGTTTTACGAGGACTTCGTCAGCAGCGAACACCACAGCCGGAACACAGGACAACATAAAAACAAGAATCTTTTTCTTCATGCATGAAGCTCGAAAACGGATTGACAAAAAAAGCAGGCCGAAACCGGCCTGCTTTTCAATGCTGAGAATTACTGTCAGCGGCCTTCGAAATAAAATGCACAGCTCGAAGTCGAATTGCAGGTCAAGCCGGATGAATACTTACTCTTGCTGCTGGCGTTGATGTAGTACGTCTTGCCGGCCGCCAGTCGACAGTAAATGTATGGATTCGCGTTCGGATTGTTGGTCGTGAAATTGATCCGGCTGCTTTCAGTACCCTGGACGACGCAAGCCGCGTCCTTTCCTGTGGTGCTGGTGTCACCCGGCGTCTGGGAAATTACCAACAACTTTGCTGCCATCGACCCGGTCTGCACCGTCGCCGACGCGGAGCCCGTGTAACTCCCGGTCGCCGGGGACGCCAGCTTGAACGCATAAACCGTGGTGGCGTCGGGGCGATATCCGACTCGCGCAAAGGGCGACAGCGGCAACTTGGTGTCGACGCAAACCAGCGTCGAACTTGAGACGCAAGAGCCTGCCGAACCGCCGTCACCGGAACCATCCCCGCCACTGCTTGTTGCGGTAAAGCTCGCCGAAACGCTCCTGTTCGCATTCATCGTCACGGTACAAACGTTGCTGCTCGCAGAATCGCACCCCGACCAAGTCGAAAACGAATAGCCGGACTTGGGTGACGCCGTCACCTTCACTGTCGTGCCAGGCGCATAACCGCCACTACTGGGCTTCGTCGGGCTGAACGTATAAGTTCCATTGGATCCGGAAACAGTCAGAGTGTAGCCTGTAACCGCGCCATCACCGGAGGAGATGGCCTTAACCGTCACATTGCCGGCCGCATCGATCGCGACACTACCCAACTCGTAACTGGTTGCCGGCCCGCCATCGACAGAGACGGAGAGACTTGCCGCCTGCAAGGAGGACGCCGCGAACAGTCCAACAATAGCGGCGGATAGCACGAGTCGTTTCATGGCATGTCTCGAGAAAAAACCTAAGGTCATTATAACAGCAGCAAAAAAAAACACCGGCCTTTCGGCCGGTGTCTGTACTACCAAATGTTACAGAAACTAATTAGAGAGGTGCGCTGCCGGTGATGCCGCGCTGACCCTTATGCATCGTGGTGCCGCCGTAATTCGACAGCACATTCACGCCCTCGACTGCCAACGTGCCATTGGTGAAGGAAGTCGCCGCAAAACCGATCACCGGCAGACCCGTCACCGTTGCACCCGTGCCAATCAGGCCAGTCCTAGCAGCCGTCGAAGCAAAACCGATATCCATCCAGCCGGCATTGAAGCCCGGAGCCAGCTCGATCTGGGCTTGGGTAAACTCGGCGCCCAGCAGGCCACCGGTCGTGCCGTTTTCGACGATCGAGATCGTGTTCACTTCGTTGCACAAGGCCGCGCTCGTCGCTTCCGGCGCCGGCGAGAAATCGTCTTCACCGACTTCACGCTGCTCTTCGCGGTCGTAGTAAGTGATGCTGATTTCGTCGCACGACCGGCTTTCCTCAGCATCCCAAGCCTCCGAGAACGGAGCGCGCGGAGCGCCAGCACCGTTCACATAGAAGCGCTTCGTCGGGAAAGTGACAACCCAGTCGGTCAGCGCGTCGAAGTCGAGACCGACGACGTAGTCGTTAATGACATTGGTGCGGGCGAGCACCGCCGACACAGCATCAACCGATTGCGGGAAAGCGGAATTCACCACCACGTTGCCGTCGAGAATGTCAGCGTTGTTAACACCTTCTTCCAAGCTCGGGGACAGGGAACCGGTAGTGGTGTAGGTGCCCATGCCATTCAGCCAGAAGTCGTCGAGCGCAACGGCATCAACGGTGCTGGACAGGCCGGCTTCGACGTTGATCAGGGTATTGAAGCCATACAGGCCGCCGGTCGCCGGCAGCTCGCCGGTGGCGTTCGAAGCGTCCGCACGCACGACCGCGCAATCAGCCGGGACACCGGCCGAGGTATGCGTTGCGGCAGCAGCAACGTCCGGATCCTGCACATCACCCATCTCGATGATCTCGAGATAGCCTTCACGGGCACGGTCGTTGCCATTAACGCTGTCGGCCGTGTAACGGAAGTTACGGAATGACACGCCGCTGGCCGGAATTGCCGGCGCGGTGCACGAAGTGTCGGCCGTGGCGATCTTGGCGCCCGTGTCCGTGCGGGTGATCACGCCGGTCCACTCGTCCTTCGGCGACAGATAGAGGTTGAAGTCGAGCACTTCCTGGCTGTTCTTGCCTTCCAGGAAGCGAACCTTGACAGCCTTGACTTCATCGGTGGTATTGACCACATGCACATACGTGTCATAGCCGTCCTGCACGGTGTAATACGGGTACAGCAGAACCTGACCCAGTCCGTCCGGATTGACGTGAACGGCATGCGCCGAACCAACCACACCCAGACCGGCGACCATGGAAGCAAGAAGTTGTTTCTTCATCGCGAAATCTACCTTTTGATTGAAATGAAACTGCCGTTAAACCAAGTCATCTAACGCGCATCCGGCTATGTGCTTGGCTTACGCCCGATAAGTTTCTCATGGCACCCTTGTGAGCGCAAGGCTCAACCTGCAGTGTCATCATAGCAAACGCTTTGTAAGCGTTCGTAGGCATTTTGACGTTTTTTTCATCATGCAGATGCGGTTAGTGCAGGCCACGTTGCATATTCGCAACACTAGCGCGCCTGGTACAACCACCACTCACCGTCCACCCGCACCCAGCGCTCCGGCGTGACGCGCTCGACGAGGCCTTTCGGCGCCGCCTTTACGCCGCGCGGGCTGTCGTACGCGGTCTCCATCTCGACCTCACAGGCATCTGCCGAAGGGCATTCCACCTTCAGGACGCGAGCGGAGCGGAAGCTCGCGCGAGGGGGGCGAGAGCGGATCCAGTTCTCGTAATTCACCATGTCGCGGTAGGACGGCGTGAAGAAGCCGTAGGCGGCTTTGAAGTCTCGGGCGATCAGGGCATCGAAGCGTGCCTGGGCGCGTTTCGCCACTGCTTCTTCCGGCGTCGCCGGGGTGACGGTAGCGCAGGCGCCGAGCAGGGCGAGCGGCAATAGTGCACTGCAGACCAGTTGGGGAAGGCGGATATTCACGATGGGCATTCTCCTTTTGATTATCGGGGCCAGCGCCCAACACGCGTTCAGGATGCGGGGACTGGGGCTGGAGTCTCTTCGGGTGCCGGCAGCACATTCTTCCCGGCGCCGGGATCAGCCTCGAAGCGCTCCCAGCCAGGCAGGACACTCAGGCCTTCCATGCGCCGGCGCATTTCGATGCCAAGTTCACGCACCTGCTGGTCACTTTGCACCACCCGCGGAGTGATCATTACCAGCAGCTCGGTGCGTCGGGTGACATCACTGGTCGTGCCGAACAGAGGCCCGAGCACCGGAATGTCGTGCAGCCACGGCACGCCCGTTTTTCCGTTGGTGTCCGAATCGCGAATCAGGCCACCGAGGATCACGGTTTCGCCAGTGCGCACCGCTACTTTGCTCGCCACCTCGCGCTGATTGAAGCTGCGCTGGCCGGTCGCATCATCGACTGCGCCGACGTCGGTGACCGACTGCTTGATGTCCATCGCGACCATGCCTCCCGCATTGGCCGAGGGCGTCACCTGCAACATTACGCCGGTGTCCTTGTACTGGATCGAGGTGCTGGTGGTGCCGCCGTCGGTCACGGTCTGCGTCGAGCGAATCGGCTGCTGGTCGCCGACGTGGATGACGGCAGTGTGGTTATCGAGGACCATGACACTGGGACTGGAAATGACGTTCACGAGGGATTTCTGCGCCATTGCGTTGAGCACGGCCCGCACCTGCCCCGCGGCATTGGTAATGCTGTAGGAAAAACCCGGCACGGTACGACCGAGGGTTTCGCTGGCACGGTCGGTGAAGAGGCCGCTGCCGCGATAATCGCCGCCAAGCTTGCCCTCAAAGAACCATTGCAGGCCAAACCGGGTTTCGTCGCTGAGGGTGACTTCGAGAATGCTGGCCTCGATCAGAACCTGGGTCGGAGACAGATCGAGGCGCCGTAACGCCGCTTCGATCTTGCGATATTCGGAGCCCGGCCCATAGATCAGCAAGGCGTTGTTGAATTCGTCAGCGACCACCCGCACCAGCGGGCCGAGCGAGAACTGTGTCGTCGCCGGCGTTTGGCCGCCGTCGTTGCGACCGACGTTGTTAAGCGCCTGCGACATCATGCCCGAGGCGCCGAGACCGGTGCGTCCGATGGACGACAATCCGGGCGCCACGCCGCTGTCCGCCTGGGGACGCGCCGGGCCTGCCTGTCCGCCGCCGAACACTGCGCTGAGCAGGCCGCCGAGGTGCTGGGCTGAACCATTTTGCACAGGATAGACGTAGAGCTGTGGTTCGGTACCACCTTCCGTCGGGCGATCGAGCTTCTCGATCCACTCCTTCGCCTGCTGCAGATAATACGCCCGCGGGGTAACCACGAGCAGCGCGTTCAGGCGCTCTATGGGGAGGATGCGCACTACCCCCCCGAGTGGACCGAACGTCGGCAGCTGCTTGATTTCAAGTGGCGCCTGCTGCTGGTTCTCGCCGCGGGCAACAGGTGCAGCAGGTGCTGCAGCTGCGGGTGCACCGGTCACCGCCCGTAGGGCGGCCTCGAGTTCCTTGGCAGACGCATATTCAAGCGGGAACAGCCCTACGGACATGCCTTTGAGCATGTCGACGTCGAATATATTGACAAAATCCAGCCAGCCTTCGAGCTGATTTCTCGAGCCGGACAAAATCAGCAGGTTGCGTACGGTATCGACCCGCACGAAGGCTTCGGCAGGGGCCACTGGACGAAGGATGTCGGCCATCTCGGTTGCGCCGACGAACTGCAGCGGCACGACCACCATGCCTTGTCCCGCAGGGATGGCCCTGACATTGACCGCGGAAGCCCCCACTCCCCTGAGCAATTCAGGGTTGCCGACGTGATACAGCCCCTGCGCATCTCGCGCGAGAGTCAGCCCGTTTGCGGCCAAGACCGATTCGAGAATCGACAGAATTTTATCGGGCGGCACCGGCCCCTGGGTATGAATCGTGACTTCGCCCCCAAGGGGCTGATGCACCGTGTAATCGAGCTTGAGCAGATCTCCGAGAATGGCATGGACGAAATCGGTCACCGGAGCCTGCTCAAATTTGAGCGAAACTGCTCCCCCTCTGGAAATACTGACCGCTTTCGAAGCCGGCAGGTTGATCAGGCGGTCGTTGCCGGCTAGCAGGGTGGGCTCGCGGCGCGGGACAGTTTCAGCTTCCGCCTTTTCCGCTTCGCCCCCCGCTTTCGCTGCAGCGGGAGCGGTTTTCCCTCCGACGCCGGAGGTTACGCCTGCGGTCTTGGCACGGGCATCTCGATCCACCGCGCCCATCTCATCCTTCATCGGTCCGCCAGAGGCACATCCGGCGAGGAGAACTGCAACGCTGCCGAGCACGATAAGACAAACACGAAAAAATGGGTTGCGGATTGACATGTCGAAGGGGGTCATTTTTTTTCGAGCCCGAGCCGGGCGGCACGCCGCTCGGTGAGGCGTTGCGCGAGGGAGCCGCGGCCAGGTTTGGCCAGGGCAGGTGCGGCAGCACCGGGCGAGGCCGTCGGCCCTGCCTCTGGTGCGCCCCGGGCGGCGGAAGGTTCCGGCGATGGCTTGCTATTATCGGCCACAGCGGGCTGGGCGCTGCCCCTCACCACAGGGACGACGCCTCTGCCTCGCCCCGGGATCGACAGCCGGGTAACCTCCTGAGGCTGCGCGGCGTGCTTGAGTGTGAGCAGGCGCCGCTCCCCGCCCTGGATAAAGCTCGCTTGATTGCCGTCGAGGGCGCCCAATGTCCACGGCCCGAAGCTGTCCCCCTGCTTGAGTCGGCTGACCTTGTTGTCGGCCCGCAGCATCAGATGTTTGTCTTCGCCGACAGTGAAAATGCCGAGCAGCAACACGTCCTGGAGCGGATCGGGTGTCGGCGACGCTTCGACTGCCGCGACCTCCGGCGACGGAGGCGGGCGACGCGTCTGGGCAAAGACGGGACGATCAAGCGTCTGCCACAGGGCCACCAGATCGGTAATTTCGCGTTCGATCTTTTCGGCCTGCACGGACGAAGGATCGGGCCGTTGCGCCGGAGGCGGCGTCCAGTTGGTACCGCCTCCAACCCACACTGCGCCGACAGCGGCGAGCAGCACAGCATCGACACCAAGCAGAACGGAGAATGTCGTCAGCTTCACGGCTGGAGGTGCAACACACTGAGATCGAGTTGCCCCACCAGCCGCTCTTGAGATTGCGGCTCGCCGCGACGCGCACGAGGCACCGAGGCACTGAGCTGGACGTTATCAACGAGAATCACCGGCGTCTCGCGGTCAAACCCCGCCAGCAGGCTGCGAAGGCCTTCGAGATTGCCATCGACCGTGAGCTTGAGCGGAAGCTGGGTGAAGCCGGCATGGGGGCGTGCGGGCAGTATCTGGCTGCCGACAACTCCCAGCCCTGCAGCTTCGGCAAGCTGACGGATGCGCTGCTGCATGTCCGTGCCGATGCGGGCTGCATCAGTGGCAGCCGGATAGGCGTAGCGAGACAGATCTGCACCGACGCTGGCCAAGGAGGCGTGGACTTGCGGCCCCACTTCACGCAGACCCAGCAGGCGGGCATAACGCGGCTCGATCGACGCCATCGTCTCTTGTGCCCAGAAAAGCTTGCCGAGCAGCAAATATGTGACCAGGGCAAGCATCGCCAGCGCTGCTACCAGCACGCTCGCCACGACCACTCGACCATCGCGCCCGGGGAAATGCGTGTCCACGACAAGCCTCACCGTGCCTTCTCCTCGCCCGGGATGACGAATTCGATGACGAAGTTCTCCTTATTGGAACCTGCAGCACGTGAAATAGGGGATGGCGCACGTACATTCCGGAACGGGGAACCCGGTGCACCGAGAATCTTCATCAGTTGAGCGGCATCGGCCGCTTGCCCAACGATACGCACCTGTCGCCCCTGTACTTCGAGCCGACTGAGGAAAGCGTCGTCGGGCAGGAGCAGCGTAATGAGTTCAAGCAACTGAGGCAGTTCCTGCCGCTGCTCCAAGTGGGCACGCAGTGCACGCGCACGTTCGTTGCCAACTGCAAGTGCACTGCGCGCGCCCAGCAGACCGGCGACTTCGGTCTCGAGCGCCGCATACTGGCGCTGCGCATCGAACACGCGCTCGCGCGCCTGCAGCACCGGCGTCACTGCCAATGCGAGCATCAGCACGAAGGCACCGGCGAGCGCGAGCACGATGCGATTGCGGGTGACACGCATGCGTTTCACCCGATGATGCTCGCCATAACCCTGAAGCACGACCGGAGCGGTCGCCCCAGCCCAGACTTCAGGCTCGTCACCCGCCAGCCGTACCTGCTCGTGTGCGAGCGCAGCCCTCACGTGCGAACGTGCGGCAAGCGCCAGACGCACGCTCACTTGCGTGCCCGCTGGTTCGACGCGCCATCCCCGCACGGTTTCATCGGGGGGGAACGGACTGACCGCAAGGACTTCGAGCTCGATCGCCTGGCGCAATTCGTCGCCAGCAAGCCGGGGCAGTCTGAATTCGCGCATCAGCACACTGTCTTCCGGCAGCACCATGGCCAGGGCCGCTGCCGGGACATTTGCCGGTGCCGGTGTGGCCGATACCCCGAGACGCAGCGCTTCGCAACCGCCTGGCATCAGAACCCTGATCGCCTCCTGCGGCGTCAGCCAAGCCAGCGACGGCCACTGGAAAGCTTCATTCCAGCCGTTGCGCCAGACCTGGCCGATCCTGCGCAGATCAAAGCCGAACAGGCTCGGATTGCCGGCCTCAAGCGCCATGCCCGTCCTCGCTCACAAAGCTGCGCACCGGTTCGACGCGCATGCTGCGCCATGGCAACCCCGCCGGCCCTTCGGCGCCGAGGTCGACCCAGCGGGCGCGCGCCAGCGTGCGCCCACCTTCGCCGTGGTAAAACGCCTCAAGGTAATAAACGGTGCCGGAAGACGACAGAATATGCTCCTGAGTAAAAGCGGTCGTGTCAATCGAAGGCTCCTTCGCGTCGCGCGCCGCCGAAAAGGCATCCGCGACTGCGGCGTCGCCCCGGGCAAGCACTCTCAGCACGCCTTTTGAAGCTGCAAGGGGATCCACGCCCGCCGCCCCGGTTTGCGTCGTCACAAAACCGCGAATTTTATCATAGATATCAAAACTCACTCCGAGCACTTGGAGCAGGTCTTCCGGGGTATCGAGGGGGCCGCCCCGCGTGCGAAAAGCCACGCCCGCGGCTTCGTAGGCCGGGTTCTCGGCACCGAGCGGCAATGCATCCTCGTCCGGGTCACGCCAATCGGCAATGCGCTGCGCCAGCAGTTCGGCATTGTCGGCGTCAAGGCCGGCGCCGAACACAAACAGATCGTGCAGCAACGCTTCCGGGGCGCCGTTCAGGTCCACAAACCCCCCGCCAGGCGATACGCGCACGACAAGCTGCCGGCCATCGATGGGGTAACTCAAGGTGAGACGACGGTCGACCGAGTCCGTGGCGAACTTCAATTCGCGCGCCGCGAGCTGGATAGCGGCATCGCCATAGGCTGCGGCCTCAGCGAAGCCCCGCGCACTTTGCGCGCCGCGCACTTCGCCCCGGGACGACGCGGCCAAGCTCATGGCGAATATCGACAGCGCAGCCACGACCCACATCACCGCCACCAGCGCCATGCCCGCAGCCCTGCGCGGTGACAAGCAACCGACGATCGCACCGGCAGACCAAACGGCAGCGCGCCTCATTGGGCACGATCCATTGCCGTCGTATTTACATCGAGGCCCGGCTCGGCCGCCAGCACCGGGACGATCAGGTCTGGCCAGCTCGCTCCATCGACCCGCAACTTGAAAGCGACACGCCCAGGCAGGACGACGGCATCGCTCCAATTGTCCTGCCAGTCGCTGCGCCCAAGACGCTGATAGGCGACGGAGAACGAATCGAGCCGCCGCACCAGGATACGGGCCGGTTCGATCCCCCAGTTCGGGCGAGCATCCGGATCGGCTGCAAAAGCCTGCAGCGGGGGCACGAACGGCACCCATTGCAGCACCAGGTCGAAACCTTCCGCCTCGGACCGCACCGACAGCCGCAGCCAGTGCAGCCCACCGACACCGTGACGGGCAGGCATCGGCGCAAGCCATTCGAGCGCTTGGGGCTCGCCGAGGAAATCGGGCACTTCGGTGCCGTCGTCGAGTTTGCGCCGGTGCGCAACCGATGCCTCGCCGACGATCCGGCGAAGAAAGCCACTGACAAGGCGCATATCGTCGGCGCGCTCGCTGCGTGCTTCGAGACGGGAACCGGATTCACCGAAAGTGCGCAGTGCCGCTACCAGCCCCAGCATGATCAGCGACAGCAGGCTGAGCGCAATGATGATCTCGACCAACGTAAAGCCGCGCCCCGCGCGCTGCCGCTTCATCGCCCTCCTCCGGCATTGATATCGATGATCGCCGGGTCGACTTCCGGGCGCACGGTAACGAGGCGGAAACGGCGCTCGGCGCCGCGATCTTCCCAGCTGACCTCGACTTCGATGTTTTGCAGCGTCCAAGCCTCGGGACGCCCATCAAGCGGTGCCACCGGGGCGGTGCGCAGATGCCAGTCGAAGCCGTCGGCAGCGCCCGACACCTCCAGACCTCCGGGTGGAACCGAATCGTACTGGGCAAGGATGGATTCGGCGACGAGGACGGCACGCACGTGCCGTTCGGCTTCGCCTGCCGCACGCATGCTGCCGCCCAGGGCTTGATAGAGTACACCCAACGCCAGCGCCATGATGGAAAACGCGACCAGCACCTCGATGAGGGAAAATCCGTGCTCACGAATGCTACGGTGCACGACCTTCATCCACCCAGCGGCTCCTGAGACACCCGCCCGAACAGCCAGTCGACGCGCAGGCGCAGGCCGTCTCCGGACGGACGTTCGAGTTCGATGCTGCCACCGGTTGCACTGCCGTCGGGATAAAAGCGGATCCCGGCGCGCTTGCCGGCTGCGATTTCCGTGTCGGCGACGATCGCGCGGACCTTGAGTTTTTCCGGGATCGTCTCGGCGGGCTCAGGGCCGACACCGAAGCGATGGCCCTCGAGATCCACGGTAAATACAGCCGCCTCCCCACTGCGGACCGCCTCCAGGCGCGCCGCCTTTAGATCCGCCAGCATGTTCCGTATGGTCGAGCGGTATTCCATTGCGTCATACATGCGACCCAGGGCGGCCGGCAGCACGCCGAGCATGACGGCCGTGATCGCGAGCGCCACGACCAATTCGATCAGGGTAAAACCCCCTCTCCCGCCATCCCTGCCGCCGGGAAGCGTCACTGCCAGTTGCCGATGTCCGCGTTTTCGCCTTCGCCTCCGAGTGCGTTGTCGGCGCCGAGCGAGAAGATGTCGATATCGGTGTGTTTGCCCGGACTCTCGTAATGATAGCGATTGCCCCACGCATCCTTTGGCACCTCGCCTTTCTTCAGGTAGGGGCCATTCCAGCCGGGAGCCGAGCCAGGCCGAGTGGCCAGTGCGTCGAGTCCTTCATCATTGCTAGGGAAACGGCCGACATCGAGCTTGAAGAGTTCGGCCGCCTGTTCGAGATCCTTGATCTGTACCGCGGTGGTCTTGCTTTTCGCTCCGCCCAGTTGCCCGAGTACGCGCGGTCCGACCAGACCTGCCAGCAGCCCCAGGATGACCAGCACGACAAGGAGTTCGACAAGCGTGAAACCAGAGGCCGACGAATGGCGGGGACGTTGGATCATGTGCAACGGAAACATTTACGGGGACCTCAAAAAAAGCGGCGGGACGACATTTTCGCCCTGTCGATCGCAGGGCATTCTAAACCGGGGGAAGGCGAACAGCTGAGGCTTCTGCGAGGAATCGGCATTCAGGCACATCCTGACCCGGTTCACACGGCAAGGTCGTTGACCGACAGAATACCCATCAGAATCGAAACGATGATCGCAGCGATAACACCGCCCAATCCCAGGATGAGCAGAGGCTCGAGCATCGTCAGCGCACGCTTGATTCCCGACTGCACTTCGCCGTCGTGAACCCGAGCCAGTTCAAGGAGCATCTCGTCGAGCCGTCCCGTTTCTTCGCCCAAGCGAACCATGTTGAGCGCAAGCGGCGTAAACAGGCCGGTTGCATCGAGCGCTTCGGCCATGCGCTCGCCCTGCTTGATTGCCGGAGCAACGCCGGTCATGGCCTCGCGCAAGCGGACATTATCCATCGTGTCGGAGGCGATCTTGATCGCGGTGACGATCGGGACGCCGTTGCCCAGCAAAGTTCCCATGCTGCGGGCAAAACGGGTGATCTCGAATTTCTGCACCACGCTGCCCAAGACTGGCAGCCTGAGCATACACGCATCCCTCCAGCTGCGACCGGCAGGTGTACGCAACCAGCGCCGGAAGACGACCACGCCCAACGCGAGGGCCACTGCTGCCAACCATCCCCAGTCGGCGACCAAATGCCCTGTACCGACGATGATGCGGGTCGGCAACGGCAAAGCTTCGCCCATGTCGTCGAATAACGATTCGAACTGCGGCACGACGAAAGCAAGCATCAGAAAAACTGACACTGCGGCGACGAGCACCAGAATGGCAGGGTAAATGAGTGCCGAGACCACGCTCTCGCGCAGCGCGCGCGTACGTTCGAGATGCTCGGCCAAACGGCTCAGCACTTCGCCAAGCTGGCCCCCGGCTTCGCCGGAACGGACCATATTGATGTAGAAATCGCCGAACAGCCTCTGGTGCGGCTGCAGTGCCTGGCTGAAGCCTTTACCGGATTTGACCGAATCGAGCAGGTCATCGAGCAGGGCGGTGATCGAGGGTCTCTGACTCATGCTCACCATCACCTTGAGCGCCCGGTCCAGCGGCAGACCGGCCCGCAGCATGACTGCAAGCTCGCCGGTAAGGTGAAAAACATCGACGTGACCAGGCTTTCTATCCGTGCCAAACAGGCTGCGCGAAGCATGCACGACCGGTCTGCCCTGCTTGCTGGCGACTTTCGCCGGCCCCGACATCCGTTGCTGCGATGAGGGGAGTGGTGTCGCGGGCTTCGGCGCGCTGGTCCTAACTGCGGCCGCGGCCGCGGCTTCCAGCCGGATCGGTGTCAAGCCTTGGCTGCGCAGTTGGCGCAAGGCGTTCTCCCGGGAAGCCGCCTCGATGCGTCCATCCACCATGTTGCCGTCACCATGCGCAGCACGATAGGCAAATTCAGTCATTGCTCTGGTCCTGCGTCACGCGCAACAGCTCATCCATCGACGTGATGCCGGCCGCAACCTTGCGCAGTCCGTCTTCGTAGAGAGTCAGCATGCCTGCCCGGCGTGCGACGCTGTGCAGGATGGTCGCATCCGCGCCGGACAGCACCGCCTGGTGGGCCGCGTCGTCCATGACGAACAGTTCGTGGATCGAGGTCCTGCCGTGGTAGCCGGTATGTTTGCAGCGTGGACAGCCCCGAGCAGCGAACACGCGCCGCTCGCCGTCTGGCAGGAAACGCGCAATGCCGGCCTTGTCGAGCTCAGCGTCGCGCAACTCGACCTCCTCACGGCAATGTTCGCAGAGCTTGCGCACCAGCCGCTGCGACAGTACGCCATTGACGGTCGAAGTTATCAGGTAGCGTTCCACGCCCATGTCTTCCAGCCGGACGATCGCACCGGCGGCGGTATTGGTATGCAGCGTAGATAATACGAGGTGACCGGTCAGCGCCGACTGCACCGCAATCTGTGCAGTTTCGGTGTCGCGCATCTCGCCGATCATAATGATGTCCGGATCCTGCCGCAGGATGGAACGCAGCGCATGCGCAAAGCTGAGGCCGATCTGACTCTGGACCTGCACCTGGTTGACGCCCGCGAGCTGGTATTCGACGGGATCCTCGACAGTGAGGATTTTAAGTTCGGTTGCGTCGAGCTTGGCCAACGCAGCATACAGCGTCGTCGTCTTGCCGCTGCCGGTAGGGCCGGTGACAAGCAGGATGCCGTGCGGCCGCAGCAGCAGGTCGCGGAATCTCGCGAGGTTGTCTTCAGCAAACCCCATATCCTCGAGGTTGATGCGGATACTCGCGCGATCGAGCACACGCATGACCACGCTTTCACCGTGCACAGTCGGCAAGGTGGAGACACGCAGGTCAAGCTCGTGGCCCTTGACCCGGGTGCGGATGCGTCCGTCCTGCGGGAGGCGGCGCTCGGCGATGTTGAGATGGGCGAGCAGCTTGATGCGTGACGTGACTGCTGCACCTAGATTGGGAGCCGCGCTTTCCGCCGCCTGCAGCACGCCGTCGACCCGGTAGCGGACATGCAGGCCATCCTCGAACGGCTCGATGTGGATATCAGATGCCCGCAGGTCGATAACGCGACCGATGATCTGGGTCACCAGACGGATGACCGGAGCTTCGCTGGCGAGATCCTTGAGGTGCTCGATGAACTCGTTGTCACTGCCGAGAGCGCCGACGAAACCGTCGTCTTCTTCGTCGTCCGGGTTCGTCGCTTCGAGGTAAAGACGATCGAGAGCCGCCTGGATATCGGATTCCAGCCCCAGCGCGGGACGGATGCGCAGGCCCGTCGCCAAGTGCAGCGCCTTGGTGAGAAAGCCGTCCTGCGGGACTGCCATGACCACGTGCAGCTCGTCAGCCTCGCGGCGCCACGGCAACACGCCCTGACTGAGCAGGTATTCGCTGCTCAGTCCCTCGACGGCGATCAGCTCTTCCGGAAACTCCCCGGCCTGGACGAGCGGGATATCGAGTTGCCCCGACAGCGTGCGAGCGATGTCGATTTCGGACAGCAACCCCAGGCGAATCAGCACGCGCCCGAGCAGATCCCCCATTTCCTGCTGCGCAATGAGCGCCTGTTCGAGGTCGCGCTGACTGAGCTTGCCTTCACGAACGAGAAGCTCGCCGAGGCGGGGGCAGTCGGCGGCAGAATCAACTTGCATTTTTACTCACGAAGATGGCGGGCGACGTTGCGCTCACGCGCGCCGCAGAAAGCCCGCAGGTGCGAAGGTAAAGCCGAACTTGCACTCACGCGCCTCATCCCTGACATAGTCGTCAGGAAATTGCCGGACATATTCGGCAATGGCTTCGTACGGCCCCGGCCCCCACCCTGGCAGAACCGGGTGACCGTTGATGTTGCCGTCCTCGACCACGAGGTAATCACCGGAGCGCATTACGCTGCGCAATGACAGCATTTCCTGCAACACGTGCTGCTGGCGATGATCGCTGTCGAGAATGGCGAACATCGGCCCGGGCAGGCTATTGCGCAACTCGGTGATGCGGGCGACGACGGCGGAATCGGTTGAAGAGCATTTCATGAATTCGATGGCGGGCACGCGATACACTTGGGGATCGAGCAGATGGTCCTCGATATCGACAGTCAGGACGCGCAGCAGCGGATTGATTCCTTGACCGATCATCGAGAAATAGAGAGCGGAACCCCCGTGGCGCGTGCCGAACTCGACAATCAGCGATGGTTTGAGCTCGAATAATATTTCCTGGTAGTTCCACAGGTCCATGACGGACTTGAGGCAAGGCACGCCGAGGAAGCGCACGGTCTCCCATACACCGTTATCGTAGTACCAGTGATGGAAGCGTTCGGCAACATCATCAGCCGCTATGGGTCGGTCGGGGAGATTAGTGTCCACTGCGGGAAGTCCTCAGACAGTTCGGTTGCACCCTGCGCACAGCCCTCACGAGAGGATCCGGAAATGGGCGAACGCATGGGATCGCGGAAGGAGAGCTCGGCGAATAAACAAAAGATGATAGCCAACTCGACCACCCAATGCATCCGATAGTCGATGCGGTGCAAGCGGCATCACCCCCTGTCTTCATATGCAGTGGCACCCGTGAGTTGTGGCGCTTGTTTCACAATCCTGAACCAGGACACCCCACCCCCCTCCTTCATCGAACTGAAGGAGCGCCAGACCGCTCCCGGCATCGGCTGCGCAAAGGAAACAGGGATACAAAGAGCATAAGCGCGTTGCGAGCCAACCCGATCCGTCGCACTGGCCCCGCAAGGATCGCCCCAACGCGCACGCGTCGCAGCGGCGCGCCGAGCCGGTCCCGGGCAACACCGGCAGCAGCAATCCACTTGCGGTGCCCACCGGCGCCGATGCGTTCGACGAGGGCTGCGGCCTGATCCACCGCACGGACATACTGCGCGCGGGCATCGTCGAGTGAGCGCCGGAAATGGAGGATGAAGTCGAGCATCCGGTTCGTCGGCGCGGCCGCGCCGATCGCGTTGCCAGAATGCTGGCGATATCCGGTTAGTGCTGCATCCACCGAGATCACTTGGCCTGCCGCTGACGCAACGAGGGCGAGCCACCAGTCATGATGGAATACTTGTGACGGGAAAGGCAGCGCAAGATCGAGCAGCGCATTGTTCCCCACCATCGCGCAACCAGGGATCAGGTTGTGAGCGATGAGCCAGATATCGACGCCGTACCGCACCTGCGGGGCGTCGGCCCGACCAAAATGCGAGTCGGCGATGGGACGGCCTGCGTCATCGATCAGGGCAAGGTCGGCATATGCGAGTAACGGAGTAGACGGGCCATAGCAGGCTTGCGCGCCATCGAGCGCGGCACGCATGCGCGCGAGTTTGTTCGGATACCACAAATCGTCCTGGTCGCATAGTGCAAAACATGGCGCCCCGGCTCGGCGCGCGCAATCGAGCAGCCACTCGAAGTTCCGACGGATGCCCAGCGTGGCATCCCCGTCCATTATTAGGCGAATCCGTGCATCGCGCGCGGCGTACCGGTGCAGCACTGCCACTGTATCGTCGCTCGAGCCGTCGTCACGCACGAGCAGAGCCCAGTCCGGGTCCGACTGGGCCAGGACGCTGTCGAGCAGGGCCGGCAGGAAACACGCACCGTTATATGTGGCGAGCAGGATGTGCATCGGCGGCTCGAAACTCATCGCTCACGCTCCCGACAGATGCGGCGGGCTCTCATTCAAGCCCCATCGTCGCAAGGATGCGCGCGTTCGCGCGGCGCACGTCAAATTGCGCCTCGGCGAGGCGCCTGCTCGCGGCCCCCATCGATGCGATTCGCTCGGGCTGCTCGATGAAACCGATCATCGCATCGACCAGCGCATCGACATCGCGCGGCGGCACCAGCCAACCGTTTTCACCCGGCTCGACGGTATCCCTGCACCCCGGCATGTCGGTCGTGATGATTGGGCGGCCCATCGCCATCGCCTCCTGGATGCTGCGCGGAACGCCCTCGCGGTAGTACGACGGCAGGACGAAGACGCTCGCTTCGGCGATCGCCGGGCGAACGTCGCTGACATGCCCTCGCCATTCGACGACGCCTTCGGCATTCCACGCCCGCAGTTCGGCCTCGCTGACGGACCCCGGATTGACGTCGATGCTGCCGAGCAGGATGAAACGTGCGGACGGATGCACGGCGCGAACACGCCGTGCCGCCTCGACGTACTCCCGGACCCCCTTTTCGGCGAGCAGCCGGGCCGCGAGGAGGAATGTCGGCGGATCGGTGACCGGCGGCGCAGCGGCAAACCAGCCGAGATCGACCCCGATGCCACCGAGCATGATCACGCGCTCGGCAGCGAGCATGCGGCTGCGGACGAACAATTCCACATCATCCCGATTGAGGAAGAATACGCGATGCGCACCGGCGAGGCCCGCCCGGTACAAGCCGCTGACCGCGGCGCGCAGCACGCGGCGGCGCAGCGAGAAGCCCGGGCTTTCTTCGGAATAGACATAGCCCGCACCTTCGACCATCGCGAAGCGATTCGGCACACCGGCGAGGCGCGCCGCGAAAGTGCCGTATATCACCGGCTTGATGAAATACGTGAACGCATAGTCGGGTTGCAGCCGGCGCAGCAGGCGCACGAGCCGGAAGATGTCGCGCGCGTCGCGCAGCGGCCGTATGCCGGCCCGCTCGAGGCTGTAATCGACTGGTTCTGCGCCGAGCGCGGCCACGGCGTCGCGGCTCGCGGCATCGTAGTCGGGTGCGAGCGCGAACACCTGCAGGCCACGCGCGACCCAGTCGCGGATCAACGGGCCGCGGAAATTGTGGATCGAATACGCCTGACTCGAGATCAGCGCGAGCTTCGCGTGCCGCAGCGGCGCAGTCGCATGGATATCGACCGCCCGCAGCTCCTCAGAACGACCCAAGCTGCTTCCCCGCATGCACCTGGAACACCCGGCGATCCTCGAGCCTCACCGCGGTGAGTTTTTCGCCCCATACGCAGCCGGAATCGAGGGCGAGCAGGTTCGGCTCCGTGCGCAACCCGAGAGAGGACCAGTGGCCGCAGACGATGGTCGTGTCGCTGCTGGCGCGGTTCGGGTGTGCGAACCACGGCAGATGATTCGTCGGCGCGCTGTCGGGAGGCCCTTTCGCATCGAATTCCATGCGCCCGTCGGGCGTGCAGAAACGCATGCGCGTCATCGCGTTGACAATCACCCGCAGCCGCTCCCACCCGGCGAGGTCATCGCTCCACGCTTTCGGCGAATTGCCCCACATGTGCTGCAGGAAGGCTTCGCAGGATTCCCCCGAGAGCGCCGCCTCGACTTCGCGGGCGAGCGCGCGGGCGCGTTCGGCGGTCCATCCGGGCAGCAGCCCGGCATGGACCATCGCGTATCCGCCTTCGAGATGCATCAATGGCAGTGTGCGGAGCCAGTCGATGAGTTCGTCGCGATCCGGCGCCTCGAGCACCTGCTGCAGCGTGTCGTGGCGCTTGCGGCCCGAAGCGCCGGTGTACGCGATTTTGAGGAGGTACAGGTCGTGGTTGCCGAGCACGCTGACCGCGGCGTCGCCGAGCGACCGCACGAAGCGCAAGGTCTCGAGCGACGCGGGTCCGCGGTTGACCAGGTCGCCGACCAGCCACAGGCGATCGCTCGACGGGTCGAAGCCGAACTGGTCGATCAGTTCACGAAATTCGCGGTAACACCCCTGGATGTCACCGATTGCATAAATTGCCACCCTGGACTTACCTCAAGATGCTTCGCGTGCCATTTTCGCTGCCACGAGGAAAGGCTTCGGGGGATTATACGGGGCATATTCCGGAACCCAGCGCCGCAGCACGCGCCGCACCTCGTCGTCGCTGCGGGTGTTGCCGGAGCGCACCCACTGCAGCATCTCGGCCATTTCGAAGCCGTCCGGCAACGAGGCGCGGGCGACACGCAGCTTGGAGTGATGCGTCGGGCGGGTGCGTTCGCTGTGCGCGAGGACTTCCTCGAACAGCTTTTCCCCCGGGCGCAGGCCGGTGAACACGATCGGGACTTCGCTCTCGCTCTTGCCGGACAGGCGGATCATGTCGCGCGCGAGTTCGAGCACCTTGACCGGCTGCCCCATGTCGAGGACGAAGATCTCGCCCCCTTCGCCCATCGCGGCCGCCTGCAGCACGAGCTGCGCCGCTTCGTGGATCGCCATGAAATAACGGGTGATCTCCGGATGCGTGACGGTGACCGGCCCGCCGCGTTCGATCTGCGCCTGGAACTTCGGGATGACGCTGCCGGCGCTGCCGAGCACGTTGCCGAAGCGGACCATCTCGAAACGCGTGCGGCGCGATTGGCGCTGCATTTCCTGGCAGATGATCTCCGCCAGGCGCTTGCTCGCCCCCATCACGTTGGTCGGGTTGACCGCCTTGTCGGTGGACACGAGGACGAATCGCTCGACGCCGACCGCCGCCGATGCCTGGGCGAGGATCCACGTGCCGAGGACGTTGTTGCGCACGGCCTGCCACGCGTTCTGCTCTTCCATCAGCGGCACGTGCTTGTAGGCTGCGGCGTGGAACACCACCGCCGGCGCATGGCGTTCGAGGATTTCCATGACCCGGCGGCGATCCTTGACGTCGCCGGCAATCGCCACGAGGTCGATCTCCGGAAACTCCTCGGCGAACTCCTCGCAGAGCGTGTACAGCGCGAATTCGTTCAGCTCGAACGCAATGATCTGGGCCGGCCCGAAGCGCGCGATCTGCCGGCACAGTTCGGCGCCGATCGAGCCGCCCGCGCCGGTCACCATCGCCACCCGCCCTGCGAGCATCTCGCGTACCTGCGGGGTGTCGATCTCGACCGGCTCGCGCCCGAGCAGATCCTCGAGGTCGAGGCTGCGCATCTGCGACAGCGTGTCGTGCCCGGCGATCAGCCGCTCGATCGCAGGCAGGATGAACACCCGCACGCCCGCCCGCACGCACAGGTTGGCCACATGGCGGTGACGTTCGGCATTGGCGCCCGGCATCGCGATGATCGCGTGGCGGACACGCAGCGCGTCGGCGCACTCGGCGATCTCGCCCACCGGCCCCAGCACCCGCACACCACAGACCTCGCGATGCCGTTTCAACCGATCGTCATCGAGCAGGCCCACCACATGCCACTCGCGCGAGCGGCGCAATTCCTGGATCAGGTTCATCGCCTCGCGGCCGGCCCCGAGCACCAGGACGGGTTTGCCGACGCCACGCAGCGCACCGAACTCCCGGTGCTCCTTGAAAACACGGTAAGCGGCGCGCCCGCCGCCCATGATCGCGACCAGCAGCAGCGGATAGATCAGCAGCAGCGAGCGGGGCAGCGGTGGCTCGGGGGCGAGGAACACGGCGCCGAGCGCGATCACCACCATGCTGAGTCCGACCGCCCGACCGATGCGCAACAGGTCGGGCAGGCTTGCGAACACCCAAATGCCCCGGTACAGGCCGGCCGCGCGAAAGATCAGCGCCTCGACCGGCACGAGCAGCAGCGCGCCGTAATTTGCGATCGGCTGGTACGGCCCGAGTCCTTCGAAATTGAAGCGCAACATGAAGGCGCCGAACCACGCGGCGACCACTGCCGCGAGGTCGAATCCGAATACTGCCAGCGAACGCCAGTGCAACGCCACGCTCAGGTTCATTTTGCGGGTTCCGTTTCCATATGACGATTCCATTGCCGGTCGATGCGGTGCCCGAGGACGATCAGCACCGCGCTCCATGCGGCCGCTCCGACCCACCCGCCCGCATCGAGGAACAGCAGCATCACCACCGCCAGGGATGCGCCGGCCAGCATCACGAGCAGCCAGCGCAGGCACATCGCACCATGGGCGAACCCGCTGCGCACCATGCGCTGATAGTAATGTTCGCGGTGCGCGTGCCACACCCGCTCACCCCTGCACGCCCGGCGAAGCAGGGTCACGGTCGCGTCGAACAGAAACGGCGCGAACACGAGCGGCGCGAACCACAGCGGCCACCCGCTGGTCGAGTAACCGTACCAACCGAGGCCGCCGGCAAGAAAACCCGAGGGAATCGCGCCGACGTCGCCCATGAAGATTCGCGCCGGATGCCAGTTGAACAGAAGGAAACTCGCCGACGCAGCGGCCACTGCGATACACAGGCCGGCCAGCGCCGGCTGCCCGGCGTGTGCGAATCCGACCGCATAAGCGGTGAACCCTACCGCCGACATACTGCCAGCGAGGCCGTCGGCGCCGTCCATGAAATTGTAAGCGTTTATCGACCATGCGATGACAATAACCTGCAGCGCGACGAGCAGCGGCGATCCCGGGCCATGAAAAAAAACAACGGCCGCCGCCGATGCCAGATGCACGCCGAGCCGCAGCCAGAACGGCAGATCGAGCCAGTCGTCGGCCCACGACACCGCGGCGAGGACCAGCACCGGGACGAGCCATACCGGTGCTGCGCCCGCCCACGCTCCGCACGCCAGCGTTGCCGCGACGATGCCGAGCCCGCCGCCGTGGGGCGTCGGCCGCTCATGGAGCGACCGATGCCCGGGCTGATCGACGCCGCGATCGGCGAAACGCAGCCGCAGCGCGATCGTGCCCGCCGAGATCACCGCGGCGACTGCGGCGAGCGAGAGGAGGCCGGCCGCCCCGCTCATCGCGCCTGCTCCGCCGCGCAGCCCGCTGCGAAGGTCTCCTGCAGCCCCTGTTGCAGCGACACCTGCGCACGCCAGCCGAGCTCGCGCTCGATCAGCGCCGGCGAATAGCTTTCGGGGCCGAGCAGGCGCTCGACCACCGCCCGGTCGAGCGGCACCGGCCGGCGACGCAGCTTGCCGAGCCAATGGCCGATTTCGCCGCCGACTCGAAGGACGCCCGCGGGACAGCGCCAGCGCACCGGCGCGAGCCCCAGCGCCGCGCGCAGCGCGTCGTACAGCTCGCGCCCGGAGTAGCTGCGCGGATCCGCGACGATGTAGGTTTTTCCCGCGGCACGGGCGTCGTCCGCGACGAGCAGCATCGCCGCGAGCACGTCGTCGACATGCACCAGCGAACGCTTCGCCTCCGTCTCGGGCAGCGGCGGGAACCACCCCCGGCAGATGCCGCGCGCCATGCGCTCGAGATTTCCCCGGCTGCCGGAGCCATACACCATCGCGAGGCGCAGATTGGTCACTCGCATGCCGAAGCGCGGGCCGGCGGCGAGCACGGCGTGCTCCGCGTCGCGCTTGGCCCGCCCATACGCGGTTTCCGGCAGCCCCGGCCAGGCTTCATCGACAAGCGCGGTGCCGGGTGCGCCCATCGCCTTGACGCTCGACAGGAACACGAAACCGTGCACGCCCTGACGGCCGGCGGCAGCGACGAGGTTCGCGGTGCCGACGAAATTCACGTCGCGGTGCCGGCGCACGGCAGTGTCGCCGGGCGAGTCGAAGGCGTGCGCATGCCCTGCGCAGTGGAATACCAGTTCGACGCCGCGGCATGCGCGGTCCAGTGCGTCCGGGTCGAGCAGATCCGCGCGGACCGCCGACGGGCCGGGCAATGCCAGCCGCGACATCCTTCGAACGTGTTCGCCTCGCGCCTCGAGCGCCGTCGCCAGCCGGCTGCCGATGAAGCCGGTCGCGCCGGTGACGAGAACGGTGCGTGCTGCCATTCAGGAGCGGTAATAGTCGCGATACCAGGAGACGAAGCGCGCGACGCCGTCCGGCACCGGCGTCGCCGGCGCGAACCCCGTCCACGCATTCAGCTCCGTGGTATCGGCATACGTCGCCGGCACGTCGCCGTCCTGCAGCGGCAGAAAGTTCTTCTCCGCCTTCCTGCCGATCGCGTCCTCGATGGCTTCGATGAACGCCATCAGCTCGACCGGAGCATGGTTGCCGATGTTGAACACGCGGTACGGCGCGTTGCTGCGGGCGGGATCGGGCTGCAGCGCGTCGAAACCCGGATCGGGTTCAGCGACGCGGTCGAGCGTGCGGACGACGCCTTCGACGATGTCGTCGATGTAAGTGAAGTCGCGCATCATCCGCCCGTGGTTGAAGACGTCGATCGGGCGGCCTTCGAGGATCGCCCGCGTGAACAGGAACAGCGCCATGTCCGGGCGGCCCCACGGACCGTAGACGGTGAAAAAGCGCAGCCCGGTGGTCGGCAGGCCGTAGAGGTGGCTGTAGGTGTGCGCCATCAGCTCGTTGGCTTTCTTGGTCGCGGCGTAGATGCTGACCGGGTGATCGACGCTGTCGTGCTCGGAGAACGGCATTTTCGTGTTGCCGCCGTAGACGCTCGAGCTGCTCGCATACACCAGGTGCTGCACGCCGCTGTGGCGGCAGCCTTCGAGGACGTTCATGAAGCCGACCAGGTTGCTGTCGACGTATGCGTGCGGGTTCTGCAGCGAATAGCGCACGCCCGCCTGCGCCGCGAGGTGGACGACGCGCTCGAATCGTTCCGCGGCGAACAGGCGCTCCATGCCGTCGCGGTCGGCGGCGTCGAGCCTGACGAACCGGAAACCCGGGTGCGGCGTGAGCCGCGCCAGACGGTCTTCCTTCAGGCGCGGGTCGTAATAATCATTGAGGTTATCCAGGCCGACGACCTCGTCCCCGCGCGCGAGCAGCACTTGGCAGACATGCATGCCGATGAAGCCGGCTGCGCCGGTGATGAGAACTTTCATGGTCGGGCCCGTCCTGTTCACGTCGAGCAGCGGATTATCTCATACCCGGTTGTAATGCTGCCTGCGCAACCTCCGGTTACGAAAGCGGGCTCGCGCCGCACGCCGCTATACTTGCGGCACCGTTTCGGACCCTTTTTCAGCCTTTTTGATGCTCGCCCGCCTGCCCTACACCCTGCTCTGGATTCTCGCGCTGCCGGTCGTGCTGCTGCGCCTGCTGTGGCGTGCGCGGCGGCAGCCGGAATACCTGCGGCATGTCGGCGAACGTTTCGGCCGTTACCGCATTGCGGCGCCGGCGCCGGTGTTCTGGGTGCACGCAGTGTCGGTCGGCGAGACGCGCGCCGCCGAGCCGCTGGTGCGGGCGCTGCTCGCGCGCTGGCCGGATCGCAGCGTCGTGCTGACGCACATGACGCCGACCGGGCGGGCGACTTCCAAGACGCTGTTCGGCGACGATCCGCGCGTGCTTCGCGTTTACCTGCCGTACGACCTCGGCATTCTGTCGGCCCGCTTCCTGCGCCGCTTCCGGCCGCAGGTCGGGCTGATCATGGAAACGGAGTTGTGGCCGAACCTGCTCGCAGCCTGTCGACGACGGCAGGTGCCGGTGCTGCTCGCGAACGCGCGCCTGTCGCAGCGCTCTGCGGCACGCTATGCGCGCTGGCCGGCGCTGACCGGGCTCACGCTCGGCGCCCTGGATGCGATCGCGGCGCAGACCGACGCCGATGCACGGCGGCTCGCGGCGCTCGGTGGCGGGCGGGTCGACGTGACCGGCAACATCAAGTTCGACATCGCGCCGCCCGAATCCCTGCTGCAGCTTGGCGACGCTTTCCGCGCGCGTTTCGGCGCCCGCCCGGTGATCCTCGCCGCGAGCACGCGAGAAGGTGAGGAGGCTTTGATGCTCGACGCGTTCGCGGCGTGCGCCCCGGATGACGCGCTGCTCGCGCTCGTGCCGCGCCATCCGCAGCGTTTCGACGAAGTCGCCGGGCTTGTCGAGGCGCGCGGCCTGAGCGTGCAGCGGCGCTCCGACGACACGCCGGTCGCGCGCAACACCCGCGTCTGGCTCGGCGATTCGATGGGGGAGATGTTCGCGTATTACGCGGCCGCCGATGTCGCGCTGCTCGGCGGCAGCTGGCTGGCGTTCGGCGGGCAGAACCTGATCGAGGCGTGCGCCGTCGGCACCCCGGTCGTCCTCGGCCCGCATACGTTCAACTTCGCGCTGGTGGCCGACCAAGCGGTCGAAGCGGGCGCCGCGCTGCGCGCGGACGATCCCGGCGCCGGAATGGCAGCGGCGGTCGCGCTGCTTCGCGATCCGTCACGCCGCCAGGCGATCGGGGCCGCGGGACGGGGTTTCGCTGCGGCGCATCGGGGAGCGACCGAACGAACGATGGCGATCGTCGAGGAGCTGGTCGGCTGCGGCAAGGCACCGCTCGCGCCGGAGCGGCGGCGATGATGACCGAGTACTAGCGCGAGGCCGGCCCGAGTTGTGCCGGCGGAAGGCTCATCGCGCTCTCGGCGAGCAGCGCGTTGATCACCTGGACGTCCTCTTCGCCGAGCGTCCCCGCCGCCGCCTTCAGCCGCAACTGGGCGAGCAGCGTGTCGTAACGGGCGCGGGCGAGCTGGCGCAAGGTGTCGGCGAGCTGGCTTTGCGCATTCAGCACGTCGATGTTGATCCGTACGCCGACTTCATAGCCGAGGCGGTTGGCCTCGAGCGCCGACGTCGACGACACCTGCGCGGCTTCGAGCGCGCGTACCTGCGCCATGCCGCTGGTCACGCCGAGATAAGCCTGGCGCGCGGCGAGCGCGGCGTTGCGGCGGGCCTCCTCGAGATCGGCGTCGGCGCGGACCCGCAGCGCCGCCGCTTCACGCGTTCGCGACGAAACCGCGCCGCCCGCGAACAGCGGCAAATTCAACTGCAGGCCGACCGTCTGCGCATCGCTTTCCGTCCGCCCGCCCAAGCCGGCGAAACTGCTGCTCGTGCTGACGCCGCTCTGGTGGCCATAGGTTGCGACGACATCGACAGTCGGGTAGTGGCCCGCGCGCGCAAGCTCGACCTCGCGCGCCGCGATCTCGCGCGACACCTGCTGGGCCTGCACGCCATAAGCGCTCTGCTCCGCGGCGCTCGCCCAGGCCATGATGCTGTCCGGCTGCGGCCGCCCCAGCGTCACGCTGCCGCGCAACCCGGCCAGCGGCTCCGGGTCCTTGCCGATGATCTGCGCGAGCGCGTGGCGGCGTACGTCGAGATCGTTGCGTGCGGCGATTTCCTGCGCCACCGCGAGATCGAAGCGCGACTGCGCCTCGTGCACGTCGGTGATCGTCACCGTGCCGACTTCGAAGCTCGCCTTCGCGAGCTCGAGCTGTTCGGCGGCCGCAGTGCGCAGTTGCGTCTGCGCGATCAGCACGTCCTGGGCGTTCAGGACATCGAAATAGGCCTGCGACACGCGCAGGATCAGGTCCTGGCGCGCCTCGCCGAACTGCACGCCGGCGAGTGCGGTCTGCAGTTCGCCCTGCTTGTACTGCACCCAGTTCTGCCAGCGGAACAGCGGCTGCGTCAGCTGCACGCCGTACGCGTTGCTGTTGTAGCGCCGCTCGCCGAACTGGCTGCTATCGACGTCGTTCCACGTCGTGTCGGCCGACGCACCGACCACCGGCAGCAGCCCGGCGCGGCCCTGGACGACCCGTTCCTGGCCGGCATCGAACTGTGCGCGAGCTGCCGCATAGCGCGCGTCGTTCGCCAGCGCGTCGCGATACACATCGAGCAGATCGGCCGACCACGCCGCTGCCGGGATCAGGCTCGCCACACAGATTGCCAGCGCCTGCTTCATCGGCTTCACCCTCCGCTTCATTCAGTATCGCGCCATGCCCGGGTCGACGTGCGCCGCCCAGGCTGCGACGCCGCCCGCCAGATTGATGACGTTGCGGAAGCCTTGGCGCTCGAGGAACATGCCGACCTGGGCGCTGCGCGCGCCGTGGTGGCAGATGACGACTGTCTCGGCGCCGGCGTCGAGCTCGCCGAGGTGGGCCGGCACCGTCGCCATCGGCATCGGCTGCGAGCCTTCGATGTGGCAGGTTTCGAATTCCCACGGCTCGCGCACGTCGAGCAGCACGGGTTTTTCGCGCGACGCATCGGCAAGCCGGTCGGCGAGTTCGGGAGCGGTCATCTGGCGCATCGTCACATCCTCCAAAGTGGAGTTTCGCTTACTCTCGCAGCGGTGGCGTGCGCCCGCGATCCGGCCGGCGGAAGCCGCCGCTGCTCAGAACCTGAATTCGTCGGGGCGCTGCGCGTTCTTCAGCATCGGCACGACGGTTTCGAAAATGTCCTCGCTTTCATACGCCCCTTCGCCGACACAGGTCACGAGCCGCGCCTTCATCACCGGCGCTTCGCCGACGAACGCGAACAGGCGCCCGCCGACCTTGAGCTGCGCCAGCAGCGCGGGCGGCAGCATCGGCAGGCCGCCGGACATGACGATGACGTCGTAGGGGGCGCGGCAGCTCCACCCCGCGGCCGCGTCGCCGTCTTCGACGATGACGTTCTCGACGCCGTAGCGGGCAAGGTTTTCGGCGGCGAGCTTGACGAGCTCGGGCTCGATGTCGATCGTGCGCACCCAGTCGGAGCACGCGGCGAGCAGCGCGGCGAAATAGCCGGAACCGGTGCCGACTTCGAGCACCGTGTCGGAGCGCTTGACCTGCAGCGCCTGCAGGATCTTGCCTTCGATGACGGGCTTGAGCATCGACTGGCCGCAGCCGATCGGGATTTCGATATCGGCAAAAGCGAGCGTCTTGTAGGCGGCGGGAACGAACTCCTCGCGCCTGACCGCCATCAGCAGATCGAGCACGTCCTGATCCAGCACATCCCAGGGGCGGATCTGCTGCTCGACCATGTTGAAGCGGGCTTGTTCGAAATTCATTTTGGGCTTCCTGTCCAAATATTAGCACACGCTAATAGAGTGCGCGACCGGATGAGAAAAACCTTCGCATTCTAACGCACTTGCGGCGCCGCGACGTTCGCCGCGGGACTCCCGGACTGCTCGTCCTGCGGCGGTCTGACGCGGTACCAAGCCGCGTAGAGCGCCGGCAGGAACAGCATCGTCAACACCGTCGCGACCGTCAGGCCGCCCATGATCGCGACCGCCATCGGGCCGAAGAACGCGCTGTCCGACAGCGGGATCATCGCGAGGATCGCCGCGGCGGCAGTCAGCATGATCGGCCGGAAGCGACGCACCGCCGATTCGACGATCGCGTCCCACGCGCTGCGCCCGGCTTCGCGGTCCTGGCGGATCTGGTCGACGAGGATCACCGAGTTCCTCATGATCATCCCCGCCAGCGCGATCGTGCCGAGCATCGCGACGAAGCCGAAAGGCTTGTCGAACAGCAGCAGGAACGCGGTGACGCCGATCAGGCCGAGCGGCGCGGTCAGCAGCACCATGAACACCAGCGAGAAGCTCCGCAACTGCAGCATCAGCACGGTCAGCACGACGACGAGGAACAGCGGCATGCCGGCGGCGACCGAACTGCCGCCTTTCGCGCTCTCCTCGGCCGAACCGCCGACTTCGATGCGGTAGCCGAGCGGCAGTTTCCCGCGCAACGCGTCGATCGCCGGCGCAAGGTCGGCGACGACGCTCGCCGGCTGCACCGTGCCGTACAGGTTCGCGCGCACGGTGACGGTCGGCAGCCGGTCGCGCCGCCAGATCACGCCCTGCTCGAAGCCGTATTCGGCGGTCGCGACCTGCGCGAGCGACACGCTGGTCCCGCTCGCGGTCGGGATCGAGAGGTCCGGCAGGAGCCCCAGATGCACGCGCTCGGACTCGGCGCCGCGCAGCACGACTTCGATCGTCTCGGTGCCGTCGCGGAACTGCGTCACCGCGAAGCCCTGCAGCGACGTGTTGAGCAGGTTCGCGATGTCGCGCGTGCTCAGCCCGAGCAGGCGCGCCTTGTCCTGGTCGATCTTCAGCCGCACCTGCTTCGACGGCTCCTCCCAGTCGAGATGCACGTTCGCGAGCTCCGGGTGCGCGCGCAGCGCCGCGGCGACCTCGTGCGCGATGCGCCGCATCTGGTCGAAGTCCTGGCCGCTGACGCGGTATTGCACCGGAAAACCGACCGGCGGGCCGTTCTCGAGGCGGTTGACGACGCCGAGCACGTCGGCCGGCCCTTCCTCGAAAAGGCGGATCAGCTTCGCGCGCACCGCTTCGCGCGCCGCCGGGCCTTCAGTGAGGACGACGAACTGCGCAAAGTTCGTCTGCGCGAGCGCCTGGTCGAGCGGCAGGTAGAAGCGCGGGCTGCCGCCGCCGACCCACGCGACGTAGTTCTCGATGCCTTCCTGCTCGTCGAGGAAAGCTTCGATGCGCCGCACCGCCGCGTCGGTCGCGTGGTGCGATACGCCTTCGGCGAGCCTGAGGTCCACGAGCAGCTCGGGCCGCGTCGAATCGGGGAAGAACTGCTGCGGCACGAAGCGCCCGAAGACGACGATCGACCCGGCGAACGCCAGCACCGTCAGCGCGATGACGATCCAGCGATGCCGGACGCAGCCATTCACGAGCGCGCGCAAGCGTGTGTAGAAGGGAGTGTGGTAGATCGCATGCTCGTCGTGCAGCTCGTGCCCGTACGCGGCGCGCGCGGCGAAAAACCGCCCGAGCCGCGGCGACATCCGCCCGGCGACGCGCGCGAGCCGTGACGGCCCGGTGCGCCGCGCACGAAAGTCCGGCAGCAGGTGAAAGCCCAGGTAGGGCACGAACAGCACTGCCGCGACCCACGACACGAGCAGCGCGATGACGGTGACCTGGAAGATCGAGCGCGTGTATTCGCCGGTCGACGACGCCGCGGTCGCGATCGGCAGGAAGCCGGCGGCCGTCACGAGCGTCCCCGACAGCATCGGCATCGCGGTCGAAAAATACGCGAAGCTTGCCGCTTTCGCGCGCTCCCAACCTTCCTCCATTTTCGTCGCCATCATCTCGACGGCGATGATCGCGTCGTCGACGAGCAGGCCGAGCGCGAGGATCAGCGCGCCGAGCGAGATCTTGTGCAGGCCGACGCCGAAGATGTGCATGAACAGGAACGTGATCGCGAGCACGACCGGGATGATGATCAGCACGACGATGCCGGTGCGAAAACCGAGCGACAGCAGGCTGACGATCATGACGATGACGACCGCCTCGGCGAGCACGGTGACGAACTCGCCGACCGAGCGCTGGACGGTGCGCGGCTGGTCGGCGACGCGTTCGAGGCGCACGCCGACCGGCAGCTGCGCGCCGATGCGCTCGACCGCGGCGTCGAGCCCGCGGCCGAGCGCGATGATGTCGCCCCCGGCGCGCATCGACACGCCGAGTCCGAGCCCGTCCTCGCCGATGAAGCGCATGCGCTCGGCCGGCGGGTCGGCGAAGCCGCGCCTGACCTCGGCCACGTCGCCGAGCCGGAACGCACGGCCTTGCGCGCGGATCACGGTGTCGGCGATCGCCTCGACATTGTCGAACGCGCCCGACGGCCGCAGCCACACGCGCTCGTCGGCAGTCTCGAAGAAGCCCGCGCCAGTCAGCGCGTTCTGCTCGGCCAGCGCATCGACGAAGTCGCGAAGCGACAGGCCGAATGTCGCGAGCTTGGTGTTCGACAGCTCGATGAAGATGCGCTCGGGCTGCTCGCCGAACAGGCTCACCTTGGCGACGTCGGGCACGCGCAGCAATTCGCTGCGGATCGCCTCGGCGTAGCGCTTGAGGTCCGCGTAGTCGAGGCCGTCGCCGACGAGCGCGAAGACATTGCCGTAGGTGTCGCCGAACTCGTCGTTGAAGAACGGGCCGATCACGCCTTGCGGCAGCAAAGGGCGGATGTCGCCGATCTTCTTGCGGACCTGGTACCACACCTCCGGAATCTCGTCCGCGGGCGTCGAGTCCTTCGCGACGAAGAACACCAGCGATTCGCCCGGCTTCGAGTAGCTGCGCAGGTAATCCCCCTGCACGACCTCCTGCAGCTTCTTCTCGATCTCGTCGGTGACCTGCTCGGCAACTTGGCGGGCGCTCGCACCGGGCCACTCGGTACGCACGACCATCACCTTGAACGTGAACGGCGGGTCTTCGGACTGGCCGAGCCCGGTGTAGGAATAGAGCCCGATCAGCGTCAGCACGACGATGAAGTACAACACCAGCGACGGGTGGCGCAGGCCCCACGCCGAGATGTTGAAGCGGCCGTGGTTGAAGCGGCCCTGACTGTCGCCCTCCCCGGCGTCGCGGCTCATCGCTTCACATCCACCGCAACCGGGGCCGTGGCGTCGACCGGCCGCACGGTTTCGCCTTCGATCAGGCGATGCACGCCGGCGACGACGACGCGTGCGCCGGGCGGCAGGCCCGAACGAATCACGACGCCGTTCTCGCGAAACTCCCCGGCTTCGACTGCGAGCGGGCGCACCGTCGAAGCGTCGTCGACGATCCAGACGACGTCGCGCCCGTCGACGCGGGTCAGCGCCGGCAACGGCAGCACCGTCTGCGCAGCCCCCTCCGACGCGAACGCGACGCTCGCCGTCGCCCCGAGCGGGAGCGCCTCGCCGGCACGGGGGACGCTGACGCGCACCGCGAACGAGCGCGTCGCGGCATCGGCCGACGGGGCAATCTCGCGCACCACGCCCGCGAACTCGCGGTCCGGATCGGACCACGAGCGCACCACCGCTTTCGCCCCGGCCGCGAGTCCGCCGACGCGGCTCTCGGGCAGGTGGATCAGCACCTCGCGTTCGTCGAGCCGTGCAACGCGCACCACCGGCTGGCCGCTGGAAACGACTTCACCCGGCTCGGCAGGCGCGGCAATGACGACGCCGTCATGGTCCGCAACAAGCGTCGCGTATTCCGTCTGGTTGCCGGCGCTCGTCGCCTCGGCGCGCGCCTGGCGCAACCGCGCCTGCGCCGCCTGCAGCGCGGTGCGGCGGCTGTCGAGCGCGGATTCGCTGATGAAATTGCTCTCGCGCAGGCTCTTGCTGCGATCGAACTCGCTGCGCGCGAGCGCAACGTCCGCTTCGGCCGCGACGACCTGCGCGCGGGCGGCGTTCGCGGCGAGCCGGGCATCTTGGGGGTCGAGCCGCGCGAGCACGTCGCCACGCCGGATCCGCGCGCCGACATCGACGCGTCGCTCGGTGATCTTGCCGCCGATGCGGAACGCGAGATCCGTTTCGAAGCGCGAGCGCACTTCGCCGGTATACACGTTCACGTTCGTCATCGGCGCGGACGTCCCGTCGACGCTGCGCACGAGCACCGCGCGCGGCGGCTTGTCGGTGGCCGGAGGGTCGGAACAGCCTGTCAGCAGCGCCAACAGGCCCAACGGGACAGCGAGGAAAACAGGAACCTTCATCGGGAACCTCCGCTCGCGCGCAAACAACCGCGAGCGCGTTCAGGATCGAGTGGAAATGGATTTCGGCGTATTCGTCGGTGTCCGCCACGCGGCAGATCCGGCCGAAAGAATAGCGCGATATCGCGGAATGCCGTAGCGGGGCTACGCACCGTGTAGCCGCGGAATCGACCTCGCCCGGGCAAAACGACGGGGCCCTGCGCCTCAGGCGACGAAGAAAACGGGCACGAAGCGACGACGCGATGTGGAGTATCGGCGCCCGTAACAAGGCGCCGATCGGCGCAAGCGAAAGCCGGCTGTTGCGAACGAACAAACAGGATTGCGGCAGCCTGTTCGGCGGAAACCATCACAGCGCATCCCCCCGCGCCGCACCACCGCGCAGAATTTCTGCGCCATCGCAACAAACATATTATTTTTCAATATCTTGCAAGAACTTCCAACCCTTTACAAACAGCTGGCACGGTCTCTGCGATAGGTCTGCTGAGCGCGCGAAAGTGCTCGATGCAAATCCAACCCTTAACAGAGCTCTCAGGAGAACGACCATGAAATCCAATCTGATCATCAAGGACCTGTCCCTCGACAAAGCCCTCGACCGCAAAGCCATGTCGTCGGTTCGCGGTGGTGTCGGCAACCAGGCCAACGCGACCCAGCAGGGGAATTTCCAGGAAATGTTCGCTCCGGTGGCGGTCGCCAACGGCGCGGACTTCGGCGGCAGCGGCCCGGTGAATTTCCAGGTCACGTCCACGCCGACCCAGGACGCGTGGAACGCCGCCGACAACACGAACAAGGTCCGCTATCCCCACTACTACGCCTACGCGTAATACCGGCGAGACTGGCGAAGACCTCCCCAACCCCCACCGGTTTTCGCCGCATCAATACCTCACCCCAACATTCAGGAGAACCATCATGAACGCGACTCTCACCATCAAGGACCTGTCCCTCGACAAGGCGCTCGATCACAAGGCAATGTCCGCGGTACGCGGCGGCTTTTTCGATCAGGCCAACGCAACCCAGCAAGCGAACGGCCAGACGATGACGGCGCCGGTCGAAGTCGCCAACTTTGCCCACTTCGGCGGCAGCGGCCCGGTGAATATGCAGGTCACGTCCGAGCCGACGCAACACGCGTCGAACGACAGCTACAGCAAGAACAAGGTCGGCTATCCGCACTACTACTGGTAATCGCGACGGACTGGCGGCGGCGACAGCCTCCGCCACCTTCCGCCGGATCAATGCCTGCTTGCCCAACCGACGTTTCAGGAGAACTACCATGAATTCGACTCTCACCATCAAGGATCTTTCCCTCGACAAGGCCCTCGATCGCAAGTCCATGTCCGCCGTGCGCGGCGGCTTCTTCGATCAGGCCAACGCGACCCAGCAGCAGAACTTCCAGTCGATGTTCGCGCCCGTGGCGGTCGCCAACGGCGCAAACTTTGCCGGCAGCGGGCCGGTGATCATCCAGGTCGACTCGATGCCGACGCAAGTGGCCTCGAACGACAGCGACAGCAAGAACCGCAACCTTTTCAACGACCTCTTCCGCGGCTTCGCCTGAGGCCGCGCTCCCGGTGGAAGCCTCGACACGGCTTCCATCGGATTCGGGAAAAGCTGCACCGGAGGCATATATGGCTGCCATCACCGTCAAGGACCTGCGGACCGACTTCACCCTGGACCGCAAGACAATGTCCTCCGTCAATGGCCGGGGCGGCGCGCCGTGGGTCTATGGATGGATAAGCCCTTATATCGGGCATGCGTCGACCCGCGTCGGCGCCGTGACCAACTTCTACCAGACCAACAACATCTTCGTCGCGGATCAGATCAACAATCAGATCCAGGTGATCGACATCGACAATTCCGCTGCCAATGCGGCGATCAACGTCGCGGCGACCCAGACTGCCATCAACTTCAAGCGCTAGGCGACGCGATGACGAGCCGGGAATTCCAGCCCGTGACGGCGCAGGCCTTGCCGCTCTCCTGCCACCGGGAGATGCGCTCCGGACAGCTCGCTTCGGTGACCTATACTGGGACATCGGGCGGTCGTCTTCCAGCCACGAACTTCGAGGAACACATCATGGCCACGATAGTTATCAAGGACTTGCCGGAAAACACGGCGCTTGACCACGAGGCAATGCGGGCGATCAGCGGGGGCGCCCGGCTGGGCGGACGTCCGGCCGGCGCGCGCTCGGCGCCACGCACGGTTTTTCGTCCCGCTGCGACCGAAGAGGCGCCGCGCCGCGCCGCGCCGACCCTGCTGTTCCCGTAGCGGCTGCGACCGCCCCGCGCGAATCAACGCCGAACCGACATCAATAGCCGGCGCCCCGCCGGCACCGCGAGACTTTCGTGCCCCCTGCCGACCGGATCCGCTGGACCTCAGCGGCCCGCTGCCACGTGGGCTTGGCCCGCGACGTCAACGAGGACGCTTTCCTCGACCGGCCCGAGCGCGGCCTGTGGGTCGTCGCCGACGGCATGGGCGGGCACGATGCGGGCGAACTGGCGAGCCGCATGATCGTGTCGGCGATCGACGGTCTCGCACCGTGCGCGGACCCGGGAACCTTGATCCTGGCGGCGCGACTGCGCCTGCAGGGCGTGAATCGCCAGCTTCGCGCGGAAGCGGCCATGCGCGAAGTGCCGATCATCGGCAGCACCGTCGTCGTCATGCTCGGTTGCGGGCCGTTCTGTTCGTACCTGTGGGCCGGCGACAGCCGGATCTATCTCTATCGCGCCGGTCGGCTGATGCTGCTGAGCCGCGACCACAGCCACGCCGAAGAGCTGCGGGCGCAAGGCCTGGCCGATAGCGAAACGCTCGCATCGGCGCAGAACCTCGTCACGCGCGCGGTCGGCGCCCTCGACACGCTCGACCTCGACGAAGGTTCGATGCCGGTCGTCGACGGCGACATCTTCCTGCTGTGCAGCGACGGCCTGACGAATTACGCGAGCGAGCGAGACATCGCCAGCGCGCTCGCCGCCGGCGACTGCCCGCAGGCGGCCGACGCGCTCGTCGAACTCGCGCTCAAGGGCGGCGGGCGCGACAACATCACTGCAGTGGTCGTGCGTGCCGAAGATGCGTGCGACTCTGACATGACGGTGCTCAACCCGGCGGTGTGAGAAGGTTCCGGCGAGCTGCCCGGAGTGTCGTTCAACGGTCGTCCTCGGCGTGCGGCGGGCGGTGGCGGAAGTCCTTCGAGCGCAGGCCGTGTTTCTTCAGCAGCGTCTGCAGGTGCGAACGGTTCATGTCGCAGCGCCGCGCAAGCTCCGCGACGATGCCGCCGACCTGCTGCAGGCCCCGCTCGAGGAACTGCCTCTCGGCTTCGTCGCTCGCGGCGCGTTTTGCATCGCTGAACGATATCGGGGCCGGGGTCGTGGCGGCAGCCCCGCTTGCGGCGGGCACCGCGGCCGCCGCATTTGCCGGGGCCGGTCGCGCCGCCTCGGGGCGGATGTCGGCAGGCAGATGCTGCAGGTCGGCGGTCTCGCCGGCTAGGCAGGAAATGCGGTAGATGATGTTGCGCAGCTCCCGTATGTTGCCTGGATAAGAATAGCTCAACAGGAACTCGCGCAGCCGCGGCGTCATGCGCACCGGGCGGCGCTTCAGCGCTGCCGCGGCCTCGTCGCCGAAGAACGCGAACAGCAACGGGATCTCGTCGCTGCGCTCGCGCAGCGGCGGCAGCGTCACGTGAATGACGCCGAGGCGATAGAACAGATCCTCGCGGAACCGGCCTTCTTCGCTCAGGCGGCGCAGGTTGCGATTCGTCGCCGCGACGATGCGGGTATCGACGGCGATCGGCTCGTCGGAGCCGACGCGCTGGATCTCGTGCGATTCGAGCACCCGCAGCAGCTTCACCTGCCCGGACAGCGGCAGTTCGCCGATCTCGTCGAGGAAGATCGTGCCGGTGTGCGCGCTTTCGAACTTGCCTTTGCGATCGCTGACCGCGCCGGTGAACGCGCCTTTGCGGTGGCCGAAAAGCTCGGACTCGAGCAGGTTGTCGGGGATCGCCCCGCAGTTGACCGAGATGTACGGCTTGTCGGACCGCGAGCCGTTGGCATGGATCACTTTCGCCATCAGCTCCTTGCCGGTGCCGCTTTCGCCGTCGATGAGGACCGGCAGGTCGGTCGGCGCCGCCTTCTCGGCAATCTCCAATGCCTCGAGCAGATGCGGGTTGTCGCCGAACGCGCCTTCGAAGACGAAGCTGCGATCGAGCAATGCGCGGCGCCGCGCACCGGGCGTTCGCTCGACGCGCACGTTTTCGGCCGCGGCTGCCTCGACGAAGCGCTCCTTGTGCGACAGCTGCATCACTTCGTCGCGCACCGCGTTGGCCTGGCGCAGGAGCTTCTCGATCTCGGGCCGCGCGAGCGTCGGCGCCCAGCGCAGCGTCGAGCGCAGGATCTCGATCTTCTCGAGCAGCCCGGCGTACGAAATGACCGCGCTGCCGCGCAGCCCCGGAGTCAGGATCTTCATGCCGCCGCCAGCTGCTTCTGCACCAGTTGGTAATACATGCCGCGCCGATCGACGAGCTCGTCGTGGCGCCCCTGCTCGACGATCGAGCCTTCGTACAGCACGAGGATCTTGTCGGCGCGCATGATCGTCGACAGCCGGTGGGCGATGACGACCGCAGTGCGGCCGGCGAGGATGTCCTGCATGTTGCTGATGATGTTGCTCTCCGACTGCGTGTCGAGCGCGGAAGTCGCCTCGTCGAACACCAGCAGGCGCGGGTCGTGGTACAGCGCGCGGGCGATGCACAGGCGCTGGATCTGGCCGCCCGAGAGGCCCACGCCGCGCTCGCCGACGATCTGTTCAAACCCCAGCGGCATCTTGCGGATGAACGCGTGGGCGTCGGCCATGCGCGCGACTTCCTCGATGCGCCGCCGGTCCGGTGCCTCGTCGCCGCTGGCGATGTTCTCGGCGATGGTGCCGGAGAACAGCAGGTTGCTCTGCATCACGTAGCCAACCTGCGCGCGGTAGTAATCCTTGTCGATCGTTGCCATGTCGTAGCCATCGACGACGATGCGCCCGTCGGTCGGCGGGTAGAAGCCGACGAGCAGCTTCGCCAGCGTCGTCTTGCCCGAACCGCTGCGGCCGACGATCGCGACGAGCTCGCCGGGCTTGATCTCGAAGCTGATGTTCTCGAGCACGTACGCCGTCTCGTCGCCGCCGTAGCGGAAATACACGCCTTCGAGCGCGATGTGGCCCTGCAGGTCCGGCAGCACGACGCGCGAAGCGGCCTCTTCCGGTCGCTGCTCCGGCTCCATGTCGAGGACGTCGCCGAGGCGCTCCATCGCGACCCCGGCGTCATTGACCTGGCTCCACAGCGCGACCAGCCCCATTAGCGGCGCGAGCACGCTGCCCATCAGGGCGTTGAACGCGATGAGCTGCCCGATCGTGAGCTGATGCGCCAATACCTGCGACGCGCCGACCCACAGGATCGCGATCGTCGTCGCGGCGTTGAGCACCTGGCTGGCGACACCGACGAGCACGTTGAAACGCTGCGCGCGGTATTGCACTTCGAGCGCCTTCGCGTATTTCTTCTCCCATTTCAGGCGCACCGGACGCTCGATGCCCATGCCCTTGACCGTCTCGACGCCGCCGAGCGCTTCCATCAGGAAAGCTTTGGCATCGGTCGAAGTGGTGAACACTTCGCGCGCGTAGTTCTTGATCTTCGGCGTCACGATCACCGTCAGCGCCATGATCGGGATGACGAACGCGAGCAGCAGCAGCGTCATCTTCACGTTGTAGAGGAACAGGATCGTGAAGTAGATGAACACCATCAGCAGGTTGAGCACCGTCGTGACCGTCGATTCGGTCAGGAACGCGCGGATCGTCTGGTTTTCCTGGAAGCGCGCGAAGATGTCGCCGGTCTTGCGCTTGGCGAAGAACGAGAATGGCAGCGACAGCGTGTGCTTGAAGAACTGCGACATCATCGCGAAATCCATGTTGCGCACCATGAAGTTCGCGAGAAACGCCCGGATGCCCGACATCAGCAGCGTGAAGAGGTTGGTGATGACGAGCCCGGCGATCAGCAGATGCAGCAGGCTCACGTTCTCGTGCACGATCACGCCGTCGAGGATGTTCTGGATGATCAGCGGCGGCACGATGCCCAGCACCTGGATCACGAAAGTCGCCATGACGAGGTGCGCGAGGATCTTCTTGTACGGCCGCAGGTACGAGACGAAGCGCAGCCACGGCGAGCGCGACACCGTCAGCTGCGCGAGATTCTGTCCCGGCGTGAACAGCAGGCAGGTGCCGCTCCAGCCGCGCTCGAACTCTTCGATCGCGATCTTCCTGAAGCCGACGGCCGGATCGGCGACCCACACCTGCCGCTTCGACACGCCATACACGACGATGTAGTGGTAGCCCTCCCAATGCACGATGAACGGCAGCTCGAAGCCGAGCAGCGCGTCGAACGTGCATTGCACGCCGCGCGTCGTGAAGCCGAGCGACTCGCCGGCGCGCGCGAGGCTGTCGAGCGTCGCGCCCTGGGTCGTCACGTTCGCGAGTTCGCGCAGCTTGCCGAGCGTCATCGGGATGTCGTAGTGGCGGCAGATCATCGCCAGGCACGCCGCGCCACAGTCCATTTCCTCCGCCTGCTCGACGAGCGGGAAGCGCCGGATCACTCGCTCGCCGAGTTGCGGCTTCGACTGCAGGTCGAGCATGACGCGCAGGTTGCGCCGTTCGGCGAGCTTTTTCTGGCGCTGCAGCTCGCGCTCGACGAAGCGGATCCGCTCCTCGAGCACTTCGCGCAGCTTCGGATTGCGCTCGAGGATCAGGTGGACGGATTTTTCCGGGACCACCAGCAGCGTCGTATCGACGACCGCGATCACCGACGCGACCTGCTCCTGGCGCATCAGGCACGCTTTCTCGCCGAAAATCTCGCCGTGGCCGAGCGTCGCGAGCGGGTACTCGGTGCCCTGCTCGCTGCGCACGAGGCGCACTTCGCCCTGGCGGACGACGTACAGGCGGCGGTCGTCGCGCGCGTCCTGCTTGAGGATCTCCCGGCCGGCGGCGACGCGCTTGACGCCGACGCTGCGCACCAGCTCCTCGAGTTCGGCGCGATCGACTTTGCCGCGCAGATCGAACAGCCGCGCGACGACGCCGCCGGCCGAGCCGATCGCAACAAAGCTCGTGACGAACGCCTGCGCCGCCGGATTCTTCGCGAGGACCGGTTCGAACGCGTGACGCGGGATCAGCAGCAGCTCGGTCTTTGCCGACGCACGCGCCGAGAATTCGTGCCGATACTCGCGCAGCATCGCCATCTCGGCGACGGTCTCGCGCGCCTTGCGCACGCCGAGGCTGATTTCCTTGCCGTGCTCGTCGGCGAACACCCGCACCGAACCGGAGCGGATCACGAACACGCCGTCGGCCGGCTCGCCGGCATTGCAGACGGTTTCGCCGAACGCGAAGAAACGCGGCTGGGCGTGCGCGGCGAGGTGATCGAGTTCGTCGCGCGTGAACGGCGACAGCAGCTCCACCGACGACAGGAAGTCGGCGACAGAATCGAGTTTCGGTGGGGCGTCCGCGGACATGATCACCTCGACGGGGCTAACGCATTTCGATGACGTGTTCCTGCGCCCGGGCCGCGAGCCAGCCTTCGCGCAGCAGGCGCCGCACTTCGGCCGCGGTCTCTTCGTCAAGCCGCGCCGGGTTCTTCGCATTCACGAGGAAGATCTCGTGGAACGCGCCGTCGGGCGCGGCGAACGGTCCGAGCAGGTCACCGGGCGCGGCGTTGAACACCTTGGCTTCGATTTCGGTCTTCAGCGAACCGCGCATCACCTTGCCGATGAACCCGCCATCGTCGCGCGTGTCCGCGACCGAGTGCTCGCGCGCGAACTCGGCGAAGCTGTCGGGATCCTCGGCGAGAAGCGACATCATCTCCTTCGCCTGGCCTTCGGTTTCGAGCACGATGTGGCTGACCTCGATGCTGTCGAACTTCGGCGAATTGAGCTGGAAGTATTCTTCGACCGCCTGGTCGCTACAGACGCGCTGCATCATCTTTTCCTGGTACAGGCTGTCGGTGATGAACGCCTCGAACTCGTCGAGGCTCACGCCGCGCGCGTCGAGGTAATGGTTCATGTCGGCCGCCCGGTGCAGCCCCAGCACGCGGCGGAACTGGTCGGCGCGCTCCTGGATCTCGTCGGCCGACACCGCGACGCCCTGCTTCTTCGCCGCATGGACGGTGAGCCGGTCGCGGACGATCTCGTCGATGAGGCTGTCGAAGCGCCCGGTGAGCTTCAGGATGCGGACGAATTCCTCGGTGCCGATGGATTCGTCGTCGATTCGCACTATCGCGGTCATCTCGTGTGCTCCTTCTGGTAAGCGCAGGATCGGGTCAGCCGCTGATCTGGCGGAACGGATCGAGCGCGAGGTCGATGAGGCGGCGCTCGCGGACGATGATCTCCGCAGTCGCCGTCATCCCGTAGCGCACCGGGTAGCGCATGTCCGCGACTTCGTAGTGATCGCGCGAGAGCGTCACGTGGCCTTCGTAGACCGGCTCCTTGCTCTGCGCGGCGGGCGAAGTCGCCGGCGAGATGAACTCGAGCCGGCCGTCGATGAGGCCGTAGCGCTGGTACGGAAACGCATTGAATTTGAGCTTCACCGGCAGGCCTTCGCGCAGGAACGCGCGGTCGCGCTCGGCGATGTCCATCTTCAGCACCGCGCGCGCGTCCTTCGGCGCGATGCCGCCGAGCGGCGTGTTCGCCTGGATCTTGTCGCCGGGCTGCGTCGAGGCCACGTCGGTGATGACGCCCGACACCGGCGCGATGATCAGCAGGAAGTTGTCCTTGTCGATGTTCTCGAAGCGAATCCGTTCGGCCGCGTTCGCCGCCAGCCGCGCGGTCTGCAGCTGCAGCCGCAGCTTGTCCTCCTCGTTCGCGATTTCGCGCGCCGCCGCGTCGTACTGGATCCGCAGCCGCGTCAGCTCCTGGTCGCCGCTTTCGAGCTCGACGCTCGCCCGCGCGGTTTCCTGGCTGAGCCGGAAATCCAGTTCGCCGAGCCGCGACTGCGCGACGCGCAGCGCGTTTTCCGCCGCCAGATACGCGCTCTTCTTCGCTTCGACCTGCAGCTCCGACACTCCGCCGCCGCCGGGCAACGCCAACAGCCGCTGGAAGCGGTCGAGCTCCACGCGCGCGGTGTCGCGCGTGCGGCGCGCGTTGTCGAGCTCGCTGCGCGCCTGCTGCAGCTGCGCGCGCTGGGCTTCGGCGAGCTTCGTCGTGCCTTCCGCGGTGCGCCGCTCGTGCAGTTGCAGCGCCGCTTCGATCTGCTGCTTCAAGGCTGCGACCTTGCGTTCGAGCAGCGCTTTGCGTTCGGGAAACTGCTTCCATTCCCGCTCGGCGTCCTCGAGCTTCAGCTGCGCCTCGAGCGCGTGCGTCGCCGCCTCGACCGCTCCGCGTGCGTTGAGCCGGGCGAGGACGTCGCCCTGAGATACCGGCTGTCCCGCTTCCATGTAGATGTCGGCGAGCTCGCCGTCGATCGGCGCATAGACACGCCGCACATCCGATTCGGGCGCGAGCACGCCGTGCGCGGTGACGATCACGTCGGCACGCCCGACGAACGACCACACCAGCGCAGACAGCACCAGCCCGAGGACGGCGACGACGAGAGCGAGACCGAAGCGCGACGGTTCGGCGATCAGGATCGCGATCCCTTCGGCGCTGTGATCCTCGAGGGCTTCGGTCAGCGGCTTAAGGTGTTTTTCACTCTTCATCGCTCTGCTCTCCGATCAGCGCCAGCTTCGCCTTGAGCAGCCCCGGCTCCAGCACCCTGTGAAGTTCCTGCAGCGACTGCCGCTGCAGCTCGGCTTCCGCGTCGATTTCGGCCCGGACCGCAACCGCTTGCTCGTCCATGTCGGTTTTCAACATGGTGTGGATCCGCGCGCCCTCTCCGGCCGCGGACTGCGCGTCGGCGAGCAGCCGGGCCTGCGAGCGGAACCTGCCAGAGATGCCCGACTCAAGCCGCTGTTCGCCGCCGATCCCGCCGGCGCTGCGGTACTGGCCCCATAGCGTTGCGGCGCGGGCCAGCAGGCCGTTGGCGCGCGCGAGCGCCTGGTCCCGGTACGCGTCGACATCGGCCCCGGTCGCGCGGATGAAGTAGGCGTCCTCGCTCTCGTCGAGCGCCGCATGAAACGCCAGCAGCCGCTCGTCGTAGCTCTTGCCGCCGCGCGCCTGCTGCAGCGCGCCGAACTGCTGCAGCACGGTCTGCTTGCGCGCGAGCTCGGCCGCGGCGACGTCCGCCCACGGCCCCGCGGAAATCTGCTGCAGGCCGGCGAGCGCCTCTTCGCCCCGGCCTTCGCGCCACGCCCGGGAGGCCGCCTGGTGCTGGCGCACGACTTCCGCGGAAGGCAGGCGCGTCTCGCCGAGTTTTTCGAGGTGCTCGCGGAAAGGCGGCGTCGAAAAATGCAGTTTCCCGAGCAGCGCGATCAGCGGTTCGAGGCGGCGCGCCTGCAGCGCACGGTCGAGTTCGACGAACCGGCGCAGGTCCTCGCGCACGGCGTCGAGACCGGCGAGCCGCGGGTACTTCCCGGCGTAGTCGTCGAGCAGCGCGTCGAGCGTCTCGGCGCGGCCGGCATCGAGTTCGGCCGCGATGCCCGCATCGAGCCGCTCGATCGCGGCGAGATATACCGACTCGTCGCTTTCGAGGCGGCGCAGATGGGTCAGCACTTCGGCATGGACGTCCCTGAACTCGGGCACGTGCGCGGCGACACGGGCGAGCGCGCGCTGGTGGGCGCGGGTATCGGCATGCCACGGCTGCAGCAGCGAGCCGATCCGCTCTTCGTCGGCGTAGATGCGGATCGGCGCCTCGATGCCGCCGCGCTCGACGACGAACCGCTCGAGCTCGCCGACCCACTCGAGCTCGGCGAGCAACGGCTGCGCGTCGGCGTTGTGCGCGGCCTGCGCTTTCATGTCGGCGACGAGCGCCGCGGCGCGGTCGAACTCGTGCGCCTGCAGGCTCCCGACCCATTCGGGGAGCTTCGCCTTCAGCAGCGCCTCGGTGCCGAGCGCCTGCAGCGCCGCATCGTCCGGATCGCTCGCGAGGTACGCGTCGGCGACTGTCGCGGCATGCGCAAAGTCGCCTGCGGCGACGAGGCGCCCGAGTTCGCGTTCCGCGCTGCCGGCGCGGTAGAAGCCGAGCGCGACCGCGACGAGCAGCGCGACGACGGGAAGGCCCCAGCGCAGCATCTGTTTCACCGTCCCGCGCTCGCCGCCGGCGAAAGCCCGGCCCAGTTCGCGCACGAAAAGCATGGTGCGGCTGCGCTCGCGCCGCACCCGCGGCACCGGGCTGCCGGCTTGCGCCGCCTCGTCATTGACTTCGTCGGGCTGCGGCGGCGGAGAAATGCAGAAGATGTCGAGGAACGAGTCCGGCGCCGCGATGAACATCGTCCTGTCCGGGTTGCCCGGCTCGTCTTCCGCAGCGGGGGCGGCAGGGGTGAATCCGGTCAGCGTCGGCTCGGCCTCGACCTCGACTTCGTGCTGCAGGCTCACGCGGTACACGAAGTGACTGCCGCCGAACGCGACGATATCGCCGTCGTGCAGTTCCACGGCGTGCTCGTCGAGACGCGTGCCGCCGACGAAAGTCCCGTTCGTGCTGCCCAGATCCTCGATGAACGGCGCGCCCCCTTTCAGGAAGATGTGCGCATGGCGACGCGAGATGTAATTGACCTGATGCGGGTACGCGCTCTTGTAGCGCGCGATCACGTCGTCGATCTTGCTGATCAGGAACGGGAAGCAGGCAATGACGATCGGTTCGAGCAGCAGGTCGTCGCGCTCGGGCGTCAGCGTCAGGCTCAAGAGCGTCCCGGCCCGCTGCACTTTCTTCGCCCGCGCGACGAGCCGGACGCGATACGACAGCACGCCGCCGAAGCAGATCTCGTCGCCGTCGCGCAGCGCGGCAGGCGTCTCGCCGACGGCGACGCCATTGACGGTCGTGCCGTTCTTGCTGCCGAGGTCGGCGACGTAGAGCTCGCCCGCTTCGCGGAACACCCGCGCGTGGCGACGCGACAGCTCGGCGACGATCTCCTTGTCGTACGTCGCGAACGGCAGCTCGTTGCGCCCAATCGCGAACAGCGACTCCTCGATGAGGATGTCGCCCAGTTCGGGGCGCGACAGCGCCTGCAGGAGCACGTTGCGCTCCTGTCCGGCAGTAGTCGGAGTCCGGGCGACGGACGCCCCCGCGTCACTCATGCGACGACACGAACATCATGAACAGGCCTCTTTCGCGTGGCTGATCCGAGCTTTCCCGTTTTCCCATCGGCACTTCCTCATCTGCAGGCTCAGCGCCGGACATTCGCGACCTCGACGGTCGGCCAGCCGCCGCCGAGCGCTTTGTAGAGCGTCACCGTGTCGGCGAGAATCTGCTGGTGGTTCGCGAGCAGCGCGAGCTGCGCCGCGAGCAGCGAGCGCTCGGTCTCGAACACTTCGAGCTGGGACACGAGCCCTTCCCTGAGCTGCGCCTGGATCTGCGCCGCGACGATCTGCAGCTGCTCGATCTGCTGCTGCAGCTCGGTGCGCTGCTGGCGGTGGGCGTCGAGGTTCGTCAGCGCGTTCTCGACTTCCTCGAACGCGGCGATCACGGTGCGCTGGTACTCGTGCTCGAAGACTTTGGTCTGGGCTTCGGTCGTCTTGAGGCGCGCCTTGATGCTCGGATCGAACGCGGGGATGTTGATGCTCGGCAGAAAGCCGAACGTGAAGGACTTCAGCAGGTCGCCGAGCGCGAAGCTCGACGTGCCGCCGCGCCCGGTCAGGCTGATCGACGGCAGCTGCGCGAGCCGCGCCTGCCCGACGAGGTCGTAGGCTTCGAGCAGCCGGAACTCGGCGGCGACGATGTCGGGGCGGCGGCTCAGCAGCTCGGAAGGCAGCCCGGCCGGCACCGCCGGCAGCTCGACGCGCTCCTGCAGCTTTCCCGGCGGCACGGTGAATTCGCCCGCCGGCACGCCGAGCAGCGTCGCCAGCGCGTTGCCGGCGAGGCCGCGCGCGCGTTGCAGTTCGAGCAGGTCGCGGGTCAAGGCGTTGTTCTCGGCGCGCTGGCGCAGCACCTGCGTGCGGGGCACGAGGCCTTGGCCGAGCATCGCCTCGAACGTCGCGAGGATCTGCCGGCTGCGGTCGAGCGCACGCTGCTGGCGGTCGATCTGCTCGTCGAGCTGGAGGATCTGGAAATACGTCGTCGCGACGTCCGAGACCAGCGTCAGATATCCCGCCCGCCAGTCGGCTTCGGTCGCGTGGAATTCGGCGGTTTGCGCCTGGACGCCTTTTTCGACCTTGCCCCAGATGTCGATGTCCCAGTTGACCTGGGTGCCGAGGTTGAACTGCTTGCGGAAGTTCTGTCCGGTGCTTTTCTCGAAACTCGCGCCGGCGCCCACATCGAGCGTCGGCAGCGCGCCGGCGCGCGCTTCGCCGATCTGCGCCTGGGCGACCTGGATGCGTGCGGCGAGGATCTTGACGTCGAAGTTGCCGGCGATCGCCCGGTTGATGAGCTCGTCGAGCGTCGGGTCGCGGAACTCCCGCCACCAGTCGGGCGCGATCGTGTCGGCAGCCGACACTGCGGGACGCGACCACGACACCTTGCCGGGCGTGTCGGGGCGCTGGTATTCGGGCGCTTTCACGCCCGCGCAGCTCGCGAGCAGCAGCGCCAGCGAGCCGGCCAGCACCGCGCGCAGCAGCGGCAGCGCCCGCCCGCACGGCCTTGACATCGACATTGGGGAATCCATTGCGTCTCCACCTTCCGCGGGAAAAATTCGCGCGCCGCGGCCTATGCCGCGGCCCACGCTTTCGATTCGACGAACACCCTGAACAGCCGCGCATCGAGCCGTCCGGCGCGGCATTCGGCATCCAGCAGGTCCAGCGCATGCTCGAGCGACATCGCCTTCTTGTACGGACGATCTCCGGCGGTCAGCGCGTCGTAGATGTCCGAGATCGTCAGGATGCGTGTCTGGATGCTGATCTGCGCCCCGCGCAGCCCCATCGGGTAGCCGGAGCCGTCGAGCTTTTCGTGATGGGCGTGGGCGATCGCCGGCACGCCGCCGAGATCACGCGTCCACGGGATCAGGATCAGGAACGAATACGAATCGGCGACGTGCGACTCGATCTGCTTGCGTTCTTCGGCCGTCAGGCAGCCTTTCGACACGCTCAGCGCGGCGAACTCGCTGTCGCTCAGCAACGGCACCGAAACCCCGTCCGCTTCGTCGTACGAGCAGCCGAGAATGCGGTCGAGCTCCTGCGAGCGTTCGGTATACGAAATCGCCGGCTCGTTGGCGCGCCGGATCACGGCGAGGAACTCGTCGAGGCGCGCGACCTCTTCGCGCAGTCCCTGCTCGAGGCGGCGCTTTTCTTCGCGGAACGCGGTGATGCCCAGTTCGCGCTCGCAGTGCAGCTCGGCCAGTTTCCGGTAGGCCTGCCGCTCGAGGCACGCGCATGCGTACTTGAAGCGCTGTTCGAGCAGGCGCATTTCGGCGTGGTGGAGCTTCTTCTCCTTGCGCAGCACATGCTCGCGCACGCCCACTTTGCCGAAGTCGTGCAGGAGCGCGGCGTAACGAATCTCGCGCAGCTGGTCCTCGGAGAACGCGATGCCGCGCAGTTCCGGTTCGTCGGCGCGGTCGACCGCCCGGGCGAGGTTCTCGGCGTAATGCGCGACGCGGAACGAGTGCCCGGCGGTCACCGGGTCGCGTTCCTCGATCGCCTGCACCGATGCGCAGACAAAGCCTTCGAGCAGGCGCTCGATATCCGAGTACAGCTGGAAGTTCTTCAGCGCGACCGCCATCTCCGCGCACACGCCGGTGAGCATTTCGAGATCCTGGCCATTGAACGCGTAGGGATCCGAAGACGTGTCGAGCTGGATCAGTCCGAGCACCTCGCCTTCGAGCAGCAGCGGGACGCACATGACGCTCCGGATGTCCTGTTCAACGATCGATTCCTGGCAGCCGAAGTGGCGATCCGCGAGCGTGTCGACGGAGAGAATAGACAATTTCCTGTTTAGCACCTCGTCGACGATAGTGCGAGAAATCCTCAGCTGCTCCGGGTCCTCGACAGTGCCGTCGCGCCAGCGCGCCGCAACCGGCACCGGCGCCTCGCCTTCGTTCTTCCGCAGCAGGATGAAGGCGCGCTCGGCACGCGGAAACAGCTCGAAGATCAGGTTCATGATCTTTTCGGTCAGCGTGGCGGAGTTCGTGACGGCCCCGAGCGCGATACCGACCTGCGCCATCGCGTGGAGCTTGCGGATCATCACCTGCGCGTCGCCGTCCTCGGTCTGCGGCGGTCCCTCGAGCGGCCTGGCATACTGCGTCGCGTCGACCGTCTGCCGGATCACCGCCGGCGCGCTGTCGCGAGGCGGCACGAGCAGCGAATGGAACGCGAGCGGCGTGGACGAGATCGACAGCTCGTCGCCGTCGTGCAGCGGATGCCAGACGCCGGGCCGCAAGCGTTTGCCGAGCACGAACGTGCCGTTGAACGAGTGCAGGTCCTCGATGAAATACTCGCCGCCGCTCAGGCACACACGGGCATGCCGACGGCTGATGGTGTGCTCGGGGATGCAGAAGAAATGCCCTTCCGCCAGCGAATCCTGCGGATCCCGGCCGATCACCACTTCGTCGTGGAGAGGGAACACTTCGCCCGTTGTGGTGACTTCGAGGTACGCGGTCACGGGGCCCGGTGACTCGGGAACGGCCACTGTGTTTCGCATTCCCACCCTCCCGCGTGCGCCGGACGATCGCTTAACTTTGACTCGTGACAAAAATGCCGGTTCCGGGCAAACCGGGCCGCGAAAGCACGCGGCACCGCTCGCCCGCTCTTTCGTCAGAACGCCGATGCTCGGTCACGGGCAGGTCGCTGAGCGTCAAGGTTTTCATTGGGGTCTCCCGAAGTTCGTGTTGCAGTGCGGACTGCGATCGAACACTTTTCGCAGGTTTCGGCAGAGCTATCGCAGGGAGCGTGCCATTTCATCGGCAGTGCGCCGGAAAACGCCATAAACTATTGAAAAAGCGTTTTATTTCACCCAAACGAAAAGTCTTCCGCGCCCGTTCACGGGATGCCGCGCCGAGCGGAAGCGGGCTTCATCGAACACGTTTCGGCCGCCCTGTTTGCCGCGTTCCAACACTTGGCGCGAAACGGCGCGTTCTGCGACCGTAGCGCTTCTCGATCGCAATCGGGCCGCCCGCCAAGCCGGCGCGGATGGACTATATTTTTTTAAGGAAACTTCGATTGACGAATCCGTGCACGATGACGCCGCGACCGTTCCCCCTGTTCGACACTACGCTTCGATGCGCGTCCCTCCACCAACCCGCACGATCGCGCGGCTCATCCTCGTAATCCGGACCGGGCGCGAACGTGAGCCCGGAAGACTCCTGGCCGACCGAGGGGAAGCAGATGGCTAGTCTTTCGCATGCGATTCACGCTTTCCGCAGCGGCGGTCTGTCTCCCAACGAGTTTTTCGCGCAGGTCGATCGCGTCCTGGCGACCAACGAGCCCGACCAGGCGAAGCTCCTCGAGGTCCTGAGCGAAGAGCACACGAAGCTGCCGCTGCCGCCGGACGTGTACGCCGAGGTGCATCGGCGCATCGAGCACCTCACGGACACCGGGCACAGGGGCCCGAACGACGACCAGACGCGCATGCAGATCCCTGCCGGCGCCCCCGGTCCCGGCACTCCCGGCATTCACTTCCCCGCCCCGGGAACGGCGCCGTCCGAGCCGGACCGCATCAAGGGCGTCGGAGACACGGTCAATGGCCGCTTCCTGCTCGAGGAATGCCTGGGCTTCGGCGGCATGGGCACGGTGTACAAGGCGCTCGACCTGCGCAAGCTCGAAGCTTCCGACCGCAACCCGTACATCGCGATCAAGGTCCTGAACGTCCAGTTCCGCGGCCATCCGAAATCCCTGATCGCGCTGCAGCGCGAGGCGCGCAAAGCCCAGGCGCTCGCCCACCCGAACATCGTCGCGGTGTACGACTTCGACCGGGACGGGTCGATGGTGTACCTGACGATGGAGTACCTGTCCGGCAAGCCGCTGAGCCGCGTGCTGCGCGCGCAGGGTTTCCGCGGCATGCCGTACGCACAGGCGCTGCCGATCATCACCGGCATGGCCAACGCGCTGGCCTATGCGCACGAGCACGGTTTCGTCCACTGCGACTTCAAGCCGGCGAACGTTTTCCTCACCGACAAGGGTCCGGTCAAGGTCATCGACTTCGGCATCGCGCGCGTCTTCCGGCGCTCGGAGGAAGAGGCCGAAGCGACGGTCTTCGACGCCGGCAGCCTCGGCGGCCTGACGCCGGCGTACGCGAGCCCGGAGATCCTCGAGCACCGCGAACCGGACCCGCGCGACGACATCTATGCGCTCGCCTGCATCACTTACGAGCTGCTGACCGGCGCGCATCCGTTCGGGCAGCTGCCGGCAACCCAGGCGCGCAACGCGGGGTTGCGCCCGCCGCGGCCGAAACATCTGCCCGCGAAGGCCTGGCGCACGTTGCGCACTGCGCTGTCGTTCGACCGCGAAACCCGCACTCCCAGCGTCGCGCAATTCCTCGCCGGGATGAAACCTCAGCGGCGCGTCGCGCTGCCCCTTGCGGCGGGGATTGCAGCGGCAGTGGCCGCGGCACTCATCGCGATCGCGCTCCTCTACGATCGGAAACCGGCGGAAGTCGCGCCGGACGAAGCGCCTTCCGTCGCTGCCGACGCACTGCAGGAAGCACCTCCCCCAGTCGCAGCCGCGCCTGACGAACCTTCGGCACCCGAGCCCGCATTGCCAGCCCCTCCTGCCGTGGTCCCGCCGCTGTCAGTCGCGTCAGTCGCGCCGGTGCTGACTAAAGTGCCGTGCGCGGCGCTGGCGGCGTCGAGCAGCGGCAACACGCTGCAAGTGCACGGTTACCTGCCCGGCACGTTCGGGCTCGGACGCTTGCGCGACGCGCTGACCGCGATCCCCGGCGTGACGACGCTGAACACCGACGTGCAGCAGGTCAGCGCCGACAAATGCAGCGTGATCGACGCGTTCGCACCTTACTGGACGAGGAACCGGCAGGCCGGCGGCGAGACTTCGATCCGCATGCGGGCGGGCGGCACTGCGCTGACGGAAGGCGACTCGCTGATCATCGACGTGACGACGCCCGCATACGAGTCGTACGTCCATGTCGATTATTACGTCCTCGACGGCACCGTCGTCCATCTCGTGCCGAGCCGGCGGGCGAGAGCCAACCGGGCGCCACCGCGTTACAGCGCGACGATCGGCACGGTGGCCGGATGGACGATTTCGAAGCCGTTCGGCACCGAGCTGATTGTGCTGCTGGTCACGCCGGTGCCGCTTTTCGACGGGCTGCGCCCGGAATCGGAATCACGATCGGATTACCTGCGCGCCGTCGACAAGAGCTTGCGCGAAATCGCCGCGAAGCACGGGCAGGACAAGATCACCGCGGATTTCGTCCAGATCACGACCCGGGCGCGCGAACCCTGATCCCTGAACGCGGCATTGCGCTGGCGCTGCCCGACATCCCCGGATCGCTACTCGACGTCGCGCACGACGCGGAACCCGTTCTGCGAGTGCCGCACGCTGGCCCCGTACTTGAAGCGGGTCGACGACAGCATGTAGTCGGCCCCTTCGCGCCAGGAGCCGCCGCGTATCACGCGCACGCGACAATCCGGTTCGTCCCACGACCGCCCGTCGGCCGGTGCCCCCTTGTAGGAGTTGTGCCAGCAATCGCTGACCCATTCCCAGACGCTCCCGTTCATGTCGTGCAGGCCGTACGGGTTGGCGCGGAACGAGCCGACATTCGCCGGCCCGCCTTCGCGCCACGGGTCGCCGCAGCCCTTGCAGTTCGCGTTGCCGCCGACCATCTGGTTGCCCCACCAGTATCGCGTCGTCGTGCCGCCGCGCAGCGCGTATTCCCACTCCGCCTCGGTCGGCAGCCGGTAGGTCTTGCCGGTGACCCCGCTCAGCCACTTCGCATAAGCGCGGGCATCATCCCAATGCAGGTCGCGCACCGGGGCGTTCTTCGCCGCGCCCTCTTCCCTCGCCAACTGCGGACACGCGCCGGCCGCGACGCAGGCGTCCCATTGCTCGTTCGTGACTTCGTACTTGCCGATCGCGAACGGCCGCGCGATCGAGACCCGATGGGCCGGTCTTTCCGATGGGTCGTCGGTGTTGCTTCCCATGACGAACTCGCCGCCGGGCAGGCCGACCATCGCGGGGCAGGCGGGGCAATCCTTGATCTCGGCAAGACGCGCCGCTGCAACCGGAGGTCTTTCCGGCGCCGGCGCTGCCGGGGCAGGAGCTGGGGCTGCGCGCGGCCGTTCCGGCGCGGTGGGGGCAGCGGGCGCGGGCCGCGGGCGCTCGGTTGCAGGGGGTGTCGCGCGAGGGGCAGGCGGCGGCTCGACTTTTGGCGCGGCCGCGCGCAGCCGCTCGATGCGCGCGCGGGCGAGCGGTGCGAAACGTCCGTTCGGGTACGCTTTCAGGTACGCCTCGTAGTCGCTCGCGTGTTCGCTGTCCTTGATCGAGTCCCAGAACGTCAGCTCGTACTGCTCCGCGCTGTCCTTGGGGAGGATTCCGGCAACCAGGACGGGCGCCGCATTTGCACTCCCCTGCTGCGTACCGGTACCGGCACCCGTCGTGGCCTGGACAAATCCGGGCGCGAACGCCCCGAACACCCCGACGATGAGAAGTTCTCGCCACACGTGTAGACCCCGCTTGTCCCGTAGTGGAGATGCAGCCCCCGCGACGCAGCTCCGGAGCTGGATTCAGTACGCTTCGCACGGGATCGCACCGCGCGGAGCAGAACACCTTTCCGATCATGACCCCTCGGATTTCCGGCGCCGAGCGGGGCCGGGAAACGGCCGTGTCCCGATTCATTATATGTATCTTTCGGCCAACTTCCGTCCTAATCTTAGGTGGCGATCCGGCCGGCCCGCAGCGGATTCGGCAAGCGTTCGCTCCGGCGCTTACCCGACGTTTACCTCGCATGTTTCCTGGGGAGGATGCCCGACATGTCCAGGGAAATCATTCTTGCCTCGATAGCAGCAGTCATCATGGCCAGCGGGTCAGCGCCCGCCTCCGCGGCGGGGACACCATCGCCGAAAGATGCCGAGGCCTACATCATCTGGCCGCCGGACGGCGCCGTCATCGGTGGCGGAAAGCTGTGGGTACGCATGGGGCTGCGCAACATGGGCGTGTGTCCGAAAGGCGTCGAACTGCCCAACGTGGGCCATCATCACCTGCTCATCGATACCGAACTCTCGACCGACGGGCAGATTCCGCTGGACCGGAACCACCTGCATTTCGGTGCCGGCGAAACCGAGGCGCGCATCGAGCTTCCGCCCGGCAAGCACACGCTGCAGCTGCTGATGGGCGATCACAACCATGAGCCGCACGACCCCCCTGTGCATTCGAAGAAGATATCGATCACGGTGCGCTGACCGGGTGACGCCCGGGTTCCAATTTGATCTTCCGTCAAGACCGGGAGCCGATCCATGCTCAAGCCCATGCACAAGCTATTCATCGCCGCCGCCGCGTTCCTGCTGCTCGCCGATGGCGCCATCGCCGGCAGCACCGCTGCGCCGGCAAATGCCTATCTTTACATCGGCTGGCCGAACGATGGCCAGGCGCTGCCCGCCGGGCGGCCGTTCAAAGTGTGGTTCGGGCTGCGCAACATGGGCGTCGCCCCGAAGGACGTCAGCTTTCCGAACACGGGCCACCATCATCTGCTGATCGACACCGATCTGCCGTCGCCGGACCAGGAAATCCCTTCCGACCGCAACCACCTGCATTTCGGTGCGGGGGAAACGGAAACGACCCTGGAACTGCCTCCGGGCAGGCACACGCTGCAGCTGCTGATGGGCGACGACAAGCACGTCCCGCACAACCCGCCGGTGTATTCGAGGAAGATCACGATCACCGTGCGGTGAGAGCCTTGCCGCGGAGCGCGATACGAGAGGCCGAGGGATGACGCGCCCGTCCTGACAGCGTTCGTACCGATATCTACACGCCCCTGTAAGACTTACCCCCCGCTGCACTCCGCCGGCATGCGGTGGCGCCACCACGCTCGCATTTCGCCCGGCTCGCACTGCCGCCGCGTCCCCGCTCGTCACTCCTGCACGGTGCCCCGGCGCGGGAACGGCGCTTGCTGTCCTCCACTGCAGCCCTAACTTGACGGAGGCCAATCCATGAACCCGCTGATGCGCAAACTCTCGCCGAGTGCGACGCACATGATCCGCACCGACCACTCGCACGTGCTGTCGGTCTTCCATCAGTACGAGACCGACACCTCGCCGCAGACCAAGAAAGCGCTCGTGAACAGCGCGTGCCTGTCGCTCGAGATCCACGCCCAGCTCGAGGAAGAAATCTTTTACCCGGCGATGCGGCAGGCGATGGCCGAAAGCGCGACGGTCGACAAGTCCGTCGGCGAGCACGAGGAAATGCGGCGCCTGATCGCGCAGCTGCGCGGCATGGAGCCGACCGACCCGCAATACGACGAGACGTTCATGAGCCTGATGCGTGACGTGCTGCATCACGCGGCCGAGGAAGAGACGATCATGTTGCCAAAAGCCGAACGCCTGCTCGGCAACCGGCTCGCCGAACTCGGCGCGGATATGATGAAGCGCCGGCTCGAACTGTCCGCGCCGCATGCCGGGGAGATCGCGATGAATGGCATGCGCACGATGCACACCGGCACGCTGGTGATGACGACCGGGGCGGCGGTAGCGGGTGCGTACCTCCTCAAGAAAGTGTTCGACCGCGGTCACCATCACGCCTGACCGGTCGCGGTGACGTTTGTCGAGCGTCACCGCACATCCCCGAAGGCCGCGAGCTTCCAAAAGCCGCGGCCTTCGTCGTTCACATCGTGTTTTTACGGGCCCAGCGCAACCGGCGGCCATGGCGCGAGCAGCGCCGGCGTCGCCATGTCGGGCGGCATCTCGAAATCCTTGCGTGCCGCGCCGCGCATCGCCACCGGCGGCAGCGGCAGGCCGCGCCGGTCGTGGTAGTCGCGCACCGGCGGCCGCCCCCGCCGCTCGATGCGGTCCACTGCGTTCGCGCAGCCCGCGTCGAGCGCAGCGACCGCCGCCACCGCGCCTAGCAGCGCCCGCGAGGGGGGCCGGCGGGCACTGCGCGCGGTGCCGAGCGCCGCGAAATCGAACGCGTCGCCGGCCACGCGCACCCACAGCCACGGGCCGGGGCGGCGCGCGGCCAGGATACCGATGCCGGTGACGATCTCGCGCACGCCGCACGCGCGCACGAAGCGCTCGCTGCCGCGCATCCCGGCCACGCCGGCCACCAACCGCGGCATCAGCACCTGCGCGACGCCGAGCCCGATGCTGAACCAGCCGAGCCCGCGGGCGGCGGCGCGGGTGCGGCGGTGACGGGTCGAGGTCCTCGTGAAGGCAGTCGCACTCATCGCTCATCTCCTCAGGGCTTCAGGACGACCTTGATGCAGCCGTCTTTCTTGTCGCGAAACGTCTTGTACATTTCCGGCCCGTCCTCGAGCGCGGCAACGTGCGTGACGACGAAAGTCGGGTCGATCTGCCCTTCCTCGATGCGGCGCAGCAGGTCGGCCGTCCAGCGATTGACGTGGGTCTGGCCGGTGCGCAGCGTCAGCCCCTTGTTCATCAGCGCACCGAACGGCAGCTTGTCGATCAGCCCGCCATACACGCCCGGCACCGACAGCGTGCCGGCCGGACGGCACACGTAGATCATCTCGCGCAGCACATGCGGCCGGTCGGTTTCGAGCATGATCGCCTGCTTCGCGCGGTCGTACAGCGAGTCGAGCGACTGCGTTGCGTGGGCTTCCATGCCGACCGCGTCGATGCACTTCTCCGGCCCCTTGCCGCCGGTCAGCTCGTTGAGCCGCTCGACGACGCTCTCGTCCTCGCAGTTGATCGTCGTCGCCCCCCCGGCCTGCGCCATGCCGAGCCGTTCGGGCACGCGGTCGATCGCGATGACCTGCTTCGCGCCGAGCAGCACGGCGCTGCGAATCGCGAACTGCCCCACCGGCCCTGCGCCCCAGATCGCGACCGTGTCGGTCGGCTGGATGTCGCACTGCACCGCCGCCTGCCAGCCGGTCGGCAGGATGTCGCCGAGGAACAACACCTGGTCGTCCGAAAGTCCGCTCGTGATCTTCACCGGCGCGACGTCGGCGTACGGCACGCGCACGTACTCGGCCTGCCCGCCCGCATAACCGCCAGTCAGGTGGGTGTAGCCGAAAAGCCCCGCCGTCGCATGGCCGAACGTCTTGTCGGCGAGCGCCTTGTTGCGGTTGCTGCGCTCGCAGACGGAAAAGTTGCCGCGGCGGCACTGCTCGCATTCGCCGCAGCAGATCGTGAATGGCACGACGACGCGGTCGCCGACCTTGAGGCGGTGGTCCGCCGCGCCGACCTCGACGACTTCGCCCATGAACTCGTGGCCGAGGATGTCCCCGGACTCCATGCCCATCATGAAGCCGTCGTAGAGGTGAAGATCGGAACCGCAGATCGCGCAGCTCGTCACCTTGACGATCGCATCGCGCGGATCCTCGATGCGGGGATCGGGAACGGTGTCGCAACGAACGTCCTTCTTGCCATGCCAGCAAAGCGCTTTCATCGGGTGGCTCCTTCGATTCCCGGTCTATATTCCGGGGACGGCGTCGCCCCTGCGGCAACGGGCGTCTCGCGCGTCCGCAGCAAGCGTCATTCCTGTCCCGGCCCCGAGCGCGGCGGCCGGCACGACAAAAAAGCGGGGCGACGACAGTGAAAAAGGGGCGCGGAGCGCAAAATGCTTGCGGTGCACGAGTTCCGGCGCGAGGGGCTGTCCATGAAGAAAGTACTCGGCTACTGGTTCGGCGTGCTGCGCCGCACGGTGAATTACTGGCTCGACAGCGACGCGTTCATCCACGCCGCGGCGCTCGCGTTCTTCACCGTGTTCTCGGTTGCGCCGGTCGTCATCATCGTCGTCAGCATCGTCGGCGCGGTGCTGGGCGAGGACGCGGCCCGCGGCCAGATCGCCGCGCAGCTGGAACAGGCGATCGGCCCGGAGGCCGCCGAAGCGGTGCAGACCGCGGTCGCAAGCAGCCGGCTCGAAGCCACCGGCCTGCTGCCGACGCTCGTCGGCGTCGGCGCGATGCTGTTCGGTGCGACCACCGTGTTCGCGCAGATGCAGCGCTCGCTGAACGCGATCTGGGGGGTGATGGCGAAACCCTCGCGCAGCAGCGTCTTCCTGCTCGTCAAGGCCCGCCTGCTGTCGCTGATGGTGGTGCTGGCAATCGGCTTCGTGCTGCTCGTATCGCTGCTGCTGAGCGTGATCCTGAACTCGATCATCGCCTTCGCGAGCGACTGGCTCCCGGTGCCGGCGCCGTTGCTGGCGAGCGTCGAGACGGTGGTGTCGCTCGCAGTCGTCACGCTGCTGTTCGGGACGATCTTCCGCGTGCTGCCGGACGTGATCCTGCGCTGGAAGGACGTCGCGCTCGGTGCCTTCCTCACGGCGGCGCTGTTCACGTTCGGCCGGTCGCTGATCGCGCTGTACCTGGCGAAGACGGCGCCGGCTTCGACGTACGGCGCCGCGGGCTCGCTGGTGCTGCTGTTGTTATGGGTGAACTATTCGTCGCTGATCCTGCTGTTCGGCGCGGCGTTCACGCGCGCGCATCGGGAATGCCGCGGATTGCCGATTCGGCCGCGCCATTCGGCGGTGCTGGTGCATACCGAGGTGGTCGAGGAAAAGGTTTCCGACCTCGAAGGCCGGCCGCCGCCGGAACCGCCGTCGTCCGCGTGAGGAGGGAACCGTCGCCAAGCTGTGCCGGCCATCCAAAACGAGGAGCGAACAGCACGAAGCGCTTGCGCGGAAGAACCGGCGCGAGCCTGCAATCCCCCATGCTCCGCGCGGACGGGGATTCACCCGTCGGCGGGCTTCAGCACGATTTCGAAATCCCGGCCCGGATCGAGCGACAGCACGAGCGCGGCGAAGCGCAGCCGCGCCACCTCGCGCGATGCTGCGTTCCAGCCCGAACCTTCGGTCATGAAGGGCCCTTCCGGGTGGAAATTCCACTGCGCCGGCCCGACGATCGAGTACTCGGCGACGCGCCCGTCGTCGAGCCGCACCGCGTGCAGCACCAGGCCGCGCGCAGTCTCGACCCACGCGAGTCCTGCCCGGTCGCCGAGCGGCGCCGCGTCGAGCAGCATCGGCATGTCGTCCGCGAGCGGGTGACGCAGACGGCTCGCGCAATCTGCCAGATCGATGACGCGTGCAAACAGGCGCGCCGCGATGCGGTGGCCTTTCTTCAGCAGGATGCGTACGAGCATCGAACCTGCATGGCGCGCGAGCACCCCGGTTTCATGCGCCTGCCCGTGCAGCGACGGCGTGCGACAGAACTGCGGCGAAGGCAGCCCGCCGAGCGTCTCGCCCCACGCCTGCGCCGACAGCAACGGCAGAAGCGGCACGGCTTCGTGCTCCGCGGTCGATGGGCCGATTTCGATCAGGTCGGCGAGCGCCTCGCCGATCGTGCCGCCTTGTCGGGCACGCTCGACCAGCTCGCGCAACGCCGTCGGCTCGCGCGTCGCGCGAAAAAAGCCCCCGAGCAGTTCGACCGCGACCAGATCGAGCAGATCGCCGCCGAGCTCGTAAGCTGCCCGCGAGCCGCCGATCTGCGCGAGTCCGTGGTGCAACACCGCGAACCGCTCGCGGCGCGGGGCGTGGCCGAACAGCACCGGCCAGTCGAGCATCAGCCGCGACAGATGCTCCTGCGCGGTTTCCGCCGCGATCGTGCGCTCCTCGTCGCGCGCTTCGCTGCGCCCCGCCCCTTCGGCACCGGCGGCGGCAAAGGCCGCGATCGCCGCAATCGCCTGCGCCCGAGGAGCCGTTGGGCACAGCCCGGGGAGCCGCCCCAGCGCCTCCCCGACCGTGCAGCCGACGAGCTGCTGCGTATCCGGCAGGCGTGAATCGAGGAGGACCGGCGCGGTGACGCGGTCGCCATCCCATCGCGCCTCGATGTGCAGCGGCTCGCGCGGCGCGCGCCGCTCCCGAACTCGTTGTCCGGCCGCCGCCGCGGGGATTCCGACACTGCGAGCCCCCGCTACCACCCCTTCGAACATGAACCCTCCTTGCCCCGATGGCCGCCATCCGCGTTCCGTCGTCATTGCGATTCGCTCACGAGATGCGGCGGCAGCGGCGGGATGTCATGATAGGCGCCCAGGTGGCCCGGGGAAAGTCCGGAGCCGCAATCGAAGTGCGGCATCCGGGGCGAAGGCGACTCTGCGCAGCGCCGCTTCAACGCGACTCGAGAACCAGGCGGCCGTTGAGCGCCTGGATCGGCCGCCCGTTGCGCGGATAAAGACGCGCAAAGACACGCACCTGCTCCGCCGACATCTTCACCGGCTCCTTCATGACCGCCCACACCACGCCTTCGGTGCAAGGCGGCGTGACCAGCGATCCGGCATACAGGTAGTGGGCGGGACTGGCCGGCAGGAGGCTCGCGAGCTCGATCGGCGACGTCGGCGCGTAGCTGCTGCCGCGCTCCAGCGGCAAGCTGTTCCACAGCGTCTGGATCAGCGGATGTCCGTCGGAGACGCCTTCGAGCAGCACTGCGACGACCGCGATCCGTCCGCCCGCATCGCGATGATGGAAATGCACCGCCATGTCGGAAGCCTGCCCGCCCACCCGTGCGAGCGATGGCCGGTGGAACTCGAGATGCTCGAGTTCATAGCGCTGGCCGCGGATCTCGACTCCCATGCCTTCGCCGACCCGCACGTCGAGCGTGCGCCCGGTGTCGATGATGCGAAACTGCGTCTCCCGGTAATCGAAGCGCAGCGCCTCGAGATCGACGGCGACTCCGCCCCCCAGCTCGATCGGCGACTGGCGCCTGCCTTCGGTACACAGCGACCAGTCCGGCCGCAGGCTGCCCCAGTGCTCAGGGCCCGTCGCACCTTCGTAGCTCCATGCGGCCTCGCTCACGAAGGGAACCCAGGCGGCCGGCGCGGCTTTGGGGATCGGCGACCGGGAAGCCTGGGGCACACGCGACTCGAGCCTCGGCTCGGGCTTCGGCTCGGGCTTCGGCTCGGGCTTCGGCTCGGGCTTCGGCTCGGGCTTCGGCTCGGGTTTTGGTTCCGGGTTCGCCTCCGGCCGTCGCGCGATCGAAGCGACGGTGGCAGGCGCGGCTCGGGGTGACGCTTTCGGTGACGCCGCCGGGGGCGCCTGGATCGCGATCGCTGCGAGCATGCCCGGCGGACCGACTGCGGAATCATCGATGACCGCCGCCGTCGAGGCGACAACATCGTGCGCAACTTTTTGCAGGTCGCCCACCGACGGGGGCCGGCAGACCTCCTGCCACAAGCGCTCATCGACGCTGTTGCGCGCTGCCGATATCGGCCGCTGGTCGAGCACCGCTTCTTCGCGCAGCACGAACTGGCGCGCATCGAGGTAGACGCGCTTGACCGTCTGGAACCTGCGGTTGTGGCAATCGAAGCGATTCAGCGCCTTCACCACGGCATATCCTTCCGCGGCCGACCGTTCCGGTGACAGCACGATCCGTCCCCACGCGACCTTGCTGCCGGCATCGGACGCCATGACGCTGGAGCGGTCGATCTCGACCTGGCGCTCGCGGTCCCTGACGACCACCTCCCACGGCCCGGCGAGCGCAGCAAGGCTGACGAATGCCAGCGCGACGAGCAGGCAGCGGTGCAGGAGGGGCGGAGGGAATTTCATCGTCATCAGGGAGGCCGGGAGGTGTTACGGTCTTCGGCCGGGATCGGGATATCTTTAGCAGCAATCGGCTGCGATCCGTGAAGGGGTGAAGGGGTGAAGGGGTGAAGGGGTGAAGGGGTGAAGGGTCGGGGCAGCCAACGCCGATCCATTCCGGGTTGCGCTTCGAATGCCTGTCTTCCCATCAACGCAGCACGTCGGTAGAATTCGCGCCGTCATCAGGGAGTAGCCGCCCGCGCATTCGCGGGGACCACGTCAACAGACTTGCCCGTCGGGCATGGCGTGGCCAGCCTTCGGGCCTGGCGAGACTTTTGGCTGCATGCCCTCCGATTTTCGGGCCCGGGAGGCGTGCGGTCATCCGTCCTCAGCCGGCCCGGAGAACCTGATGAATCTTCCTGCCGAAGCCTTCCTGATGTCCTCGGGCATCGTCGCGCTCGCCGAGATCGGCGACAAGACCCAACTGCTCGCCTTCATGCTCGCCGCCCGCTTCCGTCGCCCGTGGCCGATCGTCGCCGGGATCCTGATCGCGACCGTCGCGAACCATGCGTTCGCCGGCGCCGTCGGCACGTGGATCACGACGCTGCTCGGGCCGGAGCCGCTGCGCTGGGTGCTCGGCGCGTCCTTCCTCGCGATGGCGGCGTGGATCCTGGTCCCGGACAAGCTCGACGACGACGATCTCGCCACACCGAAGCTCGGCGTGCTCGCGACGACGATCGTCGCGTTCTTCCTCGCCGAGATGGGCGACAAGACGCAGATCGCGACAGTCGCGCTCGCGGCGCAGTACGGCGCCTTCGCCGCGGTCGTCGCCGGCACGACGTTCGGCATGATGGTCGCGAACGTGCCGGCCGTCGTCGCCGGCGACCGCTTCGCGAACCGCTTGCCGATCGGCCTGATCCACGGCATCGCGGCGGCATTGTTCGCGGTGCTCGGCGTCGCCGCGCTGACGGGCTTCGGCGGCGGGTGATCGCATCACGGTTCACGAGGAAATGAACGGTTGCGATCGGGGCGCTAAAAATCCTTGCCCAAGCCCTTTCCGTCCGGTAACGTTCGCAGTTCGTTGGGGGTGCCCGTGCGGCTTTCGCACGCGCTGAGAAAAACCCTTTGAACCTGATCCGGATCGCACCGGCGTAGGGAAACGCTTTCATGCAGACCTGTTCACCACCGCTCCAGCCATTCTCCCGCACGGGATTGCGCGCATGATGCGCCCGCCTCCGAACGTCGTCTCGATTGCCGGCGTCGACCCGAGCGGCGGCGCTGGCGTGCTCGCCGACATCAAGACTTTCTCCGCGCTCGGCGCGTACGGCTGCGGCATCGTCGCCGCGCTGACCGCGCAGAACACGCAGGCCGTCACCGGCGTGCATACACCGCCGGTCGCGTTCCTGCGCCTGCAGATCGACACGCTTTTTGCCGACGTCAAGCTCGCCGCAGTCAAGCTCGGCATGCTCGGGACGGCCGAAGTGATCACGACCGTCGCCGACCGGCTCGCCCATTTCGATGCGCCCTTCGTCGTCTGCGACCCGGTGATGGTCGCGAAAAGCGGCGATCACCTGCTCGCGAAGAATGCCGTCGCGATGCTGATCGAGGCGCTGCTGCCGCAAAGCTTCATGATCACGCCGAACCTCCCGGAAGCGGGCGTGCTGCTCGAACAGCGCGCGCCGGAATCGGTCAAGGAGATGTATCGCGCCGCCGAGCGGCTGCGCGACATGCTGCCGCTGTCGTCCGAGCGTTGGGTCCTGCTCAAGGGTGGCCACCTGCCCGGCGCCGAAGTCGTCGACCTGCTGTTCGACGGCGACCGGATGATCGAGCTGCCGTCGCCGCGCATCGACACGAAGAACACGCACGGCACCGGCTGCACGCTGTCGTCGGCGATCGCCGCGCTGCTGCCGCAGCATGCCGGGAGCCTGCGTCCGGTCGAAGCCGCCGTGCGCGATGCGCGCCACTATCTGCTGCGCGCGATCGCCTCTGCCGACGCGCTCGCTGTCGGCCGCGGCCACGGCCCCGTGCACCACTTCCACGCCCTCTGGGCGCGCCCGTCAGCCTAGCCTTCACATAACGAGACGCCGCCTGCGCGGCCCCTGTCCCCACCGAAACGGAGAACACCATGAACGCCCACGACACTTTCATCGCCGCGAACGCGCATGTCGACGAGGCCGCGGTCGCCCCGCTCCCGAACTCGCGCAAGATCCACGTCGAAGGCTCCCGCCCCGACATCCACGTGCCGATGCGCGAAATCTCGCAGGGCGACACGCCCGCGTCGATGGGCGCCGAGCCGAATCCCCCGATCTTCGTCTACGACTGTTCCGGCCCGTACACTGACCCCACGGCGAAAATCGACATCCGCTCCGGCTTGCCGGCGCTGCGCCAGCAGTGGATCGACGAGCGCGGCGACACCGAGGTGCTCGCCGACCTGTCGTCGGAGTTCGGTCGCGCCCGCGCTGCCGACAAGGCGCTCGACGAGCTGCGCTTCCCTGACCTGCACCGCCATCCGCGCCGCGCGAAGGCCGGAATGAATCTCAGTGGCAACGTGACGCAGATGCACTACGCGCGCCGCGGCCTCATCACGCCGGAGATGGAATACGTCGCGATCCGCGAGAACATGAACCGCCGCGCCTACGTCGAATCGCTGCACGCGGCGGGGCCGACCGGCGAGAAGATGGCGAAGCTCCTGACCCGCCAGCATCCGGGCCAGTCGTTCGGCGCGTCGATCCCCGAGGAAATCACCCCCGAGTTCGTGCGTTCCGAAGTCGCGCGCGGCCGCGCGATCATCCCGAACAACATCAACCACCCGGAAAGCGAACCGATGATCATCGGCCGCAACTTCCTCGTGAAGATCAACGCGAACATCGGCAACTCCGCACTCGGCTCGTCGATCAGCGAGGAAGTCGACAAGATGACGTGGGCGATCCGCTGGGGCGGCGACACGGTGATGGATCTCTCCACCGGCAAGAACATCCACGAAACCCGCGAGTGGATCATCCGCAACTCGCCGGTGCCGATCGGCACGGTGCCGATCTATCAGGCGCTCGAAAAAGTCGACGGCAAGGCCGAAGAGCTGACCTGGGAAATCTTCCGCGACACGCTGATCGAGCAGGCCGAACAGGGCGTCGACTACTTCACGATCCACGCGGGCGTGCTGCTGCGCTACGTGCCGATGACCGCGAATCGCATGACGGGCATCGTCTCGCGCGGCGGCTCGATCATGGCCAAGTGGTGCCTCGCGCATCACAAGGAAAGCTTCCTCTACACGCACTTCGAGGACATCTGCGACATCATGAAGGCCTATGACGTCGCGTTCAGCCTGGGCGACGGCCTGCGCCCGGGTTCGATTTTCGATGCGAACGACGACGCGCAGCTCGGCGAGCTGAAGACCCTCGGCGAACTGACCGACATCGCGTGGAAGCACGACGTGCAGACGATCATCGAAGGCCCCGGGCACGTGCCGATGCACCTGATCAAGGAGAACATGGATCTCCAGCTCGAGCATTGCAAGGAAGCGCCGTTCTACACGCTCGGGCCGCTGACGACCGACATCGCGCCGGGCTACGACCACATCACGAGCGGCATCGGCGCCGCGCAGATCGGCTGGTACGGCACGGCGATGCTTTGTTATGTCACGCCGAAAGAGCACTTGGGCCTGCCGAACAAGCAGGACGTCAAGGAAGGCATCATCACGTACAAGCTCGCCGCGCACGCCGCCGACCTCGCGAAAGGCCACCCGGGCGCACAGATCCGTGACAACGCATTGAGCAAGGCGCGTTTCGAGTTCCGCTGGGAAGACCAGTTCAACCTCGGCCTCGACCCGGACAAGGCGAAGGAATTCCACGATGAGACGCTGCCGAAAGACTCCGCGAAAGTCGCGCACTTCTGCTCGATGTGCGGCCCGCATTTCTGCTCGATGAAGATCACGCAGGACGTGCGCGACTTCGCCGCGCAGGAAGGCCTCAAGGAAGACGAAGCGCTCGCAAAAGGGATGGAAGTGAAGGCAGTGGAGTTCGTCAAGAGCGGCGCCGAGGTGTATAGCAAGCTCTGACGCAGCACGCTGCAACGCAACGAGGAAATGGGCCGCAGTCACGGCCCGTTTCTTTTTGGCTGCGCCGAAAACCTCCTCTCGTGGGGGTAAAAAACGAGGTTTCGGCGCAGCCAAAAGCGCAGAGCCTTGCGCCGCATCGAAAGCGAATTCGGCGGACGCCTTCGGCTCATCCGCCTGCGCCTCGGTCAACGAAGCGACACCGGATCGGGGCGCGGCTGCGGACCGGGGCCCGGCTGCGGCGGTGGATAGGGGTCCGGCCCGGGTTGCGGGACCGGCGTTGGCGGGCCAGGATCGGGTTCGGGCTTCTGTGCCGAGGCAGGCTCCGGATCGGGGTTCAGGTTCAGGTTCAGGTTCGGGTTCGGGTTCGGGTTCAGGTTCAGGTTCGGGTTCGGGTTCGGGTTCAGGTTCGGGTTCGGGTTCGGGGTCGGGTTCGGAGTCGGGT
>Ga0209347_1000670_pt1 | contig 76227 bp, 70 predicted proteins | sample AutmiccommuBRH23_FD_187382 | JGI IMG/M metagenome (GOLD analysis project Ga0209347, IMG submission 187382) | Deep subsurface microbial communities from Mt. Terri, Switzerland - Autotrophic microbial communities BRH/23 (SPAdes) (version 2) | ecosystem: Environmental > Aquatic > Deep subsurface >... | reverse complement strand
AAACCAAAGGCATTAAAACAGATAACAAAATCCTTACAAAATACGCTGTAGTGACAAAAATATTATCGATATATGCCTCAAAGCCTTGCTACGTCAGGTACTGGAAAATTCTTACGCCAAACTTGGGTTATAAAGCAATCTTTTTGGCAGGTTGTTTTTTAATGGCTTACTGGGAATCTCGTTATTATCCTGGGATTTTTATTCCCTGGAACTTGGATGTTGGATTATATGCCATAGTTTTTTATGGCTTAGGTAACTTTATTAGGCAACGTAGGATGTTGGAACAACCCAACCACCGAAACATACTTTTTGGATTATCCCTGGTGATTGCTTTTGGATTCATCTATCTATATTCTCAGAAAATCCTTGATTACGGCTTGGACATGAAACACCGCCAGTATTATTATTTTGGGACCAATCTAATACTCCCACTGGTTTTCACGTTGCTTTCAATTCAATTAAGTATGATTCTTAGCAAGTGGCGCCACGTCAAAAATTCCTTCATTAGCTTGGGGAGAGCGGCTATGGTAATCATGTATTTGCATCTATCAGCAGTACACCTAGCCCGCCAGGTGATCTCGATCACACCTATTCGTTTCTTATTGATTGGGATTTTAGCTCCTTGGCTTTTTTATAAGGCCTCGCAAGTCCTTCCTTACGGAAGATTCTTCGCACTCGGGGAAGCTAAGGCAGGAGTTCAAACTCAATTTCCCGAAATCTCTCCAGATATAACGGGACCTCGAACGCTGCCCCAGTGAACTCGTTCAACTAAAGTTGAACATCGAGTCTTCGGTGACATAAGTCATCCTACGCGCGAAGTATTCGTTTAGGGTTTAGGTCCATGCGCTTCAGCGATACTCTATCCTACGCTCGTGAGTATTCCTATTGGGATCACGGCTTCGGCGATACTAATCCTACAGCGCTTAGTATTCGTTAAGGGTTATGCGCTTTCGGCATAAGTCTCCACTGGAGACTTATGTCACTGGAGACTATCGTACTGGAGACTTATGTCACTGGAGACTATCGTCACCGAAGCTGAGTACGGGGTGCAGCTCCCTCTCGTAGAAGTGGGAGTCTTACGATTTGGATAATCTAGATTTAAAGTAGGCCTAGGCTCTAAGAAGGGAATAGACGGAACATGGATGATAAGAGAATGTATCGTGCGAAACTTAGAACGATTGAGGAAATTAATTATTTAAGAGGCTTTGGGGTCTTAGCGGTCATAGCGATCCATACAACCGGCTATTTCACAGAAATTAAGAGTTATAACACCTTAGTTTTATTGAATTTATGGACGGATATATTTTCTCAGTTTGCTGTACCCTTGTTTATATTAATCTCAGGGCTTGTCTTAGCAAGGAAATATCGTCATGACTTTTCTTTAACAAAGTTCTACAAAAAGAGAATACGCTCGATTATTCCCCAATACCTAACCTTCTCTGTTTTATATACAGTCTTTAATAACTACGCAGCTATGCAGAGTAACTCACTAAGCACAAATTTCTCTCTCGTACTAAATAATATTCTGCATTCCAGTGCTTCGTATCATCTCTGGTTCTTTTCAATCATTATTCAGTTCTATATTCTCTATCCGATCATCATTAAAATCTACGCTTTCTGCCAACGCCTTGACAGAACTGAATTTTTGCTTGCCTTTTTGTTAATAATTCAGACCCTTTGGATGCTCGGCATACATACCACTTCATTTCCAAGCATTCGGCTGAACTTTATGTCCTTCGTATTCTATTTTGGATTGGGAATCTATTCAGGTGATCATTTTGATCAATTAAAGAAGGGCAGTAATCGCCTAACTCCTTTATTTCTAATAACGTCTTTGGCCTTAACCCTCGGAGTTAGTTCTTTTGTAATTATTGGTTTAACAACGGGTTATCGTTATAATTCTATACCGCCCTACTTTTTTATGGGGGCAGAACTTATTTATCCTGTTTTAAGAATTTCAACTTTTCTATTGTTGTTTAACCTTGCAGCGAGGCTGGCAGGGAAAAAGAGTATTCTTGCAAAAGTGGTCTATAGAATTGGGGATTACTCCTTTGGAATATATTTAATACACATCTTCTTTAACCAATATGCCATAAAGCTTCTTAAGAATAATGCTATCGATTATAACAATTGGGTATTTTATCCGAGCGTTTTAGCCTTCACCGTTGTGTTCAGCTACTTGGCCGTAAGGTTGATTAATTACATCCCATATAGTTACTATATCATTGGTCGCAGGAACAAATCGAACTCGTTCAGTTAAAGTTGAACGAGTTCGATTACGGTACTAGCCCTACTCTACCTAAAGTTTACAAGAACCCCAGCCGGCGATAGTTGTAAATCTAAGTGAGTTGTAGTAAACTTTAGAACGATAAAGTTTCCGGAGTGGTTTGATCGAGAAGGGGCTGAGCTAGGTGTTATTTCGCAAACGGACATTGATATTAATGCTGATTGATGCTATGTTAATCAACCTGGCAGCTTTCGGCAGTTTTTATTTGCGGTTAGAGTCCTTCGGTGGCGGCGCTTTTTTGGAATATTACCAAACGTATTATAATACAGCAGTAGTCGCAACCATTTTGTATATTGCAGTCTTTCATGTTTTCGGGTTATATAATCGGCTTTGGCAATATGCAAGTACAGGGGAGTTACTCTCCATTATTTACGCAGTAACCGTGGGAACTGGCGGAACGGCGGCCGTAGTTTATTTTTATGGTGTTTCTCAGGCCGCCGCACTTCCTTTTAGGATCCCAAACTCTGCAGCTTTGCTGCTGTGGTTGGCTATGGTCATTTTAATTGGGGGTTCGCGTTTTATTTGGCGGATCTTACAAGAAAACACGTATGACCGCCATGTTCCTGGCTCGAAAAAGCAGGTACTTATTGTTGGGGCAGGCGACGCAGGCGTCTTAGCAGCTCGAGAACTGAAGAATCGTAATTATCGAGATGGACGTCCGATCGGTTTTATTGATGATGATCGTTCAAAGCTAAAGTTGAAGCTACTTGGAATTCCGGTTTTGGGTTCTCGTAAGGACATTGTCCGCGTTGTCAAAGGTCATAATATTGATGAAGTCATTATTGCCATGCCTTCCGCCTCTGGTGAGTCAGTGCGCGAAATCGTGCAAATATGTGAAAAATCTGGGGTTGATCTAAAGATTATGCCCGGTGTCTATGACATTATTAGTGGGGATATCAGTGTCAATCCGATTCGACAGATTCAAGTGGAGGATTTACTTGGTAGAGACCCCGTTTGCGTAGATTTAGAAGAAGTAGCGGGTTATGTTGCCGGAGAGACGGTGTTTGTCACCGGTGCCGGCGGTTCTATTGGCTCAGAAATTTGCCGTCAGATTGCCAGGTTTAATCCAGGGAAACTTATCTTGCTCGGGCATGGAGAAAACAGCATCTTTGAGATCGAACAGGAGTTACGTGCCGAACATCCGGGAATCGACTACATAACGGAAATTTTGGATATTAAAGACCGCCAGAAAGTGTACCTAATTTTTGAAAGATATAAGCCTGGCGTCGTTTTCCATGCTGCAGCGCATAAACATGTCCCCTTAATGGAACGAAATCCTGAAGAAGCTCTGAAAAACAATGTAATAGGCTCACAAAATCTGGCAGAAGCGGCCGATAAAGTAAGAGTAAAAATCTTTGTCTCGATCTCTACAGATAAGGCAGTCAATCCAACAAGCGTTATGGGAGCATCCAAACGAATCGTAGAAATGTTGATTCAAAGCCTAGATAGTCATTCCCAAACTAGGTTTGTAGCGGTTCGGTTCGGAAATGTCTTAGGAAGCAGCGGTAGCGTTATACCAACGTTCAAGAGACAGATAGCCAAAGGAGGTCCGGTAACGGTTACCCATCCTGATATGGTGCGCTATTTTATGACGATTCCGGAAGCGGCCCAATTAGTCATTCAAGCCGGGGCCATGGCCAAGGGTGGAGAAATCTTTATTTTAGATATGGGAAAGCCTGTCAAGATTGTAGATCTAGCAAAAGACTTAATTCGGCTTTCGGGCTTTGAACCCGATGTTGATATTAAGATACAATTCACAGGGATTAGGCCGGGAGAAAAACTATTTGAAGAATTGTTAACGGCTGAAGAAGGAATCACCTCAACCAAACATAGCCGAATTTTCGTAGCGAAACCGAACGTTATTGACGTTAAACTCCTTGAAGAGCTAGCGCATATTGTGCGTGAGCGAGGCAGTTATTTAACGCGAGATGAAGTCATTGAATTATTGCAGACAGTCATTCCTACCTTTCGTAAGAAGACAGCAAAAGCAGTAGCCAATCAGTAAGGAGGAAAATTAGTAAAATGATGACCGTTAAGAACGTAATTACCAGCGAAGATGTAGTCGCCATGGCCCTTAAAGAAAAGATCCTCAAGCACGAAGCGCGAATTGGAGTTATCGGTTTAGGGTATGTAGGACTTCCTCTAGCCGTTGAAAAAGGTAAGGTCGGATTCCCAGTGATTGGTTTTGACATTAATCCTGAACGTGTCGGACGTGTGAATGCAGCTGACAACTACATTGGGGATGTTTTGGATGAAGATCTCCGCAATGTGGTGCGCACAGGCTTATTGGTTGCTACAACGGATTTCTCCCGAATAGCCGAATGTGATGTCGTGATTATCTGCGTTCCCACGCCCTTAACCATTACCCGTGACCCGGATATTTCTTATATCCAAGCATCTACAGAAAGAATTGGACAATATCTTCGCCTAGGGCAGTTAATCACCTTAGAAAGCACTACCTATCCAGGTACTACAGAGGAAGTTATTCTTCCCTTATTGGAAAAGACAGGACTTAAGGTGGGCAAGGACTTTTTCCTCGCTTTCTCACCAGAACGCGTTGATCCGGGAAACAAACGCTTTAGCACGAAAAATACCTCTAAAGTCGTTGGGGGGATGACTCCGGTTTGCCTGGAGATTGCGTATGCTCTGTATATCCAAACGATCTCCAATGTCGTCCCTGTATCCTCGCCTGCCGCTGCGGAGCTGACCAAAGTCTTTGAAAATACTTACCGTGCCGTAAACATCGCTATGGTCAACGAATTAATGATGCTTTGTGACCGAATGGGGATCGATATTTGGGAAGTAGTTGAAGCCGCCGGAACAAAACCGTTTGGCATCCAAACCTTTTACCCAGGCCCAGGCGTAGGGGGTCACTGTATTCCAATCGATCCGTTCTACCTAACCTGGAAAGCGCGCGAATACGATTTCCATACCCGCTTCATAGAACTTGCCGGGGAAATCAACGTTGAAGTTTCATATTATGTCGTCAATCGAGTAGTTCGTGCTCTGAACAATGAAAATAAGAGTATGAAGGACGCGAAAATCTTTATCCTAGGCGTAGCCTACAAAAAGGACATCGACGATATGCGCGAATCGCCAGCCTTAAAGATTATCGAGCTCCTGCGTAAACAAGGAGCGAATATCACGTATCATGACCCGTTCATTCCGGACATTAAGCCGCACGGCGGCAGTACTCACCACATGGAGAGCGTGCCATTGACCGATGAAGTGCTGGCAGATGCTGATGGTGTAGTGATCCTCACAGACCATAGTAAGGTTGATTATGAGCGTGTGGTTGCCAAGGCTCGGCTTGTAGTGGATACCCGAAATGCTACGAAGAATGTCCTAGAAAACCGTGAGAAGATAGTTAAAATCTAAAACGACTGGCGCTAGAATTTAATGATTGAGTTTAGCGTTTACAAAGACCCAGGTTTAAGGGGAATCGGCAGATTCCCCTTAAACCTATATCATACCCCAAAACAGCCTTTTCCGCAGTACTAATAGTACAGAATTAACCATGAACATGCTACTCTACAGATTTGTAAGAAAGATTGCCCCTTTTCGTAAAAGAGAAAAGAATATAATATAATATAATAATATATTATCGAAAAGAAAAGAGTTGTTGAATTATGAACGAGGAAAAAAAGATACGGTTTGCGATCATTGGGTGTGGAAGAATTGCTCCGAAACATGCGGAATCTATTGTGGCGCTTCCTGAAGCAGAACTCGTCGCGGTATGTGATATTGTGCCGGAGTTGGCTCAAGCCTTTGCCGATAAATATGGAGCAGAGCCCTATACTGACTATTTAGAAATGTTAAAGAGGGAGGACATTGATGTCGTCACGATTGCGACATCGAGTGGACTACATGCTGAAATTGGGATCGCAGCGGCAGAAGCAGGCAAGCATATATTGGTAGAAAAGCCAATGGCCATGACCTTGAGAACTGCCGATCAGATGATTGCGGCTTGCCACAAAGCAGGCGTTAAATTAGGCGTCATACATCAGAACCGTTTTAACGACTCGATTAAACTTCTTCGCACTGCCTTAGAAGGCGGCCGCTTTGGCAAATTAACTCACGGACAGGCCACCGTCCGTTGGAATCGAAACGATAATTATTATACTCAAGCACCATGGCGCGGGACTAAGCTCCAAGACGGCGGGGTACTTATGAATCAATCCATTCACAACATTGACCTTTTACAATGGACCTTTGGACCAGTGGAGTCTGTTTTTGGATATACTGCAACTTTTATGCGCAAAATTGAAATGGAAGATATGGGTGCAGCCGTGATCAAGTTCAAAAGCGGTGCCATCGGACTTATTGAAGCAGCTTCAACCATCTATCCAACAAACATTGAAGAGACCTTAAATGTCTTCGGCGAAACGGGATCAGTCATCGTCGGAGGAATAGCCGTTAATCGAATTGAAGTTTGGGAATTCCCTGACAGCGTGGCAGAGAAAAAAGATATCTTCGCCAGTCAGGAAGGGGATCCGCCGAACGTCTACGGCTTTGGACATCGAGAACTAATTTTGGATCTTATCCAGGCTATTCGGGAAGACAGAGAACCGGCAATCCCAGGGGAAGAAGGGCGTAAAGCGCTCGAAATCATCTTAGCGATCTATAAGTGCCAGGAGACGAAGGAGCCGGTAGTGTTTCCGATGGCTGTCGAGTAACGGGGCGGGGGAGTTTGATTTACAACGTTCATTCCGTAAGCTGCGTAGACCAAACTCCGGGTAAGGCAGGTACAGTCACGGTAAAACCGCCGTCCTCCTCATCGAAATCCAGAATAATTCTAAATCTATTTCCCATCAGTAAATTCCTCCGTTACGTTATTTATAAGAGAAATAATATTAGCCCGAAAGACCTTGCTCTTTGTGGATTATTATAACATGAACAACGATTATCAAGGAATGTGAGTTTTACGAAAGGAAGAGATACAATGACTTATCGGATGATCGCCCCCAGTGCCACCGTATCGGCCAGCGTAACCGTTGGGCCTTTCAGCGTGATCGGTGAAAACGTCGTGCTCGGGGAAAATGTGGTCTTGGGAGTAGGGTGTGTCCTTAGTGACGGAGCTAATGTTGGGGCTGGGAGTGTGCTTGGCAACTATGTCACTGTCGGTGCAGGGAGTGTAATAGGCGCACGGACCCGCTTAGGGGATCACACCACCATTTACCCACAAGCTGAGCTTGGAGAAGACGGTTTTATCGGGAGCAGTTCTTCGATCGGGCGTTTGCCTAAGGCTGCAGCTACGAGTACGGTTAAAGCGCAGGCAGATTTGCCTCCTCTGCGGATGGGAAATGGGTTCACAGTCGGGTGTTCTGTCGTTCTCTATGCAGGGACAAGCTACGCAGACAAGGCCTTCGTCGGAGACGGAGCGATAGTCCGGGAGAGATGCTCAATTAGCCAGAATGTCGTCATAGGGAGCGGAGTTACGGTAGAAAATGATACCAAAATTGGTTCGTTTACAAAGATCCAGACGGGTTCGTATATCACGGCCTATATGGAGATCGGCGAACGAGTGTTTATCGCTCCCATGGTTACAACGACAAATGACAATTTTATGGGACGTACCGAAAAACGCTTCAAATTAATCAAAGGTGCCACAATTCAGCGAGGAGCACGGATCGGCGGAGGGGCTATCCTCTTACCGGGCGTGAAGGTCGCTCCAGAAACCTTCGTAGCGGCAGGAGCCATCATTACCAAAGACACCACCGAAAAACGTGTCCTAAAAGGTTTCCCAGCCAAAGACCTTCGCGGGGTTCCAGAAGAAGAACTCCTACCCCAAGAATAATGCGAATTTTGAGGACAGTTCTCTTGACTTGCACTTAGAGCCGTTAAGTCCTTTGACTTAACCAAGCATGGATGGAAAAGCTACAAACGTCAGATTAGACAGAAGAACCGTCCCCTCGCTTCCTCCCCGTATCCCGTTAAAGCGCTTTTGCGTCAAAGACGCAAACAGCCCCCAGAGTGCCTCACGTCGTACCAACCCCCCGTAGACCCAAGCCAGAGGAAGTGTTTTAACTTAGAGAGCATGGAGAGAGGAATTGCGTCAATGAGCGTAGGCGATAAGGCGTAAAGAAACTCAACGGGACTTGTCCAAGGATGGACTGATGTCGCGGTGCCAAGGATGGCATGGAGCGACCACTTGCAGAAAGCCCAGAGGTTTTGAGTTTTAGCCTTAGCGACAAGTGAATAGCAATGAAACGTATGCGAACGGGTTAACACACTGACTCCCACGAAAGGAAGATTAACTATGAGCATTCCGTTATTAGATCTTCAAGCCCAGTATTTGACGATAAAAGAGGAAATTAATCAGGCTATCCAAAACGTGCTGGATTCTTCAGTATATATTATGGGTCCGGAAATGAAGACGTTAGAGAAGGAAATTGCTGCTTTCTGCGGGACGAAGGATGCTGTTGCTGTAGCTAACGGTACTGATGCTTTGGTGCTCACGCTTAAGGCCTTCGGCATCGGCCCAGGGGATGAAGTGATTACCACTCCATTTACGTTCTTCGCCTCGGCAGAAACGATCGCTCAGGTTGGGGCAACGCCGGTTTTCGTAGATATTGACCCTCTAACACTAAACATGGACCTGACTAAGCTTGAGAAGAAAATAACCCCAAAAACAAAAGCAATTATCCCAGTACATATTTTCGGTCAAATGGTGGATGTTGAAAAAATCATGGAAATTGCCGCTCGCCATGACCTAAAAGTCATTGAAGACGCTGCCCAAGCGATTGGTGCAGAGTATAGAGGCAAAAAGGCCGGTTCTATTGGACATGCCGCAACTTTTAGCTTCTTCCCAACCAAAAATTTAGGAGCCTATGGAGATGGCGGAATGATCGTCACAAATGATGAATACTTGGCTGCGCAACTGCGGATGCTTCGTTTTCATGGCTGCAAAATCAAGTATTATCATGACGAAATAGGGTATAACAGCCGTCTTGACGAGCTCCAAGCCGCGATTTTGCGGGTTAAGCTACGTTATCTGGACGTTTGGAACGAAGGCCGACGGGATAAAGCCAAGGTTTATGACCAACTCCTCGCCGATGCGGCGGTTCAGATACCGGGCCGTGACCCTCAAGCATTGCCCATCTATCACTTATATGTGCTTCGGACGGAGGAACGTAGTGTCCTGATGGAGCGTCTAAAGGCCGCCGGAGTGGCTAATGCCATCTATTATCCCGTTCCGCTCCATTTACAAAAGGCGTTTCGCCCTCTAGGATATAAGGTCGGAGATTTTCCAGTGGCAGAAAAAGCTTGTGAACAAGCCCTGGCAATACCTTGTTATCCTGAACTGAGCTTAGAACAACAACGAGAGATCGCAGCCATAATTAAAGGTTAGGCTGATAAGGGGGGGAGACGAGAAAGATGTTTTGGAACACAGGGGTTACACGTAATAACTCAAACAAGTTGCTACTGCTTATCTTAATAATGTTATCAGCAATGCTCCTGCCATCGTTTGAAATCCGCCCGAGTTTGCCGCGTGTTCGTCTGGATGAAGTACTAATTTTTGGGGCCCTGGCAGTCAATCTCTTCTACTGGTTAACATCCCGTTTTCGTTATCGTTGGGACTACGATTTTGGTTTAGCTGAACAAGAAGGTCAGAGAAGGGCTCAGATGGCGGTGACGAAGGTTTTCCTGCTTTTCATAGCGTCCATCGTTATTTCCAATGTTTTTGCCGTGCTTTTTTTAGGGATATCTTTTGGTATCCGAGACGTTATGGAAGGGGTTATGATTGCCAAATACTATTTAGTCATCACCCTTGCTCTTTCCTTGGATTTGCAAGATGGAGAATTCCATGTCTTACAGAACGCATTTTTCGCAGGGTATAGCATTATTTTGCTTCTTTCGTGGGGTCAATTTTTAAATATTGCCAATATCAATGCCTGGTTAACGCCCTTGATTGCCCAGGCTCACTTAGACAACTTAGTAAATGCTAATCCGCCTCGAGTTTTGGGTACCTTCGATAACCCAAATGTTATGGGTATTTTCTCCGTTCTGACGATGACCTTATTTGCAACATGGTTTTACTTCCGAAGAACTGTTTCATCAAGTACCTTGGCGCTTTTTGTGTTGACTGGGTTGTCCATCAAACTAACGTTTATGACCATCTCACGAACAGCTCTCTTAGCAACGGCAACGGTACTTACCTTCTTAAGTGTCTGGGCTATGTTTAAATTCCATTGGAAAAAGGGTATTCTGTTAAAAGTAGGGGTGCTATTTGTTTTAACCTTAACAATATTTTTTACCTCACCGCGAGATTTCGTGTCTCGTATGAACGAGGCAACCAATTTAGAGACGAGTACATCAGCCCTTGGCCACTTAATGCGGGCTGGTGATGCGTTTGAATTTATAAAACAATCGCCAATTGTAGGCTGGGGTACGGCGAAAAGCAATATGACTACCCTCGTAGATAACGAATATGCCCTAGTGACTAGGCGTTACGGTGTTATAGGGTTAGTCCTGTATCTCTGGCTTTTCCTCCGACCGGCCAAAGGAGCACTTCGAAGGGCATTAAATTTCTATGTGTCCGAAACAGGGCTACGAGAGCATAGAGCGCTCCTTTCTCTGGCATTTACGGCAGCAACGCTTGCCTTATTGGTGTATAACATTACCGCCGGAACGTTCTACAACCTTCAGCTAATGACCTTAGTTGCCATATTTATGGGTATAATTTACAGAATAGAAGGGGAAAACGATTGAAAGTCTGTATCTTAACCACGGCACATTCTCCCTTTGATGAGCGCATTTTTCATAAGGAGGCTAAAAGCTTAGCAGAAGCCGGCTATGAAGTGGTCATTGTCGCTCCTCATGAAAAGTCTGAAGTAAAAGAAGGCATTCGGATTCAGGCAGTAGCTCCCCTTTCCTCTCGGAAAGATCGAATTTGGCGACTCAAATCCATCTACCGAATTGCTCTTCAAGAAAACGCAGACATTTATCATTTTCATGATCCGGACTTGATACCAGTGGCGCTCTGGTTAACCCGTAAGCGCTGCAAACCAGTGATTTATGATGTTCATGAATATTATGGGGACAGCTTACTTACACGCTATTGGTTACCAAGGCCTTTGCGGAAATTTGTTGCTAGGACTGTGGATAGGGTAGAGAAATGGGCCTCACGCTCCTTTGCCGGCATTATTACGGTTAACGGTCACATGGCTGAGCTTTTTCGCCTGGAAAACCCGGAAGGGGAAATCCTCCATAACTATCCGTTAAAACGACAGTTCGAATTTCCGCGGCCTGTTAACGTAAAACCTCCGGTCATTTTATACCTTGGAGGAATTAATCGGGAACGGGGTCTCGAAGTCATCCTTCGAGCCATGCCTCTGGTAAGAAGAAAATACCCTGAGGCGGTTTGTGAACTTGTCGGGCCAGCCGAAACAGTAGACTTAGGCCCAGAATTCGCAGATCTCGCCCCTTGGTTAGAACAGGGAAATATACGTTTAAGAGGCAAGATCGCCTATGAGCACGTTCCCAATATTTTGGCGCTGAGTTCGATTGCCTTAGTACCCTTACTCCCGACCCTAAATTATCGGAAGGCGATTCCGGTCAAGCTTTTAGAATACATGGCAGCCGGTCTACCTGTGATCGGTTCTCGATTTGGTTATATTGAGGAGATTATTACCAAGAATCAGTGCGGACTACTCATAGAGCCGGGAGACCCGGACAGCTTGGCCAAGGCTATTTGTGCGTTATTAGAGAATCCGAAAGACACCTTAACCCAAGGACAAAATGGGTGGGATGCTTTTCAGCGAGAATATACTTGGGAAAAAGAACAGAGCAAGCTCCTAACACTATATGAGCGAATACTCGCAGCGAGGAATCAGTGAAATGCGTGTTTTGATGCTTTCTCATATGTACCCGAATGCAGTTAGTCCTTTAGCTGGGATCTTTGTCCGCCAGCAGGCAGTTGCTTTGGCGCGACTAGGGGTAGAGATAAACGTTGTCGCCCCAGTACCTTGGGTGCCGAGTTTTATGGTTAGACGAGGAAAATGGGGAGAGTATCCTTTAGTACCTTTTGTAGAGCAACCGGATGGATTTCCGATATTCCACCCACGAGTTCTGGAATTTCCGCGGTCCCTATTTTTCGAGTTCTATCCTCAAACTTACACTCACGGGATACGACGAGTGTTTACAGAACAAATCGCACGAGGCGTGGATATTATCCATGCCCATGTCGCTCATCCGGATGGTGCAGCAGCTCTTAACTTTGGTCTGCAGTTTAATATCCCGGTTGTGGTCACGATACACGGTCAAGATTTCGCTTATACATTAAAGCGCAGTCGAATATGTGCAGAAAGTGTCAGGGCAACGCTGAAACGGGCCTCGGCAGTTATCCTAGTCAGCGAAAAACTCAAAAGCCATTATGGACTGGAAACATGGGCAGATCAACTCAAGAAATATAGGATTATCTATAATGGAGTGGATCTACAAGATGTAGTCCGGTCATCTCAAAAGGCATCCCGACGTATTCTTCTAACAGTCGGTTTCTTGCGCCCGGATAAAGGACATGCTGTAGTACTTAAGGCGCTGCCGGAGCTGGTTCGCGAATTTCCAGACTTAGAATACCGGATTGTTGGGGACGGATCGGAACGAGTTAAGCTGGAAGCACTCACTGAGGAATTAGGATTAGGCAGACACGTCGTCTTTTTAGGCAGCCTACCCCATCATGAAGCAATGAACGAAATGAGCAAATGTGATATTTTTATCTTGCCAAGTTGGAATGAAGCTTTTGGCATAGTATATTTAGAAGCGATGGCCCATGGTAAACCTATTATTGGTACGCTTGGAGAGGGAATTTCAGAGCTCCTCGCCAAAGAAGGCATAGGTAGAGCAGTTCCAGCTAAGGATGTTTTGGCCATCAAGAAGGCGATTCGTGGACTATTCGCTAATCCAGACCAAGCTAAGGAGATGGGGGCTCGGGGGAAAGATTTGGTCACCCGCCGGTTTACTTGGGAATCCAATGCCCAACAGACGCTTAAGGTCTATGAGGAAATCATCCATCGATAGAAGGGAGTACCCCAGTGGAACTTCGATTAGTCCTTAAGAATGCTGCCGCGTTAAGCGTGGCCAGTGTGCTTTCCAAAGCGATTTCCGCTGTCGTGGGAATCTCAGTCGCTCGTTATTTAGGCCCCGATATATTTGGCGAATACAGTGTAGCGCTTGCCTTTGTCGGTACGTTTATTCTCTTTGCGGATTTCGGCTTGAGTAACTACATGGTCCAAGAGGGTTCACGGGATGAAAGCGTCTTACCACTGTTTCTAGGGAATACCCTCTTATTTAAGTTTTTTTCCTTACTGGCTATCTTCGCACTTATGCTCGTCTTAATGCCTAAAGTCTATAACCAGTCTATTCAGAACATGGTTTTCGTCTTTGGTTTAGCTGGTGGGTTAAACGCTTTACATTGCACAATTTATAACTATTTTCAGACAAAGCAGCAAATGTATCTTGCCGCTATGTATCAGTTTTTTTCTACATTCCTGATTGGCGCCTTGACACTCCTAGTTGTGATTTACAAAGGGAATGTATTAATGATTTCAGTTGCCCAACTGGCGACAACTGTTTTGATTTCACTGATGTTATATATCCACTTACGGAAACACATTCGCCTTGAATTTAAACCACGTCGTCTAATTGAAATGCTTAAGGGAGGATTGCCTTATGGAATGGCAGTTATATTTTCATATGTCTATTTTCAGATAGACATGTTCATGCTTTCCCTAATGCTTCCACCTCTTGAAGTAGGAATCTATAAGGCAGCTTATGGTTTGATAGCGATCCTCTTATTTATCCCTGGGATTTTGACCAGCGTACTGTATCCTATTCTCTTCCAGCTCGGGGTGGAGAGTAAGGAGCAACATCGGGGAACCATTGAAAAAATCTTTAAAGTCCTGAGTGCGGTCGGCATCCCTGGCAGTGTGCTTCTATTCGTTTTGGCCGACCCCTTGCTCACTTGGCTATACAACAATCGTTTTCCACAGTCTATCCCGATCATGATGCTTGTAAGTTGGGTTTTTGCCCTGGAATGTTTAAGTTTCTCCCTAGGAGATGTGTTGACTACCACGAATCGACAATGGACTCGAGTCTGGATTCAGGGCGGTGCCGCATTATTGAAAGTCGCTCTCAATCTTTATGTCATTCCCCGTTATGGAATCTATGGAGCTAGTGTGGCGACACTGATCACCGAAGGATACGTGTTTATCCTGTACTATGGGATTGTTCGGTACCAGGTTTATAAGGTTCAGACGTGGCGGCAACTGCCGGTTGTTGTTTTAGCCTCAGGAGCCATGGGCATCACAGCCTTTTTCTTGCGCCATCTTCATCCTTTGGCCTCAGCAACTATTGCCGGAGTTCTTTTCCTGATAATCTTGATTAGCCTCGATAGAGATTTTCAACGCATCGGCGGGTATATCCTGCGTCAAGTAACGCATCGGGTTAAGCTAAGCTAACAAAAATTAGAATCAAAATATGAAGCAGAGTACGGGGTACCACTCCTACTTGGTAGAAATGGGAGTCTGATTGGATGAATTAGGAACAGTAAACAGTAACTCATGAAGTATTCCAAGGAAGTACCAAGGAGTAGGAAACAAGGAGTTTATCTTGAGCACGGTGAAAGGAATGTAACTTATCATGAAAGTAATTACCGTCTTGGGTGCAAGGCCTCAATTCATTAAAGCCGCGCCTCTGTCAGAAGCTCTAAGAAAGAATCACGAGGAAAAGATCGTGCATACCGGCCAGCATTACGATTACCAAATGTCCGATGTGTTTTTCGAGGAGTTAGGGATTCCCAAACCTGACTACTTTCTGGGCGTTGGCTCAAAGCAGCATGGCGCGCAAACTGGCGAAATGTTAACGGGTGTTGAAGAGGTGCTCCTCAAGGAAAAACCTGACTGGGTTCTCGTGTATGGGGACACAAACTCCACGTTAGCAGGAGCTTTGGCTGCTTCAAAGCTGCATATTCCGATCGCTCACGTTGAAGCTGGGCTACGCAGTTATAATCGACAGATGCCGGAAGAGGTGAACCGCGTATTGACGGATCATATCTCAAGCCTAATGTTCTGCCCGACCGACCAGGCCGTGAAAAACCTTGCTCAAGAAGGCCTAATTGATGGAGTAGTACGGACCGGTGATGTCATGGCGGATGCCCTATATTTTCATGCTCGGCGGGCAGAGAAAAGAAATATTGCCGGAAACCTCCACTATCCCCAGAAATCGTATCTCTTAGCCACCGTGCATCGAGCTGAAAATACAGATAACCTAAGCCGACTGGAAGGAATTCTTAAGGCCTTTGCCCAAATTGATGGGCATATCGTACTTCCCATTCATCCGCGGACGAAGAAACTTATCTTAGATAACCAAATGACTTTACCGGAAAATGTTGAAGTTATCGAGCCGGTTGGTTATTTGGAAATGATAATTTTAGAAAAAGAGGCCGAGCTCATTCTGACAGACTCGGGCGGTGTGCAGAAAGAAGCCTACCTTTGGCAGGTTCCTTGTGTGACCCTAAGGGATGAAACAGAGTGGGTAGAAACCGTCCATACGGGTTGGAATACGCTTACGGGCGCGAACACAGAGGATATCGTTGCTGCCGTTACGAGTTACCGCAAAAACCCTCTGCCACCTTATCTGGAAAATCTATATGGAAACGGCCGAGCCAGTGATCAAATCGTGGCTGCGATCGAAGAGAGGGTTACTTCGTGTTCGAAGCACAAGACGTAAATCAAGAATCAAAATCAGGGCGAATTGGTTTTTTCGTCGCAGATCCGCTCGTGGCAATCTACAGGGAGATCGCGGGTCTCTTGGGTGTTTCCTATCGTGCAGTTGGGGAAGCTGTACTAGGGAAAGACGCCTTAACGGACAACTTAGAATTTCTGAATTATGATGCTATTATAGTGGATGGAATTTCTCTCTCCTACTTGAAGGGACTCATGCTGAACTTTTCAAGACAAGATAAGGATAAACCTCTAATCTTGGTCTGTGGGCCAGTGACCGGTGATTCCTTAGGCTTTAGGCTAAAGACATTTCCGTTTCAGCTGGGCCTTGAAGGCGCACGTCTTCTGATGGAGGGTCGAGAGCATACGGAAGTGGGCGTCAGTGAGCCCATTCTTGATCTAATGCTTGAAGAAATTCGAGAGGTACTTCGCCATGAGGTCACAAATTACCTAGAACTTCCGGCCGCTCCGTGGGGATACGCTTATGCCCTGACTCTAACCCATGACATCGATGTCTTAAGCCTTAAGGAAATGCCGATCGCCCGTACGTTCTTAGGGTATTTTTACCGTAGTTCTGTTTTGAACTGGAAACGTTGGCGAGCAGAAAAAGTCCATTCTTCAGAATACTTTCGAGCAATTTGGGAAATGGCAAGGACTTGGCTTGCTAAAGTTGGCATAGGTCAAGATGTCTGGCAAAGAGCCCTGCCTACACTTATCGCGCTGGAGGAACGCCTAGAAGTTCGATCAAGTCTATATTTTATGCCCTATCCGGAGAACCCGGGGATTTTTCCGGAACGAATGCGGAAAAATAATGACCAAGATAATGAGACAGATAGCAGTAATAACAAAGACAAAAACAACGACAAAAACAAAGACAAAGACAGAAAAAATGATACGGTTAGAGCGCCGGCCAACCGGGCGTCGCATTATGACGTAAATACTTACAAAGAACTGCTCAATCACTTGGAAGAAGGTGGATGGGAAGCAGGGGTACATGGGATTGATGCTTGGCATGACCTCCCGGCGGCTCGGGCTGAATATGATCGCATTGCCAATCTAACCGAGCAGAAGGATATTGGGGTACGCATGCACTGGCTCTATTTTAAGTCGCCCCAATCCTATAAGCTGCTGGAAGACGGCGGGTTTCAGTATGATGCGACTGTCGGATTTAATGAAGTCGTAGGCTTTCGGGCCGGTACACTTCAACCATATCATCCGTTAAATTGCCAAACGCTTTGGGAGCTTCCACTTCATATTCAAGACGGTGCCCTTCTCGGAGAAGAGCACCTCGATTTGAACCGCGAGGACGCTTTTCATAAGGCTAAACCGATTCTAGACTATGCCTTACGCTTCGGCGGGGCAGTGAGTTTACTTTGGCACAATCAGAGTTTTACCGCGCCACGTTTTTGGGGTGAAGTCTATGAACGTCTGATTGCCCAAGCACGAATTGACAGTGCTTGGATTGCTGTCCCACGTGACGTGCTGCGTTGGTTTACCCTAAGGCGCGCCTGCGAGGTATCACTTTCAATCGACGGGACACAATGGCAGATTTCGTGTGCCATACCGGATCAAGATCGAGGTTCGAGGCGCGATGCGCGAGGTTCGAACCGCCAAGACCAAGACGAAAAGCTAAGACCGTCGATCCCGCCCGTTCGGGTTCGCCTCCATCTTGAGCCGAACAGAATTGTATCGGCTTCCGTCCCTTACGAGGTGGGAGAGGGTTATATTGATTTTCCAGCTCAAGCCCTGGTTACACTAGACGTGAAAGGAGAGGATTAAGGTGAGGCAGCTCTTCTTACAATGGGGATTTTTCCTTCTCAGTGTAGGCTTGGTGGTATATTGGGGAAAAATAAAACCAACTGTTCTAATCTCGTTACTTGTAGGGGCAGTTGCTTTAGAGATTTCTACCACTTGGTTCCCTCCGTTGGGCTCCCTCGGGTCTCAGCTAGGGAGCCTTGCTCGTCTGCTGACAGTAGGTATTATCGGGGCCGCACTTTGGCAACTCTGGATTGATCCAAGGAAACGACAAGAACTGAGAGTAACTCTTAATCATTTTCTGACGCGGGCCCTGATGATTTACATCGCGGTCGGGGCGGTCAGCATCCTTTATTCCGTTGGACCAGCTAAAACAGCCTTGGAAGGCGTTCGCTTACTGACGCTATTTTTACTTTACCTCAGTATCTGTTTACTTGTGGAGCGTAAACACGTTCTCCTTCTTTTACAGGTTGGGCATTGGGTCGGAGTTGCCTTGGTCCCACTGGCCCTCTATGAAGTATTGACCCATAATTTTATTTGGCGGGAATATCTGGCTGAGGGGATGCTTGCTCGGGTTAATGCAACCTTTGTCGATCCGAATATTTTTGCCCGCTACCTCGTTTTGGCCATTGTGGCTAATTTAATTTTAAGATACCATAACACCAACACCAAAGCAGGGACTCAAGTTGTGTATTTAGGATCGCTCTTGGGGTTATTAGGAGCTTTGGCCATAACCCTATCACGCAGTGGATTGCTTACCTTAGTTATCGTCATAATCCTGCTGCTAATTCTAATTCCTCGTAAGCGAATGATCCAACCGATTGGGCTTCTAGGGTTGATTGGAGCCGTGATTTTGGCTATGCGCCCGACCGTCTGGCAGCGTCTGCTGACGTTCAGGGAAGGTTTTGGCGCTTTGGACGCCCAGCGGAAATATTTAGTGAAAGTAGCCTGGGAGATGTTTAAGGATCATCCGATCTTTGGAGTGGGTTTGGGTGGATTTGAAATGATGTTTAAAACTCATTACTTAAGCCTAAAGACAGTGATTCCAGATGCCGAAGGAGCGACTCTCTCTCATACAACTATACTAACCATTGCAGCAGAACTAGGCTTAATGGGACTGGCAGCACTGGCGTGGGTTTGGTTAAGCTTGGTGCGGATACTTGGGCGATTACGCAAGGGTGCTCTCGATCAGAGCGGATTCGAATTCGAACAGTATCTTCTTGGGGTAGGATATTTCTTGTGGATTACAACAGTGTTTATCAGCTCACAAGCCGAAGCGCGATTTTTTGAAGATCCAATCATCTGGATTAGTATGGCTATGCTGTTACGTTTGTTGGATTTGGATAGGAGTGAAGATAAGTGGGCCTAACTTTAAAGCCAATTGAGCGCGAAGCGTGGCAAGACTTTCAGAAGGCGATAGGTCAGGGGTCTCTTTTTCACCGCTGGGAATGGCAAGATGTCATCGAAGTGGGTTTTGGTTTAAGAGTGAACCGTCTGGGTATATTTGACGACGAAGGAAAATTAAGAGGCCTATTGCCCTTGGTAGAGCGGAAAATGAGCCTCCTAAAATTAGCGGGAAGTCCACTATCCGGCGCCGCAACCCCTCATAGTGGACCGGTAGGTTCGATTCCCATGACTGAAGTTTTACCGGCCCTCGAGAGGTATTCTAAGCAAGAACACTTAGATTATCTTGAACTAGGTCTTCCTGATCTGCTGGAAAAAGATGTTCTCGCCCAAAATGGGTATACTGTGGAGGAATTAATCACCTTGGAATTGCCTATTCCCAAGGATGAGGAGGTTCTCTGGGCAGGGCTGGAAGTACGTTGTCGCAATGCTATTCGCAAAGCAGAGAAATCAGGGGTGGAAGTGGTTGAACCTCAGACCCTTGAAGAATGGCTGGAGCCCTACTATGAACTCTCGTGCAGCGTTTATCGTCGTCAGGAGAAGGAACCCCCATTTAGCAAGGAATACTTCACAGCCCTTTGGCAGAACCTATATCCGAGCGGAGATTTGGTGGTTTTACTTGCCCGTTATGAAGGAAAAATTATTGCCGGCATGATTTTCCCACGGGATCGGTTTGTCGGATATTACCTAGACGGAGCCTCAGATCGAGAGTACAATAAGGTCGTACCCAATAATCTCCTTCAGTGGGCCTACTTAAAGCGAGCTCAAACCATGGGGATTCAGCTCTACGATATGGTAGGAGCTAATATCCCAAGTATCGCCAAATTTAAAAAAAGCTTCGGAAGTTCTGAGCGGAATTACCTCTATGCCTACCGCAACCGAACTATAGCAGCCCGAGTAGGCCGGAGCGTTTATGCTAAACACGGTGAAAAGATTAAGAAATTCCTAGGCATATTTTTTTGAATGTGCCTTAAAGAAGAGATGAAGGAGCGGCGGTCTGATTGCGCATCTTAATGCTAACACAATACTTCCCGCCGGAGGCAGGCGCAGCCCAGGTTCGGCTCAAGGAGCTCGCAAAAGGGCTACAGCGTAACGGACATCAGGTTACAGTGGTTACTGCGTTTCCGAATCACCCGAGCGGCGTGATCCCGCCACATTATCGTGGACACTTCAGGATGAAGGATGAAGTAGAGGGGATTCCGGTTTGGCGAACGTGGATTTATCCCGTGCAGCGAGGACGGTTTTGGAAGCGTTTGCTTAATTATTTTTCCTTTGTTTTTTCGTCTTTTTGGGGCTTAAGCAAAGCAGGGAAACAAGATATTATATTTTTTGAATCCCCACCTCTCTTTCTTGGCATCACAGCTTTAGTCTATGGATGGTTTACTCGCACTCGAATTATTATGAATATTTCTGATCTCTGGCCAGAATCGGCCGTCGCGCTGGGACTTGTTAACAGCCGCTGGATGATTGAGGCAGCCGAGAGTCTGGAAAAACTACTTTACCGCAAAGCGTGGAAGATATCTTGCCAAACAGAAGGAATTCGGGACTCGTTATTGCAACGCGGCGTGCCCAAGGAAAAAGTGACCTTTTTACCGAACGGAGTGAACCTCGAACTATTTGCACCGCGGGAACGCGATCTTGAGATGGCTAAGAAGCTAAGTATTAATGCTGAAGATTTTGTTTTGATTTACGCCGGAACCATGGGCTATGCTCAGGGCCTTGAATCCGTGATTCGAACGGCAGAAATTCTGAAAGATAAGACAGACCTTCGATTTTTATTTGTGGGCGATGGTACGGAAAAGCCGATGCTCGAAGCGCTCGTGAAGGAAAAGGAATTAAGCAGTGTCATATTTGTAGATTTTCAACCAGTTCAGGAAATGCCTAGATATTTCTCCTTGTCCTCCGCGAGCATTGTTCCTCTAAAGAAGAATAAGCTTTTTGAGGGGGCCCGACCCTCGAAAATGTTCCCTGCGCTCGGGTCAGCAGTCCCGGTGATCTATTCTGGGGAAGGAGAGGCGGCTGAACTGGTCCTTTCTTCGGGTGGCGGTGTGGTTGTTGAGCCAGAAAACAGCGCAGAACTAGCACGGGCCATTGTCGAACTGAAGGAGAATCCTGATCGCAGAGAGATGGGTAGAAAAGGGCGACAGTTTGTCTCAGACCACTATACTTGGTCAGAAATTATCCAAGCTTGGCTCAGAGAACTTGGAATATAAACCAGAGGTCAGAAGTCAGAGGCCGGAGGTCGGACGCCGGAAGTCAGATCGACAGATGCTGGACGATGGATAAGTTAGTCAACGGATAAATCCACTTAAGGAGGCTCTTTGGAATGCAAAGAAGATTTAAGGTTATTCTTGAGAAGAATGAAAGTGGAGGCTTAACGGTCACCGTCCCCTCTCTTCCAGGCTGCGTCACTCAGGGCGATGATCGAAGAGAAGCACTTGAGCATATTCAGGAGGCAATAGAGGGCTTTCTCGAAGCCTTAGTCATTGAGGGATTGACTATCCCCATAGGGGATGTCGAGTTAATAGAATTGCTTTAGGGGATCTGCGGAGTCCTAGTGGGCGGACACAGGGGGACGGTTTATGCGTCAGACTCGTTGGATCTGTAAGACAGGAGAACCGTCCCCCTGTCTGCCGTCCCCCTGTCTGCTTTCTGCAGAGGCTTAGTAAGCGCTTCTAAAAAGGAGGTAACAAATATGAGTAAACGTGAAGAGTTCTTACCCTACGCCCTCCCCTTGATTGAAGAGGACGATATCGCTGAGGTAGTGGACACTCTAAAGTCAGGCTGGTTGGCTAAGGGTCCCAAAACTATGAAGTTTGAGAAACAGTTTGCCGAATATGTCGGGGCAAAATATGCCGTGGCGACTAACTCTTGTACTGCCGCGTTGCATCTTTCCCTTGTGGCAGCCGGAATCGGGGAAGGGGACGAAGTTTTGACCACCCCGATGACCTTTGCAGCTTCAGCTAATGTCGTGATTCATACAGGGGCTATACCCGTGTTAGTCGATATTGACCCAGTCACGATGAACATTGATCCACAGAAAATTCGAGAGAAAATCACGTCTCGAACTAAAGCAATTATCCCCGTACATATTGCTGGGCACCCCTGTGAAATGGATGAAATCATGGAGATTGCCCGAGAACATAACCTTTTTGTACTGGAAGACGCGGCTCATGCCGTTTATACTCAGTATAAAGGGATAACGATTGGTTCGATCGGGGACGCCACCGCTTTCTCATTTTACGCAACCAAGAATTTGGTCACTGGCGAAGGCGGTATGGTCACTACGAATGATGAAGCCTTGTATAATAAGATCCGGATTATGAGTACGCATGGTATGAGTCGGAACGCTTGGAATCGATATGCTGCATCCGGTTCGTGGTACTATGAAATCCTTACTCCGGGGTATAAAGACAACATGTCAGACATTATGGCCGGGCTGGGACTATCTCAGTTGGCTAAACTCGAACGGATGCAAGGAATCCGCCAGGAACTTGTGGAATATTATTATGCGGAGTTTGCAAAAATGCCGGAGCTTGAAGCGCCGCTTGAACTTGAGTATGCGCGCCATGCGTGGCATTTGTATATCATCAAGTTGAATCTGGATAAACTATCTATAGACCGTGAGAAATTCATTGAAGAACTTAAAGAAGAGAACATAGGAACTAGTGTCCACTTTATTCCGCTGCACATGCATCCATATTACCGCGACACGTATGGGTATAAACCGGAGGATTTCCCTGTTGCAAAAGGAGTCTTCGAGCGGATTATCTCTTTGCCCCTATATCCGAAGATGAGTATGCAAGACGCGAGAGATGTAGTTGACGCGGTAAGGAGAGTTGTGGAGCGTTTCCGAAAGTAGGCGAGTCTTTATTTGCAACAGTTCAGACCATGCGTTTTGCAGGCCAAACTAACGTCTCAACCTCCGGCTCCGGCAGGATGCCCGGCAATTCGCTATCCGCTGGCCCGAAGACACTGTCTTCGCACGAATTAGCCTTCTTGCAGGACGGCCGAGTGTCACCGGAGCCATGGACGGCGGGAGGGGACCTTGGCTCAGCTGCCGGCGGAGCACATCGTGAAGAAAGGAGATATATCAAGATGGGTCAGAGTTCTTCGTTACCCGCGGAAACTAAAGAGCGCGAATATGCTGGTTGGCAGCTTGCGGCGAAGCGGTTGTTGGATTTTGTGGCGGCCCTAACCCTTCTTGTGTTGGTATCTCCGCTTTGGCTGTTTATTGTTCTCTGGATTCGGTTAGACTCCTCGGGACCGGCGATCTTCAAGCAGACACGAATTGGTCTTGGGCAGAAATCCTATACGATTTATAAGTTTCGCACGATGGTGCAGAACGCAGAAGCCTTGATGAAGGACAAACTTGAAAAGGTGAAGGATCTTGAGAACTTCGTCTTTCAAGAGAAAGATGACCCGAGAATAACCCGAAGCGGTCGTTTTCTCAGAAAAACAAGTTTGGATGAGCTGCCTCAACTTCTAAATATCCTGATCGGGAATATGAGCTTGGTTGGTCCTCGTCCGGAGGTACCGGAACTTGTAAAGCTCTATACACCTGAGCAGTTGCAGCGTCTTAATGTCCTGCCGGGAGTTACAGGATTAGCCCAAATCAATGGGCGAAGTGAGCTGACTCTTGGAGAAACAATGACCTATGACTTAAAATATGTTCATCTTTGGAGTTTCTGGTTGGACCTGAAAATCCTCTGGAAAACAGTCTTCGTGGTTTTTACAGGAAAAGGGGCCTATTAATTCAGAGGTCGGAGGTCAGAAGCCAGAGGTCAGAGTTATAGTACAAGTCCGAGAACCGTCCCCCCAGCTTTGTGAAGGCTTGCGTGCCAGCGAAGTTTTCTTTAGAGTATTAACGGCGGAAGAGGTAGTGTCCTTGAAACCTATTGTCTCTGTGGTTATTCCTACCTATAATGTTCAAGCATATATTGAACAAGCACTTCGATCAGCGTTAGAACAAACGGTTCAAAATATTGAGGTGATCGTTGTTGATGATGCTTCAACGGATAATACCGTGCAAATCATCAAGACGATTAAAGATCCGAGAGTTCATTTGACGATTAACAAGAAGAATTCCGGCCCATCGTATTCTCGCAACGTAGCAATCCAAAATGCGAAAGGGGAATGGATTGCCCTCCTTGATGGAGATGATTGGTGGGAGAAAAATAGGCTGGAGAGAATGCTTAAGGTAGCCGAGGCACATCAAGCTGATATTGTAGCAGATGATATTCAAAATTATGTTGAGGGTGAGAAGAATCCCTGGAATGAAACTCACTTGGGAAAGTGGAAACTCTCGTTTTCCGAGTGGAAGTTATCAGCGGTTGATGTGATTGAATATGATCTAGGACCGTTGAAGCCATTATTTAGGCGGAATTATCTTTCTCAAAAGGAATTACACTATCAAGAAGAAATTACTTATGGGGAGGACTTCGTTCTTCTATTGGAATGTCTACTGCACGGGGCCACTGTGATCGTATTCTTTGAACACTTATATATCCGCCGGGCATGGGCCAATTCCCTGACTGCCCATAGACTAAGATCAACGGAAAGCTTAATCCAGCTTACGGAAAGCTTATTGAGCAAGATGAAGGCTAAGGATTACGAATATCTGCTGATAGAAAAATGTCCAGAAGTGATCCGAGCCTTAGAAATTCGTCTGAAACGACAAACTGATTCGTACTTATACCATCAATTAATGGAACCAGCCAAAAAGGGGAACGCCCTTCAGGCAGCGTGTCATATGTTAGGATTAATGGTTCGTAGGCCACGGAGTGTCGTTATCATGGCGGGGAAAATACCCTCCATCCTCGATTACAGAGTGGTAAGACATTTTAAGCGATCACCGGAAACGAGCGATGAAATGAGAGACGGCTCATAAACCACGGACGGTCTCAATACATACTGTGTCAAGAGGGAGAGGAAAACGTTGATTAGAGAATAGATTCTCGATATTTTAACCGATATTTGTGGCACGGATGAAATCAAGCGAGACCCGGAACTAGAACTATTCAAGAACGGTTGGCTTGATTCTTTTGGAATCATCGAATTGTTCGTAGCCATTCAAGAACAACTTGATATTGAAGTGGCACCCACGGAAATGGAACGGGAGGATTGGGATACAGCCAATAAAATTATTGCTTACCTTGAGGAGCGACAGGCTAAATGACTATTCGTCGTCTTGGCCCGATGTTCATTGCAGTTCTGTTGTTTTGGTGACCATGAATATGAGTCCTACTTCTTGCAGGATATTATGCATTTAGGGTGGAGAGGATGGGTGAATGTCGATGAATCGCTGGATCGCTTTTATCACGAAGGGGCCTAAAGAATGGAACCCCACTCTGGTTTGGCTTGGTCGACTTTTCTATTACTACCTCATCCTGATGGGTTTGTTTATTCTCTATTTTGTCCAGAATCAACATACGGCGGCTCCGTTTATTTATAATAACTTTTGACAGATGGAGAATGTGTTTTTATGCTTAGTGAAAAAATTCGTAATTGGGCCAGAATGTGTCCCGAACGAGATTGGTTTTATAGGGATCTCATATTTAACCTTCCGGACGGTAGGGATCATTATAGAAATCCGCGATGGGTTAATCAAAGACGTACGATTACTCAACACCGTTATATCCTCTATGGGCTCTATCATGCAGGGCTTATGATTAGTTTTGACTTTTTGGACCGCAAGAACAAAACCCGGAAGTTTTGGGGAAAGGGACCGATGTGGGATTTGCTCGCCATCCTAGTTACCCTACACTTTGTCATGTTTGGTTTCTTAGTTTTCTCCGGAAGGTTAGGCTAACGACATCTAGCATGGTTCGAAACAGCTTCTCTAGATAACCCCTCGGGGTACTTAGAGAAGCTGTTATTATATTGGAGGTCGATGAATAGTTTTTGGGCAGGAACAATCTCCTAACGTGTCGAATAGGGATAAAGAATTAGTCTATGACCTAGGGTACAGAAAAGGAGGAGTAGGAAGCATGAGGAACCGCCACTACGCTAAAGTTATTACAGTATTGATTATCGGACTCATTATTATGCAGCTAATCCCAGCCAGACCAGTCCTTGCAGCAACTGATCAAACGGCATACTATACAGAAATTAGTAAAAAGCTAGAGGATATGGCCAATAAGTACAACATACCTCCTGTGCTCCTTAAATCCATAGCTTGGATGGAGAGCGGGTGGAAACAATATGAACTTGATCCCACGACAGGATTACCCTTAACCGATAAGCCATTAATAGGGCGTGACGGTATAGGAATTGGAATTATGCAAATTTCCTCTTATACTTCCACGGACACAGCGACAATCGATAAACTCAAAAACAATATTGACTACAATATTGAAATCGGTTGTCAGATGCTCAACCAGAAGTGGCGGGCTTATCCTAAGCTTGGAAACGGGGATCGCAACGTATTGGAAAACTGGTATTTTGCCGTGTGGGGTTATAATAGTTGGGCTTCCAGGAACAACCCCAATTTCATTACAGGAAAATCTGCCTATCAGGATTCAGTCTTTAGTCTTATGGGGCAGAAATACAATAGCGCCATTACGTTCACCCCAGGGGCCACAAAACTCTCTCCGTCCATTTTACCCCCTGTAAATCCTCCCAGCCTCGCCAGTTCCTGGAGTACACCGACTCCGGCGCATATGGGGGATCTGGTGATCGATCCGAGTTCGTTGATTTTGTCCGGTGGGGGTCCCGGTGTGGATGCCGCTAACGGAGACTATTGGTACAACTACGCTCGTTGGGGTTCGTATTACGCCTTAGGATTCTATATGACCGCCTATAATAGCCCGTTGGTTATGGATAAAACGATTGTCACGCAGAAAATCCTCAGTTCCTATGGCAAACTCTTAGCTGAAGCAGATGCTTTGCTACTCGAGGGTAAAGATTCTTCGTACGCAACTGCAGCTAAATACTACTGGACCGTTCTACAGGGGCCGAGGCTGGATGGCTCCATCTCAGAACGGGCTAGCCAAGGATATCAAAGTGCCCTAAGTAAACTCATAACTGAAGCAGATAAACTATTGCTTGAAGGTTCAGGCTCCTCCCTCATGAGTGCTGTCCAAGATTATATAATCGTTTTGCAGGGTTCAAGTCTGGCTGCGAGCATCACAGCGCAGGCTAAAATTAATCTCCTTAGTGCCTATGGCAAACTCTTAATTGAAGCGGATAAATTAGCCCTTGAAGGGACAGCCTCCAGCGATACGAGAGCAGCTCAATACTATTTGACAGTTCAGCAGGGGCCTTTGCTAGATGCCAGCCTCACAGAACGGGCTAAAATCGGCTATCAAAAAACCAATACTCCAACAACCCCAACAACCCCAACAACCCCAACAACCCCTACGACCCCAACAACCCCTACAACACCAACAACACCCACGACACCAACAACTCCTCCACCTGTGGAAGTGAGCATTACTCGTCTAGCGGGGATGCGGGCCGAAGATACGGCGATCAAGATATCTAAAGAGGGGTGGGCAGACAACTCCTCCCCGCTTGTGCTACTTGCTCGGGTCGACCGTTTTCAAGATGCATTAGCTGCGGCCCCTTTAGCCAAGAACCTCAAGGCACCTTTACTATTAACTGCGCCTAATCAGCTCGATAGTGCGGTCTTGCAAGAAATCAAACGGCTTGGTGGGGTTAAAGTCTATGTCATTGGCGGAGAAGGCGCGATCAAGAGAACGGTCACGGACACGCTCAGCGGAGCGAATATGTCAGTGAAGCGGATTTATGGTAGCACGGCTGCCGATACTGCCGTAGAGATTGCCAGAGAGATCGGGCCCAGTAATCGGGTGATCCTTGCTTCCAGTACAAGCTTCCCAGACGCACTATCCGCTTCTGCTCCGGCAGCCGCTCTTGGAATTCCTATTCTTTTAACAGAAAAGGGCACGTTGCCTGAATCCACTAAACAGTTATTAAAAGAATTTCAGGTGTCTAAGACCATTATCGTAGGGGGTAAATTTGCCATATCCACAGCCTTTGACAGCAAGGGAGGTGCCCTAGAAAGCTTTGGTCCATTGCGCTTGGCTGGGAATACAAAATATGATACGATGTTACAGATTGTAAAGTATTTTAATCAAGATCCTAGTACACTTGTTATGGCCACGGGGGAAAATTTCCCGGACGGCTTATCCGGGGGTGCTTTCGCCGCATTAACGGGGAGCCCGATGCTCTTAGTCCCAACAGAGGGCTTAAATGGAGATACTCAGACCTTCTTAACCAGCTTGAGTGGAAAGACAACCAAAACTTATATCTTAGGAGGAACTGGGGTAATTAGTACTACTAGTGAGACATTGATGAAGAGTTTATTAGCTCAGTAATACACCAAGTGAACTGGGAACAAACGTCCTTGGATAGTAACAAAAACACTAAAATTTGAACCTCGAGTATCAAACCTCGTGCCTCGCAAAGGATGGACGTCATTGGATAAACAATATAAAAGACCATTACAATTCGCACCTCGCACCTCGAACTTCGAGCCTCGAAGCGGGCTGTGGTTTACGGGGCTCTTGTTTTTCATCGCCTTTTGCATAGAACTTCTCTATATTAAATCGTATAATATAAGTTACTTTATTTCACCGGATGGCTTAAACTATTCCAACATCGCCGAGAATTTCCTTCATGGCCAAGGGCTCGTGAATACTGCAAATTTTGCTCAGGGGGACGACGGTATCTTACGGGCAGTTGCCCAAACTCGAGAGTATGTGGTTGGCCCGGTCTACCCTTTGCTCCTGGCCTTAGTCTATGGCATGTTCGGCTTGAAGAGTTATGGCATGGTTGTCCTTGTTCTGCACGCTGTGCTCGGGGCGGCTAGTGCTGTGCTTGCCTATAAGACAGGGGAATTGTTGTTTGGCAAGAGGTATGCCTGGATCCCCTATGGGTTGACTCTTGGCTACCCTTTGTTTGCTTTTTGGGGGATGTATGTCCTCACAGAGACCACTTACGTTTTTACTATCACGCTTTTCCTGTATCTCACGGCCTTCTATGCCCAAGAGGGGAACCGAACAAAAATCAAAACCCTCGTATTTTTAGGAGTGGCCATCGGGATTTCCAATCTCGTTCGTCCGTTACTGTTGCTTTATTTCCCTGTCTTGGGATTTTGGATCTTGTGGATCCAGCGTTGGCGTCTGAAGACAGCTCTGCGCGATTTTGCCATCATCGTGATGATGACTGTAGTGGTCATGAGTCCTTGGTGGATTCGGAACGGGATCAAATACCATCAGTTTATCGCAGTCTCTAATTATGGTTCCTATGAGTTTTACCTTGGAAATAACCCTTTGACGGTTACGGATCAATATTTTGTTTTCTCTCAACCGAGTTATAACCCGGAAGTGAAAGCACGTCTCGAAAAACTGCCGATTGCAGAACAAGAAAAGGAATATAAGCAATTAGCTGTAGCTTATATTTTGCGCCATCCTGTGCAGTTCTTGCAGCGCACATTTGCTAAAGAAAAGAACCTCTTCTGGCAACCAGTTCTCCCCTTAGATGGACAAGCTTACAAAATGCAGGGAGATTCACTGGATAAATGGTATCTTCGCTTGGGACTGCTTGGGGTATTCCTAAGCTTAATACACTTGAAAAAATACAGCTTTCTATTGCTATTTGCGGGTTATTATAGTTTTGTTGTGAGTATGATCACGGTGGTTTCCGGTGCTCGCTATCGTCTGCCAGTAATGCCCGCGATGATCCTTTTGGGATCCCTAGTTTTGGTGATGGCTCTTAAGGGTATCGAGAGACTAACAAGGATCAATCAGCAAACGGGTAGGAGGGTATAAGTAAAGTGGTACGCGTTCAATTAGTCGTTTTAATAACGAGCTTACTTGTAACCGGCTTTATCATTGAACAAGTCCGGCGTCGGAGGTTGGCGGTTGAATACTCTCTGATTTGGATTGTGGCAGGTTTAGGCATGATCTTCTTTTCCCTCTGGAGAAATGGGGTTGAGTACCTAGCCGATCTGATGGGGATTTATTATGCCCCCTCAGCGATCTTCGTGATTTTCGGTGTTCTGGTGTTTGTATTGTGCATTCATTTCTCCTTGGCGATTTCTAAATTAAGCTCAAGCAATCGGGTTTTAGTACAAAGGATCGCTCTGATCGAGGATGACTTAAAAAACTTGGAAGAAAACTCCGCCAGCTTGGAAAGTGAATAAGCATTGTGAGGACGTGTAGAACTCCTGATATGAAAAGAATTTTAGCAATAGTTCCCGCCTTAAATGAAGTAGAAAATATTGGTCGCGTGGTTCAGAATCTACAAAACACATCCCCTTGGCTCGATGTACTCGTTATTGATGATGGATCAACCGATCAAACCGCGGAGGTTGCGCGAGCTCATGGAGCGAAGGTGATCTCCTTAGCAGTTAATCTTGGAATTGGTGGGGCGGTCCAAACTGGGTTTCTCTATGCTGTGAAGAAGCACTATGACGTGGCGTTACAGGTTGATGGAGATGGACAGCACAGAGCGGATGAAATTAAGAAATTAATTGATCCTATTCTTCTTGGGGAAGCGGATGTGACGATCGGCTCTCGATTTTTAGAGAAAACGTCGTATAAATCGGCTTGGTCTCGGCGTTTGGGGATCTATCTGTTAAGTAAGACTATCCAGTCCGTCGTTCGTAAGTCATACACAGATCCTACGTCCGGATTTCGTGCCTATAATCAAAAGGCCCTGCGGGTTGTGTCCACCCATTATTCCACTGATTATCCAGAGCCGGATTCGATCGTAACCTTGGTTAAAAATGGGTCAAGGGTAATAGAAATCTCAGTAGAAATGGATGCTCGATTGTCTGGAAGTTCGTCTATTACTCCGTTTAAGAGCGGGTATTATATGGTTAAAGTGAGTCTGGCGATTATTCTTAACTCGATGATGAGTAGGATTTGGCGCGAATAGGAGGAGCTTTTTGTACGCAAGCGACGGGGTAGGACCGTAGGGCCGCCGGGAGGAGCGCTTTTTTGCACGCGTCTGCACGTTACGCCGCTGGCGAGCTGGACGGTTCGCGAGCGCGTCCGAACCTCAGGGATATACTGCATGTGAACCTGCGGCGCGCTGACGGGGGCGCGAACCGTCGGCGCACGCCTGGACCGCAGCTCCACTAAAGCATCCGCTTAGCAGAACGAAGACACTGTCTTCGCACGGGTTAACTAAGCGTAAAAGCGCTCCTCCTGGGGTCAGGGCTACGGTGGTAACGAACGGGGGTCGCTTGGTAGGAAGGCGCTCCTCGGGCTGGGTTACGGGCTTGGAGGATATATATGCATTTGGAATGAGATCGAAGAGGTGAACCTTCGATCTCGTTTTTTATATCAATATCTTCATTTGAAAAACCGGATCATGGCAATCGATTGAACAATAAGTTAGGCGAAATATCCGTACCAACGCATTCTTATCCTGCTTCTATAGGAACGGTTTGCATGTGGATATGAATGTTTCTGGGCATAAGAAAAGACCCCGATCGAGGTCTTTATTATTATTGAGTTCAGCACTAAAAAGCGAGCGAAAATATTCAAGCGCGCAGTTTAAAGGTCTATAGAGAAAAATATGATCCAAAGCTTGCAATGCGAACGTCACTATCTAATCTTCGTTTTGATAAGGGTCTTTTAAATATTCCTCTTTATGCGTTATGGGGTCTGGAAAATTATAAAGCATTGATTTGAGTTAATACTATAGAAATTGATATCTTCGGTGGATTACCCTAGAGAATAATGGTACAATATGGTTATTGGGTTGTGGGACAATGGAAAGACGTTCTGCTTGCTGAAGCTTGTTGATGGAGATGTAGCGAAGTCCAATGAGACTCGTACTCAAGAAAATATAGATGAATGATTTCATAGAATAGCTATGATATAATTGAACATCACTCTAAGAAAGAAAGGTGGTGAAAGGATGGAGGACAAAATCCTTCAGGCAATTGAAGGTCTAAAGAACGATTTGAATAGCAAAATTAATTCGCTATCAGACAAAGTAGATAAACAAGGTAATCAAATTAATTTGTTATCAGAAAAAGTGGACAATCAACAAATTAAAGAAAATACACAGATCTTAAAGGCGTTAGAACATTTAGCACAAGTCAATAAAGCAGAACACGATAAAATGTCGTTAGATATAGCAGAGATAAGTGGAGAAATTAAAGCCATGAGAAAAGGCTTATCAAATGTTGAACTAATCACAGCCAGTAACTGGGGCGACATAGTTAAGCTGAAATCCGTAAGGTGAAAACACTTAAAATAAGGAACGAGATTGTAGGGTTTAACCCTACAATCTCGTTCCTTATTTTAAGTGTGGATGCAAATTCAAGGTAAGTGTTAATTTTTCCGGAGCGCTTCATATTCTTCATCGGATATCCCAATGTCTTTGAGGATCGCTTTAATTAGGCCGCGTTTAAGATCCTTGCTGTGCATAGGAATGATGGTGTTTCTGTCATTTTGTCGATGGCTGAATAGTTTGTGGCTACCCGTTTGTCGTATTTCCTCAAACCCTAACCGTTTGAGGAGTGCTACCATTTCTTTGGAAGAGATGATCGTTAATTTGCTCATTGTTAGATAACCAACTCAAATTGTTTAGCTTCGATAAAATTAGGGTTAAAGACTTGGATTCCGTCTTTTACATGAACCTCTAAACACAATTTGATTGCTTCATCTACATTTGCCATTATTTCAGCGATCGTCTCTCCTTGGGTATGGCAGCCTTTTAATTCCGGCACAGTTGCAATATATCCTCCGTCTTCATCTTTTTCAATGAGTACCGTCAAATTATATTTTTTCACAAGGTAACCCCCTTCAAAATATTTACGACAGATCAGTGAACTCGTTCAACTAAAGTTGAACATCGAGACTTCGGTGACGTAAGTCTCCGGTGGAGACTAACGCCGAAAGCGCTGAACCCGTAACGAAAACTATCGCGCTGTAGGATGACTTACGCCGAAGGCACAGATCCACAGACGAATACTTTCGCGCCGCAGGATGGAGTCTACCTCCTTCGCCGCCATGTGTTTCTATTGGGAAAGGCGGCTCGGCGATACTAATCCTCAGCGCTTAGTATTCGTTGATAGCCGTGCGCTATCGGCGATACTGTCCACCGGAGACTATCGTCACCGAAGCAGAATAAGGTGTACCACTCACCACTTGTAGTTACGATTGGATAAATGCACTAAATATATTATACAAAATATTATTAGTAGTTACCATATTATTCCTAACTGATATTCTAAAGCCCATAGTACCCATCAATCGAAGTAAACTCAAACTTTCTCAACACTTGTATCAACTTCTTCTCGCACCCGTTAATCCCATAATAATGAATAAAGCTTTCTTTCCTACTGAGGGTGAGCCGAGGTTGTCCGGGGTCGATTTCGCGGGGGTGGAGGTAGACGATCGTTGGATGACCTTCTTTATTAACGGCTTTGAGGCACTGCGCGATCAGAGGGTAGGGAAGGGCACGGAAATAAAAACCGCCAGCAAAAGGGATGTTCTTATTTAAAATTCTCACAGTCGAGGAAGGAACTTCGAGTAGGCTGAGTTTTTTTCCCTTGTATTCAGGGTGGTAGGGGAACCGTGGTGAAGAGGGCAAGCCGTAGAGATACGTTTCAATCGGAAAGACGCTGGCATCATAAACAAAACCCAATTCCTCTAGGATCTCCCAGGCCCAGAGGGATTTTGCAGTGATGGACCAGGAAGGGGCACGGTATCCTTTAACGCTTTTGCCGATAATATCTTCAACGAGTTTCTTTGCCGAGCTAACGTCTTCTTTAAACACCGCCGGTGTTTGTTGGTAAATGAGTTGGTGCGCATAGCCATGGGTTGCAATTTCGTGACCGGCTGCCGCGATGTCTTGGATCAGCTGGGGATGTTCTCTAGCAACGTAGCCTAGGACAAAGAAGGTAGCCTTGGCTTGGTGTTCGTTAAAGAGAGCTAAGAGACGTTCTGTATTTTGGACAATCCGTACTTCATACGTCTTCAGGGGATCAAATACGGCATCATGATAATTGGCGTGAAACCATTCTTCTAGATCGATGGTTAATATATTTTTCATAGCCTAACCCTACTTTCGTCTACTAAATAGCATCATAGTCACCCATAGTTAAGAACCAGTGCTTGAGTTGCAGGAACTGGTCTTGATTCCCATTCACTAGAGGGCTAAGTCTGCGGTAAATAACTGAGAAGGGTTGCGGTTCCAAAGCTTTGGGACAGGTGAAGAATCCATGGGCTTTGAGGATGCGGGATTCTTCGGTCTGGGGTAGCATCAGCGAACCGGCCAAGTCCATGTTGTTATCTACAAAGAAGCGTAGGAGACGATTGAGGAGAAAGTTCCCTGCGTCGGGAACGCTAGGATCGACTAGAAAGTCGACGATCATACCAGAAGGCATTCCCTCCACTTCGGTGCATCTTCCTACTATATAACCGATAAGCTCAGAGCAGTTTTTTCTATGAATCCCGTAGAGCTGATAGTCTCGATAGGGATTTTCAAAATACCGCCAGCGGATATAGTCTGCATTACGGATTCCCATAATGGGGTATCTGTCTTGTACTTTAGTCCAGAAAGTATTCATAGCGGAGAGATTAAAGGAAGTGAGCGGATAGACTTCATAGCGATCATCCGAGCGGTCTTTGACCTTAAAAAGAGGCTGGAAGGGAAAGGAAAGAGACCCAAGCAGGGGGCCAAACCTTCGTGTGACTAAGGCTTTGGTGTTTAAGGGTCGAAGTAAGAGGGGGACGCATCCTAGGTGTGTAAACCCAAGGTTTTTAATGAATCCCGGAAAGGAATTCGGATTGGGAAACCCGTAGCAAAACTCCGATTCTTGCCCAGCACACGTCTGATAAACCGCTTTGGCTAAGCCTGTAAAAATTCCTTGTCCAGTGTAGCTTTGGCGAGTGAAGGTGTTTAGAGAGAGGATTCCGTTAACCGTTTTAGCAAACGCTCTAAAACGCAACGGAATCACGGCATATTGACCGACAAGCTGATTCGTTTCCGAATCTCGCGCTAATTGAATCATCGCTGGTCCGGCTGGGTTGGCTTCATACTGCCATTTTAAGTATCCGGTGTCGGAAATCCAGGATTCCCCGTAATACTCTCGCGTCATTTCGATGGTTTCCTGTAGATTTTCAGGCAGATAGTTAACCATTTTCCACATGATAGCTCCTACTTCCGTGTGATTATAATAACACCGAGGCAAATCACTAAGACTCCGATGATCTTAGAGGACGTTAGTTGCTCTTTGAAAATTGTTGTTCCAATAATAAGGGCAAAGATAAAGGCCGTACTCTGAATCGGATAAACATAGCTTAACTCGCCTTTGTTTAAGATGTAAATCCAGAGAACAGAAGCAAATGCATACACCATGAGGCCGGCCAGTACATAAGGACTGAAAAAAAGGCGGAGAAGTTGACCCAAGCTATGAATCTCTTTTCCAGTTGCCCCCAGCTTCCAAAGCGTTTGGCCTGTTACCATCAGCACGGAATTAAAAATCGTTAGGAATACTAACAAAAAAGCCACCTCATAATTCAGTAGTTTAGTTTCATTTATTATACAATCTGAGCGTTTTTAAGCAAGCCTAATTGGGGAGGAGCGCTTTTATGCTATGTTAACCCGTGCGAAGACAGTGTCTTATTCTGCTGTGTTAACCCGTGCGAAGACGGTGTCTTCGTGATCTGCACGCATCTGCGCGTTACGCCGCTGACAAGCTGGACGGTTCGCGAGCGCACCAAACCTCTGGGCAAACTGCATGTGCGACCAATGGTGCGCTACGTGGGCGCGAACCGTCGGCGCTCGTCTGGACCGCGGCTTCACGGACGCATCCGCTTAAACGACGTGAGTACTTTCCCGCTCTGCATTTTTTTGAAAGTGTAGGTGTTCGGGAATGAAGACAACGAAGAAGGAGGCGTCTAAAGAACTGGATGCAGTTCAAAAGGCGCCTCCTTTTCTGTGCTAAAATAGCTTACGCCACCGGTGGATCGTAGAGATCGTTGGTGGTCATGTCAATCACCCTGATATCCCGTATCGCAGCCAGTTCACCGCTGGGGCTGTCAAAAATGTTCTTGCCTATAACCGTTTCCATCACGGTTTGTGCCTCAGACAGCGTCAGGTTCTCCCTCGGCTGGGGGACGGAAATAATGAAGGATTTGCCGCCGGTGGTAAGAAAAGTTAGCTTTAACACCTTGCTTGTAATAATCGCCATTTTAATCACCTCCTAAAGATCTACCTTGACTTTTCATAGCTGGTCTTTCGGGCAGATTTCCCGCTGCTTATTCATTAATAAGCTCCCAGTTTTTGTTGAGCAGCACATTCAGCAGCGGATACTGGCTCAGACTTGATAGAGCCGCTGCAACATCATAGATGTCTTGACTCGTGGCTGTAGGCTTCACATAATTCAGGCTTTTCTTCTGGGTCTCCGGGCCGCCTGCCGGCGTAGTCCCGGTTTGGTATTTTGTTGACACTATCGAATCCAAAGTTATCTCTGTCACCGCCATGGTTTATCCCTCCCTTCAGTGGTTTGACAAGCAGAGCTTGTTCGCGCTTGTCCTTATATGCTATGAGAAAGATTGTCCGGTTGTTAAAGGTTTGGGGGAATGAAAAAAGATACTTAGAAGGGAAGTACCCTGCTGTCTCGACCAAACAACGGGGTACTTCCCTATATTAAAAAGCCTGATGACTGAGGTTGTCACACTCTTAAGCCTGGCCACATATCCTATGAGTGAAATTAGTCCCAAGGAGTGTGGATATCATGACTGATACAGTAACTGATACAGTAACTGAAACTGATATCATCAGCGGACGCACGCCGCATGTAATTGCGGCTGAAATTAACACGATCAAATACCAGGCTGAGAGAATCTTCCTTGCCGCTGCCATCGAGATTGGTAGGAAGCTAACGGAGGCCAAGACCCTGCTCAAGCATGGAGAATGGGGCAAGTGGCTGGAGGAGTCGGTGGATTTTTCCCAGAGCAGGGCCAATAAACTGATGCGTATCTTCAAAGAATACGGAGCCGGACAGCTTACCTTCTCAATTTCGGATGCGAGTCCGAATTTAAATTACAGCCAGGCGGTGCTTCTCTTAGGTATCCCGAAGGAGGAACGGGCGCAATTTATCGTCGATATGGATGTCGAAGGCATGACTACCCAGGAACTGCGGCAGGCGGTCAATGAACGGACGCAGGCCCAACAGGAAAAAGAGCATGCCTTGCAGGAAAAAGACCAGGCCCTGCAGGAGAACGCGGACCTCCAGAAAACAGTGGAAGACCAAAGCGGTATCATCACCGGGCTGACTGTGGAGCTCGACAATCTGAAGACTCAATTAGAGAACGTCAAGACGTCCAAAGCTGAACTCGATAAAACGGCCAGGCAGCTGAAGGATTCGCTGGAATCGCTCCGACAAAGCTCATCCGCCAAGGGCTACGAGAGGATGAAAACAAACTTCATTAATACGTCGCTCAAGGTCAGGGCTAACCATATCGCCTTCCTCTGTGAAAACTTGGATAAAACCATTAAGGATGTGAAGCATGAGCTGCTCCAAATCGCCCCCAATGACAAGGAGACGTATATCACTTATAAGAATAAAGTTTACGATCTGCTGAATGTGTGGCTTAAGGACGAGACGTGGAGCAGACAAGCTCGCCCCGGCGGAGATGCGCAGTAAGGAATGGTGGATGATGAAAAGCACATAATATCACTTTTTGGCCAGAACATTGTCTAATATCGCATCAATACGCTCCTGGGTACCGGGCTTGCATACTACTTGTAAAGGCTGGACCTGCATGAATTGATCGTGATCATCTGCAGGCAATTAAAAAAAAGTATATCGAAGAACAAGAAAAGTATGACATAGCTCTGGATAAGTTAAGTGTAAAGGAGTATAAAGACTCGGAAATTTATTGGAATGCATGGTCCATTGAATTTCTTTATTTTTTGTAAAAACAATTGCGCCTAGATCGTCAGTTTAAAAATAAAGGTCATTGATTTTTTAGTGAGAGGTATGAAGAAGAAAATCTTACAAGTCGGGGAATGCCTGCAATGCAACCCATGCCAAAGCCAATGACAATCATGATCCCTTAGAATTAACAGAAATAGAATATTGAAAAAGTATGTGATTAACATAACCGAGCTGACGTTATCGTGCCTTGTAGCTGGAGGAAGGTTATAATATTGTTCAGATATAACAAGTAAGCCGCTCACTGAGACTAAGTCAGTAAACGGCTTACTTGTTTTCCAAAGCAAGACAGGAGAACCGTCCCCCAGTCTTGTTCAGTCTTGATAAGATCAGAGTGTTGGAAAGGAGCTTAGCGCAGATATTGCTTAAGCAGCGGAAAGATCGCACTTGAGCTGGTTGGGTTTAGAGTCCAACTAAGGGACCATGCCCCGACCCCGCCAAGCCTGTATTGATTGAGCAACTGCATTTTGGCACTCCAGCTTTGTGCATCGTCAAAGTAAACAGTATGCATTCCGAGTGTATCGGAGTAATTAAAGTGGGGAATTTGGGAAGAATCTCGTTGCACAGGGCCTTTAGCTAACTCTAAAAGCTCCGCCATTCCGTTAGGCTTTCGGGTATAGGATGCTCCAGAATCAGTGGTCGACCAGTCTACCCCGTAGTAGGGAAGGCCGAGGAGAACTTTATTCATGTCAACCCCTTGCCCGCGGGCATATTGCAAAACTCGACCTGTCCAATCAAGAGGGGCGATGGGTCCGGGGGACCCGTGGCTATAGTCATACGTCATAATGTTCAAGTAATCGACATATTGAGCAAGAGCGCGGTAGTCAAACTCTTCGAGCCAAGTTTCTGAGCCGGTTCGAGGCATTACGGCTTCGATCACCAACTTATTTAAGGGATGAAGCAAGGCGTAAAGCTCTTTCATGAACTGCGTGAGATAGGGACCAGTGGCACTACTCATAAATTCAAAGTCAATAACGATACCGTCGGCGTTTGTATTAAGAAGGCGTTCTTTAATCTGACTTTCTAATTTAGCTCGGGCAGTCGGGGAAGCAAGTACAGTATCAACGGCTTGGGAACTGGCCCAAGAGGATTGGATGACCGGAAGGACTTTTAAATTGCGAGCATGAACGGAGGCGGTAAACTGCACGTAATCGCCGGGTGTGGAATCCCACCCACCGCTCACGATACCGTCTGCAGTGTCATCAAGGTAATACAAACTTGGCGCAATAATATCGGCATAATCCGTAGCTGGTTTTGGAATAGACTGGACTTGAGTGTGCATACCCTGTAAATTACCCTGAGTGTATTGGAGGGAAATCCGCGGTTGGGCAACTCCAGTGCGAAGGATACTTTCAATCTTGTAATTAATAACACCCCACCCCCCAAAAATTGTAAAGCTTGATCCTAAGGCTCTTTTTTGATTGAGGTAAGCAGTTGCCGAGGCGCCTAGTTGGGTACGGGGAAGTAAAAGGATGGGCGCATTATCCTTGGCAGCAAGAGCTGCACCAGCTAAAGCATCCGGAAAGTTTTCACCCGTTGCTACATAAACCTTGGAAGTCTGAAATCCTAATTGATTTAAGATAACAGTGTTGGTTTCATATTGATCGTACCCGGCATACCTCGAGGTGACTTTGACAGGCTGAGGGAGTTTGCTAAGTTGTTCTTCAAGGGTGTCCTGAATCACAGCCTTACCGCCAATTAATGTCACTTCTCGAACACCCATTTGAGTGAGCGCCTGAGCTGTTTCCGGTGGGAGTGAATCGCTCCGCGTGAGTAAGACAGGAATGCCTTGAGCGGCAGCATAAGAAGAGATACTTAAGGCATCAGCAAAACGCTCACCGTTCACTAAAAAGGCTTGGCTAGAACTCGGTGTTGCCTCACTGGCAATAGCCGCAGCCGTACCGTACTGATCCAAGCCGGACAGACGCTTCGGCAGGATCCCTTGGTCCTTAAGCGATTGTTCAATCGACGGATTCAAAGCAACCGTACCGCCTAGGAGATACACCTCTTGCGTACCAAGACGTTTAAGTTCCTCAGAAACAGCAGAATTCAAATGATCCGATTCAGTAAGCAGTAAAGGCCCATTGACCTTATGAGCCAGAACGGTTCCAGTCAAGGCATCCGGAAAATTCCCTCCAGTTGCCAACACAGCGACAGGGGCATTATCCCACCCCTGCTTAGAAATCTCCACAGCAGTATCATACAGTGTATTCCCATAAATGCGATCAGTGACCGATTCGGTAGGTTCCGCCTGCACACTAAGAGGGTGGATGGGTGTAATACTTAAAACAAAAGCTAAACTGCAAAAAACACTTATTACTTTCTTTGTGACAAAATGCATAAAAACCTGAACCTTTCTTTATAGTATTTTATTGATGAGCTTCCAAAGGAAGCTTCTTACCATGGAGAGCACACCAAGCGTATTTGCGTCAAAGACGCAAACAGCGTCACATAATTCTCCGTCGTCCCAAACCCCCGTCCGGCCCAAGCCAGAGGAAGTTTCTTAGCTTAGGGAGCACGGAGAGAGGAATCGCGTCAATGAGCGCAGGCGATAAAGCGTCAAGAACGCGTTGGTTTACATGCAGAAAGCCCAGCATGCAAGTAAGGAACCGTCCCCTAAGCGAATTTTGCGTCAAAGACGCAAACAGCCCTTCACCCAATCGTCCCAAACCCTCGTCCGACCCAAGCCGGAGGAAGTTTCTTAACTTAGAGAGCATGGAGAGAGGAATCGCGTCAATGAGTGCAGACGATAAGGCGTGAAGAAACTCATTGGTTTACATGCAGAACAGCCCAGAGGTTATGAGTTTTAGCCTTAGCGACAAGCGAATAGCGATGACGATAGTCTCCGGTGGAGAGTATCGCCGAAGCCGTGATCCTAAGAGGAATCCTTACCGGCGTAGGATGTATGCGAACGGGTTAAGACACTGACTCCCGACCGTGCTAAGACACTGACTCCCCTTCCTCACTAACTATTCTTTGCCAGCACTCGAAATCCTCCCTAAAACAAAGGAATCTCCATTGCCAAAATCAAACAGTACACACTAGGCATTGAAAACAACCCAGAACTTAACAGCCTAACTCGGTCAGAAAAACAAAGGAGAGTCATAATAATTGTCGAATAAAGCTTGAGAAACTATTAATTAGAAAGAACGTGATAGAGACGTTTAATAGAACGACACTTAATAGAAGAGAATCTATTAGTAGAATCAAATTTGGACTAGTGTCTTTCCTAATAATGGGGATCATGGTTTGTAACCTAGGACTCGCTCCATTACCAATAACTGGACAGGCCGTCCCCAACCAAAGCAAAACTAGTCAAGCCAAGCCTTTTCAAGTCATCATCTCTTTAGCACCAGGGGTAGACGACGCTGAAGTCGCCCAAGAATTTGGAGGAACAGTTGTACGTCGGGGCCCGTTTAATTACACAACCTTAGAATTTCAGGAAACTACTATTAGGCAACAAGTTATAGAACTGCTGAAGAAGACACCTGGGATAATCAGTGCCGAGGAAAACTATCGCCGCACAATAACAGCTTTACCGGGATCGACCGATCAGGACCCCCTATTCCGGGATCAATGGTCAATGCTCAGAGCCAACGTCCCAGGAGCTTGGGACATGGGAGCCACTGGTCAGGGTATGACTATTGCTATAGTAGACACAGGTGTTGCCCTTAATCATCCGGATTTAAAGGACAATTTAATCTCCGGCTACAATGCTATCACCAAAAGTGAAGCACCGAGTTCGTACCAAGATAACAATGGACACGGAACTCACGTCGCCGGTATAGCCGCTGCCGAACGAAATAATGTGGGCATAATCGGAGTAGCCTATCAGGCTAAAATTATGCCGATCAAGGCTATGGATTCCTTTGGGGAAGGGTATGACGATACGATTGCTGCCGGAATTGTCTGGGCCGCTGATCATGGAGCAAAGATCATTAATTTAAGTCTAGGTGCGGAAAATGTCACTCACCCCACAGATATGTTAAAGCAATCAGTCGCCTATGCGGTTAATAAAGGGTGCTTGTTAGTGGCCGCTGCAGGGAATTATGACTCCGAGTCGGAAGAAAATCCTGGTGTGAGCTACCCGGCCTCTGACCCGGATGTTCTGGCCGTAGTAGCAACAGATCAAAACAACAACCTGGCTGATTACTCAGTCACAGGTCCAGAGGTGGATCTAGCCGCCCCGGGGGATTCTATCACCAGTGATTGGGTGACCAAGACTAAACGGCCGGGATACGTCACTGAGAGCGGGACCTCCATGGCCGCCCCCTTTGTGGCAGGGGAAGCTGCCTTGATTTGGAGTCAACACCCAGCTTGGTCCAGGGACCAAGTGATTCAGGTGCTTGAAGCGGGGGTCAAGGATTTAGGCGTTTCCGGACGTGATAACAACTACGGATATGGGCTTGTGGATGTGAAACTAGCCGTAGCCCTGGCCAATCAAACGCTGGAGGAATTACCATCTCCTGCTTCGGTCAATGAACTGGGTGGTATCGTTCAGGCAACAGCGGGCTCGACAGAACAGACCTTAACAATCCCCACGCAAGCCTTTGACAGCTCTGTTACCGTATCTTTAGAAACAGTCACGCCTCCTGGCAGTTTGCCAAACAGTGCCACTTTTTTGACCCCAACTTTTCAGGTTGACTGGGGAGATGTAACTCCACAGAACATGCTCACCTTAAAATTGAAGGATCCCTCGCTGCAAGCCGGAGCCAATATTTATCGCTGGGATGGTTCACGCTGGCTTGCCTTAGGTGGAGAGATAGTAAGTGGTGAGGCTCGGCTAGGACTATATAGGGGTGGAATCTATGCAGTAGGGACCTCCCAGCTAAGTACAGAGGGTAATCGATTTGCAGGAGTTACCGCGGAGGGAACGGCTATAAGTATTGCTAAGGCAACCTTTACAACCGGGGCGGATAGCGTTATTCTCGCCCAAATTAATCAGTTCCCGGATGCCCTGGCAGGTGCACCCCTGGCCTATAAATTGCAAGCTCCGATCTTACTCTCTCCTAGCACTGGGCTTACGGAGGACGTTCGAGCAGAACTACAAAGATTAGCTCCGCAGAAAATCTATCTTTTAGGGGGTACGGCTGCTTTATCTACTAATATAGAAACTGAACTACAGCAGAAGTATAAAGTAAAACGTCTCTACGGTTACACGGCAGAAGGGACAGCTGCGGCGATTGCCCGAGAACTTGGAAATAAAGGCAGAGCCGTCGTCACTAGTGTGCATAACTTTCAGGACGCCTTAGTCATCTCAGCTTGGGCTGCACGTCAGGGGATCCCGATCTTGCTCACAGATTCGTCAACCTTATCTGGGGACACCCAAACCGTTCTAAGAGAACTCAATGTGACCCAAACCCTAGTTATCGGAGGGACTACTGTGGTGGGGGCTAAGGTCATGGAAAGCCTCCCCTTTCCTAAACGGATCAGTGGAGATACAGCTTACGACACAACGGCAGCCGTCTTGCAGGCTTACCCACCCACAACGGAAAAACTTGAAATCGCAACCGGGGAAAATTTCCCAGACGCTCTAACAGGGGCTATAAGGGCCTCATTTTACGGCTCGATGGTAGTCTTAGTGCCGACGCACTCTGCCATTCCTTCGAGTTTGTTCACTCTCTTGAATTCCTGGCAGGGAAAAGAGGTAGAGTCTTTCGGAGGGGTGGCAGTATTGCCGGAAAATGTTGTAGAAACCGTTAAAATATACGTTAAATAACCTCTTAGACGAAAAATTCTGATTTTTCAGTGGCAGGATATCAGCGAAGCATGTCGAAAATATATTAAGTAGACTTTGAGGGGAGGGATTAAAATGTGGCAAAAATAAAATGGAGACACTTAGGGTTGTTAGTTTTAGGACTTAGTTTTTTACTAGGCTTTCAGAGGCCTGTCAATGCTTCTCCCCTGGCCTTAGAAACGTCAAGGATCGCCGGGATACGTCAAATTGATACCGCCATTGAAGTTTCTAGAATCGGGTGGCAACAGGCGGATACAGTCTTATTGGCCAATTGCGATCATTTTCCGGATGCTCTGGTCGCGGCGCCACTTTCTCATCAATTAGATGCTCCCCTTCTTCTGACCCCGACGGGGGGCGTTGATGCCAAGGTTATGGATGAAATTAAACGCTTGGGCGCCCAGCAGATCATCCTTTTAGGGGGGGAGGCTGCTTTAAGCCCTAAGGTTGTGTCAGATATCCAAAATGCAGGTTATAGTCAACCGGAACGCATAGCGGGGTATGATCAATTTGAAACAGCTCAAAGAGTGGCCGAACGCGTCGGGACTAAGGGGCAAGTGATCCTGGCCAATGGAGATCAATTTCCGGATGCCCTGGCGATATCTGCTTACGCAGGGGTGACAGAGACCCCAATTCTTTTGACAAGTGCTAAGAAGATGCCAGCTACTACTCAGGAGGAGCTTAACAATCTACAGCAAAAAGGGGACCTGAATACGCTCGTCATCGGCGGGGAAGCGGTAGTCTCCAGTGCGACACTGGGTAGCTTAAATAGTGTTCAACGGCTTGCCGGCAACGACCGCTATGATACCGCCGCAGAGGTCTATGAATTTGCTCGGGATGAACTGACTGCGCAAACGACATACTTGGTAACCGGTGAGGACTTCCCTGATGCACTCGCAGCAGGGGGGCTAGCGGCCAAGCAAGGCGCAGGAATCGTGATGGCTCAAAGGACATACTTACCGGGATCAACCTATTCCGTGTTGTCCAGACCGACGGAAAGTACCATGAACGTCGTGATCATCGGGGGGATGGCGGTTGTCGCAGATAAAATCAAGTCTATCGTTGAAGGTACCGAGCAGCCCCCATACCTTCTGGCAGGAGTTGCAGTTATCGTTGACCCGGGACATGGCGGTCCTGACACAGGAGCGCTTGGAGCGACAGGGACTTATGAAAAAAACAATACCCTGCCCGTAGGTCTAAATCTCGCAAGTTTGTTGCGCTCAGCGGGGGCACAAGTGACCTTGACCCGGAGCACGGACGTTACGCCCGCTGTGGGGCCGTATTCCGAGCTTTCCGACCTGCAGGCTCGCACTAAAATCGCTAACGACCAAAAGGCAGATCTTTTTATCAGTCTGCACAATGATGCATCCAGTAATCCCGAGCCAGGAGGGACAACGACCTATTATAGTTCGGCTAGCTCAGTAGCCACCCAGTCCAAGGCCTTTGCGGATAGCATGCAGCGTGAGGTAGTAAAGGCAATGGCCTTGAATAACCGTGGCGTTCGGGATGCCCCTTTCTACGTGCTCAAGAATACAAAAATGCCCGCAGTCCTGGTAGAAATCGGTTTCATTTCCAACCCGTCTGAAGAAAAACTTTTAGGAGCCCCGGATGTCCAAAAAAAAGTAGCTTTAGGTGTCTATCGAGGGATTTTGAGCTTCAAAGGGATTTAGCCTTAAAAGGTTAACGACTTATTTAGAAAAATCCCACAAAATACACACATTTGGTTATAAACTCCGTGCTATAATCAAGTATTCCATCTGCACTCAGTATATTTTTTAACTAAAGGTGGAAAACTATTAAGTTTTAGTGTAAACTAAGTGAAGTAACTGTAGAAACCTGTCCGATGGCTTAAATCTCATTATTTTTTAAGACAATAAAAAAAATCGGACAGCAAGAAGGAATTATTAGCTATTCTGACGAATAGAGATACTAGTACATGCCTTTTTGTGGTTTCTTCATCTATGCGTTCTAAATGGTATGACACAGGAGGGGTGAGTAATCATCCTAAGGGGGGACGCTCCCGCTTGGATCCTGTGAAATGCTTTTAGATATTGCGCAATGTCTAAAGATTAGGCGACTCATACTAAGGGGGTGAGGGACGACTAAGAAACGTCCTTGGTAAGGAACAGAGATCGTTTTATTCACAAGATACAGAAGAGATCCAAAAGACGAGAGGAGAAATTCACTACATGAAAAAAACTAAAAAGGCCCTAGCTTCATTAGCCATCGCAAGTATGGCACTGACAATGATACCTTTTAATGCATTTGCTACAGGAACAGTCCCAACTCGTATAGCGGGAACAACTGCTGCTCAAACTGCAATAGCAATCGCAGATCAAACAGGCTGGACAGGTGCAGCAATCCTTGCTTCCTCAGCTTCTTATGGTATGGTTGATGCTCTGACAGCTGGTCCCCTCGCTTCGTACTTGAAAGCTCCTATCCTTCTGACCGGAGCTGGTAATGCACTGGATGCTGACACTAAAACAGAACTCACCAAACTTGCTGTCAAGACAGTTTATGTAACCAGCGGAACGGCTGTTATCAGCCAAGGTGTTCTCACCGAATTAGAAGGAATGGGAATTACTGTAGTTCCCCTTGGTGGAGTTGACCGCGCTGAAACATCAGTTAATATCGCTAAGAAAATGACTGGCGTAACTAAAGTTGCTGTAGCTAATGGCTTGCAAGACGCACTCTCCATTGCGGCGATTGCCTCTGCTGCCAATGAGCCAATCCTCTTAACGGACAAAGATTCAGTTCCTGCTAGTGTGACAGCATACTTGGCTGTAAACACAGCCATTACTTCAAGTGATGTCATCGGTGGAACAGGAGTCATCAGTGATGCTGTAAAGGCTAAATTCCCTAGTGCAACCCGCCACGCTGGAATGTCCGCTTATGATACCAATAGCCAAGTTATTCAAGACTTTGACTCTTCCATCAAATACGACAATGTATATGTAGCCAACGGCGTAACTGGTATCGATGCTCTTGCCGGTGCACCACTAGCTGCTCAGACTAAGTCAGCAATTGTTCTCACAGATGGAACAGTTCCTTCCATAGCTAAAATCATAAGCGGTAAACTCGGTGCTGCCGGTGTTGTTACAGCTCTCGGTGGTGCAGCAGTTGTTCCTGAAACTGTACGTGTCGGAGTTGTAACTGGAGTAGTTACAATACCAAGCGGAACATTGTCAGTTACATCAGTAAGTGCTGTTAGCGCAAAAGAATTCAAAGTGGTCTTTAACCAAGCACCTGCAAATACAGAGAAAGTAGCCTTTGTTGTTAAAAACTTAACAACTCCTGTAACTGTAGCAGCAACTTGGAATACTGCAAAGACAGAAGCTACACTAACTAACTCAGCAAATTTCCCAGAAGGAACCTATACAGTTAACGTCAAGGATGATGCCACAGATCTTGGAAACACATCTGTAGCTGTAGTCCAACAAAAGGTTGCCAAGATTAATATCACTGCAACTAAATTAGGGGTTGTTACAGACACTAAGGATTCAACGAAGCAGACTGGTTATGCAACCTATCAAGTATTAGATCAATATAACAACGATATTACAACATCATCGCTTGCTAATAGTTTAACATTCCAAAGTGGCGTTGGTGAGGTTACAGCGAAAAATGGGTTGCTTACATTAAAAGCTAATGTTACGAATCTTATGCAGTATGCTACTGTGGTATTAACAGGCTATGATTCAACGACTGGAGTTTCAGTAAGTGCTACATTATCAACATCGACTCAAATTGGTACATTAAGTGATTTCCAATTAGGAGAGCTAAAAAATTCTGAAGGAAAAGCTCTAACTGCAGGAGATTCAAGCGAATTCTATGCGAGCTATACTGCTACAGACATTAGCGGTAATCCAACTACGAATTATGATTTGATCAAGGGTGGCTTGATCTTACACGATGATGGCGTTAACCCTAGAATGTTAACTACTTCAAACTCCTATGTAACTGCATCTGTTGAACAGGATCCACTCGATGATACAAAGGCAGTCATTAAAGTCGTTGCTAATAATTCTAGCGGTACACTGACTATGGATATGCCAACAGTAATAACTGCAATGACTTGGACCGGAAAAACTTCCTCCCTTGATGCAACCTTAAAGAAAGCATCAGCAATTGACACCTTTACATTAATGGCTCCTTCGTATGATGTAGCTGTTAATGAAGGTAAAGCAATTCCTTTCTCCGCAGTAGATCAAAATGGTGCTGCCCTCACAAAGTATGTTGATTTGAAGACTACTAATCTCACAATATCTAACGCCAAGCTAGTTCAAAATACCGATGGATCTGCTAGCTTGTTAGCTGGTCCAAATGGCGAAGGATTTACAACGGACGGACAACAAGTTATAACTGCAAATACCTCAACTGGTAAATACAGTTCACTCACTATCAATATTCAGAAATATGCCAAAGCTGACGCATTAGCTTTAGATTCTACAATATTGTTAAATAACATGCAAAGTGGTGCAAGTCAAGCAATTGACTTTGGTTATAACTATGGTGGATTTGCTGTTAAGGATCAATATGGTAGAGCGTTTGATATGGTAGGAAAAGCCAAGGGCGTAGCGATCAATACTAGCCCAGAGTATAATTATCAAGTTCTCGCAACTCCTACAGGGGCTGTCAGTGTAGCTGGTACCACTTCAGGTGAAGTTGCAACAGGCGGTAATGCTGTAGCCTTCGGCGGAAATGGAATTAAGATTACAGCTAACTCTGGTTTAGAAGCGGTTGGATCAACTGGCACAGTTACCTTCAAACTGATCAATGTAGCTGAAACGTATGCAACCACTACAACGGCTCACGCAAAAGGTGATTACGTGATTCCGTTAGCTAATCAGGCAAATCCAACTCTTGCTGAACTAGCTACGTTAACAACGATTGACTCTAAGTCAGTAACACTTCAAATTCTGAAAAACGATGATATTAAAGATTACATTATTGATACAGTAGAAAAACCAATCTATGCTGACGCTACTACTGCTGATGCAGTAACTTCCAGAATTGATGCTTTTGGTGCTAATCCATACATCTATGGTAAATCCGCAAGTGGTTCAAAAGTAGTCTTGGCAAATGGTAATATTATCAACGCATATGTTGATAGTCCTGACTTTATTGCCGCCTATAGTGAAACTCCATTATTGTTTGACTATAAGAACGTTAGTGTGTATGCGAAAAAATTGGCAGATAATGTGACAACTTCGAGCACCACCTTAAATGTAACATTTAAAGGTGCAGATAATTTAGTGCATACCTTAACAACACCTATTACTTCTTCAACTGCAGTACCTGTAGCAACTGGTATTTTTGCTAACGTAGGTACCTTCCTACCTGGTATTACACTCAATGATCCAGGAGATGCTGCGACAGTCAGCGTAGATTATCTTGCTGCGACTAAGCTTTTAGCAAGAATGGATACAGCTGGATCTAGCGCTAACCGCTCTGGAATCTATTTCAGGACTATGGATCAGTATGGTACAAAAGCAGCTCCATTAGCTGATATTATTACCGTTTCTGCAGTCAAGGCGGATGGAACAACTCCTAGTACCTTTGATCTAGGTGCAGACCTCAGAATCGCGACAGCTCCACAAGTTGGCGATGTAATTGTTCTTAGTGGTATTAGTCAAAACGGATTAGTCAAAACCATTAAGATCACTGTCACAGCTAGCCTTGGTACTGTAGCTGATACTACAGCACCGGCCGTAACAGGTGTGGCTACAGGCCAAACCTATACAGCAGCAGTTACACCAGCTAGTGCTGCCACGGATATTGCAAGCACAACCCTTACCAAAGACGGCACTGCAGTTGCAGGGTATGCATTAGGTACAGCTGTCACAGCTAATGGTGCTTATGTACTGACAGTTAAAGACACTACCGGTAATACTACAGTTGTTAACTTCACAGTTAACATTTCAGCAACAGGAGATCTTCTTACTGCAGTATTCACAAAAACTCAAGATAACGTTCCTATGCTGAGTCTTGACGAATACAGTGTTGATATTACTGTAAATGATGCAACTGTAACCAAACTAGAATTCGCTGGTAGTATTGCTGATCCTGAGCCGAAAACTGCCGATGTAGTTGCTGGCAAAGTCACAATAGCATCGTTCTACACGGATCAGGCTGAAACTACTGTGACCATCACAGCTAAAAACGCTGCTGGTGCAACCGTGGGCACTCCTGTAGTCAAATCACTCTAAGTTAAACGAGTCTTTTAAGGTCTTAAGGGTTTCATAGTTGCTGCAGGGCAGGTTAGATAATTTAAGATACGAATCTGATCTTTGCCCTGTAGCGACTTAACTTAATATGTGGGTTATTCAGAAATGAGGAGGACATTAAAGAATGAGAAAACAGTTTTACACAGCTATGTTATCTGCAGGCTTAGTAGCCGGAATGGTATCGCCAGCCTTTGCAGCCCAAACAGGCTTGTATGTAGGTGGAAATTACTACTCCACAGCTTATCTCGGAACGCTGTCTGTTGCTCAGCGGGCACAAATTCTAACTGATACTAATGCTGCCCCTACTACTTCTTTTGCAGTAGTTAACGACAAATATGCTCAGTTCAATGAATATACTGGTCTTCCAAGTCTAAAAGATAATGCTGACTCGGTAGTTCCTGCACAAGTTGTCGATAAAGCCACAGGAAATACTGTTGATTCAAAGGATGGTACTGTAATTACTGAAGGGCCAGCAACAGTGAGTTCGGTAAGTGCTATTAACGGGACTACTGTTGAAGTAACATTTAGTAAAGCATTGGATGCAGCACCTGCTGCGACTGCCTTTACCTTCGACAATGGTTTGACTGCTTCCGTTGTAGCTTTGAAGGCTGGAACCACAGCTACTTACACTGTAACCACTTCAGCTCAAGATTCCACTAAACAATACACTCTGAGCTATAATGGAGCAGCATTTGCTACTAAGTTTACTGGCTTTGATGCTTCAGCTGCATTTACTGTTGCTAGTGCCACAACAATTAGTGCGACTACTGTTGATGTAAACGTCACTAATGCTATTGCAGCAAATGCAGTTAATACTAAATGGACAGTTACAGGTAAAACAACTACATTCGCAACCAGAACCGTTACAGCAGCGGAAGTTGTAAGTCCTTCAAAAATCAGACTCACTCTGTCAGACTTAACACCAGCGTTACCGCCAACAACTGCGGGAGTAGCCAACTATACAATAAGCTATCAAGAAATTGGGGCTACTGCAATGACTGTTGATTTAATAGGCTATGCTACAGCACCTACATTCACTGTAACTCCTGTTGACTCCACACACTTAACGGTTGTGTTTAGTGACAAAGTTGCGAAGGCAGGAGCAGAAACAGAAGGTAACTATTCCTTAGCATACCCTGCAAATACGGCCCATGCTTCTAATTATGCCCTTGGAGCAGGAGATTCGGCGGTTTTGGCAGCTGATGGTAAAACTTTGAACGTTACTTTAGCCAATGCTATGGTAAGTGGTCAGTACTACTTCTCAGTTGATACTGCAGCAGCAGTTACTGACTTGGCGGGTAATGCCATTGCATCTGGGTCCTCAGCAGGATTCATGGGCTTAAGTACAACAGATTCAGTTAAGCCAACAGTAAGTATGGTAACCTATGATTCTGTAAACAAAACTCTTGATGTTAAGTTTAGTGAAGTTGTGACTTTAACTAACCTTGTACCTGCTAGTTTTGTGATAACCGACGGTACAACAAATGTAGCTCTTGATGCAGATGACACTGCAGCAGTTGCCAATGAAGTCATAACATTTACCTTAACTGCAGCTAAAGCAGCTCAAGTGGCTGCATTAACTGGAAACCTTACATTGAACATTGCTGCTAGTGCAGTACAAGATGCTGCCACTGTTCCAAATAAGATTTTAGTATCAAATGGCAATGCAGTAACTAATCCTCCTGCACTGCTAGAAACATCAGCCTATTCGGAAACCACAGGAATTCTTACATTGAAGTTTAACAAAGACATTGATGTAAGCACCCTGTCAGCAGCTGATCTTGCTTCAATCACGATGGATATCAATGGAACATCCACAGCTGTAACTGGAGCAACCAAGCTTACAAGCGCTAATGGTAGCGAAATCCAATTACAATTAACCCAAACCCTAAAAGATGCTATTCAAGCAGCAACAGTTACGACCTCAACAGTAACCGTTACAGCTGCTGGACTTGTTAGCGATCTTGGAGGCAATACTAATGCTGTCAACACAGCCAAAGTATTACTGTATACTGAGGACAATACCAAACCAGCATTGCAGACTGCCGCATACAACAGTCTGACCAATCAATTGACACTGGTGTTCAACACGCCTGTGGACAAAGACGGATCCAGCCTTGCTGGTGCAGCGGCTGCTATTGCGTACACTAACCTGAAATTTACTGATGGCACAGCAACATATACTGTTGCCAATGGTGCAACGGTAGCAACACAATTAACGAAAGACGAAGCAACTGTTGTAATTCAGCTCGAAGGCACAGTGGATGCTGTTGGTGTAGAAGCATTGGATACAACTAAACTTAAGCTTTACTATGGCGCAAGTACATTTACTAGCACTAATGGTGTTGTTGACTTGGCCGTTTCACTCGCCAATGCAAAAACCGTTTCTGTTGCAGATGTTACGCCTCCTACTGTAGTATCAGCAACTGTTGTTAATGGAACCACAATTGATGTTCTCTTCAGTGAAGATGTGAACAAAACGATTGCAGAGACTAAGACTAACTATGTTATCTCCGCAACAACAAATCCGGCAGTTACGCTTGAAGTAGTCAGTGCACAATTACTGGCTGACAAAAAGACTTTAAGATTGACCACTGCTGCTCAAGCAGCCATTAATTACACCATTGCATATGGTGACACTATCGCAGATACTACTGGCAATGTAATACTCGCAGCTGCTTCCAGCACATTCAATGGTTCGGCAACAAGTGACACAACACCGCCTTATCTGCATGCAGTGACAGCAGTTGTAGCAACAGATAAAGATGGTGACAAAGCATTCAGTGCAGGCGACACCATTGATATAGCCTTCACAGAGCCTATCAACATAAATGGGCTTACGGACGCTTCATTTGCTGGTACAGCTGACCTTGGAACTAGTCCATCCTTTGCTCTGGTCGGAGCAGAGACCCTTAGAATCACTCTAGGTACCACTCCTACCATTGCTGCAGACGGAACAGATACAATCGGATTAGCTTCGACTTCTGTAACTGGATTAACTGACAACTCAGGTAATGCAGGAAGTAATGCAGTTAATGCAACCCGCTTTGTGCCTAGATTTGACACTGTAGCACCAACTCTAGCATCAATGAGCTATCAAGATACCAACCTTGATGGAGATGTGTCAGCAGGAGACAAACTAGTTCTGACCTTTAGTGAAAACCTTAAGGCAGGTACTACATTTACACAAGCAGACTTTACCACAAGTGATACAACTTCACTTGGAACCTTTACCCAACTCACTACCACTGCTAAGACTTACACTGTTACATTGGGTGGAGCTCCTACCTTTGTACCAAACTCAACCCGTGTAGATGTTTTATTTGCCGGAACAGCCAATGTTCAAGACGCTGCGTCTAACAATGGTGCTGCTAGTGCCACTAAAGCTATTGTCTTAGCTGATGCAACTGCTCCAACCATTACTTCAGTTGTATATGCTGATGTTGATGCTGATGGAACAGTAAATGCAACCGATACATTAACAGTAACTTTAAGCGAACCAATAGCTGTTACTGCCGCCGCGAGTGTAGTTGCAAATGCAACAAAATTCCGTTTATCGGATGGAACAACAGTTAGCGATTTTGCAAATAATCTTACATCAATTGGTGAAGGTGGCGCAGGTGCCTACAACAAGGTTACATTGACTTTATCAGGTGCTGAAACAATTACCTTGGGCACTACAAAACTAGTTTATGATGATACAAGGGATACAACGAAATCAGTGAGGGATGCTGCTCAAAATAAGTTGGCTTCAACTGGCGCAGCTGGAATAGCTATTACAGTTACTGATGCTACAGCTCCTTACATTGTAAGTGCAGCTCACATTGATACTAACTCAGATGGAGTTGTAGACAATGCAGAAGTAATTCGCTTAACATTAAGTGAAGAAGCTCTTGGAACACTTACTGCGAATGACTTCGTATTAACAGGTGGAGCAAGTGTAGCAGGATTCACATTTGAGGCTGTTGCAGCAGGACAAACAACTTATGATCTTACAGCAGTTGCGAGTTCTAACATTACTCCAGAAACTACAAAAATCAATATTGTACCAGAAGGAAGCATAAGGCTCAAAGACAACTATCAAAACAAGGTTGTAGCCTCTGATGCTGCAGTTCTTATTGATGACACAACTGCACCGATTTCAACGGTACCTGCTCTTACTGGTGCCGCAACAAACGATGTGGATAGTTTAGTAATTACATTCTCACAAGGACTTCTCGACAGTACAACTGGGGTTGAGTTTGTTGATGGTGAAATTACTGTAGCTACCTACTTTGATGGAGCCAACGTAGCTAAAGTAACTAGTGCAACATATGCGGCTGCGGGAAATACTCTTACTTTAGTTTTAGCGGGAGTTGCTGATACAAATGTATTTAGCAGCAAAGGAAACTTCAAGGATGTTGCAGGAAATACCTACGTGGATCAAAAGTGGACTTACGCAGCTGGTGGTACAATATGGACTCAAGCTGCTAAGTAAGTCTCGGGAGAAGTCTCCCATCCGGTCAACTTTTCTCGGGGTCGTACCTCCTCAGTGCTCGGGTCAGAAAAGGCCTCCGAAGATTCGTCTTCGGGGGTCATCTTTTCCTCCCCAAGGGGACTGTACTTCCCGCAATTTGTCGAATACAAATCAACTATCCAGAGAGTCCTTTCGCTTCGGCGAAGGGCTCTTTTGGCGTAACTAGCTGCAAAAGGTTTGCCACAGAAAGATAAATGCCCAGTAGTTTAAATAACTTCTGGGCCATATATTATGTACCTATCAATCCAATGGTTCAAAGTATCTAGGAAGTGACGGCACTTATTTTTTGGATGGGTCTAAAATAACATTGTTTGACATGATTATGACGAAGAGAATGAGAAGAGTTGCGAGGACCCATAGAAAACGTCCAATGATCTTTGCTCTCCTCATATTTCTAGGTTGTATTACTCGTTTGGGAAAAAGCTTTATTGTAATGATAGCAGTTAGCGTGTCAATCGTTTCCAAGGTGCTTTTTGGATCACTAATAATGTTTCCATGGAATTTCACAGTGCCAAGTTTATCAATCGCAGAACTATGCACTAAGTTTTGGTAGAAACGTATTGCCAAAAACCCACCAATCATCACACCAACCAAAAGCGCTAAAAGAGAAACGCTAATACCCTTTAGGCGAATTGCATTCTCATATCCTAGTCAGTTGTAAATTAAATTCCAAAATTGATGCACGAGCTATTTATCCCCTTCTTTCGTTGGCAATACGCGCTTGATAAAATCCCGATAAACTTTGGCGAATTCTGCATAAAGCTCCTGTCGTTGCTCGTCGGTTATCTTTCCGCTCTTAACGAGTCGTCGCAATTCTGCAAGTGCTAAGTGGGTAGACTCTTGATCATCTAATTCCTCTGCAGTAAATATTGGCATACGTCCATATCTTAGAAATAAATCGACTTCCTCTTGAAGACTGAGACTATAAACATTAGCAAGTTCATGGAGCATCTGGTCACTTGGTGACTTGTTGCCCTTTTCAATTTCAGATAAATATTGGAAGGAAACAGAGAGCTTAGATGCTACGTTTTTTTGAGTTAGATTTCGCTCAGTTCTTAGAGACGACAGGTAATCACCTGCTCGGAGTTGCCTAAGTTTTATTAATTCATTACTTGTAAGTTTACCTAAATCTGACATTAATTATTCTCCTCAATCCATTTAACAATATTTACATGTGGAAAAACACAGGAATACCTGTCATATTAAATTCAACCAATTAGTTGAACCAACGAAATCCGTTATTTATAACTTGTTGATTCGCAAGTTGGCGTTTCATATATTATACAACATCTATCGTCAATTATATCAAGGCAATATATGGAAGAAGGTGATCGTCAATGAAATTTCAAGGGTCTTTGAGATAGGTGCGTTAAGCTAATAAATTGTGGAGGTGCGACTTGAAGTACGTATACGTATATATCTGCAGTCCATATCGTGACAATGAGGAATACAACGTGGCTAAGGCACAATTCTCTGTCAGTTTGCAACAGAGCAGGGCGTGGTGCCAATAGCACCCCATATATATTTTCCACAGTTTTTAGATGACAACGATCCAACTGATCGAAGATTAGGGCTAGAGATTGGGTTGGATTTGTTGAAGCATTGTGCTGAATTATGGGTATTTGGGACTAGTATATCCGAAGGAATGCTAAACGAAATCGAGGCCGCTAAGAGATTTAATATTCCAGTTATATTCTACAGCGACCGTTGTGAAAAACGCTTCACAGAGTATTAGATGGTTAACAAGCCAATGAAAGGAGGTGATATAAAGCATGTTCGAACAACAAAAAGGCCCGCTGGTGCGCCAACACCAAACAGGCCAGATACAAAATATTACTACTGAAAGTATACCACTGGGATCGAAAAAGTTCTACTTGTAAAACGGAGGTAATTGTAATGAGTGATGTATTGAAATCTATTTGCAAAAAGAGGGGTAATCCATGAGTAAAATTGAAATCACGTTCAAATCTGATGAACTTATTCTAGCCCTGATAAGACTTGCTGAGGCGTTGGAGAACAAGCAAAGATCTGTGGATGTAGATGAGCCTGACGAGGTGGTTGAGAAAGAAGAGCCACCCATCGCGCCTGAACAACCGGAAGATATTAAACCACCCGCTAAAAATGAGAAGCCAGTAACCCTTGAACAAATTCGAGCGGTACTCACTGCAAAATCACAGGCTGGTAAGAAAGCGGCGATTCAGGGGCTATTCAAGAAGTATAATGCAGACAAGCTGACCGCTGTTGATCCCATGAGGTACGCAGACTTATTTAAAGAAGCAGAAGCTCTGTAAATGGTGAGCTACATCCCTTTAACAAAAGGGAGAATAACTCTGATCGATAGCGAAGATTACAGAGATTTCTCACATCATAAATGGATGTTTCATTGCGGCTATGCTAGAAGAGTTGAAAAAGATTCTCAAGAGAAAGGGAACATCAAGATTCCGTGGCGTTACCTATAGAAAGAAAAGTAATAGATGGGTAGCGAGAATCACAATCGATGGTCAACGGTTGGCACTCGGATACTTTGTAACTGAGGAAGATGCGGCAAGAGCCTATAACGAAGCATATTTGAAATATAGAAACAGAGAGGATGTGCCAAATTTCATATGAGCAATTCAGAACGAAAACATGCATTGCTCAGTGCATCAGGGGCAAAGAGATGGGTAACGTGTACTCCTTCAGCGAGGCTTGAGGATACTTTTAAAAATACGACAAGCGTATTTGCGGAAGAAGGAACATTTATGCACGAATTAGCAGAACTACAGATCAATTATTATCTGGAGAGAATTGATCGAGCAAAGTTTAAGCAGCTTTTCGAAGGAATGAAAGGTAACAAATATTATTCTATCGATATCTATGAAGCGGTTCAAGCTTATGTTGGCTACGCTTGTGAAGCAATATCTGAAGCGCATACAAGGTCAAGTGACGCCATAGCACTCGTTGAACAAAGATTGGACTTCTCACATTATGTTGCGGAGGCTTTCGGCACTGGCGATCTTTCCGCGATTATTGTAAACGAGACGTTGAGGTCGAGCAGTCCATAAGGAAGAAACTTGAGAAGTACCCCATATCCGACAATGAACAGAAACTTTGGGTACTCGACCAGCAAATTAATGATCGAGGAATTATGGTGGATACCTTGTTTGTTACAAATGCTACCCTGTGTGACAAACGCTACAGAATGGGCATATATAATGAAGCAAAAAAACTAACCGGACTAGAAAACCCAAACAGTGTGGCCCAGTTAAAGGAGTGGCTATTGGGTAATGGCGTTGAAATGGAGAGCTTATCTAAAAAGGCGGTCAGCGAAATGTCGAGTGCCACGGACGGTAAAACTCAAAGGCTACTCCAGCTCCGTCAAGAAATGGCCAAAACTTCCATTAAGAAATATGTAGCGATGCAGCGGGCGCTCTGTCCAGATAACCGAGTTCGCGGCCTGTTGCAGTTTTATGGTGCGAACCGCACTGGAAGATGGGCCGGAAGATTAATCCAAATTCACAACCTCCCACAAAACCATCTTGGTGACTTGGAGCTTGCACGTGAGATTGTGAAGGCAGGAGACTTTGATCTTTTAGAAATGTTCTACGATAGTGTGCCTGGAGTGCTTTCGGAACTCATCCGAACAGCCTTTATTCCACCAAAGGGTCATCGGATTATTGTAGCTGACTTCTCGGCCATTGAAGCGCGTGTAATCGCGTGGCTCGCAGGGGAGAAATGGCGGCTTAAGGTTTTTGCAGGTCATGGAAAGATATATGAAGCTTCTGCAAGTCAAATGTTCAAGGTTCCGATTAAGAGTATCACCAAAGGCTCTGAACTAAAGCAGAAAGGTAAATTAGCAGAACTTGGACTTGGCTACCAAGGGGGAGTCAATGCGCTTATAGCTATGGGGGCCTTAGATAGTGGTCTAAAGGAAGAAGAACTCGACAGATTGGTCAAGGCTTGGAGACAGGCGAATAGCAACATCGTTAAATACTGGTATGCCATTGATAATGCCGCAAAGAAAGCAGTTAGTAAAAGACAACCCTCCGCAGTAGGTGACGTGAAGTTCCATGTTGAAAGCGGGATATTGTTTATTACCCTGCCATCAGGCAGAAAGCTCTCCTACATTAAGCCTAAACTAGAGCTTAATAAATTCGGTCGTGAGGCCATCTCCTATGAGGGTATTGGCGAGAATAAACAATGGTGCCGCATGAGTACCTACGGCGGGAGGCTCGTTGAAAACATCGTCCAGGCAGTGGCTAGGGATTGTCTCGCCGATGCCATGATAAGGGTTGATAAGGCCGGATACAAGATCGCAATGCATGTCCATGACGAGGTGGTCATTACAGCGCCAAAGGGCGAAGGGTCACTGGAGGATGTGTGCAGCATCATGGGACAGCCGATAAGTTGGGCGGAGGGATTGCCATTAGGAGCAGCCGGGTTTGAAGCTGATTTCTATAAAAAGGACTAAACGGGAGGTCATCCAAGAATGAATCCATTAAAGTATGATGGAACGATCACAATCGCCACGGGCAATTCACGAAAAGAGAAAAAATGGATAAACAAAGAAATGCAGTGGTCTCAGTTCTTAGAAAGAGTTAAAGTCACTCAGAAAACTTCTGAGACCACCCTTGAGTACCGGAAAATGTCTAAAGACGAACAGGATGATCGCAAAGATGTGGGTGGTTTCGTCGGTGGGAAGCTAAAAGGCGGTCAGCGTAAAAATGGCTTTGTCGAGTACCGTTCTTTGCTCACCCTGGACATGGACTATGCCCAGCCCGACGTTTGGTCTGGAATCTTCATGCTTTACGACTTTGCTTGCTGCATATATTCCACCCATAAACATGTGCCGGAGGCCCCGAGGCTCAGGCTCGTTATACCACTGGCGAGGGTGGTATCCGCTGAGGAATATACAGCGATTGCTCGTAAGGTAGCAGTCGACCTCGGCATCGAGCAGTTTGATGACACCACTTATACCGCGTCGCGCTTAATGTACTGGCCGAGCAGTTCAAGTGATGGGGCCTATATATTTGAACACATCGACGGGCCATGGATGAATCCTGATGAGGTCCTTACAACTTACGTGGATTGGAAGGTTGCCTCAAGCTGGCCGGTATCGTCGAGACAGCAAAGTGTTATCAAAAAGTCAGCGGAGAAGCAGACCGATCCCACAACCAAAATTGGCGTAATCGGGGCTTTCTGCCGCGCGTATTCTATCCCCGAAACACTAGAAATATTTCTTAGCGAAGTATATGCTCCTTGCGATATAGAAGGCAGGTATACTTTCCTGGGCGGTACCACCTCCGGGGGCTTGATATTATACGACAACGATTTGTTCGCGTTCTCTCACCATGGAACAGATCCCATCAGTGGTAAGTTAGTTAACGCCTTTGATTTAGTGCGTGTCCACAAGTTTGGTGCTCAGGACGACGGGATAGAGGAAAGTGCGCCTCCGAGTAAGCGCCCCTCCTATAAAGCCATGCAGGAGTTTGCTGTAGCTGACGTAAACGTTAAAAAACAGCTTATGTCCGAGAGTATGGCTGCGGCCTTGGAGGATTTCAGGCCAGGGGATGATAACTGGACGGAACGTCTGGACTATAAAAAAGATGGAACGCTAAAGGCGACCATCGACAATATAAGGTTAATCATGGACCACGATCCTCAAATTTGTGGGATGGTGGGACATAACGAGTTTGCCCATCGGAATGAGCTATTAAAGGACTTACCTTGGCGCGATATGAGCAAAGGTTATTATTGGTCAGATGCGGATGATGCAGCTCTCAGACATTATCTAGAACGGGTGTATGGCTTAAACCACGTGGGTAAAACCATGGACGCATTTTCTGTAATCGTAGAACAGAACAGATTCAATCCAGTGAAGGATTATCTAAGCGGTCTTGTATGGGATGGAATAGAGCGGCTCGATACATTATTAATCGACTATTTTAGTTCGACGGATACCGAGTATACAAGAGCGGTGACCAGAAAAACGATGTGTGCGGCGGTCGCGAGAATCTTTAATCCTGGCTGCAAGTTTGATTATATGCTGCTCCTCATCGGTAAACAGGGGCTTGGCAAGAGCTACTTCATGAAGAAGCTCGGCGGTAAATGGTACTCAGATAGCTTAACGACTGTTGTTGGTAAGGAAGCCTACGAACAGTTGCAAGGCGCGTGGATTCTTGAAATGGGTGAATTATCAGCCGCCAAGAAAGCCGACATCGATGCCCTGAAACACTTTATGTCGAAGCAGGAGGATATATTCCGAGAAGCCTACGGCAGACGAACGGCGGTATTCCCAAGGCAATGCATCTTCATGGGGACGACCAACGACTACGAGTGTTTGCGAGATAAAACGGGCAATCGACGTTTCTGGCCTGTGAACGTTGGGGAAAGTAAACAAAGCCTGTGGGATGATTTTAATGTCGATCAGGTTTGGGCAGAAGCAGTCCAAGGCTATATTGCCGGAGAGGAATTATACCTCAAAGATATGCTGGCCGAGTGGGCTATTCATATCCAAGCTGAGCACACCGAGGAAAGTGATCGGTCCGGTTTGGTTTATGATTATTTGGATAGGTTGCTACCAGACAATTGGGACACCATGGATTTATATGCAAGACGGATGTTTTTATCGGGGGATTTTGGGAGCGGAATTGGCACAATTCAACGAAGTCGGGTATGCGCAATGGAAGTATGGTGTGAATGTTTAGGGGGCGATCCTAAACAACTTTCCAACATCCAGTCACGTGAGATTCGAAGTATCATGGATCACGCCCATGACTGGAAAAGACATGAAGGCTCTCTTCGATTTAGCCTATATGGTCGTCAGCGTGGCTACTTAAGAACTTAGTTTGGTGGATACAGTTTATAAAAAAGTGTAACAGAAGGGGTGGACGTGGTGGATACAGAAAACCAAATCTGTTACAGGCTTCTGTATCCACCCCAAACCCTTGTGAATACTGGGCGTGAAGGGGTAAAGATACACTGGATACAGATTATTACTATAAGTTAATAGTTATAGTTATTAAGGTAATGCGCGCGAGATGTATGCACGAGAACGCGTTTGCGCACGTAAGGGAAAATCATGTTTTTCTGTGTCTTTGTATCCAAGCATTAAAAAAGCAGGTGTTTTATGCAAGAAAAGCAGATTGAACTAAAGCTCAGGGATGCAGTTAAATCCAAAGGTGGTTTGGCATTAAAGTTTGTCTCACCGGGTACAGCAGGAGTGCCAGATAGGATTGTACTGATTCCCGATGGTAGGTTGTATTTCGTAGAACTAAAAGCACCGGGCAAAAGGTTGTCACCAAAGCAAGTAAAAATGGCGGCAGTCCTTGAGAGGCTCGGTCATAAGGTACGAGTAATTGACAGCACCCGGCAGGTAAAGGAGTTCATGGATGAACTATACCCCGCATAATTATCAAGACTATGCCGCAAATCAAATATTAGACAAGCCCGCCTGTGGGATATTTCTTGACCTTGGCATGGGGAAAACGGTTGTAACATTAACCGCCATAGATGAACTCCTCTTTGATCGTTTCGAAGTGAAGAACGTCTTAGTGGTAGCGCCACTCCGGGTGGCCGAGGACACCTGGAGCAAAGAGTGCGAAAAGTGGGATCACTTGAAGCACTTACGTATGGCTAAAGTGTTGGGGCCTAAGAAAACCCGAATAACGGCCCTAGAATCGATAGCGGATATTTACATCATCAACCGAGAAAACGTAGCATGGCTTGTTAACCATTATGGAAAGAAGTGGCCCTTCGAGATGGTGGTGATTGACGAGCTTTCGAGCTTTAAGTCACCCAAAGCTAAACGCTTTAAAGCACTTCGCAAGGTTCGACCACTCATATATCGGATTGTGGGTCTAACCGGGACCCCGGCTCCTAACGGACTCCTTGACCTTTGGCCACAAATATATTTACTGGACAGAGGTGAGAGGTTAGGGAAAACCTTGGGGGGTTATCGTGAAAGGTACTTCGAACCGGATAAACGGAACCAAGAAATAATATTCAACTATAAACTCAAACCGGAAGCCGAGCAAGCAATATATAAAAGAATATCCGATATCTGCGTGAGTATGAAGGCCCAGGACTATCTGTTGATGCCCGAGCGAATCGACAACTATGTGCGGGTCGAGATGGCCCCCAAAGAAAAGGCTCTCTACAAGCAATTGGAGCGCGACATGCTGCTCCCCTTCGCGGGTGGCGAGATATCGCAAAAAAGCCGCTAGGGATATTACCAAGATGCTTGAGTTCAGCAGGGTAAGTTAGATGGTACAAAGTAGGTACTAAGATGGTACTGAAATGGCGCAAAAACGGTATTGTGCCCTTGATATTTGGATGATATAGTAAAGATGCAAAAAGTATATTAATGGCTCTTGGACGACCTGTCCGGGGGCCTTTTATATTGCCTACGAAAGGTGGCGGAGCATATGGCACGCTGCAGATACTTTACTCAAATTGGGTCCTTAAGCATCGAAAACTGCGGAAACTGTAAGAGTTGGAAACGCCGGAGATGCGAGAACGAGGAACTATTAAAGAAGCATTATGAGGACTCAAAAGAATTTGATTTTTACGACCGCATGATGCGTGAAAACAAGAGCATCCGAGGGCCGTTATGATTTTGGTAAAGGAGGCGTTCCGAAAGGGCGTCTTTTTGAATCACTCCTCTCTCCTCTTTTTTTATATTGAGCGGTCTTTGGACCGCCTCCTTTTTCCTGAACAGAATTGACTTGCAATCCTGTGCGTTCAGAGTGATGAATGGTCATGCGAAAACGCAATAAAGCACAGGAGGCGCAGCAAGCATGAAAACACAAACCTTCGGAATCGAGATCGAACTAACCGGAATAACAAGGGAAGAAGCAGCCAACACGGTCGCAGCCTACTTTGGAACCCAAGCCACATACACAGGCGGAGGATACAGAGCCTACGCGGTTACATTCAGTTTTGCCTGGCGATGAGCCACCAAGCCCTGACCCAGAAGAGCGCCAGCAGCCGCAAGACCGAAACCTCGAACCCGAAATACACCTTCCGGACCTGGCTCCTGCGCCTGGGCCTGATAGGCGAAGAATACAAAACAGCCCGTACCCACCTGCTCGCCAACCTGAAAGGCAATATTGCTTGGAGGGATAACCGGGTCGCATAGAGAATAAAGAGCCACAGGCGGGCAACACAGCCCGCCTAACGGCCTTCATATAGAGAGGATGATTATATATGGCGAATTTATACTTGGCCTACGGAAGCAATATGAATTTGAAACAAATGGAGGTTCGTTGCCCCACCGCGAAGGTGGTCGGCAAAGCGACTTTGAAAGGTTATGAGCTTTTATTCAAAGGGGTCAATGGCGGGGCTTACGCGACAATAAAAAAGAACCCCGACAAGGAGACTCCAGTGGTGGTCTGGGAGATAGATGCCATCGCCGAGAACCGGCTGGATAAATACGAGGGCTTCCCGACCTTATATGGCAAGTCGAATCTCCGGGTGGAATTGGATGGTAAAAAGGTCAGCGCCATGGTCTACATTATGAATCGCGGCCCACGCCTGGGGATGCCGGAGCACCATTACTACGAGGGTATTTTGGCGGGGTACGAGGCAGCGGGCTTTGACCCAGCGATACTGGAGGACGCGCTAGACGCATCGAACCCAGATCCCGAATAAGCCGCGCGACGTTGGCGCGTGTCGCGGTCGGGTTGTCGCGAAAGGGCAAACCACCCCAGCCAGCCTGGGAGCGTGGCCTGTGCGCAATAAAAAAACCCGAACAGAATTAACTTGCTGTCAACTGCTAAAATAAAACTAAATTCTTTTCTATAGCGGCCTTCGGGTCGCTTTATTTTTAGCAAAGAAAAGTAGCCAATCAAGGCTACTTTCGAGGTTCTATAGAAAGGTAACAGTCAAGATAATCGGTGATCTGGAGGATTTTCTTAAGAGAAAGGTCAACCTTGCCATTAAAAAATCTACTGAGTTGGCCTTCATTTATGCCCGTATCCTTTGATAATTGATAGGCCGTTACGTTTTTAGCAACCATCAAACGTTTTATCTGCTCCTGAATACTAAACACTGATTTCTACTTCTGTAAAAATTTTATTAGGAATTGCCAAAGAATCAATTAAATCTTTTCGTTCTTCGTTTTCTTCGAGTAAAGCCTCTATAGCATCCTTTATATTTTCAAGGGCGGCCTCATAGGTGTCACCTTGGGAGACACACCCTTGAACCTCCGGACATATCGCGGTGAAACCACCTTCTTTTTGAGGATAGAGTACGACTGAAAAGGTTGCCTTTTGGGTCATTGTATCTGCCTCCTTTCAAATTAAGGGTCTTTGGGTGGGCAGGTTAACACCTACCCATCCATTGTTCCAAGTCCGCCCTTTTTAAGTTGGCACTGGTTAGTATTCCGTTTAATGTTCCAAGTTTCAAGTCCTCGTTATCGTGCCTTGATACCGGAACCGTTCTGACTCCGTTCGTCAGTATGTGGTGGCTGGTGGTTCTTTTAATCCAGAATCCGTTTTCCTTTAGGAACTTCACCATGTCCTTTGCCTTAACTGACAGCCCCATTCTTGCCTCCTCCTTATAAATAGATAATACCAATTACTTTACTATACGTCAAGTAATTAACTAATAATTTGGAGTTTAATTATGCCTTTAAGAGCACTAAGGCCATGTAAACAAGCAGGGTGCCCCATGCTAACAAGGGATGCAAACGGGTACTGTGATCAGCACAAGCCTCTGGCTAGCAGTCAACATATGGAGTACAAGCGAGGCCGAACAGATAAGCGGGAACAAGCCTTCTACAACTCAGGTGCTTGGAGGAAAGCCAGAGGGGCAGCGCTGCGTCGAGATCACGGGCTGTGCCAGCACTGTCTGAGAGCTGGGAAGATAACTGCTGCTGTTATGGTTCACCATTTGACTGAGATTAAAGTGAACTGGTTGCTCAGGTTAGATCTTGGAAACCTCGTGTCACTTTGCGATAGATGCCACAACAAGATACCCCCCACCCGTAGAAAGCTGTAAGCCTTGCTCTGTGGGTCGAAGGCCCCTCGGCTGTATGAAAATGTCGATAATTGAGGTGAAATATGGAAATTCGATCCTACTCTTAATAAGGCGGTCGCATCGTACTGTCATGATCACCGATATTCCTCAAAACGCATAAAGAAGTGCCATCTAAATTCTTTTCAAAACTAAATGTAAAACGAATACTCATATTCAGGCTAGCGGACCATACTCCGTCAGTTCCTCCAAGCATATGAATCCGGAGGGACGGGTGTCGCCAATCATCTAAAAACTGATATATTTTATCATCAAAAAGATCTTTAATATTTTCTGGCAGTTTTCCATATGCACGCTTGAAGCGTGGAAGGTATTTAATCTCCATTAGATTCCACACTTCTTAAATGCTTGATAAGGTCTGTAGCATTATCAAAGCTAGGAGATACTCGACCTGCTTTAATATCCTCATCGGCTTCACGCTCACCAGCTTGCCATTCTTCAGTCCAATACCACTCCTGATCTTTAGGTATTAGAGCCTTTGGTTCAAGAATAATTTTGCCATCTTCAATAATTAATTCAAAAACTTCACCTTCATCAGATAAACGTAAGGCCATACGAACCTCTTTAGGTATCGTGAGAATTGCTTTTTTCTTCATTTGGACAACCCCATATGATTTCCTTGGTGCTAGATGTGCCATAGGAATCTCCTTTCCGAAAATCGGAATTTCTTAGTTAGATCTTATAAGATTGACGATAGAAAATCAAGGCAAATTGTTGGACAGAACCCTACCAGGGGTGATTTTTTATTTGGGGTGATTTATATGGATATGAGGATAAATACAAAGATGGATCTTAAGATGGTCGATATTAACGCGATAATTCCCTACGAGAAAAATCCACGTAAGAATTCAGTTGCTGTCGACAAGGTCGCAGCGAGTATCAAGGAATTTGGATTCCAGCAGCCGATTGTTGTGGATGCAGAGGGCGTTATCATCGTCGGACACACGCGCCACAAAGCCGCCCTGAAGCTCGGACTTACCGAAGTTCCTGTTGTCTACGCAGTGAACCTTACGGACGAACAGGTCAAAGCATATCGGCTCGCAGATAATAAAACAGCGGAGTTTGCTGAGTGGGATGCAGACTTACTCGCCGGAGAATTGCTTGAATTGACGACTCTTGACTTTGACATGGTTCAGTTTGGATTTGAGGCCCCTGCCGAGGCCGAGGAGGACAGCTTCGACCTTGAAAAAGAACTCGGAGACATCACAGAACCAGTTACAAAACTGGGAGACATTTGGCAACTTGGAAAGCACAGGCTCATGTGCGGGGATAGCACAGACAAAGAAACTGTCGAAAAACTTATGGGCGGGGTGAAAGCGGATTTGTTTCTGACCGACCCGCCTTATAACGTCGACTACGTGGGAAAAACAAAAGACGCGCTTAAGATACAAAACGACAAAATGGGAAATGACAGGTTTAGCGCATTTTTAGTTGATGCATTTGCTGCTGCCGATCATGTAATGAAGCCTGGGGCTGTGTTCTATATTTGGCATGCAGATTCGGAAGGATACAACTTCCGAGGGGCCTGTCAAGATGTTGGGTGGCAAGTGCGCCAGTGCCTAATCTGGAACAAGAATACCATGGTTATGGGCCGCCAAGACTACCACTGGAAGCACGAACCCTGTCTGTATGGGTGGAAGTCCGGTGCGGGCCATTTATGGGCGACCGACCGAAAGCAAACAACTATCATAAACTTTGACAAGCCGAGCCGGAACGAGATGCATCCGACTATGAAACCTGTGGGCCTATTTGATTATCAGATCAAGAACAATACTAAGGGCGAGGATATTGTGCTCGACACCTTCGCGGGGAGCGGAACAACGATCGTGGCCTGTGAGCAAAATGGGAGAACCGCCTATTGTATGGAACTTGACCCGAAGTATACAGACGTGTGCATCAAGCGCTGGGAAGATTTAACTGGACTGAAAGCAGAGTTGATAAGCTGATGGCAGGACGAAAAGCATATCCCGCCTCCCTCATGCTGGCAACGAATGACAAGAACAGGCTCACCAAAGAGCAACTCGAAAACCGGCTGCAGAACGAGCCTAAGCCGAAGAGTTCAGTACTCACAACCCCATCGTGGTTACGATCGGATGCCAAAAATGAATGGGAGCGAATTGTTGGGCTGTTCCGGGATATGGACGATATGATCTTGAGCGACTTGGACACAAATGCCCTAGAAATATATTGTGAGTCAGTCGTGACCTACCGGAAGGCCATGGCGAAGGTCAGGGAAAGCAACGAAGTCTACGTCAGTAAAGACGACCCCAATCATCCGAAGCGGAACCCATGGCTGTCAGTGGCCAACGAAGCCGCCATGCAAGTCAAGAAATACGGAGAGGTGCTTTGTTTAGATCCTGTGAGTCGGGCGCGAGTTGGGCTTGGTAAGTCCAGGAAAGACTTCGACCCTAACGCTGATATGTTCGGTGATTGATGATGGGTATACATCGGACAACCCAATACGCGCTCGATGTCGTCCATTCGGAGCTAAAGGATAAGTGCTGCAAATGGGAGATATTGTCCTGCGAAAGACACTTGGACGACTTGGCGAGGCAAGGAACTGAGGACTTCCCATATGTGTTCGACGAGAGTCGGGCCGACCGGATTTTTAAATGGTTCAGCTTGTGCCGCCATGTTCGAGGGGTTTTCCAAGGACAACCCATTGAATTGCAACCTTGGCAGGTGTTCGACCAGGGATGCCTGTACGGCTGGGTTCACAAAGACACTGGAATTCGTAGGTTCAGGAAGGCATATCACAAGCGGGCCAGAGGGAACGTAAAGTCCACCGAAGTCAGTGGGAAGTGCCTGTACCACATGGCGGCAGACGCTATTTACCCGCCTGGAACTCCTGAGCAAGCAAGCTATGAAATGTCACCGGAAGTGGAATGTGCTGCGGTCGATAGAGGCCAAGCGAAGCGCGTGTGGCAAGATGCATGCAACATGGCCAATGCATCGCCTGACATTCTGAAAAGAATGATCGTTAAAAAGACCATCGTGCAGCACAAATCGCGCGGTGGCTTTATGCGGCCTCTCTCCAAAGACACCAAGAATAAAGATGGCGGCGCACCTTGTTACTATGAAATCGACGAGTACCACGCACACCCAACGTCTGAGATGTATGACATCGGGTACTCTGGGTTCGGGAAACGATCACAGTCACTACTCGACATTATCACGACAGCTGGTACGGATGCGGAAAATAAACCTTGCAAAAAGGAAGAAGATTATGCCAAGAAAGTTCTTGATCGGACGGTATACGACGAGAGCTTTTTTATTATGATCCGCGAGATTGACGATGCCGACGACCCGCATGATAAAAATTGCTGGGTAAAGGCCAACCCAATACTCCGGTATCCAAATGACTATTCAAAAGGGTTACTCGATCAAATAAACGCTGAGTACGACACGGCCTATCAATCTGGCGACCCTAGTAAGATTAGAGAATTTCTCATCAAAAGAATGGATCGCTGGCAGTCTGACTCAGAGAACAAGTACATGTCCGGCTGCATGGATAAGTGGAAAGCCCTGGCCATCCCGACTAAAGACTTTCTCGACCTGGTACGCGGACGCGAGTGCTTTGTTGGTTTGGACTTGGCTAAGTCCATCGATCTTACCGCAGATGGTTTTGTGTTTCCTCTGGGTGATGGCAGGTACGCAGTAGACGCGCATGGTTTCATGCCCAAGGAGCGTGCAACCCAGCACGAACACAGCGACCGAGTGCCCTATAGGACCTGGGCGCAGCAGGGCTTCTGCACTCTTACGGAGGGTGAGGTTACGGATTACAACTTTATTAAAACACACATTTACGACCTGGAGTATGACGAGAGCTGGAAAATTAAAGAGTTCGACTATGACCCCTACAACGCGACCCATTTTACTCAGGAGCTTGAAAACGAGGGTTACCAAAGGGTCGAGATCCGGCAGGGTTTTCTTACGTTATCCGAGCCGACAAAGAAGTTCAGGGAGTTAATCCTGCAAGGCCGGATCGTCCACGATGGCAACCCCCTGCTGACTTGGGCTTTGTCGAACGCTATAGAGATCCAAGATAGCAACGGAAACATCAAGCTCAGTAAAAAACACAAGGACGACAGTCAACGAATTGACCCCCTAGCTGCCATCATCAACGCCATGGTGAGGGCTATAGCGGTGGGAGGAGTAGACCTTGAGGCCCACATCTTAAGCGGAGAGTTCAGCTTTTAGAGGTGATATATTGCAAAATCTAATCAGAATCCTTTTGGCATTTGTCGAGGATTTTTTTATTTTCCTCGGTTTAACCCCGATTGTCGCAGCGACCTTCGCCCTCAACACCATCGCCGGAGTGTATGGGTTGGGCTTTATTCTCTTGATTATCGGCGTAATCATGGCGAGGAACCCGCCAAAAAGGAGGTGATCAAGTGTTATTCAACAGGCTTTTAAGGGTAAGAAATGAAGTTACTAGTGGTCTAACAGACCCAGCCCAGTGGTTGGTTGACCTGTTTGGCGGCGGGGTAACAACTTCGAGTGGTGAGCAGATAACTGCGGTAAACTCTCTGGAAATCGCGACGGTCTATGCGTGTGTGAATATCAAATCGAACGCGATTGCGAAGCTGCCCATGCAAGTTTTTAAAACAACACCGACCGGACGGGAGCGGGACAGAGAACACCAAGCAGCCAAGCTGCTCGAAGTCCGTCCCAACCCATTCACGACCCCCTTTACCTTCAAACACACGATTTCAGTTCACCAAAACCTGTGGGGTACGGCCTACGTTTACATGGAGAATGACCCTCGGAGTGGGAAGGTTATTGCCTTGTGGTTGTTGCCGCCGGACGCAACGCAGCCCTATAAAGACCTTGAGACAGGGCTTTACACCTATATCACGACCTTAAACAATACGACGATGCGCTTACAGGAATCGGAAGTGATTAGGCTCCCCTACTTATCCCTTGATGGAGTGCGAGGCAAGAGCCCGATTCAAGTAGCGCGGGAAACCTTGGGGGTGATGCGAGCGTCGAACAAGTTTATTGGCGGCTTTTATCGCAATGGAACGTCCACCAAAGGGATTATTGAAACGCCGACGGCTCTGGGGGCTATAGCTAAGGACGCGCTCCGAAGTGAATGGCAAAAGGCCAACGGCGGGGTGGATAACGCGGGTGGAGTGGCCATCGTGGATGGCGGGATGAAATACCAAAGCATTTCAATGCCTCTTGCCGACGCGGAGTTCATCGCCACAGGGAAGTTCAATGTCGCGGAAATTGCCAAGATCTTTAATGTTCCTCTACACAAACTGGCCGAACTCGACCGCGCGACCTTCTCCAACATCGAAAGTCAGTCCATGGACTTCATTCAGGACAGCACCGAGCCTTCTTTGATTTTGTGGGAACAAGAATTCTCCTATAAATTATTCTGCACACCACGGGACGCCGGACGGTACGTCAAATTCAACCGCAACAGCGCTCTGCGCGGCGATTCTGCGAGTCGAGCGCTGTATTACAAAGAGGTGACGGGATTGGGGGCGTATTCCATCAACGAAGTAAGAGAACTTGAAGAAATGGAAGATATCGGCCCAGAAGGTGATCAACATCGCGTCGACCTAAACCACATCAATGTAACTCTTGCCGATGAATACCAACTGGCGAAAGCGAAAAACCCTGGAAAAACGCCAACTGAATTGCAGGAGGTAGGATTGCTATGACAATTGTACAGGGAAAATTAATTAATGCTTATACTACTTTAATTCTCGCGGGAAGAAAAACTATCGAACAAGTTCCAGAAATGGTAGTCTTGCTAGACAATGAGACTGAAAGTACCATTCGCAAAGAGGTTGACATCAAGGTAGCAGAAAAAACTATCAAAGTATTGACTTAAACGCTTTAGAATTGAGGGCGTTATTTTTATGCCTGGAAGGGGTTGGGTCGTTTGAGCGAGCAAGAAATTGCCGATTTAAAAACACGAATCGCTGTGTTAGAAACTAAAGATGATGCCCAAGAGTGTCGGCTGAATTCATTGGAGATTGATATGGGAAAAAAGTTTGATCGCCTGGAGGCGAAGCTGGATGAGGTCTTAAGGGCTTCCCGCAGCAGACCGACGTGGTTGATTTCGCTCACGATTTCAGGATTAATGACACTGGCCACAGGACTCACGGTTTATTTGATTACATTCCACTAGAAGGAGGAGGGATTGAATGCTGAAACCAACAATTATCTGGAAGGGGTCGCCGAACTTCAGCAGTCCCAAAGGATATAAAATCCTTGCAATTGTTGACCATATTATGAGTGGAACGCTGGCTGGGACAGACGCGTGGTTCGCCAACCCAGCGAGCAAAGTGAGTTCTCATTTCGGAGTTGGTAAGAACGGCGAAATCAATCAATATGTTGATCTTAAAAATCCTGCATGGGCCAATGGCGGTGTCAATAAACCGAGTTGGCCCCTTCTTATTTCGGGGGTAAACCCAAATTATTATACGGTCAGCATCGAACACGAAGGAGACAGTGGCGACGTAATGCCAGAGGCGCAGTACCAAGCCACACTGGCCCTGCATCGGTGGTTAGTTGAGACATTTGGGATACCAGTGACCCGCGATAATATCATCGGCCATTACAGGATTGACTCAGTTAACAAATCTAGGTGTCCTGGAACAGGGTTCCCTTGGGATCGGTTATTTCAGGATTTGCAAGGAGGAAATGACGTGTTAAATGTAGCCGTGTTGTTATTTACGAAGGACGATTTTTGGGGAGGAGCAGATGTAGCTGCAAAGAATGACAACTGCCCTATCTTTGTAAGGCCAGCTGATCATTCCGTCCCTGCCGATTGCATGAGTGCCCAAAAAATTATCGTTGTGGGTGGACCAACAACCAAACATCCGAACGAAGTGCTGCTGAGTGGTAATGACAAATATGCGACTGCCGCAGCTGTGGCTAAGTATTTAGGGTAATGAGAAAGGGGTAATCAATTATGCAAACCATTATTTTCAGCGGATTACAGGATATCCTAACGGCTCTTGTTGGGGTGTTTGTGGCTTTTCTGGTGGCTTACGTTAAGCAGCATTTCTCCGCTATTCAAATCAGTATCGCGAGCGGAATCGCAACAGAGGCAGTTAACTTTGCCGCCCAAGCTGCCAATAAGCTCGGTTTAACTCAAGATTTGGCGAAGTACAATTCAGCGCTGACGAAAGCTAAGGAACTAGCTTCAAAAGCTGGACTTAATTTCACTGACTCACAATGGGAAACGCTTCTGGAAAGTGCTTATAAGAAAGCTAAAAACGAGTTACGACCGCTTCTTGCCCCTGCTCAACAAGTCATTTCTCTCCCCCACCCTACGCCTGTGAGCGATTCGCCGAAGGAGGTGGCAAATTAAGATGAAAGATGTGTGCGCAGAGTGTAACCGACAAGCGTACTGTATGGAACCGTGCGAGCAGTGGTTTATTGAACGCGACAAATGCCCAGTATGTCAAAACAAACTCATTCGTGTGGGTGGATGTGTAGAGTGCATCACTGGTGATTGGGCGAAATGTGGGTAATTAGACAGGTCCAACCCCATTGTTCTACGTGACCCGAGGTCACCATACCCTCCTGCTGCTATTGGCGGCGGGAGGGTTTCTTATACAGAAAATTGACTTGCTAATCTGGTGTTTCAGAGCTAACATTCGTTACTAACAACCCAGGAAGGAGTGCCGCTTCATTCATGTTGCTGCCGATAAGCTTGGCTGGGATAAAGACGTAAGTGCCCATGTATTAAGGCATTCCTTTGGCACGAACTTACTTGAAAAAGGAGCATCGGTGGTAAGCATCCAAAAGCTTCTGGGCCATGCTAATTTGACGGTGACATCTAGGTATTTGCATCAGGATATTAATAAACTCAACGCTGCCGTAAATCTTTTATAAGGGAGAAAGAAAATCATGAATAATAAACAACCGATTTATGATGCCAAGGTCAAGAAAATCCTGGAAGGGTTAAAGCTTAAGACTCGTGAGGTTGTAGCTGAAGAGCTGAAGTACAAAAGCTGGAGGAGTTTGGACGCGTATATGCGGAGGAAAAACTTCATCTACGATAGCCGGGAAGGTCAATACATCCCGGCGGCCCAGACAAAGGTTGAGAAATTAAACAGAGATCCGAAAAGCTACGCCCCGGCGAAAGTCGTCAGCATAATTACTGCTTTTGAAGAAGTGGATATAGACCCTAAGTTGGTGGCTAAACAAGAAGGATTCAGAGACCATAAAGAAATGGCCGAGTATATGAAAAACAAAGGTTTTGAGTGGAACGTCTACAAAAGCAATTATGTCAAAGTGGTGGGTAAGGTGGAAGATGAGTTGGATGTTGTAAATCTACAGGAGACCTTCGCTAAAGCGAAGGATGGGATAGAAGAGTATCTTCCCTTCCTTCGCTTTTTATATGAAAAACGGGATGATCTTTACCAGCTCGTATCTGGTGTGAAGGAAGATGGTAAAATCCCTCGGTATGCCCTACCAGGTATGGTAAGAACAAAAGCCATTTATATGAGCGATATGGTAGCCAAGCTGGCTGGAGAATTTAGCAAGGAAAAGAATGTTACCCAACGAGAGGTCATGGAGGTGGCCCTGGTGGAATACCTGCAGAAGTATGGGTTTAAGCGAGAGATTGAGGAGCTACTCAAGAATCTGTAAAAAAATTATTTCCAAAGATTGGTTTTGTGTTATATTATTAAGCTACATGATATAATGAAAATGTGAGGTGATGAAATGAAAGTACAGAATCCCCACGATAAATTCTTTAAAGAAACCTTCTCTAATGTAGAAGTAGCAAAGGACTTCATGAAGCATTATGTGCCAGAAAACATTTTGAAGGTTATTGATGTCAATACACTAGAACCACTAAAGGACAGTTTTATCAATGAAGACCTACAAGAAGTTTTTTCTGATATGCTTTTCAAAGTAAGAATAAATGAAAAGGAAGGCTATCTTTATTTCCTCTTTGAACACAAAAGCTATACCAGCAAAAATATATCTTTCCAGCTACTAAAGTATATGATCGAAATCTGGGAAGCAAAAATCAAAAAAGAAAAAACAGATGAGCTTCCCATGATCATTCCCTTGGTAATCTATCATGGGAATGACAAATGGAATATCAGGACTACACTGGGAGAAATGATTACAGGATATAAAGACCTTCCAGAAGACCTTAAGAAGTTTACCCCGGACTATGAATATTTACTTTATGACATTTCACGATATACTGATGATGAGATCAAAGGTGAAGCACAGCTAAGGATTCTGCTCACCATCTTTAGAGACATATTCACGAAAGATAATAAATGCCTGCAGGAGTCTATTCTAAGAGCGGCAGAGTATTTACGAGAATTAGATGATAGAGAAACTGGCATTGAGTATTTTGAAACATTTATGAGATATGTGTTTAGTGCGGGTAAGAATTTAACGAAAGAAGATGTCGTCGAAATAATTGAGAAGATGGAATATATTTATCCTGAAGGGAGTGAAGTGGTTATGACTATAGCAGAAAAACTTAGGCAAGAAGGAATAGAGGTAGGAGCAAAACAGAGAGCCGTCGAAGTTGCTAAAAAACTAATTGAAATAAACCTAACAATCCAACAAATTACTGAGGCCACAGGATTGCCAAAAATAGAAGTTGAAAAAATAGCACAAGAAATGAAGCATTAACAACAAAATGCTTATGAAACCTTTATGAATTATTAGCTTATAATTCATGAGCGAATGCATAATGGTCCTAATGATATCTAATGGAACTACAATGTGTAGTTAAAAAGCTCCTGAACCCTTGATTCCATGCGGGTTTGGGGGCTTTTTTATATGCCGATTTTTATGGTCTTTGGTGCTATTAACGGGACTGTTACTGTAACGATGAGTAGTGCTCCTGCAACAACACCAGTCATTGGTGATTTTGTTGTAACTAATGGTACTGCAGCTGTTACCGCAAGTGCAATTGCGGTTGACACGACAGGCAAAGTAGTAACTTTGACAGTTCCTACAATTGCTGCTAACACAACTACCGATCAATCTATAGTTTATAATGTGGCCTATAAAGGCGGAACAGCAGTAGCGGCTCCTGCGTTTACTATTGCTAAGGTTGCAGCACTTGCAATTAGTACAGTAAGTGCTCTTAACGCTTTTGCAGAAAGTGTTCCATTTGCAGAGACGAACATGGTACCAGTTAACGCGTTGGTATTTACAGCAAATGCGGATTTGAATGCGTCAACAGTAACGACTGCCAATGTTACAGTAACCAAAGACACAGGTTCTGTGGCTCAGGCCGGTGCGGTAACTTATGATACCGCTAAAAAGCAGATTACATTTACCCTTAATAACAATGGCGTATTTGCTACAAATACTAAGTTCAATGTTTCAATAACAGGAGTCACCGACACCGCGACACCTGCAAAACCTCTTACCTATACCACCAGTTTTACGACTGGTAATCAGCTAGTTGTAACAATGGACCGAGTTATAGGTACAGCTGGTAATACATCAGGGACAGCATATGAATTCGATGTTAACAAAACATTGGATGCGGCTACAGTAGCTTCCATGGGTCGAGGGATGAGGCTTATATGATGTATTCCTACTGGGTAGCCCCATCCCCTGATTTAGGGTAGCATACGCCGCCCCCATATCAAGTCTTGCTTTGGGGTCAACGGGGGTTGACAGT